>Ga0116135_1000880_pt1 | contig 16173 bp, 16 predicted proteins | sample June2015DPH_20_1_FD_89738 | JGI IMG/M metagenome (GOLD analysis project Ga0116135, IMG submission 89738) | Peatland microbial communities from SPRUCE experiment site at the Marcell Experimental Forest, Minnesota, USA - June2015DPH_20_10 | ecosystem: Environmental > Terrestrial > Soil > Wetlands... | reverse complement strand
TTCATCGACCAGCGGCAGCAGGCGATCGACCAGCTCTCGTCGCTGGTGGATGTTTCGGTGATTCCGGCGGACAACTCGCTTACGCTCACGACCGCCAACGGAGCGCCACTGGTTACTGGTCAGCAAAACTTCCAGCTCACGACGCAGACCAACTCGCAGGGGCTGCACGATATTTATTCCGAAGGCAACGACATTACCAGCCAGATCACCTCCGGCCAGCTGGGGGGGACGATCGAGGCGCGCGATCAGGAGATTCCTGCGATTCAGACGCAACTCGATACTCTGGCTGCGGGACTGGCCAATTCCGTGAACGGAGTGCAGGTGGCCGGATTCGATCTCAACGGCAACGCAGGAACGGATTTGTTCAACCCTCCTCCCGCCTCCGGCGTGGGTGCGGCCGCCAGCCTGTCGGTCGCGATCACCGATCCCTCGCTGATTGCCGCCAGTTCCGATGGCTCGCCGGGCAGCAATGGAAACGCGGAGGCGTTGTACGCCCTTAGCAATCAGGCTGTAATCGACGGCCAAAGTCCCACCGACTACTACTCCAACATCGTCTTCAACGTAGGCACCGATGTGTCGAATGCCTCGGCGCAGCAAACGGCTTCCGCGGCTGTGTTGCAACAGCTCAACGATCAGCGCGCCTCAGTCTCCGGAGTATCGCTCGACGAAGAAGCGGCCAACATGGTGCAGTATCAGGATGCGTATGAAGCGTCGGCGCAGGTGATTACCACGATCAACGACATGATGTACGCCGTGATTCAAATGCCCACCTTAACCGGATAAAAATATGCGCGTGAATCCCAATCCGTATCCCGACCTGGTCGCAGCGGCGGAGGCGACGCAGCAGCAGATCAATACCGACGAGGAACAGATCTCTTCCGGGCAGGCGGTGAACGTTCCCTCCGACAATCCGGCGGCGGCGGCGATCCTGGTGCAGAACGCAGCGCAAACTTCCCAGGCCGATCAGTTCGAGCGCAGCATCGGCAGCATTCAGGGAGAAATCCAGAACGCCGATACGGCCCTGAACTCCGTCACCACGGCGCTGCAACAGGCGATTACTTTGGGAACGGAGGGTGCGAATGGAACGGTGAATGCCGCCGACCGGCAGGCCATTGCGACCCAGGTGGAGGGCATTCAAAACCAGCTAGTCAGCCTGGCGAATCTTTCCTATCAGGGCAATTACGTCTTCGCCGGCACGGCGACGCAGACCTCGCCTTACGTGCTCGATGCAAGCTCCCCCTCCGGCGTCACGTATCAGGGAAATTCCGGGGTGAACAGCGTGACCTTGGGCAATCAATTCAGCCTGCAGACTAACCTGCCGGGATCGCAGATTTTTTCGGCGCCGGGCAACGACATGTTCCAGAGTATTCAGGATCTTATCAACGGATTGATCAGCGGGAACGGGATCGGCACGGCGGTAAACGAAGTTGACACCGCCATGAATTACGTCGACGCGCAGCGCGTCTTCTATGGCAACGCGCTGAACCAGCTGAACGGACAGCAGAATTATCTCAGTACGGAAACCACGCAACTGGCGCAGCAGCAAAATACCGTGGGAGGCGCGGATCTTACAGTGGTGATCAGTAATTTGACTACTTCGCAAACTTCGCTGCAGGCGACGCTGCAAGCGATCGCGGACACGGCGAATACGAATTTGTTTGAGTATTTGCGGTAGTGCAGGTTTTGTTTCAGCCGTCCCTGCGGGACCGTTCTTTCTTGATAAAACGGCTTACCCGCATTGAAAGGCCCGTCTATTGGTCGAGCGTTCCTGCAAACGCTTTGCTTTCGTTTCGTCTTGCTCATGCCGGAGGAAGGAAGAGTGATGAGGAAGAATGCCTGGATGCGGACGGCATACTGGATGCGGACGGCATAACGGATGTCGTGTTGGGATCCTTCGACTCCGCCTGGCTTCGCTTCGCGCAGCCGGTGCTATGCTCAGGACGCCAATTCTGATTGAATGCCTACCCAGACTCTACAGGGTTTGGCGGGAGGCTTGCGCCCATTCCACGGCTAACTGTATACGCGCCCGCTGGGTTTCTATTCTTGTCCGCTCGGCCAGCAATTGGTGGTGGATGAAAGGCATAAGTTCGCGCAGGCGTTCCACGTTTCTACGATATTCATCCAGCTCGCCATCGAGCTCGGGATCGGCGCCTTTTGGCGGAATTGGTTGAGCGCGCAAGCCCGCGCCGGCGCGCAGCAGTTCCGAAAGAAGTGTGGAGATATCCGAGGGGGTGGCGACGCGGCTCGGTGTACAGTCCACATCCATGCTATCGAGCCAGGAACGAAGGCGCGAGTTGATAACGTGCAAATCCTGCGATCGCGAGAGCATCAGATGTGGCATTAGCCGCTCCAGCCGGCGAACGAAGAATTCGAGGAAGAAATTGCCGGAGGGGTTGCGCTGGATTCGGAAGATGCGGCAGCGGACATCTCCGTTTCGCGCTCCGCTTGCAGCCATGCTGCATGAACGTCCGTCAGGAGCGAGATTTGTTGTTGCAGCAGAGGAAGCGATTGTTTGCAGTGTGCTTCCGTCAGTCCGTAGCGGATGACGCTGTAGAAGCGTGCCAGGTTCCTCGCCACTTCGCCGCCGCGCTCTATATCGAGCGAGCCTTGCAGTTGGGCGATCACCATGAAGGCATGGTTGATATGGCGTGTGCGGGTTTCGATGTCGTCCTTTTTCAGCGCGGCTACGGCGCGGCGCAGATCTTCGATGGCCTGTTCGTAGAGGCAGATGACGAGGCGTATGGGACTTGCTCCCCGGACGGCGGCTTCGCGGTATGAGGATCTGGCATCCATCTCGTTATAGTCCAGAAGTGAGAGTGGGCTCACTGGAAATCAGCGCTCCGGAAGACGAAGTACCCGAACCCAACGTGCCCAGCGTCTCCGTTATTTCTTGCAGGAGAAGCGGGTAGCCCTGCAGCGAAGCGTTGACCGAATCGTACTGCTGGGTCAACGAGGTTTGTTCGGAGTTCAATTGGGTTTGGAAATTGGTGATATTGGTTGTGAGGTCGTTCTGCTCCTGTTCGTTTTGCGTTACTTCCACGTTCAACGGCCCGGCCGTGGGATCGGTCAGGCCGGTCAGATCGGTATTGAAATTATTGGCGAAGCCCGTGGCTGACGCGTTCTGGAAAAAGTTCTGCACCGCCGAAGGATTGGAAGCCACGATCTGGTCGAAGGATTGGCCGCTCGCGTTGTTGCCGACGGTCAATGTGCCGTCGTTGTTCATGTTAATGCCCAGCGAGGCAAGGTTGATGAATCCGCCATTGCCAGTGATGGAGTAGGCTGCATCGGCCAGAATGCTGGATTGCACCGAGCGCAGGGAAACGTCGGATTCGAGCGGGGGAGCGGGCGTGGCACCGGTGGGATCGACGACATATTGCGCGTTGATGTCGCCGACCAGCGAGTTGTAAGCGGTAACAAAGTTGTTGACGGCGGTGCTGATCTGGCTGGTGTCGGGCGCAATGGCCAATGAAACCGGAGTGCCGGGATCGGCGCTGAGCAGGTTCAACGTCACGCCCTGGATGGCGGTGCTGTTAGTGTTGCTGGAGGTGTTAAAGCTCAATCCATCGACGGTATAAACCGCGTTGGCCGCGCCCTGGCCCGCACCGAATGCCAGACTCGTATTGTTCGAGGTAATCGACAAAGCGCCGGCGCTGCCGGTATTCTGGCTTTGCAATTCGAGAACTGCGCCGCTGCTGTTGCTGACCACGTTGGCGGTGACGCCCCAATTGTTGGCCGCGCTTTGCGTATTGATGTAGCTTGCCAGCGTGGTCAGCGTATCGTTACTGCCCTGCGTGATGGGAATGTCGAACGGCGAGGCATTGGTTCCCACCTGCAATTTGATATCTCCCGAGGTATTTCCGCCGGAGAGAATGGACGTGTTGACGCCGCCGCTGAAGATCGTGGAATTGAGCGTGCCTACTGTAGCCACGTTATTGACGACGATTTGATGGGTTCCGGCGACGGCATTATTTGCCGCAGTGGCAGTAAGAACCGACGAGTTGGAAGAGGTTGCCGCCTGCCCTGCCAGCGCCCCTGCCGGATCGGCCAGAGCCTGGACTGCCGTCTGGAGGTTGGTGAGATCGTCTTCGATTCCTTCCAGCGCGCCGTTCTGGCTTGCCAGCGTTGTATCTTGCTGCTGCCATACGGAGATCGGGCCGCTCTGCTCAGTGATGATCTGCTGCACGAGGGAACTGACGTCGATGCCTTGTCCGGAAAGGATGGTAGAGGGATTGAGGCTAATGCCCATTATCTTTTCCTCCTTCCACCGCGGCTGATTTGGCTGCAGTCTCCGCGGCTAGTTCCTGAGAAATGTCACGAGCCAGATTGAGCAACACCTGCGGCGGCACCTGCAAAATCAGAGTGCCCTGCTGGTCGACGAACTGGTACACCGCGATTTCGTCCGGAGGTTCCAGCTGCACTTTGACAACATCCGGCGCCGGACCGGAGCGCGTGGAGTGAATTTGCAAATCTTCGTTTTCCCCAGATGAATCGTCTCCCGGAACAGGAGAAAGTGTGGCTCGCCCCTGCACACTTCCAGCTTCGACTTGAGATTCAGCCTGATGCGGGAACAGAGTTGCTGCACTCGTGCTCATATCAAGACGCGAAGTGGAGCAGGCCGCGATAGGCGGCCTGCTCCTCATCCGGTTATTGCAACAGCTTCAAAACAAGTTGCTGTTGCTGGTTGGCCTGGGCCAGAGCGGAGATGCCGGTCTGTTCCAGAATGGAATATTTCGTCAGATTCGCGACGGCTGTCGGAATATCCGCGGCGGTGATGGTATTTTCGGCCGAAGTCAAGTTTTGCACCTGACTGTTGATAACGTTACTGGCGGCGGTGAGCCGGTTTACGCTTGCGCCCAAGGTGCCGCGCGTACTGGCCACATTCGCGATGGCCTGATCGATTAAAGTAAGCGCAGATTGTGCATCGGATTGGGTGCTGAGGTCTGTATTAGCGAGGTTTACCGTGCTTCCGCCGCTTCCATTTGTAATGCTCGCAGTCGAGAGTCCCCCAATGACTACGCCGATCTGGCTGGATCCAATGGAGGTTGCGTCACTGAGAAAGATGTTGGTTTCAGCCGCGCCAATTTGCAATGGGTTGCTGAGCGTGCCTAAGGCTGCGGCTACGGTGGCGCCGGAAGCAACATTGTTGTTGTTATTAGGATCGGTGACAACCAGATTGCCGGCAGAATTCAGATAAGCCGTGAGGAGCGCCGGGTCGGTGGTCGGGTTGTTGATGGCGTTGATCAGAGCGCCGACGGTTCCGGTGCCTCCGGCGGCTGTGTAAGTAAAAGTCTTGCCGCCGGCCGTAAGAGTGGTTGTGCCGTTGGCAATTGCCGTGGCGTCGGTCAAACCGGCGGCGCTGCTGACGAGCTCATTGAGATCTGGCGTCGGTACCCCGGTGGTGTTAGGCGTGACGAAGTTTGTCGGAGCGCCCTGCACGGTAGCGCCCAGCACGGTGTCGTTGGTGGAAACCGCGAGATCGCCTCGGTTCTGAGGATCTGTGATCTCGAGGGTTCCGCTGACCAGCGCGGCTTTCGCGCCCACTGTAGTGTCGGAATTGATGGCATTGATCAGATCCTGCACCGTGGAACTTGCAGTCGTCGGATTGGCGAACGTCGCGCCCAGGGTAGTGTCGCCTTCAGTTGCAGCAAGATCGCCCTGGTTGGTGAGATCCTGGAATTGAATGCTTCCGTTTTGGACGGTGGCCTGATAACCGGTATGACTCGCATCGGTACCGGCGACCGTGATGTTTGCGGTGTTGGCTCCGGTATCGATCGCGGTAATCAGTTCCCCCACTGTCGAGCCGTTCGCGCCTACGGTATAGGTCGTGGTGCCCGTGCCACGCGTAAGCGTAATCACATCTGCTGCGGTGAGAGCGGTATTGGCGTCGATGCCGGTAGCGCTGCCCACCACTCCATTCGGGTTTGTACCGCTGGTCGTTGCCGCAGTGTAAGTAAAGGTCTGTCCACCTGCTGAAACTGTTGTCGTGTCGCCCTGCGTAAGCACATCGTTTAGATTCAGCGTGCCTGCTGCGGCGGGGCTGTTTTGCTCGTTAAGGTTCGGTTGGGTGCCGGATTGAAATACAGCCTGACTGTTATATGTGGTCGCGGTGCCGATGCGGTTAATTTCATCGAGGATCGAAGAGTATTGCGCCTGAATCGCGGTGCGCTGCGCATTCGAAACCGTACCAGTGGCCGACTCGGTGGCCAGCGTGACTGCGGTGTCGAGCAAGGTCGTGACCTGGGCCAATGCGCCATCGGCCAACTGCAACTCGCCGACGCCGTCGTTTGCGTTCGAAACCGATTGCGAGAGGGCTGCGATATTAGCCTGCAATCCATTAGCGATGGCGAGGCCGGCAGGATCGTCGGCACCGGAGTTGATGCGCGACCCGGAAGACAACTGCTCGAGGGTTGAGTTCAGAGCGTTGCTGGTGAGCGTGAGTTCGTTCTCCGCTGCCAGCGAGGGAATGTTATTCAGGATACCTAGAGGCATTTTATTTCTCCTTTGCATGAGTTGGTCCCGCCATCTTTTTTGGAACCGCTCCTCAGTACGGGATCTCTGCGGAGTTTCTGCTCCAGTTCTTACTTACGGAACCCGAATGTCTTTCTGCTCATCGGCAATTTGCGATTTCGCTTTAGGGGCGAATCGCGGGCGGGCTCTACCGAACGTAATTCCAAAGTAACGCTCGCCGACTGTGCGCGGCATAAGCTCTTCAGCGGCTCGCCGATAACCTTTCTCAAAGGCCTGCGCTCGTTGTGTGTAAGACGTGGCAACGCCCATCGGAGGAAACTATGATCCGGCTAACGCGGCTCAACAACCAGGCCTTGATGGTGAATTCCGATCTCGTCAAATTTGTGGAGCAGTCGCCGGATACGGTGATTACGCTGACTATGGGAGAAAAAATTGTGGTGCGGGAGAGCGCGGAGGAAGTTTTAGCGCGGGTGATCGAATTCCGGCGTTCGGTTTTGCAGGGATTGTCTTACCCCTGGGACAGCTCTTCTTTGCATGTTTCTTTTCCGCGCGCCAAACGTGCTGACGCAGGTAAGAGGGAACTGGAAAAGTGAGCGTGGACAAGGCCAGTCTTATCGGCATCACGCTGGCGCTGGGCGGAATTTTGGCTGGGCTCCTGCTTGAGGGCGGGAACCTGGGCCAGATCCTGCAGCCCACGGCGGCCATGATCGTGTTTGGCGGAACATTTGGCGCGGTGATGCTGCAGTTTCCCCTGCCGATCATTTTGTTCGCCTTCCGGCAACTGGGTTCCGTTTTCGTCAATCCGCAACGGAATCCGGAAGCGACGATCCACCAGCTTGTGGAATACGCACACAAAGCACGACGAGAAGGGATCGTGGCCCTCGATGCAGAGTTGGAAGAAATTGAGGAGGGTTTTCTACGAAAGTCTTTGATGCTGGCTGTGGACGGCACGGAGCCACAGGAGTTGCGAAAAATGATGGAACTCGAACTCGACAACCAGGCGGAATACGAGGAGCAGGTGCCGCAGGTTTTCGAATCGGCGGGCGGATTTGCGCCGACGATTGGGATCATCGGAGCGGTGCTGGGGCTGATTCAGGTGATGCAGCATCTCGACAAGATTGACGAAGTGGGGCGGGGGATCGCGGTCGCATTTGTGGCGACGATTTATGGAGTGGGATCGGCAAATCTTTTGTATCTGCCGGTCGCGGGAAAGATGAAGCTCAGGCTGCGTGAAGAACAAATTCTGCGCGAGATGACGCTTGAAGGAGTTATTTCGATTTTGGAGGGAATGAATCCACACATGCTGGAAACGAAGCTGTTTGGTTTTCTTGCTGATGCAGAGCAGCCTTCGGAGGAACCAGAAAAGGTGGAAAGATGAGCCGCCACAAACGCACCGGAGCGCATGGCAATCATGAACGCTGGCTGGTTTCTTACGCGGATTTTATTACTTTGCTATTCGCATTTTTTGTCGTGCTTTACGCATCCTCGCAAGTGGATCAGAGAAAGGTAGGGAAACTTTCGCTGGCGATTCAGATTGCGTTTCAGGAGATGGGAGTTTTTCCCGCGTCGACGACGCAGATTCCTCTGAATGTAAACAATCCTATGCCGTTCAGCACGGTGCAGGCGATCGAAAATGTGGAGCGCAGTACGGAACTGGGGCGGGTTTCGTCGCAGCCTACAGATTCTCTCGCGGGAGCGTCCGAAGAAACAGACATGGCCATACTAAAAAGCGAATTGGAGCAGGCGCTGCGCGGGGAAATTGCACTGCGCGAAGTATCGATACGCCGCGAGACAGAGGGATTGGTGGTGAGTTTGCGGGAGTTCGGATTTTTCGATAGAGGGTCGGCAACCATTAAACCGCAGGCGCTGCCTGCACTGGATCGAATTGCTTCGATTCTGGCGATCCGCACCTGCAAATTACGGATCGAGGGACATACCGACAACATTCCGATTCATACGGCGCTGATCCATTCCAACTGGGAGCTCTCCACAGCGCGGGCCACCGAACTGATTCAAATTCTGATTGTGCGGCATCGTTTTGCGCCGGAAAGACTCTCCGCGGCGGGATACGCCGAATATCATCCAGTTGCCAGCAATCTGACGGCGCAAGGGCGGGCGCAGAACCGGCGGGTGGACATTGTTATTTTGACCTCGCAGGTGGTGCGAGCCGCCACCAGCACGCCTTCGACGGCTGTGCGGGGGCCATCGCCTCAGTGATGGTCCGGTTTTGGCGACTCTCGCCTTTCAACTTAGCCTCGATAAACCCAAGCTAAAGCGCGTTCGCAGCGGTGCCGATAGAAATCACGGCGGGTGTGCGGTTTGGGACCCTGACGGATTTGTCGAACGTGAGCAACGAGTCTGGAAATTCGCAAATACGCGTGCTCGTTGTGGACGACAGCGCCTTTATGCGGACCGCGCTCTCGCGCATGATCGCATCGGACCCCGCACTTTGGGTGGTGGGGACGGCTGCCAACGGAAAGGAAGCGCTGCAAAAAATTCCAGCCGTCGATCCCGATGTGATTACGCTCGACCTCCAGATGCCGGGGATGGATGGGCTGCGAACGCTCCGCCAGATCATGGTGCAATTTCCGCGGCCCGTGATCATGGTGAGTTCGCTCACTTCGTATGGAGCGGAAGATACACTGAGCGCGCTTGAAGCGGGCGCGTTCGATTATTTGCCGAAGCAGCTCTCACCCACGTCGCTGGATATTTTGCATCTCCGCGAGGATCTGACAGCAAAGATCAAAGCGGCGGCGCAATCGCGGCGCTCGCACGAGCGTCCATTTCCGCCACGCAAGCGCCCTAAGGCGGCGGCGATATCGAAGCAGCGACATTTCCATGCGGCGCGAGCCATCGTCGCAATAGGAATTTCGACAGGAGGTCCGAAGGCATTGTGCGACATTTTGCCGAGTCTTCCGGCGGATATAGCGGTGCCAATCGTGATCGTGCAGCATATGCCGCTCGGCTTCACGGCGCCATTTGCCAAGCGGTTGGACAACCTTTGCGCGATTCCCATTCGCGAGGCCATGCATGGAGAAACAGTTCAGCCGGGAGTCGTCTATATCGCTCCTGCGGGATTGCATTTGACAGTGGAGCGCGACGCTTCGCAAAGCACAGTTCGACTTTCGGCCAGGCCTGAAAATGAATTGCACATTCCTTCGGTTGACGTGATGATGCAATCGGTGGCTTCAGCATTTGGATCGCTGGCCATGGGCGTAATCATGACGGGTATGGGAAATGATGGGGCGCAGGGAATGCATGCCATTCATCGCGAAGGCGGGCTGACGGTGGGTCAGGACGAGGAGAGTTGCACGGTTTACGGCATGCCTCGGGTCTGCGCCGAGAAGGGTGTTTTAGACCGGGTCGTGCCGCTTTCACAGATTCCGCAGGAAATTCTGCTGGCTACGCGCTACCGTAAGATGAGTGTGGGTTAAGCCGATGCTTTTATTTCGACGGGCTTGCTGTCCAATATCTCACGTACTTTTCGTAACAGAACATAGAACGAAAAAGGCTTGGCCAGATATTCTTTGCGATATGCGGACAGTTCTTGCGAGTCGAGTTTTTCCGTGTATCCACTGATCAACAGAATGCGCAGATTGGGAGATTTTGCCGCAAGTTCATTCGCCAATTCATGACCACTCATCCCGGGCATTATTACATCGGAAATCAACAAGTGGATCGCCTCGAGATTTTCTCGGGAAATTTCTAAAGCAAAGCCCGCACTTTCCGCGGCTATTACGGTGTAGCCCGCCAATTCGAGCGCCTCGACGGTTGCTTTGCGGACAAAAGCTTCGTCTTCGATAAGAAGGATGGTTTCGTTTCCGTTCCACTGTATTACTTCTGGGGAAGTAGTGCCGATAATGGTTGCAGGCGAGATGGTCGAGTCGATCTGCGGTACAGATAACGGTTCGGTGGTTTGGCTTAGTTCCTCGACTTTGGGAGTGGAATTCAAGAGTTTGGCAAATCTGTCTTCGATAGAGCAGATGAATTGCCATTGTCTTGTGGGCTAGAGCCATCGGTTTTCAGGCAAGTAAATTGGTAGATAATTATGGTTATCCAGCGATTCAAGGTGTTGAAAGAGATCACGCGGCAAAAGGGATATCCTTTTCGGGAATGCCGCATGGATTTCGTTCCAGCTTGGGAGTGTTGCAATTACAAAAATTCTTCAGCTGGCCGGCTGACTACTTCGGGCCGGTAAGGATGGTTTCGTTCGGGTCAAGTAGTAGCTTATGAGTTCCAGCCGGAGCGGATAGGTGAAATATAGCTTCCGGCCCATCCACAAAGACACGCCCCAGCAATACGGGAGTTCTGCTAGAGGTTAGAGCATAGATCGGCACGGATGTTACCAGAGTATCCGGGGCGTCTTTTTGCTTTATCACTCCAGTCACTGCGATCCCATTTCCCTTTGACGCGAATTTAACGTTCTGCAGTTCCAGCTTTGGCAGGGACGTCCCGTTAATCCAGCCGTCAAGGAACCAATCTAGAGAAGCTTTTCCTTCGTAACGCAATGAGGGTGGAAGATCTTCGGCGAAAACTTTCAGGAGTTCTTCCGTTGTAATGTTTTTTCCGGCATAGCGATCGCGAAGCTTGCGAAGGGAACGTATGAAGGGGTCTTCCGTTGGAGCATGCGCCGGATTTTTTCGAGTTTCCTCGCTCGCGCCGTCTTGCAGCATGGAATGCAGCATGTGGAATAGCCAGGTACCGCGCCCGTAGCTGATGGCCTGATAGCCTTCGGGAAAATGCGATGAGAGCAGGCGAATTCCAAGGGTGACGGGACCGGCATCTTTGGGCAGGTTGCCGTTTTTATCTTTTTCCAGCAGATCGTTGCGATATTTTTCCATGATCTGGCGGAAGCCAGTGGGATTTTTCCCCTGGAGAATCAGGAGTGCGCAATAGTTTGCCAGGCCTTCGGAGAACCATTGATCGCGATAGGTACTCCAGGTAATCAAATCGCCCCACCATTGGTGGGCCGTTTCGTGGGCCGGGACCTGCTGATCCATGAGCTCGTGTACCGCATTCATGCGGAGAGCTTGCCGTTCATCCCCTGTGAGGAATGCATAGGAAGATAAGAAAATCAAGCCCGGCCAACCCTGGCTCTCACGTCCCGGCAGTTGCGTTAGAGCAAGCTTGCTGTAGGGAAATGGGCCGAACCGATCGGCATAGTAGCGAATGGCTTGGGCCGTGGCTTCGGCGACGGCGGAAGCGTGGCGCGCCGGCGATGGTGAGAGGGGGACGAATTCGGCCTGGGGTAGTTTGCGCATTGCCGGGTCGGGATCGGATTGAACTTGCGGAGCGGCATTGGGAAAATTTCGTTCGACCCCAAGAGTTGCGTAGGTATCTACCGTGACATTTCCGGCTTGTGCGCTGGCGCGAATGTACCTGCCAAGATCGAATCCGGCAACTGGTAACGGACGCTCGGAAACCCACCGGCTTATTTGATCTTGGCTGGAATTTTGGGCTTCTGTCCGGGGAGGCGTTGGTTTTCCGGTTGCCACCAGCGTCCAGCCGGGAGGGTAACGGAACGTCAGATCGAAATTCGACATGGCTAGTCCGCGGTTGGGATACCAGTTACCGCGAGCGCCCACATAAAGAAGTCCTTTGCCAGCCTCCGCTAAAACTTCCCCGCTATAGATGAAGCGCAGGCTGATCTTTTGTCCTTTTTGTATGGGCTTTGGGAGGATTACCGCGAGGAGATCATTGCCGCTCCGTGCCAACCTCGTCCCTTCCACGGCGGGATTGTGAATAAACTCTACGGCGCGCCCATCTGCCTCCACAGATTGAACCTGAAGAAAGCGCGACAGCTCGAAGGCCAGAAAGCGCGATCCATTGTGCATGACTTCCAGGTTCAGTTGCACGTTGGCATCAAGTTCCTTCGGCGGCTTTACTTGTGCATCGATCACGTAACTGCTTGCAATGACCGGATCGTTATAGGATTCTGTTTCCGCGGGCACAGTCTGGAGTGTCTGCGACGCGGCTGCATGATCTTGCTTTGTGTCGTTGGTGGAGAATGAAGTCCAGACGTCGTAATACACGCTTCCGTCCTCGACGGTTTTGCTTTGACCCGCTTCTACCTGTTCACTGGCGGCTGAGTCGTAAACGATGTCGAAGATGCCCAAAGTGTTTCCCTGGATACGGGCATGCAGCAAGCGCTGCTTCGATGGGGCAGTTTGTCCATCATTGCTGCCAGATTGCATGGGAAGCATGTCGCTGAATGTTGCCAGCAACGGCATGGCGTCTACTTGTGCAAGATTGCGCGCGGTTTCGTCCCAGCGCTTAATAAATCCTTGCGCCTCGTCCGGCGCCCGGAGGCCGGGCTGGAGCTCGTTTGCGGTTTGATCGTTGAAGCGGAAGTAGGCGGTGCTGAAACGCTCTTCGAGGATTGCCATCCCGGTGAAGAGGCTTAGTGACTTGCGTTCCACCTCGTTGGGCGGAACGAGCAGTACCTCTCCATCACCCTCGAAGAATGCACCGGTTATTTTGCCGAAAATATCCTGGGTGAAAGCGATGGTTCCGTCTTCCAGCGTGATGTGAATCGAGGGGCGGTCGATCGAGCTGTCGCGAACTTTGAAGACGCGTGCGGAGTCGAGTCCCACATTGCTTAATTGCAGGTAGAGCGATTCCGCCGGGCCGGATGAATGAGATGGAGTAGGAGCCTGTTGCGAGCTTTGCGCGTTCGCACATGGAAAGAGAAAGATACAGATGGCAAGGCATACAACAAATTTGCGCAGCGCGTTCGGTACTTTGGTGACGTAGGGATGGGTGCCCACGGTTGTTAGAATGCGCCTGAATGAGGCTTCGTGTCACTATTTTGACGCTTATCTGGATGGTGTTGTTGCCTGTAGCGTTCGCGGACACGATCCATTTGAAGAATGGCCGTACCATCCTTGCCGACCACGTCAGGGAAAATGGCAGCCGCTATGAATACGATGTGGGCGATGACACGTATGCGATTCCCAAAGTTTCGGTGGAACGGATAGAAGCTGGCGGTATGCCTGCCAGCACTAGCTATCCGGCCGCCGGAAAGAGTGCAGTCGAACTTCCGACTTTTACTCCGGCAGATAGCCTTGCGACTGCCAGCGATCTACCCAAGACAATTGTTAAGGACGGAAAAGTCGATACCGATTCGCTGGCGAAGCTAGAGGGCAAAGGGAATGCGGAGCTGAGCGCTACCGCAGACTTTATTGCGGGCAAATTTGAATTCGATCATGGCAACGTTGATCAAGCGCGCCGTTATTTCGACAGCGCTCTGCGCTTCCAGGCCGAAAATTCCACGGTCCTTATTTATTATGCGGCGCTGCTGGTTCGAACAGGGAATCCATCGCAGGCTCTGAGCTTCGCTCAACGGGCTGTGGCTGCGGCGCCGAACTCTCCGGATGCCTATACCGTGTTGGGCTACGCTCAACAGGCTTGCGACCGCACCAACGATGCGGTCGCTTCGTGGAAGCATTCGCTCGAACTGCGTCCTGATGCCAACGTGCAGCAATATCTGGCCAAGGCGCAGCGCGAGCAAAGTGCCGAGACTGACTTCGCGCAGCGCGAGAGCAGCCACTTTGTGTTGCACTATGAGGGCAAGCAGACTTCCGAGGCATTTCGCGAGCAAATCCTGGCCGCGCTTGAATCCGATTATGACGATCTAGCTCGCGATTTGGGAACGCCGCCCCACGACAATATTTTGGTGACGCTTTATACCGAGCAGGCTTTTTTCGACGTAACGCGCGCGCCCTCGTGGACGGGAGCGCTGAATGATGGCAAGCTACGCATCCCAATCAACGGGCTGAGCACGCTTACGCCCGAACTGGCGCGAGTTCTGAAACATGAACTGGCGCATTCATTCATCAATCAGATTTCAGCCGGGCGTTGTCCTCCCTGGCTTCATGAAGGAATTGCGCAATTGCTCGAACCTAAGTTGCTGGGCGGCGATGGGCATCTGTTGGCAAAGCTTTTCAAGTCGCAACGAAACATCCAGCTGAATGTGCTTGAGGGGAGCTTCATGCGCTTGTCCGGCGGGCAAGCGACCTTGGCTTATGCGGAGTCGCTAGCAGCCGTTTCGTATATCAATGACACATACGGAATGGGCGACATCCAAAGAATTCTCCAGCGGCTGAGCGAAGGAAGCTCAACCGAGGCAGCTCTGCGGGCTACCATCCATTCGGATTACGGCCAGTTGGAAGCCGATCTGGCGAAGTATCTTAGCGATAAATATGGGGAGTAGGTCGATAGAGTGGAATAGATTGTGAGTGAGAATCGCTTGGAGCAACGAAGAGGATAAAAAGCTTCGCCGGCTCTACTTCAGTTCCGCCAGCTTTTGGGTTGCGAGCTGTCCGGCTTCGGAGCTGGGATTGTCTTTCTTGATCTGCTCGTAAAGACGTTTGGCGTCGAGGGGCTGGTTGCTGCTTTGATAAAGCTCCGCCAATTGCAGCTGAGCCGTTACTTTGCTCACCGACGTGGTGGGTTTGTTGATGAGTTCCTGATAAAGAGTGGTAGCCTCTTTTACGCGGTTGGTGTTGCCGTACAAAGTTGCCAGCGCCAGCTTGGCGATCGATGCCAGCTCTTTGCCACCACTGGAAGCCACGGCTTTAAAATCATTTTCTGCGGAAGTATTGTCGCCCTCGGTGGCTGAAGTCACGCCCAGGAAATACTTCGCCATATCGGCCGAGTGGGTATGCGGATATTTGTCGAGAATCGCCTGGAATTGTTTTTTAGCAACCTCCGCACGCTCCTTCGCGGAGGTATAGCTGGGAACTCCGGGTTGCGCGGGCGTGCCGGCAGGACGAAGCTGCGCCGAGAGAGTTCGAACGGCCTGCGTAAGGTCGAGGCTGGCTTTTTCGTTTTGCGCGCTCAGGTAATACCATCCACCGGCGACGGCGGCAACGATTACGATGGTGGCGGTAACGGCGGCAATTAGAGTGTTTCGATGCTCCACACTCCAATGAGCGGTCTTTTCGGCAGCGCCGATGGTGACCCGGCTGAATGCGTCCTGTTTAAGCTGATGGCGTGTCTCTGCGCGCACAACTACCTTCCAATCTCAAGGATGGCATATCCTGGTGGGGCAAACGACTAGTTTAGCAGCCGGTAAACGGGACCGTCAAAGCGCGAACTGACCTTCACAAGGTCTAAATGCTACTGACGCGTTTCTTCCAATAAGCCCTGTTCCAATTTTTCCTGGCACTCAATGCAGTGGCGCGTCCAAGGAACGGCCTCGAGACGCTTGGCGTTGATTTCTTTGCCGCAATGACTGCACTCGCCGAAGCTGCCTTCGCGTATGCGGGCCAGGGCTTTGTCGACCATTTGCAAAAGCTGACGCTCATTGTTGCTTTGGCTAAAAAGGAACTCTTTTGTATAAGAGCTTGCGGCGCGGTCCGCTACATCCTGCGCCGTGTCTTCATCGGCTGACCGGCCGTCAGCCTGGGTGCGCGAGACAGTGCGGCGCAATTCCTGCTGCCGTGTCTCCAACCGCTTTTTGAATGCTTCTAACTTCTTCTTATCCATAATGTCACTTCTAAAATCCGGCGGCTCACCGGAGCTGCCCTGAGGTAAAGACCAAACGAAGATCATAAGCGCCAAAAATGAGATGCGTCAACAGGTGGTCAGGGTGCAAGGCGACCTTTCGCACTGTAGGGAAGCGCGGATATTCCGGGTGCAAACCCACACACAAGAAAATTCCCCACCCATTCCGTAAAAGTCGAAAAGGTGGGGAATCCGATG
>Ga0116135_1000879_pt1 | contig 16180 bp, 17 predicted proteins | sample June2015DPH_20_1_FD_89738 | JGI IMG/M metagenome (GOLD analysis project Ga0116135, IMG submission 89738) | Peatland microbial communities from SPRUCE experiment site at the Marcell Experimental Forest, Minnesota, USA - June2015DPH_20_10 | ecosystem: Environmental > Terrestrial > Soil > Wetlands... | reverse complement strand
GACAAAGGCTTGCAGCCGTTTGCGCTCGTCGGCTTGCCGCTTGGCGTGCTTGGCATCCAGCATTTCGCGCGTGGCGCGCTGTTCTTCGAACGACGAGTAGGTTCCCTTGTAGAGCGTCAGCTTGCCGCGATCGAGGTGCAGGATCTGGTCGACCGAGGTGTCGAGCAGGTCTCGATCATGGCTGATCACGATCACGGTGCGCGGATAATTCGCCAGATGATCTTCGAGCCAAAGCGTGCCTTCGAGATCGAGATAGTTGGTCGGCTCGTCGAGCAGCAGCAGATCGGGCGCCGAAAACAAGGTGGCCGCGAGTGCGACACGCATGCGCCAGCCGCCGGAAAATTCCGAACAGGATCGGGCCTGATCGGCGGTGGAAAATCCGAGACCGCCGAGGATCGCGGCGGCGCGGGCAGGGGCAGAATGCGCGTCGATGTCCACCAACCGGGTTTGAATGTCGGCGATGCGGGTAGGATCGTGCGCGGTTTCTGCCTCGTGCATCAGCGCTTCGCGTTCAAGATCGGCCTTCAGCACGACATTGACGAGGCTTTCCGGGCCGTCGGGGGCTTCCTGCGCGAGACTGCCGACGCGCCAGCGCGGAGGGATGGTGATGGTGCCGGCTTCGGTGGGCAATTCGCCGCGGATCGCGTGAAACAGCGTTGACTTGCCGACGCCGTTGCGGCCGACGAAGCCGACGCGCGCGCCGGGCACGATCTGCGCCGAGCTACTATCGATCAGAAGCCGTCCGGCAATCCGGATCGAAATGTCGGTGATTGAAAGCATGCGGGCTTTTCACCGGAGCCATCAAAAAACGCAACCAGTTTATTGTGCGAAATGGCTGCGTTGCGGGCTCTGATGCTGCAATATTAGGCCTAATTCGGCATCGCGCGGCCGCCGCCTTCGTCGCGTTTGCGCAATTCGTCCAAGAGGTGCTCGAGATCGGACGACGGACGCAAAGTCTCCGGGCGAAGGTTCTGCTGCAGCCGTTCGCCTACAGCCTCGCAGATCGATCGGCTGGTCTTGCGATCGATTTTTTCGCTGTCGTCGGCAATTCGACTGTTCATGGCGAGTTCCGCATCCTTGGTCGTTTCTGGTGACACTGAACAAGTCGCGGGGGTGGGAAATGTTTCCAGCCGTCGATCAATTGCGCACTTTTCTGGTGAAATTCTGATTAAAAGGCCGCCGATGGTTCCATGCGGATGCAGAGAAAGGCCCCGGCCGTGAGGGCCGGGGCCTTTTTAGCGTCCGGATCGGACGATTGAGATCAATAGCAGCGATTAATCAGGCGCCAGCGGGGTCCCCACGGGGTCGGGACCAGTCGCCGCACATAGCAGCCGCCGTAACCATACCCACCGTAGGCGCCGTACCCATAGACCGGGCCGCCGACGTAGAAGCGTGGACCGCCCCAGCCCCAGCCGCCGCCACGCCATCCACCGTGCCAACCACCGCCACCCCAACCATGGCCGCCCCAGGCCGAGGCGGAGGTCGGCGCCAAGGCGGCTACACCCAGCGAAGTCGCGGCAACTGCAACAAGCGCGAGTTTGCGTAACATGTCGTTCTCCTCAGGTTCGGCGCTGTGGGCGCCATCAGGTGAAATGTGCTGCCCCGTAGCGCCCCCGGCTGGCGAGGCGTTCGGTTGATTGAAGCCTATGTCCTGGAAGCTGAACGAGACCGCGACGATGGTTTCAGAGAGGGTTCATCTTCGTGAAATTGTTGTAATTCTGCGCCTCCGGACCCGCCGGCGGATCCGCGGCATCTCACCTGATCGCTTGCCGTTCGCCGGCGGCGCCGATATAAGCCCGCAACTTCCATCAGCGTTTTCAAGGACGAAACCATGGCGATCGAACGTACCTTTTCCATCATCAAGCCGGACGCGACCGCGCGCAACCTGACCGGCGCCATCAATGCGCTGATCGAAAAGGCCGGACTTCGCATCGTCGCGCAGAAGCGCATTCGCATGACCCGCGAGCAGGCCGAAACCTTTTATGCCGTGCACAAGGCGCGGCCGTTCTTTGGCGAACTGGTGGATTTCATGATCTCGGCGCCGGTCGTCGTTCAGGTTCTCGAGGGTGAAAATGCCGTGCTCAAGCACCGCGACGTCATGGGCGCGACCGATCCTTCAAAGGCCGCCGATGGAACGATCCGCAAACTGCATGCGAAGTCGATCGGTGAGAACTCGGTGCATGGTTCGGACGCAGCCGAGACAGCGGCGATCGAAATCGCCCAGTTTTTCTCCGGCAATGAAATCGTCGGGTGATCGACGCCGGCTTGCACGTTAGAGCGTTTTCGAGCGAAGTGGGTACCGGTTCGCGTCAAGAAAACGCGTCAAGACAAAAAACCGGAGTCTTGGTTCTGATTCAATCAGAACCAAGGCTTTAGTCGACGATTGCTGCGGAGGGCGGCCGGTTGCGCCAGGGGGGCAGGCTGTGAATTGGCTGTTGCAGGTCCTCGATCCCGCGAATATCGGGGCGTTTTTCACCCAATTTCAAATCGACCTGCAAAAACCGGCGTTCTGGCTTGCGGTCGGCAAGATCATCTGGATCAACGTGCTGTTGTCCGGCGACAATGCGCTGGTCATCGCGATGGCGTGCCGCGGGCTTCATCCCCGGCAACGCCTGTGGGGCATGGTGATCGGCGCCGGCATCGCGGTGATCCTGCTGATCGTATTCACCGGCATTGTCGCCACGCTGATGGCGTTGCCTTATCTGAAGCTGGTCGGCGGCGTTGCGCTGCTGGTGATTGCGGCCAGGCTTCTGGTGCCCGAGGATGAGGGCGACGACGTTACCGCGGGCACCAGCCTTTGGCATGCCGTCCGGATTGTCGTGATCGCCGATATCGTCATGAGTCTGGATAACGTCATCGCGGTCGCCGCTGCCGCGAACGGGCAGCTTTCGCTGCTGATCCTCGGTCTTGCCATCAGCATTCCCATGATCATCGCCGGGGCGGCGCTGATCATGTTTGTGCTTGACCGGTTTCCGATCCTGGTCTGGCTGGGGGCCATGCTGCTGGGGTGGATCGCCGGCGATGTGATCGAGAGCGATCCGGCCGTTCATCCCTTTCTGCAGCGGCTTCTCGACGGCCAGATTGAACTCAAACTCGACGCGACGTCGGCGATCTTCGGCGTGTCGCCGCATTTCAGCCTGGATGCGGATCTCATCGGATACGTTGCCTCGGTGCTGGGCGCCGTTGTGGTCTTGGTGGTGGGATCGATCTGGCGTCGACGCAAACTGCGCCACGGCGGGCATGCCGCCTAGCTCCGAACGATCGTTCCGGAGCGGCCGAGCAACCGGGCCAGTTGCTTGAAACGGCTGCCGACGCGATCCGCGACGAGATCGACCATTCGGTGCTCGAACACCAGCATCAGCTTGCGGCCGCGGCTGCGGAAATGGGTCGCGGGCAAAACACCGGGCCGCGCCGCGGATATCAGATGGGCGACGCGAAATGCTGCGCCGAGAACGCGCGCGCGCTCGACCATGGCCGGCGGCACCAGTTCGCGGACGGCTGCCGGAGGTTCGTTTTCTTCGCTGAGGCCCGCATAGCGGTAGAATACCGACAGCGCGACAAACGCCCGGCCCTGGTGACCGATCGAGCCGAAATTTCCGTTGGTGATGAGATTGAGGGTCTCTTCGCCGCGATGGTCGGGATGTACGCGCCATCCGATGTCAGACAGCAGGCAAGCGGTATGGCGCAGACGGCGATCTTCGTCGGTTTCCCGCAGCTTGACGACCCGGACCAGACGATCAGTCCATCCGATCAGTTCCTGGGCGTGGCGCGCGGAGCGCGACATCAGCTCGTTCAGGGTCTGGGCGGCGCAGATCAATCCATCCTTGGATCGCTCGGTTTGCGGCAGCATCTCGTAGAGCAGGCCTTCGCGCACCCCGAAGGTTGAAAACACGATCGTCTTCGGTTTGGCGACGCGAATGATGTATTCGAGAACGAGGGCGGCATAGGTCAATAGCGGCCGCCTTGCGTCGGCGACGGCTTCGATGTTGGCCAACATGTTTGCGGAAGCGAGACGACGCAGGCGCTGCGCGAAACCGAGCGCGTCCGACGCCGGGATCGAATAGCCATGCATCACCCGCAGAGGATAGCCGCTCTGGATGATGTGAATGCGCGCCAGCGCCCGCCATGTTCCTCCGACCGCGTAAAACGTGCGGCCACGGCCGGCCTTGAGCTGGGCCACGCCGGAAAGATCGGTCTTGACGATACGTTCGGCGCGCTTCAGCGATTTATCCGAGGCGTCCTGCAGCGCCAAACTCCCAAGCGGAAGCGTCACGCCCTGGCGAACGCGGTTGCCGCGCACGTCGATCAATTCCAGCGAACCGCCGCCGAGATCGCCGACAATGCCGTCCGGATTGTGAATGCCGGAAATCACGCCCAGCGCCGATAATTTCGCTTCGCGTGGACCTGACAGGATTTCGATGCTGACGCCGCAGATACGTTCCGCCTTGGCGATGAAATCAGGGCCGTTGGTGGCGTCGCGGCAAGCCGCGGTGGCGATCGCGTGGACGCGGCCGACCTTCATGGTTTTGCATAACGCGCGGAAACGCCGCAGCGACGTCAGGGCCTTGGCGACGGCATCTGGCGCCAGCAGGCCCGTGCTCTGAACTTCCCGCCCCAGTCCGCACAGCGTTTTCTCGTTGAACAGGGAAACCAGGCTGCGCGTCATCGATTCATAGACGACAAGGCGCACTGAGTTCGAGCCGATGTCGATCACCGCGACGCTGGAGGCGCGTTTGCGCGGCCGCTTCACAGGTTATACCCCTTATGACGATTGCTGACGCTCGGTACGGCGCGTGAGGCGGCGTGGCGAAGATTCCTTAAGCGACTTTCCACGGCCAGACAGACTCGGATTCGTCATGAAATAATTGTGCAGGTTGAAGGGCTCTTCGCCCTTCGCGGCTTTCATACGCGTTGACGATCCATCCGGCAACAACTGCCAGCTCTGTTCGGTGTCTTTCAGATTCGCGACCATGATCTGCTCGAGAACCTGCTGATGCACCGTGGGATTCTGCAGCGGACAAAGCACTTCGACGCGCCGGTCGAGGTTGCGCGGCATCATGTCGGCGGACGAGATATACACAGCCGCTTTTGCGCTCGGCAGGCCCTGTCCCATCCCGAAGCAGTAGATTCGGCCGTGTTCGAGGAAACGGCCGATGATCGACTTGACGCGGATGTTCTCCGAGAGCCCGGGAATACCCGGCCGCAGGCAGCAAATTCCGCGCACCACGAGTTCGATCGGGACCCCGGCCTGCGAGGCCTCATACAGGGCGTCGATGATGTCGGGATCGACCAGCGAGTTCATCTTCAACCAGATCGCCGCCGGCTTGCCGTGACGGGCAAAATGGGTCTCGCCGTGAATGTGTTCGATCATTCGCTTGCGCAAGGTGAGCGGCGATACCGCCATCTTTTCGATGTCGCTCGGTTCCGCGTAGCCGGTGATGTAGTTGAACACCCGCGCGGCATCACGGCCGATGATCGGATCGGACGTGAAATATGACAGATCGGTGTAAATGCGCGCGGTCACCGGATGATAGTTTCCGGTGCCGGTATGGACATAGGTCGTGAGGCTGCCGGCCTCGCGGCGCACGATCAGCGACAGCTTGGCGTGGGTCTTGAGTTCGATAAATCCGTACACGACCTGCACGCCGGCGCGTTCGAGATCGCGTGCCCAGCGGATGTTGGCTTCCTCATCGAACCGCGCCTTGAGTTCGATCAGCGCGGTCACCGACTTTCCGGCCTCGGCGGCTTCCGCCAGCGCCCGCACGATCGGCGAGTTGTTCGAGGTGCGATAAAGGGTTTGCTTGATGGCGACGACGTCGGGATCGCGGGCGGCCTGTTGCAGGAACTGCACGACGACGTCGAACGACTCATAGGGATGATGAACGATCAGGTCTTTTTGCCGGATCGCGGCAAAGATATCGCCGCCGTGATCGCGCACGCGTTCGGGATGGCGGGGAACATAGGGAACGAATTCGAGGTCGGGCCGGTCGAGCCTCGTCAGTTGCGACAATTCGTTCATCGCCAGCACGCCGTCGACCAGCAGAACCTCGTCGTCGGCGGTGGAAAGCGCGCGCTGCACGAAGGCGCGCAGTTCTTCGGGCATCTTGGCTTCGATCTCGAGCCGGATCACCGATCCTCGCCGCCGCCGCTTCAGCGCGGTTTCGAACAGCCGGACCAGATCTTCCGCCTCTTCCTCTATTTCAAGTTCGGAGTCCCTGATAATTCGGAACGCGCCCTGACCCTTGACGGTATAGCCGGGGAATAACCGCCCGATGAACAGGCCGGTGGCTTGCTCGAGCGTAATCAGGCGCACCGCGCCATCCTTGCCCGTGGGCATGCGGATGAAGCGATCGATCTTGCCTGGCATGCGGATGAGCGCGTTCATCGGCTTGCCGTCGGAGACCCGCGCCAGATGCAGCGCGACGGTAAATCCGAGGCTGGGGATGAACGGGAAGGGGTGCGCCGGATCGATCGCGAGCGGTGTCAGCAGCGGGAAGATATTGTGAAGGAAGTGATCCTCGACCCAGGTTCGCTCGGCCTTGGTGACATCGCGGCCATCAACCAGAACGAGGCCCACCTCGGCCAGGATGCCGCGCAGATCGCGCCAGATCGCCTGCTGGTCGCTGGCGAGTGTTGAAACCGTCTCGTTGATGAGGACGAGCTGTTCGGCCGGGGTCAGACCGTCCGGACTGCGCTCGGCAATGCCCTCCCGCACCTGGGCCTTGATGCCGGCGACGCGCACCATGAAGAATTCGTCAAGGTTATTGGCGGAAATCGACAGAAATCTCACCCGTTCGAGCGCGGGGTGGCCGGGATTGACCGACTCCTCCAGCACCCGGCGATTGAAATGCAGCCAGGAAAGCTCCCGATTGATGAAGCGCTCGGGGCTATTGGCCATCGTTGCGCCGACTTCGGGATCCGCTTCTTTTTCTTTAATTACAATAGCTTGTGCGGATTCCATCGAAGTTTAATCCATCTCAAAGCAGGTGGTGCGGCCATCGGAACGAAGACGGCACGAACCATGTGTTATCGCGATGACGTTTCGATGACATTGACGTTCCCGGCGTGGGCGCCGTCAAGATGCGAAGATGCGGAAATCAGGCGTCTCGCAGCAGGTCAGCCGCCAGTGCCCGGGTAACCGGCCGGCCCAGCCGCAGGGCTTCGGTGTCCAGCAGCTCCACAGCCTGCCGTACGGCCGCATAAGAGCGCTCAATCCTGGACGTGAGATAGCTCACGACGGTCTCATCGACGGTCAATTGACGGTCGGCGCAGAATTTGACGATCAGCGCGCGAAACAGCTGATCGTCAGGCGGCAACAGCAACACCGTCGGTACCGCGCGCAGACGCGAGCGCAGATCGCGCAGCTCGATCTCAAGGGCCGTGGGCGGCGAGCGGGCGGTGATCAGAACGGACGCGGCGTCTTCGCGCGCCAGGTTCATCAGATGGAACAGCGCCCGTTCGTCGAGGTCCGGCGATTTCAGATCGTCGACCACCAGCGCGCCCGTCGCCAGCGCACCTGGTACCGCCGCGGCGGTCAGCGCATGCGCCGAGATCGAGCGGGCACCGGCTTGTTCGGCCCAGATGGCGGCGAGATGGCTCTTGCCGGAACCCTCCGGTCCCACCAGCAGCATGATCCGGTTCGGCCAGTCGGGCCAGCTATCGACCAGCGCCAGGCCTGCAGCATTGGCCGGGCCTTCGAGAAAATTGTCGCGCGTAAGGCTCTCTGCGTGCGGCAGCGCAAATGCCAGCTGACGAGGTTGAACGCGGCCTGCCACGCAAGTCTCCATGCCGGATCGACCGGCACCGGGTTTTCGAAGCCTAGCGCGCTTCGATCGTGCTCATGTGCCGTACCCACTCCACGAGATAGAGGGATACGGAAACCAAAGTAAAGACCGTTACAAAACCCATCAGGATCAGATCATACGGCATCGGTTTGAAGCCGAAGCCGAGTGCGGCGAGGACCAACGCTGCGAAGGCCACCTGTGCCACTGTATTGAGTTTCGACACCATCAACGGTTTCATCGGAATCGGTTTGCCGAACAACCATGACACAATCACGGCGGTTACGATCATGATGTCGCGCGAGACCACCAGAATGACGATCCAGCGCGGGACGGCGCCCCAGATGCCGAGCGCCACATAGATCGAGACCAGGAGCGCCTTGTCCGCCAGGGGATCGAGCAACGCCCCCAATTCGCTGGCCATATTGAAGCGCTTGGCGAGAAAGCCATCCACGGCATCGCTGACACCCGCGACGACAAAGATCGCAAAGGCGATTTCCATCTGGCTGGAAGCAATCGCCCACACGATAATCGGCACCAGCAGGATGCGGCCGAGGGTAATGATGTTCGGAATACTCACGGCGCTTCCCGGCTACCGGCCTGATTTCGTAAAAGATCCGGCCCTTTGCAGGGTGAGCCGGTTCCTGTCTACATAGTACAGGCGCGCCGTGCTTGCGAGCCATTGCACATCAGCGGAATCCGACGTAACCAGCCGCCATCATCCGGAATAGGCCATGATCGACCGCAAAAACGGGCTCACTTACGCGGATTCGGGCGTCGATATCGACGCCGGCAATCGTCTGGTCGACCTGATCAAGCCGATGGTTCGCGCCACCGCCCGCGCCGGCGCCGATGCCGAAATCGGCGGATTCGGCGGGTTGTTCGATCTGAAGGCGGCGGGCTTCAAGGATCCGGTGCTGGTCGCCGCCACCGACGGTGTTGGCACCAAGGTCAAGATTGCCATCGAAACCGGCCTGCACGACGGCATCGGGATCGATCTGGTGGCGATGTCGGTCAACGACCTCGTCGTTCAGGGCGCGGAACCGCTGTTTTTCTTGGATTATTTTGCCTGCGGCAAGCTCGATCCGGAGGCCACCGCCGCGATTGTTGCCGGGATCGCGGAGGGGTGTCGTGAATCCGGCTGCGCACTGATCGGCGGCGAGACCGCCGAGATGCCTGGGCTCTACAAGGACGGTGATTACGACCTTGCGGGCTTTGCGGTCGGTGCTGCCGAACGTGGCACGCTGTTGCCGCGCCCGGATATCGCCGCGGGCGACGCGGTGCTCGGCCTGGCTTCGTCGGGCGTTCACTCCAACGGGTTTTCCCTGGTTCGAAAAATCGTTGAAAGGTCCGGTCTCGGCTTCGAAGCGCAGGCGCCGTTTTCGCCGGTCATGACGCTGGGCGGCGCGCTGCTGACGCCGACGCGGCTCTACGTGCGATCATGCCTGCGCGCGATCCGCGAGACCGGTGCGGTCAAGGGACTCGCGCATATCACCGGCGGCGGTTTCACCGATAATATTCCCCGCGTACTGCCAAAGCATCTCGGCGTCGGGATCGATCTGGCGCGTTTGCCGGTGTTGCCGGTCTTCAAATGGCTGGCAGAGCAGGGGGGCATCGCCGAACTCGAACTGCTGCGCACCTTCAACTGCGGCATCGGCATGATTGCCATCGTGAAAGCGGATGCGGTTGAAGAGGTGACCGATATTTTCACGCAGGGCGGCGAGAACGTCGCGCTGCTCGGTGAAGTGATCCCGGCCGAGGGCGAGCACCGCGTGGTCTATAACGGTCATCTCGATCTCACATGGTGAGATCGATCTTGCATGGTGAGATCATGAAGCGCCGTGTCGCCATCCTGATTTCCGGGCGCGGATCGAACATGGCCGCCTTGATCCAGGCCGCAACCGCAGCGGATTTCCCGGCCGAGATCGCGATTGTGATTTCCAACAGGGCGGATGCCGAAGGTCTTGCGAAAGCCGCGGCGAGTGCTGTTCCGACCCTTACCATCGAAAGTAAACCGTTCGGCAAGGATCGTGCGGCGTTCGAGGCGGTTCTGCAGGCGGCGCTGGACCAATATCAGATCGACCTGATCTGTCTTGGCGGGTTCATGCGGTTGTTCACGGCCGGCTTCGTGCAGCGCTGGCATGGCCGGATGCTCAACATTCATCCCTCGCTGCTGCCGTCATTTCCCGGCCTCGATCCGCACGCACAGGCGCTGCGCGCCGGTGTCAAGATTTCGGGAGCGACTGTCCATTTTGTCATTCCGGAAACCGACGCCGGGCCGATCGTGATGCAGGGTGCGGTCGCGGTTGGCGATGACGACACGCCGGATACATTGGCGGCGCGGATTCTTAAGATCGAACATCGGATCTATCCCGATGCGCTGCGGCTCCTCGCCAGCGGCAGGATCCGGCTTGAGGGCGATATCTGCAAGGCGGCAGGCAGCACCGGCTTAGCCGACACTTTGATCTCGCCCGCGGTGATCCCGGGGGAAGCTTCAGCCCAAAAATAAAAATCCCCCGGCGCGGGCCGGGGGGTGCATCGATCGCTGGCGCGGATCGTGTCGAAGTCTAAGAGACCTTCAGGTTTTCTGCGGAACTCTTGCCGCGATTTTCCACAAGGTCATATTCAACAACCTGATTTTCGTTGAGGGTTGAGAGCCCAGCGCGTTCGACCGCCGAGATATGAACGAACACGTCCTTATCGCCGGCCATCGGCTTGATGAACCCATAACCCTTCGTCGGGTTGAACCACTTGACGGTGCCTTTTTGCATCGCCTGTCTCCTGGTCTAGACATAAAAAAGACGCGGCCACGCTTTTCGCGTGCCACGCCACAAGCGGGCTTCCGGATGTCTGCTCAATTTCCTAGTCGCGAAACGCACAGTCGAACGGCCTAAATCCGATTGTGCCTGGTATTGCAACACGAAATTTGCGCGTTAGCAAGCTTCTGGCGCGGCTTGGGAAATCAGTTAAGCGAAGAGTTCGCCCGATGGACCTGCCCCTGGCCAACTGTGGCGGCAGAACAACAATGCCCGGTAATTGCCCCTTGGCGGCGGCCATCAGCGATTGACGCTCCCTGGGAACTGGGGGCAAATCGATCGAGGACGACAGGGATCGGGCATTCCTGTCGGGCAGGCAGTCCGGTTGGGAATAGCATTCATGTGCTGCGCGTCGCGGTCTTCGCGAGCAATAGAAACCGGGGTCGCCTCGAGGCTTGCAAGGGCCGTCGCCGTCGTGTTCGTCCTCTTGATTGCGGTTGCGTCATCGGCTCAGGCGCAAAGTCCTTCGCCGAGCCCTACGCCCACGCCGACCCCCAGCCCTTCGCCAACCCCGATACCGACCCCTTCACCGACGCCGCTTCCGACCTCGACGTCCATTAATTCCGATCTGTCGGCCGGTGCGGCGGTGATGAACCTCGGCAGCAGCTTCCTGGAGCGGCTAGGAAACCAGGCGACCAACGGGTTCGGTGCGGCGTCCCGGGGCAATCCAGGTGGCGGCGGTGCCTCGGCGGCGACGGACGAACCGCGCTATCGGACCTGGGGGGAGGTGTACGGGATATCTGTCAGGAACGGTGCGCAAGCCAATTTTGTCGGCGATCAGCGCCAGACCACAGGCGGCGTGGCCGGTTTCGGCGCCCGCCTTGCACCCGGCGTCAATGTCGGATTCTCGGTTGATCAAAGCCGTACCGCCATTGACGTTCCGCTGGCGCTGCAGTCGGCGACGCTGGATCTCACCCAGTTCGGCTTCAACGCCTCGGTGGACAAGGGGCCGTGGACCTGGGCCATCGCGCTGGTCCATGGCTTTGGAAAAGTCAGCTCCAGCCGGGACACCGGTTTTGGCACCGCCAGCGCCGGATACAACGCCCAGATCGACGGCGCGCTCACCGAACTCAGCTACTACTGGAATATGGACCAGAGCCGGATCGTGCCGAAGGCCGCGCTCGAATATACCCATGCTTCGACCGGCGCGTTTCAGGAGGTCGGCGGTCTCAATCCGGAGATGGCGACCGGCGCAACCCTGGAGCGCTCGCGGATCCTGCTCGGCGCCGAGATCGGACATTACTGGATCGTCGATCAAAAAATTCTGGACCTGTCCGCCTACGGCAAGTTCGTCGACAATGTCTCGCAGAATTTCAGTTCGATCATCGTCAGCCTCGGCCCCGAGAGCATCGCGGTGCAGGGTATCGGCGAAAGCCAATATGGCGCGGATGCCGGCGCGTCGGCGTCGCTGAGCCTGACCAACACGGCGCGTCTTTACATCAATTATGACGGCAAATTTCGCGCCGCGATGCAGTCACACCAGGGGACTGTCGGCGTTGAGCTGAAATGGTAGCGGTGGGCAAATTCGGAGCGGCCGGGCTCTCGCCAGAAGTCAAGTCGGATTGCTGGCCGCATATCCCTGCAGTCCGAAACTCACTCTCGATCCGTTCATCAGGGACGTAAGACTGTTGGGATGGATAAACTCGTCCCGAAAGCATGCATAGACCTTGGGGTCGAAGATGCTTTTCAGCCAGTTGATTACGATCTTGTGGCGATCGGAGTTGCGAAATTCCTTATGGTAGGTAAGCCACAAATCCATATGATAATTGATCCCGAGATCGATTGCGACGAGGTTCGCGCCGACCGCGATTGCTGACGTCGGCAGAAATCCGATCCCGGCGCCCCGTTCAATGGCATACAGAACCGCGACGCTGGAATTGGTCGATATGCCGACTACCCCATCCAGCGAATCCAGTCCCAGGATTCGTGCGTAACCGGTCTCGTCGAGTTGCACACCGTGTTGCTTCACGATCCGATGATTCTTGAGGTCCGCGATGGATTCCGGCAGCCCGTAAGCGTCGCGATATGCTTCCGAGGCAAACGTGTAAATGTGAAGCCTGCCGAGCTTCGCAACGATAAGGTCCGGATTTGTCGGTCGCTCAAATTGAATCGAGATGTCGGCTTCCAGGCGCGAGACGTCAGCCTGTTCCATCGCGCAACGAAGGTCCACCGTAATCTTTCGGTAAGTTTTTTGGAAATCGATTAGCCTGGGCAGGACCCAAAAATTCCCGGGCCCCTCGGTCACGGCGACGCGCACCGAACCGTTTATGTCGGTCGATACCGACGCGCGGCGGAAGATGTTAAAGCTGAGACGTTCCATCTGCTCGACATCGAACAGCAATGCCCGTCCTTCGTCGCTTAGCGACAAGCCCGATTGGTCGCGCAAGAATAATTTGAATCCCAATTCCTCTTCGAGCCTGTCGATCTTGCGCATCAGTGTCGTACCGGTCAGTCCAAGGACTTCCGCGGCGTTCCTGAAACTCTGATGTCGCGTGCAAAGAAGAAACGCGCGCAAGTCCTCCCATGACGCCTTGAGAGGATCTTCGATCTTCTTGCGCTGCAATGGCGCAGCACCCCGATGCAAATCTTGCGGCATACCCGCTATCCCCGTCAGGTATGATGTTCGTACAGGGGTGGGACCTTAAATGCAGAAAGTGTTTCGAGGAAGCGGTGATTTGGCGGCTCGGCACGAGTTGGACCGGCTTTCGCCAACCTCCGCTATCACCGTAAGTCTGGCGACGGGTGGGCAGCTGGCGGATATGGTTGCGATCGCCAGACGGGAAATCCCCGGGGTTAAGGTCTCGGAAGCGGGCCTCGCTCAATTTTTGCGTGACGACCCAGAATCGATTTTTGCGTTCCAGCGGGCGGGAATCCTGCTCGGTGGGATCGCATTTCTCTATCTTAATTGCCGGGGGCACGACGCCCTCCTGCTGGACGACCTCGATCTTGGGAACCCGAGCCGTGAGTTTTTGGCGCGCTCTGATGAGGAGGTATCGGCGATTTATGTATGGGCCCTTGCCGGCTACGGACGCGCGGTTGCCGGACTGGGAAACGTCGCGCAGTATCTGAGAAAGCCGCGGTTCATCAACGCCGATTATCTCGCCCAGCCATCGACGGCGGCGGGCCGCGATTTGCTGATCGCCATAGGTTTCAGTCCTATACCGAGCTTCCAGCCCGACCTCTGGCGTTATGAGCGACCCTGGAATCGTCTTTTCCCGCACATGCCGGCCCCCATTGTCTCAGCAGGGAGTTTCGCAGATGCATGGCAGTAAGCTTCCATCCTCGGCTAACCCGATCCCGCGCTCGATTTCGATCCGCATCGCGCGCGATCCCAACGACCTGATGCTGGTGACCGCGATCCGCGCCGCCGTCTACCTGGCCGAGCAGGATTGTCCGATCGAAGAAGAGTTCGACGGCAACGATCTGGTCGCGGCCCACTTCATCGGATTTGTCGGATCTGAACCTGCGGGCTGCCTTCGGGTGCGATTTTTCGGCGAATTCGCCAAGGTTGAACGGCTGGCGGTGCGTCATCAGTTCCGGCGCTCGCGGGTGTCATTCAAGCTGGTGCAGGCCAGCGTCGCTTACATCAAGCGCAAGGGATTTCGGAAAATCTACGGTCAGGCGCAGGACCGTCTGGTGGATTTCTGGGCGCATTTCGGCGCCAGGCCGCTCGGCCATAACCGCAAGATCACTTTTTCCGATTTCTCCTATACCGAAATGGTTCTCGACCTCGAGCCGGACGTCGATGCCATCACGCTCGATAGCGATCCGTATGTGATCATCCGGCCGGAGGGCGATTGGGACAGGCCGGGCGTTCTCGACATTTCATCGGGCCGTGCGGTCACTTCTCCGCTGCGCACGGCATGAGTTTTGGCAAAGCATGATCCTCAATCAAAAAAAAGCGGCCAGTATGCTTGACGATCCACCGATCCTGGTATGCGCCGATCTTCAGGTCGAGTACCTGACGGAAGGCCGCAGCCACTTCATCGCGGACGCCGAGGCGATTACCTCGCGATGCCTCCAGCTGATGACCCTTTGGCGCCATAATCTGTGGCCGGTCATGCATCTGAAACGGGTCGCCCAGGCAGCGTGGTTCAATCCGGCGTCGAATCTGACCGATTGGATTGCGGGTCTCAAGCCGAGGCCGGGAGAGCTTACCTTCGAGCACCCATTGCCGTCGGCATACAGTTCGGCGCGGTTCGCAGAATACATGTCGAACATGAAAAGCATTCGCTGCGTGTTGCTGGGGTTTTCTCTCGATGAAACCATTCTGTCGACCGTCGTTGACGGGTTTCACCGCAGCCATCGGTATCAGATCGTCGGCGATGGTGTGGCCTGCAAACACCCCGGCGCCGGCGACGCCGCTTCCTACAAGCAGGCGGTCGTCAAAGTAATCGGCATTTACGCTGGAATCCAGGACAGCGCCGATCTTATCGAGGAAGGCAGTGAAATCGAAGTATGACTGAAATTTTAAACCGTCGCCGTGATGGCGACTACTTTGCGAGCCGTTCGGCGAGTTCGATGAGGAGGCGCCGATCGGAAGGATCCTTGATTTTCCTGAATGCGACGACGAGCCGTAAACCTTCGACGACGTTCAGATCAATTTGATCATCGAGAACCAGCCGCAGTAATTTATCACCAGGATAATCTGAATGGTCAGTGCTCACCGCAAAAACTCCAGAAGCGAGTAACAGATGACGACCATCGAGGACGATCTTAACGATCTGGCGATCACCGTCTCAACGGCGATCGAAAAGGCCAACCAGCTAAAGCTTCCTACCAGCGCTTATATTCTATCGATGGTCTTGGTGGAAGTATGGGAAGCCACGAAAGCCGCCGAAGACAATGTAACGGATAATGCGGCGCAATAGCATTTGTACGCCGCGCTTCGGCCAATTCGCGGCGTAATGAAAAATTACGCGCGGCGGGGCAATTAGTTGTTTCGGTCGACCCTTACAACCCGGCCTTTTTCGATCGCGAGCGCCAGCCGGCCATGCTTCAACGATAGGGCCGCTTCGCCAAACAGCTCGCGGCGCCAGCCGCGCAAGGCACCGACATCGGCATTGTCATCGGCCGCGATCTGTTCGAGATCGTCGACGGTCGCGATCACCTTGCTGGCGACCGCGTGACGTTCGGACGTCATCCGCAGCAGGACTTTCAGCAGCTCGACGATCGCGGCACCGTTCGAATTGCCACGCGGCTTTTCGATCTTCGGCAGCGTCGCGGGATCGCGTGCAATGCCGCGCTGCACGGCGGCGACGATATCGCTGCCCCATTTCGACCGGTCGAAACCCTTTGGCAGCGAGCGTAAACTGGCGAGCCGCTCAAGGCTGGTTGGTGCATGGGTGGCGATGTCGCCGACCGCGTCGTCTTTCAGGACCCGGCTGCGCGGAACGTCCCGGCTCTGCGCCTCCTGTTCGCGCCAGGCGGCGACTTCCATCAGCACCGCAAGCTCCTTGGGCTTGCGCACCCGCGTCTTCAGCCGTTCCCAGGCCCGCTCGGGGTGGAAGTCATAGGTCTTGGGCGAGGTCAGGATCTCCATCTCCTCGCTGACCCAGTCGCTGCGGCCGCGCTTCTTGAGAT
>Ga0116135_1000877_pt1 | contig 16187 bp, 11 predicted proteins | sample June2015DPH_20_1_FD_89738 | JGI IMG/M metagenome (GOLD analysis project Ga0116135, IMG submission 89738) | Peatland microbial communities from SPRUCE experiment site at the Marcell Experimental Forest, Minnesota, USA - June2015DPH_20_10 | ecosystem: Environmental > Terrestrial > Soil > Wetlands... | reverse complement strand
GCGCGAACTTATTGCGCAGAGGCAAAGTCGCAGACCAATACGGTCAGATCGTCGTCCTGGACGGCGGCCCACTGCTGCGCGGACTCAATCAGATGGTCTGCGGCCGCGGAGGGCGTGAGCGTCGCAGTGTTGCGGAGGGCGGCGATCAGAGCTTCCTCGCCAAAGAGTTTTCCTTCCGCGTTGCGAGCCTCGACAAGGCCATCGGTATAGAGGAGAAGGCGATCTCCGTACTCGAGCGGCAGCGTCTTGTCAGAGTATGTGGACAGTTCCGATGCGGCGAGTAAGAGGCCGTTCTCAACGACTTCAGTAACAATGCCTTTGCGCAATATGAGCATGGCGGGATGACCCGCGGCCGCGTAGCGCAGCTGGCGTGTTGTCGCGTCGATGTACACGCAGGCGGCGGTGACAAACTGTCCCTGGGTGTTGCCGCAGAGTGCGGCGTTCATTCCGGCCAGCAACAGCGCGGGGTGAGCGGCATTGGAGCGTTGCGATGTGGCTGCCATCTTAACCATGGATGCGATGAGGGCGGCGGGAACGCCGTGACCTGAGACGTCCGCGATCAGCAGGCCTGCCTGGCGGTCGCCGATAAGCAGATAGTCATATAGGTCGCCGGCCACCGAGGTCATGGGGACGTAGCGCGCCGCGACTTTGAAATTGTCTGAAGCAGGGAAGGCTCCGGGAAGAATCGAAAGCTGGATACGCTTTGCAAGTTCGAGTTCTTTCTGGATTTCGCCGAGTTCGAGATCGCGCTCAAGCGTGCGCCGCGCGGCGACGTAGCCCAGGCAGACAAGCAGAACGGCAAAGCCATACGGCTCGACGTTTGTGCGAAACCGATTGCCGAAGATGTTCTGATAGAGCGCAAAGATGAGGAAGGCGAGAACGCCGGTACGAACCACCTTGAAATCCTTGTCGCCCTGGCGGTGGCGCAGAGTGCGGACAAGCGTGACCCAAAGAAAAATGGAGACAATTACGATATCGACCGTCGTGAAGATCGTCAGGGGGCCGAATAGCATGGTTCCGACGGCCATGCATAGGAATATGGCAATGACGAGGCCGCCGCGCCGAGTGAGTTTTTGATCGGTTCCCAGGAAGCCGGCAGCACGGAAAAATGCGAGGGCTGGAATCGGCACCAGATGAGTGATTGCGTAGGGCAGGCGTTCAATGAAGACGTTTGATTCCGGGCCAATTTGCAGGATGGAAGCCTGCAACCACATGCGCAGGCCGTAGAGAGTGGCGAACGCGCCCATCGAAACCAAGAGGGTATTAAACTTGCGGCGCAGCAGGCAGAGGCCGATGGAGACGATGCCCGCGGTGATGAATGCCGAGCCAAGGAAGAGATTTGGCGCGTCATGATGAAAAGCGTCGAGGACCTGGTTCGCGGTGTATGGTGTGTCGATCAACATCATTCGAGTGAATGGTACATGATCGAGGCGAGCGCCATTGCATGGAGCAGACTCTCACCCTGTTCGCACTGGGATCCTGCCTCCCGCCCTTTCGTCAGAAAAAACGAAAGAACGGGGCATGGAGCTTTGTTGGCGAGGTGAGTTGACAAGCGCTATTCGACTTCAACGCGCCAGAAGTCCATGCCGGCGAATTTCAGCTGCTGGGCTTTGCCTTCGAGGATGCGGAGAAACTCGGCAGTCTCGGGAATCCAGGGCTCATCGCCGGGGCGGAAAAGCGCGCCACCGATGCGGATGAGCGGTTCACCTTCAAGAACGAGCTGGCCTCTGAGAATGTAGACAAACGCATCGCCGCCCCAGGGGCTGTCGCTGTGATAGCGGCCCACAAAGGCCTCGTAGTCGGCGGGGGCGCTGAAGCTGCGCGGGCCTGCATAGGTTGGATTGACAAACCAGTCCGAAGCGTAAGTGACTTGAACAATTGGAGACTCGGCTGCAGAATCCTTCCGACCAAACATGAAGGTGTGTGTCGCCCAAATGCCCGGCACGGTGGAGATAAAACGGTCGCCGCCGGCGTGTTGCAGCGGGATCGTCTGCGATCCATCGACCAGCGAGAGCCGCTTGCCTGCGGCAGCGAACTCCAGCTTGCGTCCATCGGCGGCGGTAAATGTGCCGGCGTAATCGGCGGCGTTGGCAACGTCCATCGGGTCGGGAAGCACGGGCGGGGCGGGCAGCGGTTTTGATTCGTGATCGGCACGCAGCAGGCGGACGGCGTATTCGGTGACCGCGGTGGGGCGATAGCCCTGCATGGCGTTGATGGAGGCGAAGGCGGCCACTCCTCCGTCGAGGTCGACGTGGATTGAAGAGGCAAAGGCGACCATGCCGCCTGTGTGGCGCAGAATCTTGTGGCCATCCAGCGTGTCGACGGCGATGCCGTAGCCGTAACTGGCGGTGGGGCTGAAGTCGTCGGCCTTGATGTAGGGAGTGGAGAAGAGTGTAAAGCCTTCTTCGGAGACGATGCGGCCGCTCTGGCCCTGGCCGTGGTTGAGCATCATGCGGGCGTAGCGGGCCATGTCAGCAGGAGTGGAGAGGATGCAGCCGGCGGTGTCGTCCATGATGAGGTTGGGCGCGGGGGAGAGCTTGCCCTGGCGGGGATAGACCTCGTCGTCCCAGAAGGACTGATAGCCGGTGGCCTGCAAGGCACGCGACGAGGTGGCAATGACGCCTTTGCTCGAAGTCATTCCGAGGGGGTCAAAGATGCGCGCCTGGACGACTTTGTGCCAGGGACGGCCATCAAGTTTCGAGGCCAGAAGGCCGAGGATGCCGAAGCCGGCGTTGCAATAGTGGAAGTGCTCGCCGGGCTTGAATCCCTGCACCAGGCGGGCCGATGGATCGGTGAGGAAGACGCTGGAGTTGTCTGGCAGGCCGGAGGTGTGGGTGAGCAGATGGTGGACGGTGATGGTCCCGAACTCGGTGAGCAGGGGCAGGTCCGGCATGTAATCGAGGATGGGCTTCTGCAGGTCGAGTTTGCCCTCATCGCGAATCTGAAGCAGGACCAGGGCCACGAAGGACTTGGAGATGGACCCGATTTGAAAGAGATGCTCGGTGGTGACCGGGAGGTGCTGGTCGATGTTGGCGAAGCCGTAGCCTGCGGTTCGCAGGGTCTTTGAGGCGTCGGTCAGGCCGAGGGTCATGCCGGGTGCGTTCATGGCCGGCATGTAGGCGCCGATGAAGGTGTCCAAGTGCTCTTCCAGCGAGCCGGAGGCTTTGGGCATGGGCAGGTCGGCTGAGAGGTTAGCACGAGCGGCGGCGGGGAAGAACAGCGGACTGCCGGCGGCGAGGGTGGCGAGCGAGCCCGTGGAGAGGAAGGAGCGGCGGGTCAAATGCTTGAGGGGCATACGATTGGGGTGAGTCTACCACGAGCGTGGGAAGAACGGCGCGGGGTTTTCCCAATCGGCGCATCCCCCGGAAGTGGCAGAGGGTGAAACGCGCCGGAATCGGTGGTTGCAGTGCAATAATGGAGCTGAACGGGAGTCCCTGATCCCGGCAAACGCGTCTCGATGAACCTGCCCAACTCCATCACGATGAGCCGGATCGCCATGATTCCGCTGCTGTTGTGGATCCTGTCACCACATTATCCGTGGCAGGGACAGAACGGCGAGCAGGAGCTTGCGGCGGCGGTGTTGTTCGTTCTGGCGTCCATAACGGACGGCGTGGACGGCTACCTGGCCCGCAAGCGCGGCCAGATCACGACCATGGGCATGCTGCTGGACCCCATTGCCGATAAGGTGATGGTGACGGCCGCGCTGATTGCGCTGGTGGCTTACAACCCGCAGGTGGTCAAGGTGTGGATCGCTGTGGTCATTATTGCCAGGGAGTTCCTGGTCTCCGGGCTGCGGTCGATTGCGTCTACGGAAGGGTTCACCATTGAGGCCAGCGACCTGGGAAAGCTGAAGACGGTTTTGCAGATCATTTTTGTGGTCTCGGCTATTTTGGCGCACCGCTGGTACCAGTGGGAACTTGGAGTGGTCATCATTCCGGTGAAGTGGATTGCCGTTACGGCCATTTACTTCACGGTCGGTGTCTCGGTGATCTCGGCGATCGACTATTTTGTCGGGTTCTGGAAGAAGATCGACCACGCTTCGAACGACCGCCGCAAGTCGTTCATTCTGTCGCGTCGCAAGAGCGCAAGCGCGCCTTAGGCGGTGCGGCAGACGCTCTCGGGAGGCTTGCGCGGGCTTCATGGTCGCCCCGGCCCCCAAGGGCGAAGGACCGGGGGGCACCCGGCATCCGCCGTGATTTCCGACCTGGAACTGCCGTCGTGACCGCACGCGATCAATGATCGGGGTGGGCGGCGGGGATGGCGGTACCGCGCTGGTAGACCGGGTAGGGCGGCTTTTTGTAAGTCGGCGGGGGATTCTTTTCGAGATCGGCGAGCAGCAACTGGACGGTCTTCTCGAGTTGCGGATCGTGGCCTTCGCGCACTGTCTTTGGATCAAGCTCAACTTCGACGTCGGGCGCGATGCCCTCGTTTTCAACTTCCCACTTATTGTTAGGCGTCCAGAATCCGCGGCTGGGAGCGGTGACCGTGCCGCCGTCCATGAGCGACTCGCTGGGCCCGTAGAAGCCTACCAGGCCGCCCCAGGTGCGCTTGCCGACCAGTTGGCCGATCTGGGCCTGGCGGAAGTGCCAGGGCATGGCGTCGCCGCCGGAGCCTGCGTATTCATTGATGATCATGGCCTTGGGGCCAGCGATGAGGCTGACCGGGGTGGTCATGTCCTCGCCGTCGCGCGTGGTGCGGAAGTTCATGAGCGTGCGGCGCAGGTAATCGAGAATGTAGTCGGTGTTGGTGCCACCGCCGTTGAAGCGCTCATCGACCACCGCGCCCTGGCGGCCGGCCTGCGAGAAGAAGTAGCGATTGAAATAGGTGTATCCGCCGGATGCGGTGTCGGGGAGATAGATGTAGGCGAGGCGGCCGTTGCTGAGCTCATCGACCTTGCGGCGATTGCCTTCAATCCATGCGAAGTTTCTGAGGCCCGCTTCGCTTTCAATGGGAACCACTGTCACTTCGCGCGAGCCGGTGCCGTCAGGATGGGGGCCGACGCGTAAAAGCACGGATTTGCCGGCGGTCTCTTCAAAGAAGCTGTAGACCTCGTCTGTGCCTTTGACGTCGCGCCCATTGACGGTGAGCAGGTATTCACCCTCAGCGACGTTGACGCCGGGCTGCGTGAGCGGGGCGTGCAGTTGCGGGTTCCAGTTTTCGCCATCGAAGATGCGGGCGAAGCGATAGCGGTCGTGATCGATGATGTAGTCTGCACCGAGTAAACCGACTGGGACGCGCTTTATCTCCGGGCCGTCGCCGCCGCGGACGAAGAGATGCCCGACTGTGAGCTCGCCCATGGCATCCATAAAAATGTAGTTGAGGTCCTCTCGCGAGGCGAGGCCGGGGAGATATGCGGCGTACTTCTTCTCTGTTGCGGCCAGGTCGAGGCCATGGAAGTTGCCGTCATAGAAGAAGTCGCGATCGGTGCGGAAGGCTTCGTGATACATCTCATTCCACTCGGCACGCGGCTCGATATGCACTTCCATCGAAGCGAGGTTGAGGGTCTTGGCTTTGGGAAGGCTGCTTGCACTGGACGGCGATGGTGGTTCACCAGGGGCAGGCGCTGGAGGAAGCGGCGCGATGATCCAGGTTTGCGGTGCAGGCGTGTTGCTGCCGGGTTGAGGCGGATCGGCTTTGCGATAGAGGACCCTTTCGCCGTTGGCTGAAACGTGGAAGGCGATGATGCCGTCGAGCAGCTTCTCGGCTTTGCGGGTTTTGAGGTCAAAGCGATGCGCCGTAATTGTGCTGGGTCCATTCAAGGGATCGACGACGGGGCCTTCGAGAAGGAAGAGCACGCCTTCTTTGCCGGAAATCAGGTCGGTGTAATTTCTTGCGGGGATGGGAAGTGCGAGAATGCGCTGGCTGATTTTTTCGAAGTCGACTTTGACGGGCTCGAGGGGTTTTGGCTTTTCTGCAGGTTTTGCGTCTTCAGACTTTGTGGAATCCGACTTCGTGTCATTCTGCGCCGAATCCGCGGTCTTCGTGGACGCGGGTTTGACTTCAGGCATGGGCTGCAGTTCTTCGTCGCTTTCAGGCGCTAGAGGGGAAGGCAGATCCTTGCGCAGGACGACGACGTAGACGCTGCTGGTCACTGGGCGATCGTAACTGAGCATGGAGGTGTCGAGCGTGGGGCCCGCGTCGGTGCTGGCGATGAAGTAAAGATATTTGCCGCTCCTGTCGAAGACCGGCGAGAACGATTCGCTCATGCCGTCGGTGACGCGCTGGCTCTGGCCGGTTTCAAGCGAATAGAGATAGATGGAGCGCATGTGGCTTACTTCCTGCTGGGTGTAGGCGAGCCACTTGCTGTCTGGCGACCATGCGGCCTTGAAGATCTGCTGCGGGCCGGTGAAGCGGTCGTGGAATACCTTGACCGGCTTCCTGGTTTCGAGGTCGACGTACCAAAGGTTGAGGCGTTTGTCGGTGTAGGCGATCTTCTTGCTGTCGGGCGACCAGGTGGGAAAGAAGTAATAGGAGCCGGGCGTACCGAGATCAATCTTCTCGACTTCGCCCTGACCATTTTGATTTTTGATGTGCAGCGCGTACTCGCCCGATTCATCGGAGAAGTAAGCGACGCGGGTGCCGTCAGGAGACCAGGCGGGAGAGCGCTCGTCCGATCCGGGGGAGTTGGTCAGGTTGCGGATATCGCCTTTTTCCGCGGGAACGGTGAGGATTTCGCCGCGGGCTTCAAAGACTGCGCGCAGGCCGGTGGGTGAGATGTCCGCGCTCTGGATGCGGTTCGCCACATTCAGGAAGTGCGGACGCAGTTGAGGCAGATCGCCGGCGATGCGGATGTCGACTTTGTGCGCGTTGCCGGAGTTGAGGTCATAGAGCCAGATGGCGCCGAACTGTTCGATCACGATGGCGCCGGGGCCGGCGCTGGCGTATTTGAAATCCAGGCCTTCGTTTTTGAGGGCAACGGTGACGGCTCTCGATTTCGTGTCGTAACTCAGCAGGGACATGGGTCCGTTGCGGTCAGAGAGGAAGAAGACACGATGATCGACCCAGATGGGGTTGAAGTCGTTGGAATTGTCGCGCGGAACCGGAGTGACGCTGGAATCGGAAAGCTGGGCGATCCAGATGGGCGAGGTGCGGCCGCCGCGATAACGCTTCCAGATTTCGAATGCGTGATCGAGGGGGACGTAGGCGAATTCCTTGCTGTCGGGCGAGTAGGAGCCTTCAGCGCCGATGGGGAATGGAAGTTGAGTGGGGAGGCCGCCGTCGCGGGAGACGGTGAAGAGTTGCGAAAACCGGGAGTAACTGCTGCGGGTGGAACTGAACAGAATGTTCTTGCCGTCGCGGGTCCAGCCGATGACGAAGTCTGGTGCGGGATGATAGGTGAGACGCTTTGGCGTACCGCCGTTAGCGGGTATGACGTACACGTCGGCGTTGCCGTCATAGCTTCCGGTGAAAGCGATCTCGGTGCCATCGGGTGAGAACACGGGGCGCGATGCGACACCGTCTCCGGCGGTGAGGCGCTGGGCTACGCCGCCGTCGCGCGACACGCTCCACAGGTCTCCTGCAAATTCGAAGACGATCTGCGTGGTGCTCAGTGTGGGGTGATGCAGAAGCAGGGGCGGGTTTTCATCTGCAACACAGACACCGGTGAGCATCAGAATGAACAAAGCAACTTTCAATCGAAACATGCGCATTCACCTCGTGGATGAGCTGGGGTTTTCGAACACAATGCTTGCAGAAGCGGGCTAGTTGTGCATTACGGAGGCCGCGCCGGGCCCGAGCAGCGCACGGCCGGGGAAGACGTCTGGCACAATTTTGCCATCGTCAACGACAACGGTTCCTCCGACCACTAAATAGTGCACGCCAACGCTGGGCAGCATCGGATCTTTGAAGGTGGCGTGGTCGGCGATGGTTGCCGGGTCAAAGACCACGATGTCGGCGTCTGCGCCTTCCTGCAGTCTGCCCATGTGGCGCGCGGCGGGCGTGGAGCGCTCCAGCATTTCGGCGGGCATGAGGGTCATTTTGCGCAGCGCGTCCATGAGAGAAATCGTGCCTTTTTCGCGGACGTATCGTGCAAGTACGCGCGAGTAGGTCCCGGCGTTGCGGGGATGGCCTTCGAGACCGTCGCTGGCAATCATGATGAGCGGGTTGGGAATGATCTTGTCGATCAGCTCCTGGGTGTTGGTAAAGGTGACTACGAAATGCGTGGTGGTGGAGTTGTGCAGTTCGTCGAAGCGCTCCTTGGTGAGGCGCTCGCCGGTCTCGGGGAGCATGATGCTGTCATAGCTGATGCCGAGCTTCTGCTGCCAGCCGGGATTGAAGAGCGCGGAGTTGATGGCGGTCATACCGGCGATGTAGGGATAGGCCTCGGTCGTGACGTCAAGGCCGCGGGCGCGAGCGCCTTCAATCATTGAAAGACATTCGAGCGCATCGAAGCCGCAGGAGCTGTTGATGTGGACGATGTGCAGCGAAGCGCCGGAGATGGCGGCGGCGCCGATGACTTCGCTGACCGATTCGATGGAGGAGCCGGGCTCGCCGCGGCCGGCGCTGCGCACATGGGTATAGACGGGCAGACCGCGCGAGGCGGCGAGGCGGAAGACGTCAATGACTTCAGAGCGGGTTGCGCCGGGGACGTATTGAATGCCCATGCCGACGGCGAGTCCGCCGGCGTCGAGCTCCGAGTAAAGGCGCTGCTTCATCTTTGCGAGCTGTTCAGGAGCGGCGGGCAGGTTGGTTGCATCGCCGCTTTTGGGCAGGATGTCAATCCCGGACAGCGGTGTGCCGAAGGCGAGGGCCCGCGCGGCAACGTGGCTGGCGGCGCTGCCGTAATTGATGAGCGAAGTGCCTTGCTTGGCCTTGAGAAATGCAGCGACGTCGGGCGCGCCGATCTCGAGCTCGAGTGCTGTGGTGACGCCGTCGAGCGCTTTGACGCGCTGGCTGGCAAGGTCCTGGCCATGCTGGTGCAGATCAATGAATCCGGGAGCGACAACGAGGCCGGCGGCATTGACGACGCGGCGGCCTGTGAGCGGATCCGCGCTGATGCGGACGATTTTTCCGTCGCGGATGCCGAGGTTGCGCACGGCGTCGAGGCCGGTCTCGGGATCCATGACACGCCCGCCCTGGAAGACCAGGTCGTACTGCTGTGCGGAGACAAGAGTGGCTGATAGAACAAGGAGGGAGAGAGTGCAGATCAGTTTGTGCATGGAAGCTCCGGATAGAGGCGAGTGTATATCAGGGGGAGGATGTTCCCGCACAAGAATTCCCTCGCGAGGATGGTTCCCGCGTAGATATACTTTTCAGACCCTGCGCACATAGAAGAGGAGCGTTCTTGAAGCCAATCAAGACTTTCAAAGTATTTGGCGAGCCTATTGAGATCCTTGTCTCCGGAGAGATGACCGGCGGTCTTTCCACCACATTGATTCAGACGTCGCCTCCGGGCGGTGGTCCGCCGCCGCACTCGCACGCGAACGAGGACGAGACCTTCTATGTGCTTGAAGGCAACTATGAGCTCTTGCAGGATGGACAATGGGTGAAGGCGGCTGCAGGCGAGTGCGTTCAAACGTCGCGCGGCTCATTTCACACCTTTCGCAACGCAGGCACGACGACCGGCCGGATGCTCGTATTTGTTGCGCCGGCCGGCCTGGACAAATACCTCGAAGAGCTTTCAGCATTCAAGGCGCCAGACGATATGGCGGCGATTCTGGCGCTGTCGGCACGGTACGGTATCGCCCTCTCTTAGGATCAGGCTCTTGTGATTGACAGCAAAACGCCCCGGCGATGGCCGAGGCGTTTTTGTTCTCCTGAAGTGGTGCGAAGTTTCTTATGCCATCACCGGAACCGGCTCCTGTGCGAGGACCGGTGTGCTGATGGATGCGGCAGCCGGAGCTGCTGCGGCCGGCGCTGCCTGCTGGTGAGCGCTACGGGTGAGGCGGTGGACGAAGTGATACGGCGGCCAGGGGCCTGAGATCTGCATCTGGCACTCGCGCATCATGGCGCTGGTGGTGGCGAACTTGTTCTGGTAGCGCTCCACCGACTTGCGATCGATGAGGTGGGCGATGTCCAGGACCATTTTGCCGCTTTCCGTGAGCCGGCAGCTGACCTCTTCATCGAGGGGCATAAACAGGCGGTGCATCTGGAAGCTGACGGCACGGGCGCGGGTCTGGCGCTCGCGGGTCCGAGTCGCATTCTCTCGCAGGTTGCTCAGATACTCGCGGCCAACGGTCTCTGTAGGTGCCTGCTTGTCGAATTCCTTGGTGCAGCAGTCGTCGACAAAGATCTTGAGGTGCATTTCGGTCTTGCCGCGAAGCTTGTCAATGTTGCCCAGGAACTGCCGCTGGTTGGAGCGGATGGACTTGCGCAGGCTTTCGTCGTCGTTGAAGACGGTGCCGAAACGGAAGGGCAGCACGGTTGAGTGCTGGAAACAGTCGGCGATAACCCGTGCGTGATCCACGCCGGATTTCTGGTTGAGGGTTTCCGCGGGGTTATGTTCGCTGACGATGACCGCGAGGTCACTGGCGGGATAGAGGAAAACCTGGTTCCCACTTACTCCGAGAACAGATTCCATCGGAACGGGTTTACGATGCCGTGCTATTTCTGGAAAAGCTTGTTTTTCACCGATGCAGTAGGCATACCATGCCATGACGATATACTCCGTCTGCGTGCGCCGGTAAGCGCCGCTGGTTGGTGGAGCTCATTGAACGAGGGAACAACTGCATTGTTTGCGCAGGGGCTGGCCATATTTCGTATTAGTGTTGACTGAACCACTCCGAATACTAGCCCTACGAAAAGACGACTGGCAATATCCCACATCACGAACATTGGTGAGGGGAGCCAAAAGGCGCAAGTTTGTATTGATATAAGGAATAAAGCAGTTGACAGCATGAAAACTAATGCCAAAAGGGGCAAAACGGCCGTTTTGGGATTTCTCGTGAGACGGGGGCTGGTCAGGCTATCGTGGTGATTTCAGTCAGCAACCGGGGTTTCCGAGCCCGCAAGGGGGCAGGGTAGAGCGCAGGATCAGGGCACCGGGTTTGGGTGCACGTGCGGGCGGAGGTTCCGGGTGGCGCGAGTCAGTGAAGGAAGCGTCTTAGCTGAAAGAAGAGGATGACGTTCAACAGCACCGAGAGGCCCAGCAGGGCGATGCCTACGTAGGCAAAGATGTTTACCTTGGTGCCGACGGATTTGAGGTCCTGCAGCAATTCCTGCTGCTCGAGCGTGTTGCGGTCAGTAGCTTCCCTTACATGCTGGAGCTGGTCTTCAACCTTCTTGAGCGAGGCGTTTTGCTCGCCAAACTGGTCGCGCAGCTCGCGATGCTGTACCTGGAGCCTGGCCAGGCCGCTTTCAAGGGGGGCAAGGTTGACCGGCTGGGGAGGCGGGGCGGCTTGCGGGCGCGGTGCCATGAGGTTGGAGACGGCGGTGCCGACGTTTCCATCGAGCAGCGGCAATACACGCTGTACCAGGGGCATGGCTGCGCGGAAGACGTTGACTGCGCGCTGAAAGGTGGAGGTGTGCGGGGCTGGCTGCGCAGCCGATAGAGCCGTGGACGGAGCGCGCGCCGGGGGAGCGGGTGCGACCGGGGCTGGACGCGGCGGTGGTGTCAGGTGCTCCCATTCGGGCTCAGCGGTTTTTTGCCCGAGGATGCCGACGCCCAGCGGTGGCATGGAGCCTTTGGGGAGCAATGAAGCTGCGGGCAGTTTCGAGCCAGGAACGAATGGCGGATTCGATGCGAATGCGTGTGGGGCTGGTGCTTCCGATTCGGTGGCCGGGGCAGGAGGTTCGAAGTCTGCTGCTCCGGGTGCCTCGCGCGCTTGCCGGGCCCGCCGTTCTTCGGGGCTGGGCGCCTGGAGGTCCGGATCATTCAAATCGAAGCCCTTGAAGTCGTTCATCGGAGTTCATCTACCCTCTCTATAAGGTAACAGCGCGTTGCGGGTGAGGTTTGTGTGGATCGCGTGGATCGAAAGATGCTGGGTGAGCGGTTCGGGTATCCTCAAGAGTCGACTGTTCTGATTGGGAGAAGCGTGTGAATCCTGTACTTGCCCGCGCGCTGCGCAGCCTGCAGCGCAACATTCTGGCCGGCATAATCACGATCGGTCCGCTGTTTGTAACCTATCTGATCTTCAGCTTCCTGTTCGGCGAACTTGCCAAGGCGGGGCTGCCGGTGGTCCGGCTCTTTGCAGCTATTTTTCCGGGCGACTGGTTGAGCGATCCGTGGATTCAGTGGCTGATGGCCATTGTGCTGACGCTGGGCGTGCTCTACGTGGTTGGACGGCTGACGTCGCTGGTGGTGGGGCGGCAGGCATTCAGCCTGTTCGAGTCGCTGCTGGAGCGGCTGCCGTTTGTGGCCAAAGTGTACAGCTCGGTGCGGCAGCTGATTGACACCATGATGGCCAAGAAGGAGACCAGCCAGCGGGTGGTGCTGGTGGACTTTCCGATTGAAGGACAGAAGAGCATTGGGTTCCTGACGCGGACCATGACCGACGAGACAACCGGGGCGCTGTTGGCCGCGGTTCTGTTGCCGAACGCGATTAATCCGACATCGGCGTTTCTGCAGATATTACCGATCGAGCGGGTAACGGAGACGGGCCTGAACATGGAACAGGCGATGAGCATGCTGATGACCGGTGGGGCGGTGGGACCGGATACGATTCTGTTTAGCAAGCAGGTGCGGACGGAAGAGGGGCTTGCTACGCCGGCTTCAAATTCGCAGCGCGTCTGAGTTCCTTTTCAACGAATGGACCTTTGCCGGATCTGTCTCTCAAGCTGGTTGATCTCCAGAGAGCTCCTCGCCTGCGTGCTCGCTTTCCACGGTGATCTTGCGCAGGCTTACGTGTTCGAAGCGCGCCCAGATCAGGCCAACGGGGATGATGCTGAGGAAGGTGACCAGCAATAGCGTGGCGGCAGAGGCCGTGGCTGCTTCAGGCGACGCGCCCAGAACTCCGGCGAGGGCCAGGGCGACAATACCAATCTGTGAGAACCAGCCGATTATGGGAAGCTGCACAACGCTGGCGCCGCCGCTGGCAATCATCAGCAACACGCATTTGGGCGCGGTAATGTTGGCGAGTTCAGGGCTGGCCACAAATGCCTTGCAGACGATGTAGTAGGCGAATGTAATCATCAACCACATGCCTATGGAGAGCGAGGCAGTGATGGCGAACTCGCCGAAAGAGCGCATGGTGTCAAGGCCGGAGCGGAAGGTGCGGATCTTGTTGCCGATAGCGAGCCCCAGGTTTTTCGACACAGGGGCCAATACGTGCTCGAAGAAACTGGCGACGGCTCCGCCAGACCAGCGCACGAGGACGAGAAACAGTGCGCCGCAGACGGTGAGGGCGAGTCCACCATAGCGCGCGATGAAGATGGCCAGGCCGCGATGAGTAACCGCGAGATGCGCGAGCGGACCGGAGTGCGCCGTGGCCTTGATGATTTCGTCGGTCGAAACGCCGATCATGGCGACGGAAAAAATCAGCGCCATGGAGCCGGCGTCAAAGAGCCGCTCCACGATGTAGACGGCGATCTGCGAACTGAGCGGCAGGCTGGTGCGGCGGGCCACGAGGTAGGGGCGAACCAGGTCGGCCACGCGGCCGATGAGCGCGACGGCGGTAAAGCCGATGACCTGGGTGCCGACTAAAGAAAGCGCAGGCACTTTCTTGTTGTGCTTGAGAAGCTGCGCCCAGCGTATGGCGCGGAACACGTAGCCGAGATAGATGGCGCCAACGCCCAGGCCGATTTTGCGCCAGTCAGCGCGCGCAAGCTGGGAGCGGAATACGCCGAAGTCGAAGTGAATCCTGCCGCGCCCCCAATAAAGCAGCGCGGCGAGCGCAAGCAGCACCACCAAAGCCAGGATCAGTTGTTTCTTCTTCAAGCGTTCTCCGTTCCGCGGGTATGGGACCAGTTTATATGGTCTCGCTCGTGGAACCAATCAGGGTGATGTGCAGCTACTAGCGCAGGCGACGCAGAGCGGAGATCATCGCGTCGATGTCTTCGTAGTTGTTGTAGAGCGCGAGCGAGGGGCGCACCGTTGTCTCCTGCCCGAAGCGGCGCAGTGTGGGCTGCGCGCAGTGGTGGCCGGAGCGAACGGCGATGCCTTCCTTGTTGAGGACCGCGCCTACTTCCTCGGTGCGATAGCCATCGAGGATGAAAGACAGAACGCCGGCTTTTTCCTTTGCGGTGCCGATGATGTGCAGGCCGGGAATCTTGTTGAGCTCCCTGGTGGCGTAGATAAGCAACTCGTGCTCCCAGCGCGCAATGTTTTCCATTCCGATCTGCTCGACGTAGGCGATGGCGGCGCCGAGGCCGACCGCATCGGCAATGTTGCCGGTGCCCGCTTCGAAGCGGAACGGCGGCGCCTGGTAGATGGTTTTCTCGAAGGTGACGTCGACGATCATATTGCCGCCGCCCTGCCACGGCGGCATGTCGGCAAGAACATCTTCCTTGCCGTAGAGGACGCCGATGCCGGTGGGCGCGAAGACCTTGTGGCCGGAGAAGACGAAGAAGTCGCAATCCTGCTCCTGCACGTCGATGGGCATGTGCGAGACGGCTTGCGCTCCATCGACAAGGACTTTCGCGCCGTAGCGATGCGCCATCTGGACCATCGCGTTGACGGGCGTGATGGTGCCGAGCGCGTTGGAGACTTGCGTAAACGAGACAAGCCTGGTGCGCTCGTTGAGGAGTTTCTCGTACTCGTCGAGCAGAATCTGTCCATCGTTGTCGACGGGAATCACGCGCAGGCGCGCGCCTTTTTCTTTGGCCAGCATCTGCCAGGGAACGATGTTGGCGTGATGCTCGATCCAACTGATGACGATTTCGTCGTCCTTGCCGATGAAGCGGCGGCCCCAGCTCTGGGCGACGAGATTGATGGCCTCGGTTGCACCGCGCACGAAGACGATTTCCTTGGAGGTGGGCGCTTTAAGGAAGTGGGCGACCTTGCTGCGCGCGTCTTCATATGCATCCGTGGCGCGCGCGGCCAGTTCGTGGGCGGCGCGATGGATGTTGGAGTTTTCGTGTTCGTAGAACCAGCTCACGCGGTCAATGACGGCCTGCGGCTTCTGCGTGGTGGCCGCGTTGTCAAGCCAGATGAGTGGATGGCCGTTGACCTTCTCATTGAGGATGGGGAAGTCGCGGCGAATCGAGGTCACGTCGAAGAGGCCGCGTTTCAAGCCCAGGTCCTGGCCGAGCGCGGTAGTCAGCGATGGTTCATGATGCGCGGCCTGCTGCGGAGCTGCGGACTCAATGGGCTGAGAGAGCGCTCCGGCATTCTCAAGGAAGTAGAACGAAGATGCTGTGCTCAGAGCGGCTTTGGCCTGCTCGTCGTTGGCGAGCGCGGGCAGAGGCGGAATGGTGGGCAGCGCAACATCGTAGTTGGGAAAGGGCAGCGCGAACTCCGGCAGCGGCAAGCTGAAGGGCGACTGGGGGAATTCAGATGCGGGCTGGCCGGAAGTTGGGAGGCCGACGCTGGAAGCGCCGGGGACGGCGATGCCTTGGGTTGCTGTCGAGTAGCCGGCGGGAACGGGCGCGCTGTAAGGCGAGAGCGTGGGGCTCAGGCCGAGAGATGAAGCTTGTGTGGGAAGGCCGGTCGGAATGCCGTAGGCGCCCGGAGACGCGAGGCGCGCCGCGTCGGCTTCACTGGGCAGCTTGTCTACTGATGGGATGGACGGCATGGATGGCGCGGGAATTCCGATTTCGGGCAATGTCGCAGGGAAGCTCGGAACCGACGTGGACATGGGAACCGCAGCGGGGATGGGTCCGGCAACGGACGGCGCAGAAACTCCAGGTTGCGCGAAGGAAGACACAGGCGCAGCTGGTGCAATCCAGGTCTCAGAGGCGAGACCTGGGGCACCCGAATTGGATTGGAGCGACGAGCCGGGCAAACCGGATCCCGGAAGCGCGCGGAAGAGCTCGTTCGCCAACTGGGTGAGCGTAGCCACGTCGGGTAGCGCAGCGGCCACAGCCTTTTGGGCTGCGCCTACTGCCGCTTCGTCCAACTCGAGCCTGGGATCACTTGTACTCATGGTAGTGGCCGACCTCAACGTTCTCGAGCACGCCCAAAGCATCTTCAGTCAGCACGGCGGCCGAGCAGTAGAGCGAGACGAGGTAAGACGCGATGGAGCTGCGGTCGATTCCCATGAAGCGGACGGAGAGCCCTGGGGTCTGCTCGCCGGGCAGGCCAGGCTGGAAGAGGCCGACCACGCCCTGGCGCTTTTCGCCGGTGCGGAGAAGAAGTATGTTGGTCTTGCCAG
>Ga0116135_1000874_pt1 | contig 16205 bp, 11 predicted proteins | sample June2015DPH_20_1_FD_89738 | JGI IMG/M metagenome (GOLD analysis project Ga0116135, IMG submission 89738) | Peatland microbial communities from SPRUCE experiment site at the Marcell Experimental Forest, Minnesota, USA - June2015DPH_20_10 | ecosystem: Environmental > Terrestrial > Soil > Wetlands... | reverse complement strand
GTGCTGCGCTGCAATCTAAATAACGCGGGCGGCGAGCCCATCAGGTTTCATGGCACTAAGGGGACAATGGAAATCATCGGGCAGACGCTGACTTTTATTCCTCAGGACGTCACACCCAAGCCGGAAGAATATTCCACAAAAGGATGGCCGGCACGGCTGCGTAAGCAATACCTCGCTCAGTGGGAGGCAGAGCATCCTAAATCGGGGCCGCTTGAATATCAGGCTGTGGAAGCAGAGACATTCACCACCCCCGCCGGATACAGCGATATTTCTGCGCATCAGGCGAACTTTTTCAATTCGGTTCGCACCCGTAAGCGGACTGTGGAGAATGAGGAGTTTGGCAATCACGCGGCTCTCGGCTGCCATTTGGCGAACTACGCTTATTTTAAGAATACGATTGCCACCTGGGATGGCGCGTCGAAGACGATTCGCGGATAGTGGCACTCTATTTCGTAGTAATGGAATAAGAATTTTGGAGGATCGCTCATGAAGCGAGTTTCACGAAGAACCTTCTTGAAAACCGCATCGGTTTCCGCTGCATGTGCGGCACTGTGGAGTAAAGTGCCGCCTTTGATGGCCAACCCTTTGGGCCTGCCGCTCGGATTGCAGCTGTACTCAGTGCGAGACATCTTGCCCAAGGACTACGACGGAACACTAAAGCAGCTTGCCGCGCTCGGCTATCGTGAAGTGGAAGCAGCGGGCTTTTTCGGACGCACTCCCGCTCAGGTGAAGCAGGCCATGGATCAGGCTGGGCTGCATTGCGTCAGCGCACACTATCCGTTAAAGGATTTGTTGCCTAAACTCGACGAGACCATCCATTACGGAAAAGATTTGGGGCTTGAGTACATTGTTTGCGCGGCTCCGATGCTGAAGGATCCTTCGCGGGTGAAGGATGCCAACTCCCGCGCGGCGCGAGAGTCGATGACGCTCGATGACTGGCGTTGGAATGCGGAGCAGTTCAATCACATTGGCGACCGCGTACACGCCGCCGGAATGAAGTTCGCCTACCACAATCACACGCCTGAGTTCCGTTCGGAGAACGGCGTTGTGTTTTATGACGAACTCATGCGGCTGACCGACCCGGAAAAAGTGAGTATGGAACTGGACTGCGGCTGGGCGGTTGTGGCGGGAGCGGATCCGGTGAAGTTGCTGACGCGGTACCCGACTCGTATTCGCATGCTGCACGTGAAGGAATTCAAGCTTACCGGCGCTACTACCGCGGCCGATCCACCTCCTTCAACGGAGATGGGACGCGGAACGATTGACTATCGTCCCATCTTTGAAGCTGCCAAGAAAGCGAGCATCGAGCACGCGTTTGTCGAGCAGGAGCAGTTCGATATGCCGCCGATGGAAGCGTTAAAGGTCGATGCCGACTATATGCGCGCTTTGACGGTATAGCGCTAGCGCAGGGCACTCTTAATCGCGAGATCCAGGCCCACCATCAGCACCGCGGAACCGGGAATCACCAGCAATGCTGTCTTCAGTCGCCGGGGGTCGCCGCCAGCTATTATGCCGATAATACGCGAGCTTACGGCCAGTCCAATCCAGCCACAAGTAATTACGAAGCCGATGGCCGTGCTGGTCATGCGCGGGAAAGCGTCACCCACGATCGCTAGTGTGGTGGGGAAAACGGGAGCCATTGAAAGTCCTGCGAGAAAGACCAAAACTCCAGCGACGCCGGAGGTTCTGGTCCGCAGCATCAGGAAGGTCGTTATTGCCATGCAAGCCGATCCAACCAGGGTGACGGTGATTGCCGGTACGTGAACCAGAATCGGAAGAATGGCGACGCGGCCAATCAGCATTCCCAGCGCGAATCCCAGGGAGAGAATATTTAAAGCGCGCGATTCAGGAATGCCTTGAGCGATCAGATGGCGCGGCAGCCAGTTCCAGACTCCCACCTCGCAGGTGATATAGAGGAAGAGAAAAAACCCAATCATGAAAAGCAGCGGACGCCCCAGGACGGGAGCAACCTCGCCGAGGACGAATCGTCCTCCCCCAGTAGGGCCAGGCATCGTTGTGAGGATCTCAACAACCAGGGTCACGACCGTGAGTAATGTAATGGTGTAGCAAAGGCGAACCCAATTTTGCTTGAACAGATTCGCGGCAATAAACGGCGTGGCGAGTGCTCCGAGACCAAAGAAAAGGTTGGCCAGGTTGAGTGCGCCCGCACGATGCGCTTCTCCCACATCGCTGGCTAACGAGTTAGCGCCGGTAACCAGCGTGCCGCCTCCTATTCCGAGCAGGAACAACAGAATAAGAATGCTTCTGTACCCAGCCGCGCGCGGCAAGATAGAAAGGGCGATAGCGATAAGGGCTAGGCCAAGGACAATTCCAACCTTCTTGCCTTCGTCATCGAGCAACGGTCCGACCGACACCGACGCTATGATAAGACCTAACGCTTGAGCGAAAGCAATTGTGCCGTTCTGGCTGGGAGAAAGCTTAAAGCGATTGGATAAATCCGGCAGGATGGTGCCCAACATAGCGGCGATCATCCCGTAGATAAAGATGGCGATTATTGATGCAAGGATCAATGTGGATTCCTCTCATTTGCATTCCTCATTTGCCGGTTCAACCGCCCTCGGAATTTTACTGTCGTTCTACACCCACCAGGCGGCGCCGGGCTGCTCTCGAATAACGATCTCGTTAAGAAAACTGGCGGCTTTAGTCAGACCTTCTTCGGGCGAAAGCAGGCCGTCTTCGTGCTCTATCGACAGTACGTTATCGTAGCCGAACATCCGCAAGGTTGAGATGAATTCCTTCCACCACTCGGCCCCATGACCATAACCGCAAGTGCGAAAAATCCAGCCCCGATCACGCTCTTCGGTATAGAGCTTCGTGTCAAGTACGCCAGTGCGCGGTAGGTTCGCGGAATAGATCTGCGTATCCTTGGCGTGAACATGGAAGATAGCGTCTTTGAGGACGCGCACGGCTGCGATGGGATCGATGCTCTGCCAAAACAAGTGACTTGGGTCGAAGTTGCATCCCACAGTGGAACCGGCGATAGAACGAAGCTTGAGCATTGTCTCCGGGCTATAAACGACGAATCCAGGATGCATTTCTATCGCAATTCTCACTCCGTGATCAGCGGCGAAATTGGCATGCTCAATCCAATAAGGAGCAACCACCTCACTCCACTGCCAGTCGAGGACTTTCAGATATTCGGGAGGCCACGGACAGGTCACCCAGTTTGGGGCCGTGGCAGTAGGAGAGTCGCCAGGGCAGCCCGAGAAATCCACTACCACAGGTACTCCAAGCTTTTCGGCGAGCAGGATGGTTTTGCGGCTTACGTCGCCATCGTGCCGAGCCCGGGCGTTGTCTGGATGCAGCGGATTGCCGTGAGAGCTCAGCGCGCTTATGGAAGCGCCGTGATCAGCCAATATCTTCTGGAACTCGTTGAGGGCTACCGTGTTTTCAAGCATCGATAATTTGCAATGCGCGTCACCGGGATAGTTGCCTGTGCCCAGTTCCACCGTGCTAATTTGAAGAGCTTTCAGCTTGGTTAGAACCGCAGTCAACGGCAATTGCGACAGCAGTGGAGTGAACACGCCAACTCGCATAAGGCTTCCCTTTACCCCCGAAATCTACAGGTGAAAAAACAATAACATCGCAAGTCGCCGATGAAACGTGATCCAAGGACTACGCCGAATTCGGTGGTTTACAGAGGCGACCTTCAAACTAGGGCGATTGATGAAAATTGTCAATCGACAGCGGGACCGGGAAAAGCTGGGCGGGTCTCATGTCGGCTGGATGGGGAGCCCGTACGAATTTTCGATAGAAGAAAAGGCAGTTCAGCGGCGTTCCGAAGCGAAGATTCGAAGCAGTCTAAAGCGCGCCTTCGCCCCGCTCATCGTTGCGAATGCGAATTGCCTCATCCACGCGCGAGAGGAAGATCTTGCCATCGCCGACCTTGCCCGTACGCGCAGCGCCCACGATGGCTTGGACGGCCTTATCAGCCAGAGCATCCCCAAGCACCAGTTCCAGCTTGGTCTTAGGGATGAGGTCGACGCTAAATTCGCGTCCGCGATAAACCTCGGTGTGGCCCTTTTGCTGGCCCTGGCCACGCACCTCGATCACGGTCATGCCTTCGACGCCAATTTCATGCAACGCAATTTTAACTGCCTCGAGTTTTGAGTTCTGAATGACTGCCTCGACTTTAGTCATGACGTTTGTGCTCACTCCGGTTCCCTCATTTCTATTCTTCTTGACCATCTTTCGACAAGGGAGGAATGGACCTTGCATCACTGTAGAGGGTGATGAAAGTAATTGCTTAAAGCCTTCGATAGTAACTCGGTGGGTGGGCAGGCGCGCATCGAGGCTTTGCTGTTAATCTCGGATGAGCCCTATTGGGAGTTATAAATCCGTTGCCGCCAATCATCAACGCTCAAGGAATCTCTAAAGCATTCGGCACCAGTCCGCTCTTTCAGAACGTCTCCTTCACGGTTTCGGAGGGAGACCGCATTGGCCTGATCGGCCCGAATGGTTCAGGAAAATCCACGCTCTTACGGATTCTCGGGGGCGAAGTAAATCCCGACAGCGGTGAGATTGCCGTACGCAAACGGATCCGGCTTAGTTACGTGGAGCAGGATTCGAAATTCAAACCGGCGGACACAGTTCGATCTGTTGCACAGAATGCAATGGAGCGATCCGGACTCCCTGGGTCGGAGCGCGGCACGCGCTTTGCCGAAACACTGGGACGCGCGGGATTTGAGGACCTTGAAGCAGAAGCCGTGTCTTTATCCGGCGGCTGGCGCAAGCGGTTGGCCATTGTCGAGGCGATAGTGCAATCGCCTGATGTGCTCCTGCTGGACGAACCGACCAACCATCTGGATCTTGCCGGCATTGAGTGGCTCGAAGCGTTACTGGAAGACGCGTCATTCGCGTGCGTGGTCGTGAGCCATGATCGTTATTTTCTGGAGAACGTCGCCACTGAAATGGCGGAGTTGAACCGCACCTATCCCGACGGGCTGCTTCGGATTCATGGAAACTACACGCGATTTCTCGAGAAGAAAGAGGAATTCCTGCACGCACAATCGAAACGCCAGGAGGCCCTGGAGAATCTAGTGCACCGCGAAATCGAGTGGCTGCGGCGGGGCGCGAAGGCACGCACCCGAAAATCCAAGGCACGCATTGACAAGGCGGGAGAATTGATGGGCGACCTCGCGGATCTGAACTCCAGAATGCGCAGCGGCACGGCGCTGATCGATTTTTCGGCTACCGATCGCAAAACCAAACGCTTGATCGAGTTGGAGGACGTTTCGTGCAGAGTAGGAGGGCGAGAACTGTTTACCGAACTCAACTGCGTCATCACGGCTGGGATGAGGGTTGGATTAGTGGGGCCGAACGGCAGTGGCAAGACTAGCCTGCTTCGCTTGCTGCGTGGAGAAACTGAGCCTGACTCCGGGAAGATCGGTCGCGCCGATTGGTTGCGAGTCGTTTATTTTGACCAGACTCGTGAACTCGATCCCGATGTGACTTTGCGCCGCGCACTGGCTCCCGAGGGGGACTCGGTCATTTATCAAGACCGGCAGATTCACGTTGCATCGTGGGCGGCAAAATTTCTGTTCGCCGGCGAGCAACTGAATCAACCGGTCGGAAAGCTCTCCGGTGGTGAGCGGGCGCGGGTGCTGATCGCCCAACTCATGCTGCAGCCGGCCGACGTTCTCCTGCTGGATGAACCTACGAACGATCTCGACATTCCGACGCTCGACATTCTGGAAGAGAGCCTGCTGGAATTCCGCGGCTCGCTGGTTCTGGTTACGCATGATCGCTACATGCTGGATCGCGTATCCACGATGGTGATTGGGCTCGATGGGCAGGGAGGGGTAGGATTGTTTGCCGACTACTCGCAATGGGAAACATGGCTGGAACAACGCGAGCAAACGACTCGGGCTGCAGCCAAGGGTTCTTCCAGCGCGACGGTCCCGTCAGGCCGAGGAGGCGAACGGCAGACGAGAAAGAGATTGTCTTATCTGGAAGCGCGGGAATACGAGACGATCGAAGAACGTGTTGGGGCGGCCGAGGAACAGCTTCAATCCAAACGCACGCAGCTTGAAGATCCGGCTATCGTGAGCGATAGTGAGCGATTGATTGCGGCTCATGCGGAAATGGAAGAGGCGCAAGATAGGGTGGATACACTTTATGCTCGCTGGGCGGAGTTGGAGAAGAAAAAGAACTAAGGCGCCTGGAAGCGGCATTGTCGAACGATCTTAGGAAGCAAGACAGTGAGCAACGATGGTTTCGCGTCGTATCCCCGTGCTGTTTTCCAGTTCTTCCAACATCGTTGATTCCAAATCATCGGGATCTGGACGCATTTCGCAAGCGGCAATCTCCTCAGTGGTTGCTCCCTGGAAACAAAGTTCGCATACTCCCAACCCACCTTCGGATCGAACCGGCGGACCGAATACTCGACAAGTCATCGGCCGTGAGGCATACAGTTCGCAAGCCCCAGTTTCAGGATCGAGGGCGGGACAAACTTCGTGGTTTCCAAAATCGAGAAACCGCCCATCCGCCTCATCTTCATTCAGGATGCCATTGACGGGCTCGCCGGGAAAACTTGCGGACAGGCGTGCCATTGCCACTCGGGCTCGTTCCCGAACTCGATCGGCTCTGTCTGGATTGATCGATTGCATTTCAGCCAGCCCCCGTTTCAAGCGCGACGCATCCAGTTGATTAATGGGAAAAACTCCGACGCAGCACTGCGAACATCCTGGCCGGCAGACTAGCCACTTGCCGCTGCGCTGGACGGCGTCGGCGAGCGCGGCATCGACTATCTGCACCAGAGCTCGGTCCTTCGTAACTGGGAAATGCCTTTTCATTGCGGTGATTCATGATACAGCGCTTGTAGCGTAGAGACGCAAGAGTTCGAAATCTGGTTGGAGCTAGCGTTCTCCAGACGATTTCCACAGTCCAGCACAGGGCGGAAATTCATTTTTTCGTCAAATTTGTCCCAAATTGGCTCGCCCGGTGGCATAGAATTACGGTCTGTATGTCGTTGCTAGCCAGTATTCCGAGCGAATTCTTGAAGACTTGGGAGGGCCGCGTCGTCGATGGGCAGTTCCCTCTGCAAAAATGGCTCGGCGGCTCGGAGCATAGCGTCGTATTCCTGACCGAGCGGAGTGGCAAGGTTCCCGCCAAAGCCGCCATCAAGCTGATCTGGGCGGAGAACTTCACCTCCGGTCATCTTAATGAGGACGCCCAACTTTCGCGCTGGCGGGAAACCGCGAAGTTGCCGCACGCTCACTTGATTCGTCTCTTCGAATCGGGGCGCGGAGCAATTGATAATCAGCGCTTCCTATATGTTGTGATGGAATACGCCGAAGAGGACCTGGGGCAGATCCTCCCGGGGAGGCCGCTCTCCTTGGAAGAAGTTGCGGGCATGCTTCCTCCGACGGCGCAAGCTGTAGCCTTCCTGCATCAGGCCGGATTTGTTCATGGCCGGATTAAGCCCTCGAACGTAATGGCGGTAAACGACGAACTCAAGATCTCCATCGATGGCTCGGGCAAGCCGGGCGAGCGTCCCTGGGTGAAAGGCTCCTACGATGCGCCGGAACTAGCCTCACAGGGACTCTCGCCAGCCGCGGATGTCTGGTCACTTGGAGCGATGGTGGTTGGGGTTCTAACTCAGCAGCCGCCACAGGACCGTGCAGGTCAAGGAATTGCCCCCGCAGTTTTGGAGCGGATACAAGAGCCTTTTCGAAGTATCGCGCAGCAATGTCTCCGGGCTCGTACCGAACAGCGCGGCACAGTCGACGATATTCTGGGGAAACTCAACATCTCTTCGCCGTCATCGGATGCCTTAGCGCCGAAACCCAAGGGGCCGGATGAAACCAGGACTACGGAAACGCGGAGCGAGCGCTCAACGTTGCAGCCTGGGATTTTCCGGCCGTGGATCATCCTGGCGACCATGGCGGTTGTGTTGATCATGGGATTTCTGATTTTTCATCATTCGGCGGTTCAGCAGACACCGCCGCCGCAGGAAGTTCATTCATCAGGGACACCCACCCCTCCAAGCCCGCCTTCCACCTCCCAGCCTAACGCTGCACCCACGGAAAATGCGACGCCCGCCCAAGGTGGAACTGTGGCAGGCACGGTGCGCGACCAAGCGCCCGCTGCGATCTCGCGAGGGGCCCAGAAGACTATCCACGGGCACATTAAGGTGGCGATTCGTCTGCTGGTCGATGCCTCCGGAAATGTTTCTCAAGCCACGATTAGTTCCGAGGGGCCCAGCAGATACTTTGCCAGCAAGGCCCTCGCGGCAGCGCGTCTTTGGAAATTCGATCCCGCTAAAGTGGATGGGCAGCCCACATCCAGCGAATGGATCGTGCGCTTTCAATTCGGCAGGGATTCCCAGCAGGTTTTTCCTACGGAAACAAAACCGTAGGATTAACTAACGCACCGGCTCTTTCTCTTTTTCCTGCTTCATCTTCCAGACCATTTGCCGCAACATGCCAAGCAGGAATTCGGCATCTCCTTGCGGTAGCTTCATGCGGCGAATCAAGCGCCGCACAGCTGCGTGAAAAGACTTCGAAGTGTTAAGTTTTGGGTATTCGCTGGCGCGCAGCGCGTCGAGCAGAGTGTTGGTAATCCGCTCGACCTCTTCCGCCGAAGCTGGGGTTCCCTTGACGCTCTTGGGCGCTAGACGTCGACTCGACAACTGAGGATCACGGATGAGTTCATATAAACAAACCGCCACAGCTTGACCCAGATTCATGGAACTGTGTTCGTCACGAGTGGGGATGTGCATGAGCCAGTGGCAGTGGCTCATATCTTCATTGGAGAGGCCGAATTTCTCGGAACCGAAGAGAATGGCGCACGGTCCCAAGTTTACGTGCGAGCGAATGAGGGAAGCTCCGTCCTCCAAGCGAAGGAGCGAGTGCTGCAAATCGCGATGTCCCACGGCTGTGGTTCCCACCGCCAGTGAGCAGTCGGCTATAGCTTCGGCGACCGTCGTGTAGACCTGCGCATTCGCCAAGGTGGATGCCGCGCCTACAGCAGAACGCGCATTCTGGAAGGCTACCTGGTAAGGATTCACGAGCCTAAGATGGAGGAACCCGAAATTGCTAATGGCTCGAGCGACCGCGCCAATATTTAGTGGATTGCGAACATCCACTAACACTATGCGCACACCATCGAGTTCACCGGTTGCAGGCAAGCATTTGTTATTCTACGGCAGCGCTAGTCGAGAACTGACGATACGTCGGGACATAAGAAAGGGCGTGCCGGTTAGCAACGCCCTTCCTCGCCTCTGTCGTTTCACTTGGCTTACAACAACTCATCAAACAGTCTTTCCAAATCGACCGGGTTACCGGTGTCCTCCGCCACCCGAATGCCCTCCTCCACCGCCGCCGCCGGAATGTCCGCTCGAACTCGGCGCGCTGTGGGACCCGCCACCGTTATAACCGCCGTGGCTCCCGCCGTAACTTGGCGTGCCCCGATATCCGCCATACGATCCGCCATATCCTGCTCTGCCGTATCCCTCCGACGATCGCGGCTGGACAATCGGTTGCCGCATATTCAGTTGCGGACGCGAACCACTGCCGCCCCCTTCGTAACCGCTCGAACCGGATTCACGAGAGTAACCGGAACTTGGTGAACTTCGGTTCCAGTAGCTGCCGCTTTCGCCGCGCCCGGCAGACTCGGCGCTAGTGCGGCCACTCGAAGTCTCATTCCCGCCCGGCGACGGACTGAAGGATCTCCAGCCGCCAGAGTTAGTTTCGCCGTGGGTCGACTGCGCACTCTCAGAGCGTGTACCGCCAGTCCCGGAGAAACTGTGCGTGGACGAGGCTGCATCCGTTGAGCCTCTGGACGCAGTGCTCGGTTCCCTGCCCGAACCGGCCGTGCCCGCGCCTGACCTGGCAGTCGACGCCGTGGAAGCGGAACGAGATTCACTTGTGCCCATTCTTCCTCCAGCCGTCATCGGGCTGACATGGCTGGCCTGCATGGCCGACTGCAAATGCGCCGTCTGTTGCTGGAAGGATGCAGGTCGCGCCGCGCTCTGCGATCCGAAGAAGTGCTGCGAAGCGCTACTATGAATTGTGGAGGGCGCGGCGGCACGGCCACTTGCCGACAAGCTGGCGCGTGATGGCACCACCGGCATGTTGCCAGTCATCATGCGAGCGCTGCTCAACTGCGAGCGATTCGCCGCCACCGCAGCGGTGTGTCCAGCGCCGAATCGGTTGGCGCCCACCGTAGAAAGCGCGCCCCCGATATGAGCATCGTTGATATGCGCCACATTCGAAAACCGGGTACCGGCGCGCAGAGGAGCGATTCCGCCGAAACGATTCAGTTGACCAAAGCGGTTGAATCCGACGGATCCAAACCTGCCTCCATATCCCCCCCACCATGGAAAGAAGCGGTCGCACGGCCCAATTGGTAGCCATCCAAAACCACCCCATCCGCCCCAACCAAATCCGAAGCCAAACCCACCTCCGAATCCGAAAAATGAGACGTACGCTGGGGCCCAGAATGGACGGTAGAAACCCGCGCCCCAAACCGGTCCCGGCCACCAAGCCCATGCTCCCCCGTACCACATCCACCGACCGTAGTGATAAGGCGCCCAGCCCCACGGCTCGTAACCCACCCAAGTCCAGCCGTAGTAGGGCTCCCACACCCAGTTGCCGTCACGATAAGGAGCCCAGCCCTCCGGCTCATCCGGCTGCCAAACCTGGCCGTAGTCGGGCACGTTCTCCCAGCGTCCGTAATTGTCCAGATCCTCCGACCCGACATAATATTTATTCGTATGCTGCCAGGCATTCGCATTGTGGATCATGCGATCGCGCTCTATATTCCAGTTATCCCAATCGTCGTGAGCAGGGGCGCCGGCAATCTTGTAGCGGGCATCCGCGCCCGAACCCCGCACCGTTGCCATATCGCCCGCTTTAATATCGGCGATGCCTTGCGGCGTGGAGATCTGGGCCTCGCCCTTGCGCAAGATAATGATGCTGTCTCCATCAGGCCGCAATTCAATGCGGAACACTCCATCCTGATGTGCCGGATGCAGCGAAACGTTCGGAGTATCAATCTCCGGCTCAGCCTCGCTCTCGCCGAACACGGAATAGTTCGAGATTCCCTGCCCGACCTGCACCTGAATAAACTTCTTGGTGAAGTTCGATATGGTGGCTTGCGAATTCGGACCAAGCCGCAAAATGTTGGCATAGTCGAGTTGCACTTCCGCACGCCCGCCATCGCCCGTAGAAATCTTGTCGCCCATTACCACGGGCTGATTCAAAACCGCCGCTGACCATTCTCCGGAATCGCCACGCTGCGTCGACACTGGACCATGAATCAGGCTGATGCGGCCAACTCCCTGCTTAACCTCTGCGGGACCTTCGCCAGATGGACCATTCGGTTGAGCCTCATCGCCAGTTTGGGGCGGGCCCGGTTGCGGTTGGCCCATGGGCGGTTGCTGTGCTTGGGGCTGATTCACGGGAGGCTGTTCGGCCGACGGCGTGGGTGGCGGTGGCATCGGCTGACCAGCCGAAGGCTTATCTCCCGGCCGAGAAGGCGGTGGGCCGGCTTGGCCCTGATCTTGAGCAGGCTGCGGCTGCCCCATTTCCATGGGCGCGCTCGGCTGCTCCGAGGGTCCGCTGCCTTCGTCGGTGGTTTGCGCTTGAACGCCCAGCGAAAGCGCTGCCGCTAAGATGGGAGTTAAAATCACCAGCCGCCCTAAGAATTTGTTTCTCATAAATGTCTCTCGAAACTTCGAGCAGTTATCAATATGGACGAAACGCCACATAATCAGCCAAGCAAACTCCGTGCCAAAACTTAGCACGCAGCGCTTGCTGTAGCTTGCTTGTTTTCAGCAGGATAGGAACATTTTCGACAATGGCGAAAGCAACCCCGGGGCTGAGTGGTGGCCGCAGTGAGCCATCCTGGTGGTTATCAGCCACTGTAGCGGCATGGCCAATTTCGCTTACGCTTCTTTCTCCCCCTCATCCGCAATTCCAATCTTCGACAGCCGGTACCGCAGTGCGTTGCGAGACAAGCCCAGCAAACGCGCCGCCTGACTCTTATTTCCGTTCGCCCGCCGCAACGACTCCCGGATCATTTCGTCTTCCCACTGCTCCAGGGTCATGCCCTCGGGAAGGAAGTTGCCGACCCCATTCATTGCGCGCGCGGGACGTACATCCAGATGAATGTCTTCCACTTTGAGTACTACGCCTTTGGCCAGCGCGCACGCTCTCTCGATAATGTTCTGCAACTCCCGAACGTTTCCCGGCCAGTGGTAGTTCACGAGAATCTGCATCGCTTCTGGCGTAATGCTCTCTACAGGTTTTCCGGAGTCGCCGGCGAAGCGCGAAATGAACAAATTCACCAGATCCGGTATATCTTCCTTACGTTGGCGCAACGGAGCGATATCGATCGGGACAACGTTCAAGCGATAGTAAAGGTCCTCGCGGAAGGTTCCCTGCTCGAGCGCTTCGCGCAGATCGCGATTGGTCGCTGCAATGAGGCGCACATCTACTTTCAGGGTCTTCGTTCCGCCCAAGCGCTCGAACTCGCGCTCTTGCAGCACACGCAGCAGCTTCACCTGAATGGCGAGAGGAACGTCACCAATCTCGTCCAGAAACAACGTGCCTTTATCCGCGAGTTCGAACTTGCCGGGCTTGCTCGCGTTCGCGCCGGTGAATGCTCCCCGTTCATAACCGAACAGTTCGCTCTCGAGCAGATTCTCTGGGATGGCCGTGCTGTTGATCTTGATGAACGGTCCGGCTGCGCGGCGGGACTTTTCGTGAATGGCGCGGGCGATTAAATCTTTGCCTACGCCGCTTTCGCCACCCAGCAACACGGTCGAGTTGGTGGGCGCGACGCGATCGACGGTCGCCAGCACTTCCTGCATCTTGGCACTGCGGGCTATGACATTCGGATGCTCATAGCGCTTGCCCAATGCTTCCCGCAGCGAACGATTCTCTTCGCGTAAATTGTGAACATCGAGCTCCTTGTGAATCACCATTCTCATTTCGCTCAGCGAGAATGGCTTGAGGACGTAGTCGCTGGCACCGGCCTTCATGGCTTCCACGGCAGTCTCGACCGTTCCGAAGGCCGTCATTACCACGACGGGCATCGCCGCATTCTGCCGCTTAATGGCTTGCAGGAACTCTAGTCCGCCCATGCCAGGCAGTTTGAGATCGGTCACCACCAGATTAATGCTGTTCTCTCTCAGAAACTTGAGGCCTGTCTCCGCGTCTCCGGCGGAGAGGGTAGTCATCCCGTCTTCGCCGAGATTCAATTCCAGCAGGCGGCGCATTTTCGGTTCGTCTTCAACGATCAAGATTGTTGGCATGGATAAAGGCGGCGTATTGTTTTTCAGAGTTTATCGTCCACTGTTCCTCTTCTAAGATGCACGATTGCCGGTCACGTCTTCTTTAACGGACTGCATAGGAAAAAACATTACAAACCTTGCCCCCCGGCTTCCGTTTCCTTCCCCGCCGTTCTCCACCCGGATGGTCCCATGATGTCCGTCGATGATCCGGGATACGATCGACAAGCCCAGGCCTACCCCCGTTTTTTTCGTGGTCACGAAGGGATTGAAAATTTGCTCCCGCAGTTCCGCCGGAATTCCCGGCCCGTTGTCCTCGATGCGAACTTCGACGCCCCCGGAAGCACCAGAGTTCATCCGCGCCGTCGTTATTCGCAGAGTCCCGCCAGCAGCACCCATGGCATCATAAGCGTTCGTAATCAGGTTAACGAAGGTACGCTCTAGAAGATCCTGATCGAGCATGACCAGCGGAAGATTCGAATCATAGAGGCGCTCAATCTTAACGGAACTGCCGCCTTCCCCAATCGTCGCCGCCACGTCGTGCAGTGCGCGTTCGAGAACCGCTGTAATCTCTTGCGGAGCCAGTTCCGGATGCAATGGGCGCGCAAAATCCAAAAACCGCGTCACCAGAGCGCTCAAGCGGTTGGTCTCACTCGAGATGTAGTCCGCCAGTTCGGTGGCAAGAGGATTAGAGTCGCCCAGTTTTTGATGCAGCATCTCGGCTGACCCTTTTATTACGCCGAGTGGATTACGGATCTCATGCGCCAGGCCGGCCGACATCTGCCCCAGAGCCGCCAGCCGCTCCGAACGTCGCGCCTCCTCTTGAGCCTGTTCAAGCTTCCGATTCATTTCGGTAAGCCGCTCTGCCAACTCTTGATACAGTTTGGTTTGCCGGCGATTCTCCACGACAAATCGATTTACCACCATTGCCGCCAGAAAAAAGAAAAGAATGCGGATGGCGAGAATGCCATAGCCCTCGCGGGTGATTTCATATTCCTGAAGCGCCGGGTAAAGATAAGAACAGTACGCGGCAGAGGCAAACGCTGTCCACAAGAGGGTGGTCAATGGCCTGAAATATTCGGCTGCCGTGACCGCCGGAAGAAAATAAGTCGGCCAGTACGTACTATTGATTCCTACCTCTCCCGTGTGGTCGAGCAGCAGCGTGGCCAGAGCAATCTTGAGCAGCACGACATATGCGGCACCGCGACGCGGCGCCTTGGTGAGAAGCCAGCCTTCACTCAGCTGCACGATGCCAAATGCCAGCAGTACCAATTGCTTATGAACTTCAAATACGGGAGGCAGCACGGCAAGCCCGGCCAGGAACATCAGCCAGAGAACATCCATCCAGTTGATCGCGGGACGATTGGATTCGCTCATGGGAGGATGGCAGCGAATAATCGCGGCAGATGGGAGAACACTCGCTGGCTCTCCGGGCGGTTAGTTACGTTCGCCGCCCTGGTTCGATCCGGGTGCTTCGGGTAAGCCATGAATGACTATAGGCCCTGAGCCAGCGTGTTTGCCAAGCCTCATTTAGGAGGGGCTGGTGCACTGTGCGCTGGCGCCGGCGCATGCGCATTGTCTTGCTGTTTCGTAGGAGCCGGAGCGGGCCGCTGATGTTGCCAGTTGCTGAACTTCTGTTCCTGATCCCGTTGCTGCGCTTGGTTTCCCGGCCGCGCCGGAGCGACTGGCTTGGCGAGAGGGTGCGACCATTGCCGGGCAGGTCCGGACTGACCTTCGGGATGGCCCACATTATTCCGCTCAGGCTCCGGCGTTCCCTGCGCCTCCCAGACCCGGGGCGATGTCTGCGTCACGCCAGCAGCGCTACCTGACTGGCCAAATGCGCGGAATGCCTCATCTTTTGGGGATGGCGATTGCTGTGCCTGCGCCGGTCGCGAGACTTGAGGAGGCGGCACAGGCTGTCCCGCCGGTTGCTGCCTGACCAGCGATTGCTGATTCAAGCCGCCGGCTTGCATGCGGCTCTGATCGAAAGAATACGGCATCGCGGCCGGATTTCTCAAGGCCACCACCTGCCGATTAATAACGGCTGCGGGGGGACGGCGGGCCATCTGTCGCCCCGCTCCTAACACGCTTCCGCGGACGGGTTCGGCAAAAGCCATGCTCGAGACCGGTGCTGCTTGAATCTCTTTTGCGCCAATGTTCTGAATGTTCCGAGCGACCGGCCGCGCTTGGACAAAAGTGTCGCGCGAAACAACGGTCACGCCGTTAGTTATGTTAAGGTTGGCGTAAGTGAGGTTGTTTGCAGCTGATCCTCGATTTAGCGAGACCGCATTGTAAGCGGTCGTTACTTTTGTTAGGTCTACTCTGGTATTTGTGAAATTGACTTTGTTCACATAAGTACGGCTGACGCGGTAGCCGGGCACGAAGACTTCTCCTGGAGCTAGCGGAAACCATCCTACTCCCGCACCAAATGAGAAATTAAATTTCGGCGAAGCGCCGACCCAACCGACCAGCGCGGGCGCATATACCGGCCTCACGAGGCTTGGGCCAGGAACCCAGAACCAGCCGGTTCCGGCAAAGGCCCAGCGCCCGTAATGAAACGGAGCAAAGCCCCAAGGTTCGTCTTCTACCCAAGTCCAGCCCCATGGACCGACCCATGCCCAGCGGCCAAAGCGATAAGGCGCCCATCCGGCTCCAATGCCGATCGGATGCCAGGACATGCCGTAGCCTGCGACGTAACTCCAGGTTCCGTATGGGTCGAGATCTTCGTGGCCGGTCATTTCGCGGGAAACGTAATTTGCTGAATCAGCGTCGTCCTCCTGATTGTCGCGCGCGAATGCCCAGCTATCCAACGCATCGTTATTGGGAATCTGTCCCAGGTCGTAGTTCAACCGATCCGTGCCCGTGAACGCGGCGTGCTGACCTGCGACAACGGTGTAAGAATATCCGCCTCCGGTCGCTTCGCCACGCCCATGAAAGACTGTGACCT
>Ga0116135_1000873_pt1 | contig 16215 bp, 16 predicted proteins | sample June2015DPH_20_1_FD_89738 | JGI IMG/M metagenome (GOLD analysis project Ga0116135, IMG submission 89738) | Peatland microbial communities from SPRUCE experiment site at the Marcell Experimental Forest, Minnesota, USA - June2015DPH_20_10 | ecosystem: Environmental > Terrestrial > Soil > Wetlands... | reverse complement strand
GAATGTTCAAAGAAGCTCCAGTGGTCAGTGATCAGTTGTCAGATCAGGCAGGTCCCATCTCCGCACCTGTTGGTTTGCGAACGTGCTTCAAGACGCGTTCCTCGCAAGCGCCGATTCGAGTGTAGTTCAGCCGAGCCTGCGTTAGGCTCAATGAGTAATTGGGACCACCGCGGACAACATCGGCGTCGTGGTCGTCTTGTCCGTCATCCTCCCAAAAGCAAACGGGGCAAATGTCATATCCCCCGCGCTCAGGTAAAGTGTGGAACCCACAGCAAGGACAAGGCCAATTGTGGTCTGACTCTGGTTTCAGCACGTTCTCAAATGATGTATATCGATTAAACCATTCGGAGTCCAAGATTGCGCCTCCCTTGGCTACGATTCCTGATCTCTGTTCCGCATAAGCGGAAACAGGATTACGTCGCGAATCGATTTTGAGCCGGTGAGCAGCATGACGAGGCGATCGATGCCGATGCCTTCGCCGCCGGTTGGAGGCAGGCCATAAGCGAGGGCGCGCACGTAGTCTTCGTCCATCTGGTGGGCTTCGTCGTCGCCCTTGGCGCGCTCGGCAAGCTGATCGGCAAAACGCTTGTGCTGCTCGACGGGGTCGTTCAATTCGCTGAAGGCATTGCCCAGTTCGAAGCCGCCGGCAAAAAACTCGAAGCGCTCCACATGATCCGGATCGCCCGGCTTCTGCTTGGAGAGCGGCGAGACGGCGGTTGGGTAGTCGTAGATGATGGTGGGCTGGATGAGTTTGGGTTCGATGAGACCCTCAAAGAGGTGATAAATCACCTTGCCAATCGGTTCATTCTTGTCCAATCCTTCTATAGCATCTTCCAAAGTCAAGCCCACTCGGACTACTTCCAGCCGCCAGGCGCTGGTCTCGCTCTGCTCGAAGGATGGTTCGGTCCCAACTTGCGACTTTGGGCTGTTGGTCTCATCGTTGGATGCCGCAAAGGTCTTTTTGAAAAAGTCTACGGCTGCGTAAAGCCTTGCCTGGAGCACGTTCGTGCACGCGAAGTCCGCAAGCTTTGGAGGGGCGCCCGCAATCCTTGGCCATAAGTCTTCGTGAATGATCGCCTCAAGCATCGAGAATCGCGTCCACTTGCCCAGATCAATCTCAACGCCGTTGAACGTTGTCAGAGTCGTGCCGTTCACCTCTTGCGCGACGAATGCTACTAACTCCTCGGTCAGCGACATCATGTCCCAGTAATTCGCATACGCCTGGTAAAACTCGAGCATGGTGAACTCGGGGTTGTGCTGCGTGCTCACGCCCTCGTTGCGGAAGTTGCGGTTGATCTCGTAGACGCGGTCAAAGCCGCCGACCACCAGCCGCTTCAAATAAAGCTCCGGCGCAATCCTGAGGAAAAGGTCCTGGTCGAGCGCGTTGTGATGCGTTTTGAAGGGCCGCGCCGCCGCCCCGCCGGCAATCTGCTGCATCATCGGCGTTTCCACTTCCAGATAGCCCTTGTCATCAAAAAACTTGCGCAGCGCCTTGAGCGTCTTCGCCCGCTTGACGAAGACTTCGCGAGCATCGAGGTTGCTGAACAGGTCCACGTATCGCTGGCGATAGCGCAGTTCTACATCGGCCAGGCCGTGAAACTTCTCCGGCAGCGCCAGCATGGCTTTGGAGAGAAAGGTCAGCCGCTCGACGTGAATCGTGAGCTCGCCGGTTCGCGTGCGGAAGAGGTAGCCCGAGACGCCGATGTGGTCGCCGAGGTCGAGCAGCTTGTAGAGCGCGAAGCCCTGTTCGCCGACGGCGTCGAGGCGGACGTAGATCTGCAGCCGCTGGCCGTTCTGTTGCAGAGTGGCAAAGCCGGCCTTACCCTGTGCGCGAATCGCCATGATGCGGCCGGCAACGGAGACGGTCGTGCGCAAGGCTTCAAGGTTCTCCGCCTGCGCGTCGCCCCACTTGGCGCGCACGTCGGGAATCGTGACCGCGTGCTCATCAGTCGCGGCGGGGAAGCGGTTGGGGTACGCGGCCTGGCCGAGCTTCTCGATTTCCTCGAGTTTTGCTTTGCGCAGATCGAAAAGATTGCGCTCAAATTCCGAATCGAACACGTAGATTCCTTTATGGGTGAACCATGTCACGGGTGCAACAGCAAGTATATCGTTCAATGCGCCCGGAGCCGATGCGGACGCGTGCAGGGGCTATGAACCGATGATTGTGATGAGACGCTTAAACGATTTGTCAGGGTAGCCTGCCGCGACTAAAATGGCCGCAATGAAATCAACTCATGCTCTACTGCTTCTATGCGGCCTGGTCGCGTTTGCTGTCCAGGCACAGGCCAAGACCATTCTGCCCGATGCCTGCGGCGATGACGGCGTCAAATTCGATGTGAGCCCGCTCAAGAACGCGCCCGCGCCGGCTCCTCCTCCCGACGGCAAGGCGCAGATCGTCTTTGTTGAAAACGAGAGCCAGGGACTCGGCTTCGGCATGCACGCCACCATTCGATACGGCCTGGACGGGGCGTGGGTAGGCGCGAACAATGGCAACACGTTTTTCGTGATGAATGTGGACCCCGGCGAGCATCACCTGTGCGTGAGCTGGCAATCGGCGCTGAAGATGCTAAAGAAAAGCATCGATGTGGCCAGCTTTACCGCTGAGGCCGGCAAGGTCTACTACTATGCCGCCAACATCACCATCACGGCTGTGGCCGGGGCATCAGGACCAGGCGTAACCAATGGCGGCGGTGGGGCCAATATCGCATTCGGTCTTGCGCCGCTGAATGACGACGAGGGCAAGTACCGCGTGAAGGCCTGGAAGCTCTCAACCTGGAAGACCAAGTAGGAGTACCTTCGCGTGTATCGCGCGCCTCGGCGCCTCGTGTATAACCACGGTGGTGCCCTTCAACCGTCCCATTCCGGAGTCGACCGCGCGCAACAAAGCCCAGAGCGGAGTGAAATCTCTGGCGGACGCTGAAAAGCTGATGCAGATCGCGATCCTGCTGCCTTGCTCGGCCTTTGTCGGCTGGCTGGGCGGGGCCTGGCTGGGCGACCGGCTGCATCAGTCCTGGATGGCGCTGGCGGGGATTCTCTTCGGCGGGATCTCCGGGTTGGTTTACGTAGTGCGGCTGGTGATGGCCGGAACCAGCCGGAGCGGGCCCAGCCTTGGTCCGACAGGCGGCCCAAAAACCGGAGACGGCAGCGAGCCATGAACGCAGACGTTCCGCAATTAGCAAACCTTTCTGAGGAAGAACTGGACGCACTGCTCAAGCGGTCGGTGCGCAAAACCATTCTTCTGGGCCTGGTTCCGGCGGTCATGATATTCTTCGCCTCCGGCTGGCGCAACGCGGCCATGCTGCTAACCGGCGCGCTAATTTCGGCGGCCAGCCTGCTGGAATGGCAGCGCCTGGCGCGAATGATGACTGCCCGGATGAAGAAGCAGCAGGCTCCGCGCGGCGCGGCCCTGGCGGTCGGGTTCTTTCTGCTACGCCTGTTGATCTTTGGGGCGGCCATTTATGTTAGCCTGAAGTGTTTCCAGGGTTCAGTGGTTGCGCTCATGTGCGGCCTCAGTCTGGCGGTTGTCACGCTGATGTATGAGGCTCTGAGGATGTTGCGGAATTAAGCTTCGCGCATGCCTTGCGCAGCCCGGTTTGTCTCATTTCAATCGCTCTGGAATCAGAAAGATAGTTTCCTTCATGGCTGGACAGTTGGCGTTTACAAAATTGCTGAATGCAACGCTTGCCGGGCCTGTCGACGCGCTGCTGGGAGCGGTCGGCGTTCATCCCGCGCATCCTGATCGGCCCATCAACAACACCTTTGCGCTGGAACTGCTGGTGGTGCTTGGCTTCATCGCGTTTTTCGCGGTGGTGAGGGCGAGTCTGTCGGTGGAGAAGCCGGGCGCGCCGCAGCAGTTTACCGAGCTGATTCATGAATTCATAGGCGGGCAGGCCGAGATGGTGATCGGTCACGGCTATCAGCGCTTCCAGGCCTTTGTAACCTGCATCTTCCTGTTTGTGCTGGTCTGCAACATTATTGGCCTCATCCCCGGCATCGAGGCACCCACGCAGTCCGTTGTTGTGCCTTTTGGATTGGCCGTTACTACCTTTATTTACTACAACTTTCACGGATTTCGCGAGCAAGGCGTTATCGGCTACCTCAAGCACTTTGCCGGGCCGGTGTGGTGGATTGCCTGGCTGCTGTTCCCGATTGAAGTTATCTCGCACGTGGCCCGCATGATGTCGCTCACCATCCGTCTCTGGGCCAACATGTTTGCCGGCGATTTGGTGACGCTGGTGTTCTTCTCGCTGGTTCCGGTTGGGATTCCGGTGATTTTTCTGGCCATGCACCTGGGCGTTTCCATTGTGCAGGCGTTCGTGTTCATGCTGCTTGCCATGATCTACCTGGGCCAGGCAGTGGCGCACGAACACTAAGAAGCAAGTGAAAGAGTGAACAAGGTGAACCAGTAAAGTGAAGCGGTCCTTAGGAATTCTTCACTCGATTACTGATTTACTTCTTCACTCTCCAAAGGATTCCGCCGGGGAGAGCTTCCGCCCTGGGCAAACGGAAGACCGCAAGCGTGAGGGGGTCAGCACGGTGAACCTCAACCACCCACTGGCGGTCAATCTCAGGGAAGCTGGAGAAACATGCGTAAACTGCAAAACGTTCTGATGGTTCTGTCCGTACTCTGCTTCGCTGTTCCGGCCTTCGCGCAAAGTGGTTCCGCTGTTGTCGACCTGGCTCCTATCGGTATCGGCATCGGCATCGCGCTGGCGGCTGGTCTCTGCGGCATCGGCCAGGGCAAGGCAATTGCTTCCGCCACCGAGTCGGTCGCCCGCAACCCTGGAGCCACGGGCAGCATTCAGTTCCTGCTGATCCTAGGCCTGGCGTTCATTGAGTCGCTCACCCTGTTCACCTTCGCCATGATCTACGTCAAGATCAAGTAAGGGTCAAGATCAAGTAACGCGAACCCCGTACAATTAAACGGCCACGTCCTTCGGGGTGTGGCCGTTTTGCTTTGAGGCGTTTACAGCATTTTCCGGAATTGGTGTTGACCGAAAGCACACACTCAAGTGGCTTTTTCCTCAAGAAAAAACCACCTTTCACGGTGCTGAAAAAGTCTATATGTATTCCAAAAATGCTCTGACTAGTGGCCGGGTTGTGCGGAGATGGCCGGGGTTTCCCGCAGCATGCGGATGGCCTGGCGATAATCAATCCCTGCCGGTACCGGCACATACTCGGTCATTTCTTCCGTGGTGTCGATGTTTTTGGTCTTGAACAGGATGCGCAGGTCCATCTTCATCTGGACGCGCGCGATGCGCCACTGGCGGTTGCCCACGTCCACCTGCTCGATGACTACAGAGCCGCCCTTGTCCAGTTTGCCCAGGATGCCCCACGCGTAGTTCGTATCCTGATTCAGGTGGCCCTCCAGGCGCGTTACGCGCTCCTGTGCGGCGTCGACCCATAGCTCGCCGGTCATGGCGGTCAGTGCCTGGGTCTCCATGTCGGGAGGGCTGAAGTTTGGGTTTGGCCGGAAGCTGAACTTCTCCACCGGGCCTGCCGGGCCAGTGCCCGAACCGGCGTACTGGTAGAGGAACGCGTTGGGCAGCATGCGCAGCAGCTTGAGGACGATGCCCATATCACCCTGTTCGCCCTGCTTGCGATGCTTCTGCAGGCTGGGATCGGCAAGCAGAGCATCCAGGCGCGCCTGTTCCTTTTGCTCATCCTCGGGCGAGAGCGGCTTGTCGAAATAAGCCAGCAGGCGGGCCACATCGCCGTCCTTGGTCTCGAGGATCTCCTTGGTGGAGGTCACGCGGGGGCTGACCTTGTGCAGCCGGTAGCGCATGGGATGGCTCGCATCCTGCGCTGTGGTCAATTCGCTGGCCAGTGCTCGCTCAACCAGCGCCTGGGCCTGCTGCGGCGCGAGCGCGGGGGCTGCGGGCTGCGCTGAAGAGGCGACCGGCAAGGCTGCCACCAGCGGAGAGAGCAGCAGGAGAAGCCGCGAAATTCTGCGCACATTTGTCAGTTTAACGTGCATCGGCAATCTGTGCATCCGTTCCGGCATCCTCAGGTTCAGAGTCGGTGATTCGCTCTTCTTTTAGACGCGCCCGTAACGGATCGGATTCCAAAGGGTTGAGTTCGACGACACAGACAGCGCCGGATGGATTGAAGCAAAGAGCCGCGTCCCGTATAGTTCGGGCAGGGCCTTCTATCGGGCTCACGGGAAGGATCGAAAATATGGCAGTGGAGAATGTACCCGCTCGTATCGGCAAGAGCGTCATTATTAGCGGTGAAGTGAAGGGCAGTGAAGATCTGATTGTGGACGGGCGCATCGAGGGAACGGTGACGCTCACTGAGAGCCGGCTGACCATTGGGCCGAACGCCAATGTGCAGGCCGACCTGGCAGCTCGCGACGTGCTGATTCTTGGCCAGGTGCAGGGCAACATCGTGGCCACCGGCCGGGTAGAGTTGCGCGCCGGCTGCAGCGTGATGGGCGACATTCGCGCGCTCCGGCTGGCCGTGGAAGACAACGCGGTCTTCCGTGGAAAGGTTGACCTGACGCAGGGCGCAACCAGGGCGCCGGAGGCTGCCGCACCCGCACCCGCGGGCGGCGCCTATCAGGCCTGATTTGGCGCCGCCTGGTGGCGCGCCAACCAGCACGGCCCGGCTTAACAAGAGGACTTCAGGTCGATGAGCCGTTGGTTTGAAAAGAAGCAGGACAGCGGAGCGCCCGCACCCACCGCGGGCTACTCCGGGCCCCGAGTTCCGCGGCACTCGGGCGGGTGGATGGCGCTGCGCAAAAGGCTGGAGGCTGAGCCGGGCCTGCGCGTGATCGACACCGGCTACACCTCGCCCACGAACATCAACTATCTGACCGGGCTCGGCCACAGCATCTTTCAGGCTGATCTTGAGGTTGATGCGTATACGGGCAGCTGGCAGACAGGCATGGACGAGGATGGCAAGCCGGTCTGGAACGTCGAAGGATTTCTCAACCAGTCGCTGAATTTTTCAGGCCGCATGTATGACGTCGCACTGCTATGGACCTCACTGGACTACCTGCCCGAGGCGCTGGTGGCGCCGGTGGTTGCGCATTTGTTTGCGTCGATGAATCCAGGTGGGCAGGTGCTGGCCTTCTTTCACACCAAGACACAAGGCGAGGGGACGATTCGATGCCGCTTTCACCTCACCCCGGGCGACGATGTGGATGTGCAACTGGCGCAGCCGTTCCCGATCCAGCGGGCATTCACCAACCGCAGCATCGAAAAGCTTTTTGCCGGTTGGTCTGGTCACCGCCAGTTCCTGGCCAAGGACAGCCTGTCTGAAGTCATCATGACCAGGTAAGCTTGATTGCATCGAACCAAAGGGAGACATTATGAGCTTGTTGAAAGGGACGCGGATTACGTGGCTCGGTCATGCCACGGTGCTGGTGGAGACCGCCAAGGGAACAACCATTCTGATCGATCCGTTCATCGCAGGGAATCCGAGCTATCCAAAGGAGTTTGTGCTTCCGGAGAAGATTGATTACATCCTGCTGACTCACGGCCATGGAGATCATATCTCGGATGCGGTCCCAGTGGCCGCGAAACATGGCTCCACGGTGGTCGCCATCTATGAACTCTCAGCTTATATAGCAGCCAAAGGAGTGGAGCGCAACATCGGCATGAACCTGGGTGGAACCGTACAGCTGGACGATGTAGCTGCCTCAATGGTTGAAGCCAAACACTCGGCGGGCGCGGAAGATGAACATGGAACCCACTATGTGGGCGTGGCGGCTGGCTATGTGCTCACCATCGCCGATGGTCCGGTGCTTTACCACGCGGGAGATACGGCTGTCTTCGGAGATATGAAATTGATTGCCGAGCTATATCATCCAGCGGTAGCGATGCTACCAATTGGCGGGCACTTTACGATGGGGCCGAAAGAAGCAGCGTTGGCAACACGCTACCTTCAACCGCAGACCGTCTTGCCGCTGCATTTTGGGACTTTTCCGCCCCTGAAGGGCACACCAAAAGAGCTGGCTGCGCTCGTGGGCTCGAGCGTGACGGTTGTGCAATGGAAGCCAGGGGAAAAAGTTGAGTAATAAATAGCCGGACTATCTTCACAGGTCCGACGGCCCGGAAGATAGGCAGGTTACTATCTCGGCATATCTTCCGTAACGTGCGACCAGTTACTTCGCAGCGGCTTTCTTCTGCTCTGCCCAGCGCCGCTTGACGGCTTCGGCAATGCGCTTGCGGCCTTCAGGAGTCAGATTCCTCTTCTTCTTGACGGTCTTCTTGGCGGCGGATGTAACCGCAGCCTTTCTGGGTGCCTTCGCGGAACCACCGCTCAACAGGGCACGCGCCTGTTGCAATTGAGCGATCTCCCGATCTATTTGAGCCAAAATCTCGGAAACTCCCACACTTCCTCCTGTCAGATACTCATGAGTAGCCGACCCCAATGTGTCTAACTCCGCAAACGCGCAAAAAAAAATTGGCTACTTGTTCTCTAGGGAACACGATACTCAAATAGAAGAGCTTTTACAAATAAAATGAGCAGAAATATTAAGTCCGCGGTAAGTATTTCATAGAAATTTCCGCTCAATGGGTGCGCGCGCCGGTGGTGGATTGCGGCAGAAGCTATGTAGCAAGAGAAACACCGTCGCGGCATGAGATAGCCCGGAAGACAGTATCCATAGGGCTCCCAGACCTCGCTCCTTGCCATGCACCTGAGGCCGCCGGTCTATTTACCCTTCTGAAAACAGCCGCAAGTGCCGGCGGACAGAGAGTAAACGCAACCCGTCTGCGTGTGCTTCGATCGCGGGCACACAGAATACTTCAAGTAATCGATTTACAGGGCAGATAAGTGTCTCTTCGAGGTATGCAAAATCGATTGTTGCGGGGAGGACTTACACGGCAGCAGAAATCTCAGCGCGGTTTTTGGGGTGGGCGGGCAGGTTGCGTGGGTGCAGGCGGGTTAGCGGGTGCGCTCGCCGAGGGCTTGCCGCCCAGGCGCATGGTGGCCGGTGAATCGGCGGCGCGGTAGTTGCGCAGGTCGCGCAGTATCTCCTGTTTCTCGCGTGCGTACTGTCCGGCCAGGCGAGTCAGCGCATATGTGATGATGTCGCTGTGGTGCAGATCGGAGACGGATGGGTCGCGGCGCATGTTGAGCCATAGCCGGTGAACCAGTTGCACGTCGTCGGGGCTCAGCGCGGGCGCGTGCGGTCCTATGTAGAAGACCTTCACCTCGCCGCCGGGATCGATGACATAGAAGTTGAACTGGCGCTTTGGCTCGGGTAGCGCTTCCCATGCCTGTCCCATGTGGAAGGCCTGGTCTTCGGCCGTCATTTTGGAGGAGATGCTGGAGATGACCGAATCCACTTCCAGGTTGTTGGCGCCCTGCACCAGCGCGGCAAACACGTCTCCGGCCGGCACCACCAGCAGCGAGACCTTTTTGCCAAAGCTCTCGGCCACCGACACGGCCTTGGTAAAGATCATCTGCTCATGCTCACTGAAACTGGTGTCCTCGGCGCTCAAAAACTCAGGGCCGCCCACGCCCATCATGCGCACGCTGATGACCACCACGTCGCGGTCTTCGGTGCTGGTGTGTGAGAGAGTCCACTTCAGCGCCAGCGGGTTGGACGGATCACGCATGGCGACCATGACGCCGCCGGGCCGGATGGCCGCCGACTCGCTGCTGATGGTGTCCTGATGTTCCAGCTGGAAGTGATCCCGCATCTGACGCGCGGTGATGGCATGCTTGCGCATGTTCTGGCGCTCAGAGATGGTGAAGATGATGAAGAAGGCCGCGGCAAACACGATGCCGCTCACCGTGGCTACCGACTTGGTGAACAGGTTGACGATGGCTACCGACAGCAGAACCAGGAAGACCGAAAGCAGCCCGATGGGGAACTCGGTTTTTCCAATGCGGATGTTCGGCGGCACCTTCCATCCCCGCTCGCCATGGTACTTCCAGCGCAGCACCAGCATGGCCAGGCTGTTGAAGGTAAAAGACCAGATGACGCCGAAGGCATAAGCCTCGCCAAGGGTGATCACGTTGCCCCGGCTGGCGATGATGGTGACCATCTGCAGAATAAAGACCAGGTTGATGATGCGGTAGCTGGTGCCGAACTTGATATGCGGCTTGCGGAACCAGTCGGTCAGCACTCCATCTTCCGCCACGCGCATCAGCACGCCTGTTGACCCGATCATGGAGGTGTTGATGGCGCCGGAGAGAATCAGGAATCCCACCAGCACCACGAAGATGCGGAAGGCGATGCGCCAGAACATCGGGCCGACCATGTACATGGCCAGGCCGGCGATCAGGTTGTCCTGGTAGAGGTGTGTGCGCTGCCATGTGGGGATGAGCATGGAGGCCAGCAGCGTGGCGCCGCCGGTGAAGACCAGGCTGTAGATGGCGATAACGATGGCCGCACGCTTGAGGTTCTTGAGCTTGGGATGCTCGATCTCGCGATTCACCTGCGCCAGGCTCTCTTCGCCGCTCATCGCCAGCACGGAGTGGCCGAACGCCATGAGGATGCCGAAGAGACCGAGCAACGGCAAGCCTCTGCCTCTCAGGAAGCCGAGCGCCTCGTTGCTGAAGTGAAGGTTGGCCGGCACCGGAGCGGGCGGCAGATGCGAGCCGAGCATGATCACAGAAAAAATGCCCCACGCCAGAAGAATGACCACCATCACCGTGGTGATCTGCATAACGCGCAGAGCCTTGCCGCTGGACTCCTCGATGCCCTTGATATTTGCCCACCAGTAATAGATGGTGACCACCGCGGCGAACACGGCCGAAGTGTGGTCCATGTTGAACTGGAGCGGGGTCCCGCCATTCATCAGCGCGGGCGGGAGCCAGTGGCTGTTGTTTGCCACAACCATCAGTTCATTCATCAAGCCGGTAATGTATTGCCCCGCGGAGACACCGGAGATGGGCCCGGTAAGAATGTAATCGAACATCAGCGCGGAGACGCTGAGCTTGGCGAAGGTGCCGCCGAGTGCTTCTTTGACCACGCGGTAGACGCCGCCGCGGGTAAACATCGAACAGCTCTCGACGTAAACCGCGCGCACCGCAAAGCTGAACAACATGATGGCGAGGATGAACCAGGGAGCAGCCGCGCCGACCGCCTGTTCAGCAATGCCGCCTGCATAGAAAGCCGAGGAACCCAGATCGCAGAGAACTACCGCCGCCGCCCGCCAAAAGGAGATGAATGTGAGCATCACCGAGGATGCGACGATGAGCTTGACGCGGTCGGAAGGTGGGGCTGCGGTCGTTCGAGTGGTTGCCATCGCGGGAGTTCCGGCGCTGCTGCCGGCCATCTAGAGCATTTTCGGAATTAACGTGGTCTCGTTGAGTGCATGGAAAGGTGGCTTCTTTTTGAAAAAAACCACTTGAGTGTGTGCTTCCGTTCTAAAGCAATTCCGAAAATGTTATTCCGTCGAACGAGCGCATTATTCACCCGCCCTGCGGTGAGTCTAAGTCTGAATCGAATGGGAGTCAATAAAAAATGAGGAGTGCATAAAAAATGTGGAAATGCCGGCTTGAGCCGCGGCAACCCGCTATTCATCCTTTCCGAACAGCTCTTTTCCGTCCTCAATAAAGCTGATGAGGACGACAATGGTCGAACCCGCCAGGCCGAGGAAAAACATCCACGTGAGTAATCGAATGACAAAGACTGCGAGAAGCATAAGCACGATTGTAACGTGGTTTCTACCATTTATTCACGAATTGTGGGGATCACAATCCACGCGGTGGAAATGCCCGATGCGATAGACTCGGGGCTGTATGCCGCTGAAAGCAGGGAAGCAATGGATGTTGTGGGCCGTGCCCGTTTTGTCGGCCGGTCTGCTGGAATTGCCGTTTCCGTTGGCTGGCCCGCTGCCGGTTTGGCGCACGGTGTTCGCCTGGTTCGGCCTGGTTCCGCTGCTCTGCGCCGTGCTTTCAAAGAGTGTGACGGACGGGTCGCGGCCGCTGCGCCGCAGTTTTCTGCTGGCGTACCTTTGCGGCGTTCTCTGGTACGCGGGTAACTGTTACTGGGTCCGCGATGTGATGATCCAGTACGGCGATATGCCTCCGTTCGCGCCCACGCTGCTGCTCATCGGATACAGCATGGTGCTGGGCCTTTATTTCGGATTCTTCGGATTGGGCATTGCCCTGGTCCGGCGCACATCAGGAAGCACGCGCTGGGCCCTGGCCGCTGCGCCAGTGCTGTGGGCTGCGCTGGAGCTGGCCGCGTCGCGCATTACATCCGTGCCATGGGATCAACTCGGCTATTCGCAGGTGGACAACGGGTTGGTGAATCAGCTCGCGCCGTGGACGGGTGTCTACGGCATCAGCTTTCTACTGGTAGCGGTGAACGCATCCCTTGCTGGTATACATCTGATCCCGTTCCGGCCGGTCGAGCCTTGGAAGCCTCGCTGGAGACTGCGCGCTCTCTTTGGCGGCGAAACGTGGAGAGTCTTCACAATGGGTATCGTCGCGGTCGCGTGGTCTGGGATGGCAGTGCTGGCGCCAAAACCTGCGCCCACAGCAACCGCCGTGCTCGTTCAGCCCAACCTGGACGTAGCCGCCGACAACCGCTGGTCAACCCCTGCCCTCTGGGACCAGCACATTGCCCAGTTCCAGCACCTGGCGAGCGAGCAGTGCAAGACCTACATCGCCGGCATTCCGCAGACCGGCGCATCGAACGGGGAAATCATCTGCCCGCCTTATCCCACCCATCCCGATCTGATCGCCTGGCCGGAGTCACCCGCGCCTTTCTTTGAGGCGGACACGCGTTTTCAGCAGGCGATGCAGGGCATTGCCCGCGCAGAAGATGCGCCCATGGTGGTGGGCAATATCGGCGAGGAGTTCTCAGAGGAAGACCAGGGCTGGCGCGACTACAACTCCGCTGTGGTCATCAATGCGGACGGTGCGCGCGCGGGCCGTTACGACAAGATTCACCTGGTTCCCTTCGGCGAATATGTGCCGTTTCAGAAGCTGCTGTTTTTTGCGCGCAAGCTTACTGGAAAGGTTTCGCGATTCACGCCCGGCGAGCAGCGCAAAGTCTTCACTCTCAACGGCCATCGCTACGGAATCTTCATCTGCTACGAGTCGGTTTTTGCCGATGAGGTGCGCGAGTTTGCGAAAAATGGCGCGGAGGTCCTGGTGAACATCAGCGACGATGGCTGGTACGGCGACACCAGCGCCCCCTGGCAGCACCTGAACATGGCGCGGATGCGCGCAATCGAAAACCGCCGCTGGATCTTGCGCGACACCAACACCGGCGTCACGGCCGTCATTGACCCCTATGGGACTGTGCGCCAGAGCATTCCCCGCCACCAGGTGGACGCCCTGCCGGCCGGTTACGCCTTTCGCGACGATGTAACCTTCTACTCCGCGCACGGCGACGTCTTCGGGTGGGCCTGTGCCATACTTGGAATAGGGATTCTCGGCTGGGCTTTGCTTGCCCGCCGGAGCCCGAGCGAAGCTGAGGCTTCGTAGCTCAAATCAAGTCAGGTCAAGCATGTCGTTGAACGATCTCGAATTCGCATATGCTCCCGTGCGCGACCAAGTCCGCGACCTGCGGGAGTATCTTTGACCCGGCTCGCATCCGCAGGGAACTCGCCGACATAGAAACCAGGCTTGCCGATCCGGCCCTCTGGAACGATCCCAACGCCACCAAGCCGCTCATGCGCGATAAAAAGCGCCTTGAGAAACTGGTGGCCGACGATGACGAACTGGTGCGCCGCTCCAGCGACATTGAGGCCTACTTCGAGCTTGCCCGCGAGGGTGAAGACGTGCTCGCCGATCTCGAACGCGATATCAAGGCGCTGGCCGCGTTCAACGAAGAGCTTGAAGCGCGCACCATGCTCAGTGGCGAGGCCGATCCACTGAATGCCATCGTCACCGTCCACCCCGGCGCCGGCGGCACCGAGAGCCAGGACTGGGCCGAGATGCTCATGCGCATGTACCTGCGCTGGGCCGAGCAGCAGGGCTTCAAAACGGAAATCAACGACCTGCAGGATGGCGATGAGGCGGGCATCAAGTCGGCCACCTTCACCATCATCGGCGAATACGCCTTTGGCCAGTTGGCCGGCGAAAGCGGCGTCCATCGTTTGGTGCGTATCTCGCCATTCGACCAGGCCAAGCGCAGGCACACGTCGTTTGCTTCCGTGTATGTATCGCCTGAAATTGACGAAACCATCCATGTGGATCTGAAGCTGGACGATTTGCGCATTGACACCTATCGTTCCGGCGGCAAGGGCGGCCAGCATGTGAACACAACGGACTCGGCCGTGCGCATGACGCATCTTCCCACCGGAATTGTCGTTCAATGCCAGAACGAGCGCTCGCAGCACAAGAATCGCGAGAAGGCGATGAAGATGCTCCGCTCGCGCCTCTACGAATATGAGCTTGAAAAGAAGCGCGCGGTCAGCAAGAAGCTCGAAGATTCCAAGCTCGAGATCAACTTCGGCTCGCAGATTCGCAGCTATGTGCTGCAACCCTACCGCATCGCCAAAGACCACCGCACCAAGGTGGAAGTGGGCGATGTGGACAAGGTGCTCGACGGATACCTTGAACCTTTCCTGCGCGGGTATCTGCTGGCCAAGCGGCGCGGAACCGCAGTGGTAGCCGAAGGTGACGACGACCTCGATGTGTAGAGACAGTGTGCAGTGGACAGGGAACAGTGATGAGTAACGATCCTGCAATTATCGAAGAGATGCTGCGCACGGCGAAGACAATCGCCGTGGTAGGTATGAGTGACAAGACCTGGCGCGCCAGCTATAACATCGGCCGCTATCTTGTGAGCGCTGGCTATCGCGTGCTGCCCGTGAATCCCGCGCTGAGCGAGGTGCTGGGCCTGAAGTGCTACCCGGATTTGGACGCGGCGCAGGCAGCGGCTCGCGACGCAACCGACGCGGGCATAGACCTGGTGGATGTGTTTCGGGCATCGGAGTATGTGCCGGCGATTGTTGACGATGTGATTCGGCTGGGCGTTCCGTATTTGTGGTTGCAGGACGATGTGATTGACGACGTGGCTGTGGCGCGTGCGCGGGCGGCGGGCGTAAAGTGCGTGCAGAACGACTGCATCTTCCGCGAACACGCGGCGCGGGCCGATCGGCTGGCGCATGAATAGGGATTGTTGGACTAGAACTTGTTGTAACGAAGCGTAGTTGGCCTGAGTCCAATCAGCAGGAGTTGGGATCGAATCGTGATGCGCATGCCCCGTTTGATTTTTGCTTTTGTTTGCCTGCTCGCCGCGGGGTTGCCGGCGCGGGCTGCGTCTAGTTCTGCCGATGCGCCGCATGTGCATGTGCAACTGGTAGTGCCCGAAGGAATCTTCATGGCGGGCAATCCGACAGAGGCTGGTCTTTACTTCAAGCTTGAGTCAGGCTGGCATGTCTATTGGAAAAATGCGGGTGATTCGGGTGAGCCGCCACATATTCGCTGGACTCTTCCAACGGGAATCACTGCGGGGCCGTTGCAGTTTCCTGCGCCGAAGCGACTGCCTCTTGGGCCGTTGATGGATTTTGGCTACGAAGATGAAGTCTTGTTTCCCTTGACGTTTTCAACGGACAAGACTGCGAAGCCAGGCCAGGTGGAATTGACCGCGAAAGCCGATTGGCTGGTTTGCCGTGAGGTTTGCATTCCGGGTAAGGCTGAACTTCAAAAAGACGCTCTTGTTATAGATCGCTTGTTGAAGGATGCACCGCGCCCGGGCCCAGACGCGGAGATATATAGTCGGCTCACCGGCCGCTTGCCCAAGCCCCTTCCGGCTACTGAAAAAGCGATCTTCCAACCCTCCTCAACCGGTTTCCGCCTCTCCGTCGAGACTGGCCAGCGCGAATCATCCGCTGAGTTCTTTCCTGCCGACCAGGACATCGTAGACAATCCCGCTCCGCAAATCCTGACGCCGACTGCGAAAGGCTTTGTACTCGACCTCAAGAAGGACGCGAACCTCACCGCGAATCCCGCACTACTAAAGGGAGTTCTGGAACTTTCGGGCAGACGCGCGTATGAGATTGATGCGGTTCCAGGTACTGTTTCGGGGACTGCCGCGACCGGAGCGCCTGCCCTTGCCTGGGGACCTCTGGCGCGCGCCACAGGTCTTGCGTTTCTCGGCGGCCTGCTCCTGAATCTGATGCCCTGCGTCTTCCCGGTGCTCTTCCTGAAGGGGCTGGCGCTGGTGCACACCGGGCACAAAGAACTGCACAACCTGCGCACGCACGGGCTGGTCTACGCGCTGGTTATCCTGGTTTCATTCTGGGTGCTGGTTGGAGCGCTCCTGGGGCTGCGGGCCGCGGGGGCCACGCT
>Ga0116135_1000871_pt1 | contig 16223 bp, 12 predicted proteins | sample June2015DPH_20_1_FD_89738 | JGI IMG/M metagenome (GOLD analysis project Ga0116135, IMG submission 89738) | Peatland microbial communities from SPRUCE experiment site at the Marcell Experimental Forest, Minnesota, USA - June2015DPH_20_10 | ecosystem: Environmental > Terrestrial > Soil > Wetlands... | reverse complement strand
GTACGGAATTGAACCAACAGGCAGTGATCGCAACGGACGACTTCCCGTGAGTCTACCGGGGCAAGGGTCGTGGCCATCGGGTTGTGGGAGTGCCAGAGCGGGCTACTCCTGGAACCATCAAGCTGGGGGAAAGGTTCCGACTGCATGGACAATCTGCGGTACATGCCCTGTGGAAGTCAAGGGTAAAATGCATGAGGCCGATAATTTCGCGGATAAGAACCGGAGAAACTCGGCGAATGCCGCAGAAAACAAGGCGAAAGCATGATCGATCGAGAAGCGGCATGGTGTTTACTAACTGAGTTCACGCAGTCAGAAAGTTTGCGCAAGCATGCGCTCGCGGTGGAGGCGTGCATGCGGGGGTGCGCGGGAAAGTACGGGAACGGGTCAGCAGCGAATGATCTTGGGTTATCGAATGAAGACCTGTGGGGAATCGTCGGACTGATTCATGATTTCGATTACGAAAAATATCCTAGACTGGAAGACCATCCTTACAAGGGCAATGAGATTCTGAAGGAGCGAGGATGGCCGGAGGTGATTCGACGCGCGGTCATGTCGCATGCCGAATACACCGGCGTAACACGCGACACGCCCATGGAAAAAGCTCTGTTTGCCTGCGACGAACTCGCTGGATTCATCACGGCCGTCGCGCTGATCAAGCCGGGAAAGTCATTGGCTGAGGTCGATACCAGGTCCGTGCGGAAAAGAATGAAGGATAAGGCCTTCGCGCGAAAGGTGAATCGCGACGACATCGTTAATGGCGCGGCTGCGCTCGACGTGGACTTAGATGAGCACATTGCATTTTGCATCGGGGCGCTGCAAGGGATCGCCGATAGGTTAGGTCTGCAAGGCTCTTAACATAGCCTTAATTACGAACGGCGGAGCCACGTTTCAAGGCATCGTTCACGAATGCTTGGGGCATGAACTGGCGACAAGCACAAGGAGGCTGCCCACTCGATGAAGAAGATCACCGGCTTTCCGCCCGCTGGTGCGGCCACCGTGGCCCTGCTTTCGGCGAATGCGGCAGGAGATCAAGAAATCAGGGCTTCAGATATGGAGCTCTGTTCGCTCATCTGGCGATAGGCTCGCTTGAGGAGGAAGGGAGTCGCGAAGGTGGTGACGACCGCCATGAGAACGAGGATCGTGAAGAGGTCTTGACTGATGAAGCCATGGGAGAGTGCGACATTGGCGATAACCAGTTCCATGACGCCGCGCCCGTTCAGACCGATGCCGAGAGCCCAGCTTTCGTCATTGCGCATGCCCGCGAGTTTACCTCCGATAAATCCTCCGAGAATCTTTCCTGCGAACGAAACAAGAAGAATGGCAATCACCAGCTTCCAATTGCGGAGATCGGATGCGTCGAATTCCAGTCCGATGGCGGCGAAAAAGATCGGTCCCAGGAAGCCCATGGTAACGTTCGACGCAGTCTTCTGGATATCCTCGAAATTAGCGCGTCCGAGAATCTGGTAGCTGAGCAGCATCGAGCCGAAGAAAGCGCCCACGACGAAATCGAGTCCGAGAAATTCAGAGAAACTGGCAAACGCGATGACGAAAACGAGGACCAGTGCGAAGATGGACTCCTTGCCTTTGATCTTGGCGAGAAGACGGTCTCGCGCGCTGCGCGATCGCTTGAACCGGCCGACGGTGTAGCGCTTTGCCAGTCGCGCGGCAGCGACTACGACGCTCATGAAGAAGATCGCTTTGCAAAGGGCCCAACCCATGGAGACAAAGAAATTGGTCTGAGCGCCGCCCTTCACGTCGAGAATAATGCCGAGAGCCAGCAAGGATGCGACATCATTGGCCACGGCGGCAGAAATAATTCTCTGGCCGACATCGGTGCGCAGCTTGCCCAAGTCCATCAAAATGCGAATACTGACCGGAAGCGCGGTAATCGCAACGCATAGGCCGACGAAAAGGGTGCGAGTCTCGTCGAGTCCGAAAATTTTTCCAAGAAGAATGCCCAGACCGAGAGGCAGGACGAAGCCCATGGCGCTAACCCAGGAACCGCGCCCACGAAAAGAGGCCCACAGGGCGTCCATATCCATCTCCATACCAGACATAAAAGCCAGCAAGAGAACGCCAAGGTCGGCGATGGCGCGAATCTCTGGCGTGAAGTGAACGTAGTGCAGAGCCGAGGGGCCCAGGAGCACGCCGGCGCCGATCTCGCCAATCATGGCTGGCTGTCCGAAGCGGGCAGCAATCTCTCCCAGAACCCGGGACAACACCAGGAGCAGAAGTAGTGATTCGATCAGGGGCATGGAACTTCTCGATCCAGGACCGCGATTAGGGTGCGATTATCGGTCTGCGCCGAATCCATACAGAGAAGATACTTGCACGGCTTGGTTGATTCAACGCGAACTGATTTTATCGAACAAAGCGGATGTGACCGCATGAGATGGGGAAGTCGGACCGGAGAACAGTTAGAGCCAGACTGCGCGCTTCGACAGATGTCAACGAGGCGAGACGCCATTTCAAGATGTCGGCGAGCCAGTTCTTCGTTCTATTTCCGAACGGCTATAAGCGAGACTTGCTCCAACCCCGGGAAGTGATCGTCTTCATCCGGCTTGCGCGGCATCGGAGCTATTTGCTGGATGGTGGTTCGCGCCGGCTTCACAGCGCCGAAATATTCGCCATACACCTGGTCGAAATCTTTCAGGTCGGACAAATCGTCCAAGTAGATGTTTGTGGCGACGACTTCGTCGAAATTCATGCCGGCTTCTTCAAGGTTATCCAGTAGATTGCGCATGGACTGCCGAAGCTGATGCTGTGTGGTTGTGGCGTAAATACCGCCGTGCTCCCCAGGAATAAACCCGTCTTTCGCGGAGCAGTACAGAGTCGCTCCCGCAAAAACGCAGGGGCTGGCTGTCGGGCTGGGCGGCATGTTCTTTGGACGCACTGCCTTTCGTTGCTGGAGATCGCGCACGGCAACGCCCGTATATTCGATGTGGGCACCCCCCGGGAGGCTGGTGACATCGATGGTGGCGCGCGCCGGCGTGTTGCCGAACTCGAACCGCCGTGCATAGCGCTGATTCATGACGTGCGCCGGCATTTCCGATGTCAGGTAGGGATTGACGAAAACCATGTTGCTCAACTCGAGGCCGGCCGCACGTAGGACTGCCTGCAGGCGATCGAGGGCCAAATCCACTTGAGCCGCCGGGTCGTCCGGAACCTTGCCGGTCGCAGGATCGCTGCCACTCATGCTGGAGATAAACAGCCGATCGTGGGTAAGCACTCCAGGCGCAGCCGAGTCACTGTGATTGCAGTTCGGCGGATAGATTGCCCGCCGGTCAGCCAAACTCCGCACCACAACGGCACTGATCTCAATAGATGACTCTGGAACGCGGGAAACGCCCAACACGGCGCGCGCCGGCGGAGCCTTGGGGAAGTATTCACCGAAGATGGAATTCATTTCGTCGTACTTCCCGATGTCTTCCAGATAAACCTGGGTGTAGACCACGTGCTCCATGGTTGAACCCGCAGCTTCGACAATGGCCTTGACATTGTCGAGCGCCTGGCGGACCTGCGCAGAAAAACTGGCTGGCGATGTACCGTCGGGTCGATGCGACCCTTGGCCGGAAATGTAAATGTAGTCGCCAGCGTCCACAGCCGAGGAATAAAAACTATTTGCAGACGCCGGGCCTGACGCCGGAACCACAGCCTTTACTTGTGCATGTGCGACGAGCGCACACGAAAGCAGAGTTAGAACAAATAGCCGGCGCGAGAGAATGTTTCGATGTTTTCCTTCCAATGGGCTTCTTTCCGCGGCTCTATGCAGCAGCCTTTTTTCGTGCAGCGCTTAGAACAGTGCGCAATCTTTGCCCGACGATGATTTCTTCCCCGGGCTTGATGGTCATCGAAACCAGTTCGATCCGATCAGGCTCCTTACGCTCTTTTCGATTCGGATTGCCTTCACGAACGGCAGTCACCAGACTGGGATTATCGGAGCCAAGCACTTCGATGACCGGATTACTGGCGCGCAGTTCGTTCACGCAATCAGAAACGGAGAATGCCCATTTTTGCGTATCCCACGAAACCCGGAGCGTTGGATAACGGTTGCCATCGTCGGGGACGTAGATCTCAGTCTTCACCTCGGGCACGGTATCGACCAGTTTTCGAATGCGATCTACGCGGCCATTCCACTCAGCGTAAAGCTTTTTCTCGTCCAGGGTCAGCCAGGTCTCGAGCGCGGTCAGGCATCCGATAATTTCTTCTTTGCCCACTTTCATCGGGCGGCACACCGCTCCTTCGCGCGGGTTGCAATTCATCAGCGCCGACTCGATCAGATCTTTTCGGCCGAGCAGCAAGCCACTGCACTGTGGCCCGGATAATCCTTTGCCTCCGGAGAAACAATAGAGGTCGATGCCCATTCTTGCGTAGAGCCTGGCGTTGTCGGCGGGTGGAATGCCGGCGGCGTCATCCAGCAGCATCGGAATCTTGTGATCTTTTGCGATTGCCAACTCTTTCTGTAGTTTGTCGCCCAGATCCGTGGTGTAGATCATGGCGGTGTTTTCGTTAATGGCGTTGGCTATTTCTTCGGGCGAATACACCAAAACAAGTTTGGCGCCCACCAGCCGGATGGCACTATCGAAAGCGCTGCGGCCTCCCACCATGATCACTTCATGCTTCAGGCCGGTGGTGTCGGGCAGCTGCCATATATATTTATCGTCGCTGCCGGCAATACATGCCGCCGTGGCTGCAGACATGGCTCCCGCCGAACCGGAAGTCACGATGCCCGATTCTGCGCCAGTCAACTCCGCCAAGCGCCGGCCCACCCCCCGCTGCAAGTCGAACATGTTCACGAAATAATCGGCGGCCTCCAGCTGTGCCTGGCGGACTTGCGGAAATTCAAGGGAACCGCTCAGGTAGGTCCAAGTACCGCGGCAATTGATAATCGTTTTTATCCCGAGCCGCGTGTATACATTCTGCCGCGGATCTTTGCCGACGGCGGCGGCGGCTTGCGCATAAAGTCCCCGCGCGGCAATCTGTCCGAGTAACGGGGCGGCCGCCACTAGTTTGACGAACGACCGCCGGCTCGAATTCTGGATGCTCATTAACGATTCCTCCTCAGGAGAGCTACACGCACCTCAAACCTGTATGACGTTGCAAAGCAGAAGCAAGCTAATCTTCGTCCTTCGGCAGCGGAATCTGCGATCGCACCGCCAAGATGTGAGCCTTGGCTCCCGGTTTATTCTGGTTGTAGAAGCCTACGGTGCAGTTGGGACGAAAGTAATATGCGTCTCCCGCTTTCGCCGGATGCCGGCCTTCAACTCCGTCCACTCCTCCACCAGCTACCATTACGCCTTCGCCGTCAAGCACGAGATAAATTTCTTCCGCGGCTTGGTGATGATGCGGAAAGTTCGTTCCACCCGGGGCAAAATTCATCCAGAAAAAACTAGTCACCACATATGCGTCATCGATGGCGTCGCGTTTACCTGCGCGTCGTCCGAGGAGCAGTTTGTACAGAACGGAGGTAGGATGACCTTCAACGGTTTCCTCTTTTACATCGTCCAGGTTGACAATCTTGGGCTTGGCCGCTGGCGCTCCGATCGAAATTGAAGCTGGTATTTTGAACCCCATGACTAAAACACGCAGCGCCTGATCGGAACTATTCGCGATTGAGTGCTTCAGGCCCGGAGACAGGTAGGTGAAATCATTCGTACGCATGGCATAGGTCTGGTCGCTGTAGTGAAGATCAGCTTTGCCTTGGAGTACGAAATAAATCTGTTCTTCGCGGTCAAGAAGTTCGCTCTGGCAACTTCCACGCGGGTCGAGTGTGACTTCCACGAAACGGGCGACGCTGATCATGGCGCGACCTTCTGTGTCGCCCTCGCCGAAGATCGGCTTGGAGTGGCAAGTCGCGGCCGAGAGATCGCCGCCCTGACTTAGAGCGGGAACGTAACGATGCAGCCATGTGGGGTCTACTTTCCGCTCCTGAGCAAACAGGTTGCAGGAGAGCAGTACCAATAGGAGCAGGAGCCTCAAATTTATTCCTAAGGACTGAAAAGGGTGAAAGACGCGCTGCCAAGTTGGTATATCACAGAATGTACTTGACGCAAATCGAAATCTTTCGTTTCATTGGCTTTCATTTCACTTGTTGGGGAAGTCGCGGGCATGCGATAGGCGGACATTTCTGAAAATAACCGCGCATGCTACCTTCAACTCCGGCAGACTTTCAGGAAAGGACTTATGAGACTGCATTCTCGGGTTGCGAGTCATATTGGATACTTCGTCCCCGGACTTCTCGTCGTCTTCGTCGGTCTAGAGTTGGCTTCGGCTAAATCGCCCTTTGCATCAAAACCACCAGCCATGGCGGAATGCCGCGTGGAAGCCGTGAATTACAAGGGCTGGAACGCGCAGCAACTCTCGAACAAATGGGTGCAGTTGGTGGTCGTCCCGCAGAATGGCGGGCGATTAATGCAGGTGAGTTTCGCCGGGCATCCATATTTATTTGAAAACCCCGAACTCGCGGGCAAGTACATGCCGCCCGCCAACGGCCAATGGTTCAATTATGGCGGCGACAAGTTGTGGCCCTTGCCCGAGGGCAATGACGACGAGCAGCACTGGGTCGGCGACTCCGATGTGCTGGACGATGGTCCGTTCTCCTTTCGAAAGCTTTCGGAAGGAAAACATTGCGAAATCGAACTAACTGGCCCCGCCGATCCTCAGACCGGAATCCAATATCAGCGCACGATCAGTATAGATGCTGATTCGCCGCGCATCCGCTTTCATGCCTCTATGAAAAATGTAACCGGTCATTCCATTGAATGGTCGATGCAATCCGTCTCGCAATACAATACTTCCGACCCATCGTCACCCGGCGACTTCAACCATAATTTCTGGACGTTCACGCCGGCGAATCCATCGAGCAGTTATCTCAATCGCTATCATGTGCGTTTTGGTCCGGCGCAGAATTCTGCGGTATCGGTGAGAGACGACGGCCTGTTCGCCGTGCACTATGTGCACATGGCTGCTGAACTCTGGCTGGACTCAACCGATGGCTGGCTCGCGGTGGTCGACGGCAGCAGTAAGTACGCGATGGTGGAACGCTTCCAGTACGACGAGAGCAAACCCTATCCGGGAAAAGCGTCCGTTATTTTCTGGACGAACGGCCCCGAAACCCGGCTGAGCAGTGACGGCATAGTTTCGCTAAGCGCGGGCGGGGATGCCAGGCTTACTTACCTTGAAGCTGAGATCAACAGCCCGATGTGCCGGCTGCGTCCGGGCGAAAGTTGCGATCTGGATACGGAATGGTTTCCCACGCGAGTCGGCAATGAATTCCATGGGGTAAAAGACGCGGGCATCGTGATACGCCCGTTGCAAAGCACACTTATGCAGAATGGCAAGATCAAGCTCTCAGGATCGTTCGGAGTGTTTTCTTCGGGACATCTGGTTGCGCATTTTTACGATGACCATGGTGCGAGGCTCGGCAGCACGCCATTAGCGAACGTAGATCCAACCGAGCCGGTGCGGTTGGAAACTGAGGTTGTCCCTCCCGGAAAAACTGTGCGCGTCTCACTTCACGTTGAAGATGATCATGGCGTCGACTACGGCTCTCTCCAGGAAGTCCAAGTGAGTGCCGGAGATAATCGCTGACATGGGTTCACCAGGCAAAACATTCGTGTTTCTAGTAGTGTTCCTGTCAGCCGCCCTGCTGCCCGTGAAAGCACAACAGAGGAATCCTGCCGATACTACAACTATCGACCTAACCGACAAAGAATTGCTGGTGCAGCCGGTTGCCGAGAACTGGACCTCTTATAACGGCGACTACACCGGCCGACGCTTCAGCACTCTGAATGAAATCACTGTTGCAAATGTCGAGAAGCTTCGTGCGGCATGGGTGTTCCATCCAGGCAACGCACAGAATCTTGAAGCGACGCCAGTAGTAATCAACAGCATTATGTATGTGACCTCGGCCAATGACGTGTTCGCTCTCGACGCACGAACTGGACGAACCGTATGGCATTATCAAAGGCCGGTTAGCGCAGGCTTGCTGGATGATGCGGCGGCTCACAAGAACCGCGGCGTGGCCGTCTGGCAACATTTCGTTTACGTTGAAACGGACGATGCCCACTTGCTCTGCCTGGACGCTCGCTCGGGAGGTTTGCGATGGGACGTTGAATACGCCGAGAAGAGCAAACATTATGGCGCGACGAGCGCTCCACTCATCGTGAAAGGAGCGGTAATTGTGGGTACTTCGGGAGGTGACTCTGGAGTGCGCGGATTTCTCGCGGCCTACGATACGGTGACCGGAAAACTAAAGTGGAAGTTTTGGACGATTCCCGGACCGGGGGAATTCGGTTCCTCCAGTTGGCCGGGTGACGCCTATCTTCATGGTGGCGGCACAACCTGGATGCCGGGCACGTACGATCCGGAACTTAACACTTTGTATTGGACGACCAGCAACCCCGCGCCTGACTTTGTTGGAGATCCTCGGCCCGGCGACGACCTGTATACGGATTGCATTTTGGCGCTTAACCCTGACACCGGAGAGTTGAAATGGTATTTCCAATCCACGCCTCATGACTTGTATGACTATGATGCCAACGAAACTCCGGTGCTGGTGGATAAAGAAGAAAGTGGTTCGATACGGCGCCTACTGGTGCAGGCGAACCGAAACGGATTTTTTTATGTTCTTGATCGCACCAACGGCAAGTTTCTCCGCGCAACTCCGTTCGTCGTAAAATTGAACTGGGCAGATTCCGTGGGCCCATCCGGACGCCCCTCTGTGACCGGGCGAATTCCAACCGCAGAAGGCACTTCTATCTGCCCCGGCATTGATGGCGCCACAAATTGGTTCTCACCTTCTTACGATCCCGATACTCGACTCTTCTATGTGATGGGTCTCGAGAGCTGCAATCTATTCTTCGCAAACCCCAAGCCGTTTGGAAAAGGACAGACCTACTACGATACGGGGACAAAACTTCCGCCCGATGAACATGCACAGAAGATTTTGCTAGCGCTCTCAGTTGCAGATGGGAAGAAGGTGTGGCGTTATCCGCAGGTCGGAGGAGGCAATTCGTGGGGCGGGATATTGACCAGCGCCGGCGGCGTCTTGTTCTTCGGCGATGATGCAGGATCCCTGGAGGCGGTGGAAGCGGCGACGGGCCGCCCCCTCTGGCATTTCAATACGGGCCAGGTCATGCGGGCTTCTCCGATGACTTATGCCATCGGTGGCACTCAGTACGTGGCTATTGCGGCGGGAAGCGATGTTTTCAGCTTCGCCCTTCCACATTGAAATCGCGTCTGAGAAACCCAAGCCACTTCAGTGCTTGAGATAAGGTATAAATCCTTGCGCCTTCGTCTCTAGCCGATACACTGACGTAGTAGCCGTGATGTAGAGCGTGCGGTAGTCCTGGTCTCCCCAGGCCAGGTTTGCCGGTTGTTCCGGTGTGACAATTGTGCCGAGATGATTTCCGTAAGCATCCCAGACCCAGATGCCCTTTGGGCCGACTACATACAGATTTCCGTTCTTATCGAGTTTCATGCCGTCGGGGACGCCATCATCTTTTCCGCCGGGTTCCTCGCCGAAGATTCGGCCATTGGTGAGTGTGCCGTGGGAGTCTGCGTCGTAAACCCGAATGTTTCTTTGTTCGCTATCGTCGACATAAAAGTGCTTGCCATCTGGCGAGAAAGCCAGACCGTTCGGCTGAGTCAGATCCTTTGTGAGCAGTTTCAGGTTACCTTTGCCGTCGAGCCGGTACACGCCCTGGTATGGAATCTCCTGTTTCGCTCCCGCTACAAAATCCATAGTCGGGTCGGTAAAATACAGCGCGCCATCCGGGCCGACCACCACATCGTTCGGAGTGTTGAGTTTCTTTCCCTGGTAATGATCGGCCAGGATTTTGTATTTCCCGTCCGGAGTGACCTCAATGATGGCGCGCAAAACACTGGCGCAATCGATCAGTCGATGCTGACTGTCATATGTGTTCCCGTCAGGATCGCCAAGAGCGATCAGTTCCTCTTTCTTGCCGTCAGGGTAAAGCTTGTAAATCTTGTTTATGGTCTCATCGCTGACGTAGAGGAAGCCAGCTTCATCCCAGACCGGACCTTCGGTAAATCCGAAACCGGTGCCCATCACACTGAGCTTTGCATCGTGATCAATCAGATTCCAAAACTGCGGCGCCACGGCTTGCAGCTGAAACTCTCGCGACGCTTGCTGCGCCGCAAGATCTGATCTTCCGGAAGTTAATAGAAATAAAATGGCAATGACGGGTGTGGATATGGTTCTTAGCTTGAAGATCATGAAGGCAATGTTTTCCTCTGTAAGACCGATTGAAACTGCTGGATTTACCGAGATAACTACTCGTCCCACTCATCGACTTTCGCCGGAGATGTCGATCCGCTGGTTCCGGCGACACTCATCAAATAACTAATGAGATCGTTCAACTCTTGAGGACCGAGTCTCGAGCCATAATTAGAGGGCATCAGCGATTGCGAATCAGCCTCCATCTTATCGATCTCTGACTTGGCCAGAAAGTGAAACGTCCCGTCGAGTGTTTGCAACTGCACGGAGAAATTATCTTCATCGCGGACTCTGCCCTGAAATTTTTCTCCGTCCCGAAGCGTAGCAGTGACGAGTCGCACCTGCCGGTTGCTACTTGGAAGATTCAGAATCGCGCCCCGAATCTGTTCCACTGCATGACTGCGCGCGTAGTCGGAGAGATCCGCAGCGATAAAGCCGCCTTGGCCCTCAATCATGTGGCACTCGGAGCATCCCGCTTTACCGAAAAAGACTGTTTTCCCTTGCGCAGGGTCGCCCGGCAGAGTGGTAGTTTCATTCTTGCCTTGAAGCATACGCAAATAAGCGACGAGCGCGCGGACCTGAGGGGCCTGAAGGGAATGAAACGCAGGCATCCCAGTTCCCGGGACGCCATTTTCAATCACATGAGATATTTGCGAATCAGAAAGCCGCTGAACGCTTGGCCTATCCGCGATGTTCGGCCCTCGCTCGCTGCCTTTGCCATCGAGTCCGTGGCATTGGGCGCAGGTAGAAGTAAAGGTTTGCTTGCCCTGGACAGAAAGGTCGGTGGTTTTTGGAGGAAGGTTTTGATTCTCACCGGTCATCTGTGGAGCGGCAACGGCGACTGCGACCGCTAAAGCGGCCAACAGGGACGCCACCCCGCAAAGTAATCTGGAGCCTGAGAGCATTGACGAAGTGTGGCTTAGAACAAAAGCTTCAAAGCAAGCTGCATGATGCGTGGATCTCGCGCTGACGTCACATACCCGAAACCGCCTGCGCCGGAGTTGTCGAAATTTCCTGATGGATTGTTGAACTGAGCGTGATTGAAAATATTGAACGCTTCCGCGCGGAATTGAAGCTGAGTGCTCTCGGTTATTTGTGTATCTTTCAGCAAAGCCATATCAAAGTTGTTGATTCCCGGCCCGATGAAGAACCGCCGCATAACGTTTCCTACCTGCCCTAGTGGCTCTGCCACGAAGTAATTAGGGTCAAAATATGGCTGCCCGCCTTGATTGCGCGGATTGCGATTTACAAACAGAGGGCTGCCATTGTTCGCGTAGCTAGGCTCGTCAATGGTGTCGGCGAAAGTTCCGCTGAGCGAGAGATCATCGGATGGTTCACTGATCTGGACAGGCTCCCCCTTGGCGAATATTGCGATACCGGAAAGCGCCCACCCACCGGTTAGTCTCTTCGCCGCTCCGCCAGTAAGTTTGTCGAAGGGCAACTGAACCGTGTAGCTGACTGTCAGATCTTGCGGGACATCGAACACCGACAAGGCGCGGCTTGCTCTGGGGTTAAAAGGATTGGTCGCGTCAAATGAAGTCGAGCCGTTGTCTATCGATTTTTCATAGGTGTAGGCAACCAGGAAATTGGCATATTTCTGGGCGTGTTTCAGACTGGCCTGCAGAGAATTGAAACTCGAACTGACAGCCGTGATCATGTACGGGTTGCTGCCGAAGTTAATTCCAAACGTAGGACGCGTACCGTTGACCGTAGTTCCGTTTGCCAGCGTGTAGACGTTATCTTCACCATAGGGCCCGCACGGGCTTTGTCCGGGCGCCAGGACGGCGGCCGTCAAGGAAAGACAGAGCGCCGCACTTGCGGGATTGGAATCTTCAAACGTCAGCAGGTGCCGGCCAACCGCTCCCACATAACTCACACTTGCGACCGTCGACGATCCTAACTGGCGCTGCAGAGAGAACTCAAATTGCTGCACCTGCGGGATTTTGTCGTGAGGGTAGAGATAATCAGCCCCGGAAATGGGCGTAGCTTGTGCCCAAGGGAAGGCGGCGTCCGGATTCTTGGGCGATGCGTTCGTGGGAGGAAAGGTAAAGGGGAACTTCGGCCCCGCAGTGACTTCGCTAAATCCGGTACCACGATCGATAAATGGAGTCGCCAGGAGCGTTGGTTCCGGAGATGAATAATACAAGCCGTAGGGCGCGTCTCCAACTTCGACAAAGCCGGTGGCGTCCTCGATGGCGCTGTAAAAGATGCCGTAGCCGGCACGAATACTGGTCTTGCCCGGACCGCCAACAAGTTTGCCGAGCAGGCCTTCTGAAGTGTCCGGAGAATAAGCGAATCCGATTCTGGGCGCAAAGTTGTGGTACTGGATAGGGGCCAGGGTCCGCGGCACGCCGGGATCTCCCGGAACCACCAATCCTTCAGGCGCGGTTGGGAAAACTCGAGACTGTTCTCCGGCGATCACGGTTTCCAGTTTGTTTTGCGTGTCGTACCAGGGCGTCATGATCTCGTAGCGGAGGCCATAATTGATGGTCAGAGTTTGCCGTGCGCGCCAGCTATCCTGGGCATAAACGCCAAGGTATTTATCGCGTGAATCGAGCAGTTGCTGGCTGGCCTGCGTGAAATTATCGGGAGCGCCAATCAGGAAATCGGCGAAATCGAGGCCGGTCTCTCCACCGCCAAACGTATATGCCCCATTCGCGTCATCGTAGTTTCGTTCGTTAATCTGGTCGTAATGAAAGTCTCCTCCGAACTGCAGGCTGTGCGTTCCTACAACTTTCGTGAAGTTGTCAATAATCTGGTATGTGTTGTTGTATTGCTTTAGGGCATCCTGGGGAAGTCCGAAGGAATAGTTGTTGAAGACGAAAGATGGCACTCCTTCCAGAGCCGGAGTGATAGGTGCGATTCCTCCGGGTGTAGCGGGAGTATTGAAGCCTAGCGAGGTCAACGGAACGCCCGTGCCATCGATTGGAATTCCTCCGTAGTAACGATCCCGCAGATATACCAGCCGAACATCATTCACGGTGGAATTGTTGATTGTTGTAGTCAGGCCGAGGTTGATCATCTCCGCACGACCCTGCACGCTACTGTCGAAACCCGGAAAGCTGATGCCTTGAGCGTAAGGAGTAGTCACGTTGAATTGATCGAAGAAGTAGTATCCGAATAAAGTACCGTAGTGCGTATTGGTGTCCAGACGGATTCCGAACTTATCATCTCTCAGATGCTGGTTATAGGACGAAGCTTCATAATTGGCGCCTGACGCTAGATTCGCATTGGGTGCCGGAATGTATTTCAGAGTGGCCTTCGCGACCGGAGACCACGCTGAGGTCGGAATGACTGCGTTCGGGAAAACGCAGGCGGTGTTGCTGGTGCACCCCGCCGTGTAGTACGGTTCTCCCGGTGTTACCGTGTATCCCAGCTCTTGCGAAAGGATATAGGCCCAGCCACCGTAGGGATATCCGGGTGACGGGGCAGCTGAGGTTCCGGCCACGGTACCAGTGAGCGACCCCGCTTCGTCGGCCAAGTTTCCAGTGCGATCCGCGTCGGTAGGGACGGCGAAGGATTGGGTTTGACCGAGGATTTGTCTGTTTCCCTGATAGTCACCAAAAAAGAAAACCTTGTCTTTTTTGATTGGCCCACCGACGGTCCCGCCAAACTGATTCTGCTTGAAATCTCCGCGTGCTCCTCCAGCGAAGTAGTTGGCGGCGTCGAAATCGGTATTGCGGAGGAAATCGAACAGGTCTCCATGAAATCCATTGGTTCCCGATTTGGTGACGACATTAATTTGGCCGCCGCTGAAGTTTCCGTATTCCGCGTTGAAATTGTTGGTGATAATGCGAAATTCGGAGATGGAGTCGAGATTGGGGATAATAGCCGCTCCGTTGTGAACACCTTCTTGAGCGTCTGCTCCATTCACCATGAAACCGTTCGAACCCATCCGGCCACCATTTACGGACTGAGTTCCGTTGGTTTGATCGCCGGACACCGTTGTCTCATCCGCACCCACTCCCTGGGTTGTGTCATTGCAATTGCTGGATGTGCACTGGTAGGGCGAAACTCCAGGCTGCAAAGCTAACAGATCGATAAAGGAGCGCCCATTCAGCGGCACGGAGGTCATTTTGGAGCCCTCGATCACCTCTCCCATTTGCGTGCTTTGAGTCTCCACGTGAACTACGTCCGAACTCACTTCCATTTTTTCGCTGATGGTGCCGACCTCCAGGCTGGCATCGGCGCGGAGCGCTGAATTGGCGTCAATAACCAACCCTGTGGTTCGAAATGTCTTGAAACCTGTCTGGGTTATTTCAAGGGTATAGCTGCCGATCGCGAGTGCGGGAAGATTGTAAAAGCCTTTCGCGTCGGTTTTAACTGTTGTCGTGACCCCCGTTAGAGTATCGGTGGCGACCACGGAAGCGCCGGCAATCACGGCACCCGACTTGTCCGTAACCACTCCGGAGATGCTGCCGGTAATGCTTGCCAAACTGAAGACTGAAGCGAAAATTACGACCGCTAATATCGCGAGTAACGCACATCGACGTTCACGCATAACAGATCTCCCGGTTCCCGATGAATTATCTTGTTCCTGCGGTCGGCCGCTACTTTCACCTGGCGAAAATGCTCCCCATTTCTGAATAGCAATGGTTGGATTGAGGGTTTATCGCAATCGAGGCATACGTGTCAACCAGTTTCGACTGATCGTTCCCATAAGAAAACCGGGTCCGTGCCGGGAGGAAGCGCGGGCGCCCGGTATTTTAGGGCGAGCTACTTTTGTTTCACTGCGATAGCGGATATCTCGATCCGCGCGTTATTGACAAGAGCCGCTGCTTGCACGGTCGCGCGCGCAGGCTTTGGATCGGGCATCACGCTTTTATAAACTTTGTTCATGTCCGGAAATTCATGAATGTCGGCGAGGTAGACGGTTACGCTGACAACGTCTTTCAATTCGAATCCTGCGGCTTTCAAAACTTTCTGAACGTTATCGAGTGCCGCGCTTGTCTCGGGACCGATTCCACCGGCGGCCAATTTACCGGAATCATCACTGCCTTCCTGTCCTGCGATATACAACGTTTTGCCCGCGATGACGCCGTCGCTGAACGGGAGGTCTTTCGCAGCGGATAGATTTACGGCTCTGTGTGATTGCGCCTCGGCCGGGTATGAAGCCAGACCCAGGCCAAACGCCACCACAACGGCAAATAAGACGGGGCGTGCTCTCAATTGCGTTCCAATTTTCATTTTTGTTTTCCTTGAATAAGATTTAGTCTCTTCCACGTCGTGGAAAACGGTGTTAGAGTCCGCGCACATATATACATCCCGGAGGATAAATGGACAAGCTTCACGGTTTCTTAAAATCTCGCGTAACGGGTGCATCGCTAGTGTTTGTCGGGGTCTTGGCGGTTAGCCTGGTTGGCGTAAGGTTCTCGCCTCTTGTGTCGGCTCAGGCAGGTGATTCGTCGCAATCCGACGACAATTTGATCGCCGATTTTCGGCGCGTAGAAGTTGCTTCTGTCTCCGACGCGCTTGAGCAGTTGACCGGCAAACGTATGTACATGAGCCATCGCATGCATCCCATCTTCACCACAAAATTCGCCGGCTTCGCGCGAACGGTTCTCCTCAAGAAAGACGAAGGCAACACAGACCCCGCCGCGCTGAATGGAATGCTAGAAGCCATTGACGATGGTTCTACAAACTCCGTTTACGTGATGGTGGTTGAAAACGGAGAGGACATTGCTGGAATGGGAGGGCTGATGGGCACGGCGATGTCCGCCCGCGGGTATGCCGGTGCGGTGATCGATGGAGGCGTGCGGGATGTGGCTTATTTGCGCAAGATCGGCTTCCCCGTTTACGCCACCGGCATCGTTCCGTCGACCTCGGTGCACCACTACAAATTCGGAGGATCGCAAATTCCGGTTTCTTGCGATGGCGTGGTGGTCAATGCCGGCGATATCGTCGCGGCAGACAGCGATGGCGTTGTAGTCGTTCCAAAAGCCCAGGCAGAGAAAGTGCTGGCCCTGGCTCAGCAGATGGATTT
>Ga0116135_1000870_pt1 | contig 16228 bp, 12 predicted proteins | sample June2015DPH_20_1_FD_89738 | JGI IMG/M metagenome (GOLD analysis project Ga0116135, IMG submission 89738) | Peatland microbial communities from SPRUCE experiment site at the Marcell Experimental Forest, Minnesota, USA - June2015DPH_20_10 | ecosystem: Environmental > Terrestrial > Soil > Wetlands... | reverse complement strand
CCGCACGCAATAGAGGCGGGCGTGCTCCTGGATGCAGGACGGCACACGATTCATCTACCGTACTTTCAGGGACCAATGTATGTGAACCTGATCCTCAAGGTGCGGCCTCCCGGGGGAGAATTGAAAATCCTCAACCTTCGCGACTTTGCTCGACCGATCGATTCTCGACGATCTTCAAGACATGCGCGATGAAGAAAGTTCGGCGCGAGCCAACGCTTCTCTTGCCGCGGCTCGAACGATCCAGCTACCCGGACCTGCAGAAATCGACAAGTTCAAGTCTGCACTTTTCAAGGTTTCGACAAAGCGGGAAGACTTCTATTTTCTTGAATAGGCACCTGAGGAAGGGACTATATGGTGAATCAAACATCAATCAGCGGATCATGCGCAGCAGGATTCGAGCAGTTGTCTGATACCCACCTTGTTTGTCTTGCCAGGGAGGGCGACTCACGAGCCTTCGGGCTACTTCTGGAACGCAACCGCCTCAGGCTCTTCCGCAAGCTCCATTCAATGCTTCGCCAAAAGGAGGATGCTCAGGACGCATTGCAAGAGTGCTTTCTTAAAGCTTGGCTCCATCTGGACCGCTTCGAGGGAAGAGCGGAATTCAGTACCTGGCTGACGCGAATCGCCATCAACCAAGCACTCATGATGCTTCGGAAGAAGCGGCCTGTTGACACCTGCGCCGCTTCGGACATCGACATCCCAGACTCCCGCTCGTGTCCGCAGCGGCACTACCTTTGGTCAGAGACGAGCACGTTTGTCAGGCACGAGATCGCCCGCCTTCCGGATAAGTTGCAGGAAGTTTTTAATATGCGCTATGTTCAGGAGCTCTCGACGACTGAAGTTGCGGGATCTCTGGCCCTTAGCGAATCCGCAGTGAAGAGCCGGTTGAATCGGGTTCGTCTGCATTTGCGCAACCGGCGCACTAACCACGGTACGTATGCAGGCCATCACTCCAATGTTGCGTAAATCGCAATCATTCCGCAATCGCCATCTGAAGGAGGTTTACATGAGTGGAGCAGAGGTTTTGATTGAACCCGAACAGTGCGTGCTGTTGCTGGTGGATTTCCAGGCAGGCTTGGCCTTTGGCGTGGAGTCTGTACCTCGCCAGGTTCTGCTGAATAACGCCATCGCAACGACACGTACGGCACGTGCCTTTGAAGTTCCTGTCGTTGTATCCACGTCCGCTTCGCGCGCCTACAGTGGGCCACTGCTGCCGGCGCTTCAGCAGATACTCAATGATGTGCAGCCGATTGAACGCAAGAACATGAATGTGTGGGAGGACAACGCGGCTCACGATGCTGTGGTTTCAACCGGTCGCAAGCGCATTTTGATTGCGGGGATGCTCACCGAGGCCTGTGTATCATTTCCTGTTCTATCCAGCCTGCGCGATGGATTTGAAGTCTTCGTAATTGCCGATGCATGCGGCGGCCTGACATCCGCGAGTCATCAATTGGCGCTCAGCCGGATGCAGGCCGCAGGCGCAAAATTGACGAGTTGGCTGCAAGTCCTTCTGGAGTTCCAGCGTGACTGGTCACGACACGAGACATACGAAAGTGCTCGGTCCATTGTCGTCGATCATGGCGGAGGATATGGTATGGGACTTGCCTACGCGCGCGAAATGATCCACCCTGCACAAGAGGGCCCCCGTGCGCTTGTTCAGGGGAATACCTAGGAGCGGAGCAAACCAATGCCTCAGCCCATCGTAGGACTGCATCACGTAACGGCCATCGCCAGCGATCCGCAGCGTAATCTCGATTTCTACACAGAAGTGCTCGGCCTGCGCTTGGTAAAACGAACTGTGAATTTCGATGACCCAGGCACGTATCACCTCTATTTTGGAGACGATGTGGGCGCACCTGGGTCCATTCTGACTTTCTTTCCATGGCCCCATGCAACGCGTGGGCGCGTGGGAGCGGGCGAGACCTCGGCAACAGCCTTTCTCGTTCCTGCTTCTTCGCTCAGTTTTTGGGAAGAACGATTGCTGGCGGCCGGCACTCCAGTCGAACATCTGGGCGAGCGGTTTGGCGAGCCTGTGCTCAGCTTCGGTGACCCCGACGGAATGCGTGTGGAAATCATCGGCAGTGATGCGGCTTATGGATCGCTGCCACCGCGGACTGCCACAGTTCCAGCAGAGCACGCCATTCGTGGCTTCCACGGCGTTACACTTTGCGAGGCAGGATTCGAGCTCACTGCCCGGGCGCTTGAGACCATGGGCTTTAGCCAAAGAGCTCAGGAAGAGAATCGCATCCGTTTTGTTTCCGATGCTTCGGCGCGGGGCAACCACGTCGATCTTCTTGTTCAGCCCCAAGGCATCCATGGAGTGATTGGCGCGGGCAGCGTTCATCACATCGCCTTTCGCGTACCCACAGACCAGGCGCAGCTAGAATGGCGCAACATGTTGTCGAAGATCCCTCTCAACGTGACTCCAGTGCTTGACCGCGTCTATTTTCACTCCATCTACTTTCGAGAACCGGGCGGTGTTCTCTTTGAATTGGCAACAGATCCGCCGGGATTCACATTCGATGAGCCGATTGAGCATCTGGGAGAAACCCTGAAGCTGCCTCCGTGGCTCGAGTCGTACCGCGGCGAAATTGCCGGCATGCTGCCACCTATCACGCTTCCGCATGCCCCAATGCGAGGCTCGCATGACTGATCCGCACGCCGACACGCCGGTCGTTCCGTACGGCTGTGATCTGAACTATGCCCAGGCCGCTGTCGTTCTACTGCATGGGCGGGGTGCATCCGCACAAGACATTCTCAGTCTTGCAGACCGTTTTTACGACGACAGAATCGCCTATCTCGCGCCACAGGCAGCCGGGAACTCCTGGTATCCGTATTCATTTCTTGCACCGATCCGGCAGAACGAGCCTTGGCTTTCGTCGGCGCTGGCCAAGGTGAAGCGAATCGTCACAGCGTGCGGTGCTGCCGGCATCGCGCAAAGTAGAGTAGCGGTCTGCGGGTTTTCGCAAGGCGCCTGTCTGGCGACTGAATTCGTCGCCCGCCATGCGGCAAACTACGGTGCGCTCATTGCCTTCACAGGGGGATTGATCGGCCCGCTCGATCAGAATCTGCATCACGACGGCTCTCTTGCCGGCGTTCGCGCCCTATTTAGCTCCGGCGACCCCGACCCCCATGTTCCGTGGGCTCGCGTAGAAGCCTCTGCGGAGGAATACCGCCGCATGGGCGCCAGTGTGCAACTGAATCGCTACCCTGGACGGCCGCACACCATCATCGAGCAAGAACTTGACACCTCAAGAGCGCTCATCCTCTCTATCTTGCAGCCTGGCTTGGCCTGAATATCGTGCGCGGGAACTGGATAGAATGCGTTTTCAAGAAAGGGCTTAGTGCCTCCGGTCGGAGCAACCTATCGATGCCGGGAAAAGGATTTGTGGCGAGCTTGTGGGAACTGTTGTGAAGTTCTTCTGCACATCCAAAGAAGTCGTTCGTCGCTGCCTGGCGTCGCAGTTGCATAAATCTTAGACAGAATTACCCCAGGTCCGTCCCATACACTCCTCGATCCGTTCTGTCCACGACCAGGTTTCCAGAAGCGGTTGGTCGATGAGCGATTGCCCTGCGGTCCTACCAGAGGGGCAGATATTTAGATATCTCCCGAAAACAAAGCCACAACCCCGACAGATTAACTTAATCATCTCTGCTTAAAAAGGTTTTCGGCTTCGATGCGCCATCAACAACAAGGTTGGGCTGGGCGATGGAGTGGTTGTGATGGTAGAAGATTTGGGGAACTGATAGAAGGGGCTTGCTTGGCTTATTGCTTAGCAGTGAGGGATTTCCGGCTCGGCGGGATTGTGGCGGAGACTTGAGGTGCGGGAGGGAATCGACGATCCCCTCCCGCGCCCCGGTGTTATTGCACGTCGCTCACCTTGCCGTCTTTGAAGGTGACTTTCATGCCACTGTAGTAGTAAATGACCTTCGGCCCGAGATTTGCGATCCTGGTGGGTGTGCCCAGCGAGGCTTGCACCTGGTCAGTGGTTTGGCCCAGTTCAACAGAAGCAGGGGCAGCTGCCGGTGCGGCGCTTGCTGCGCCAGCGGGTGCTGCTGCGCCCCCGTTATCCTGAGCAGCCTCTGCGGTAACGTCTTTCTCTGCCGCTGCAGCCTGCTGGTCCTGCGCCTGGATGTCTGCGCCGACGTTCGGCTCTGGAGGAGGAGCAACAGCGGCGTATTGCGATTGAACCGGCGCGGCCGCTGCGGACGGAGGAGCCGCGGGCAAGCCGCCCGTGCCCTGCTTCGCCTGCAGGTCCTTGAGGCCCTGGTCGATGGTCTGACGCATGTGGTTCTGCATCTCCTGCAGATCGGTCAACTGCACTTGCACAGTGAGCGATATCTGGCACTCGGGATTGCCCTTGCTGGAGAGAACCACCAGGTTCGCCGACGTTGCATCGGCGGGAGGGGCATCCCGAAGCTGGAGAGTGTCGCCGTCGCTGACCACGCATTCCTGGCCTGAGGCATCCGTTACATCCAGGTTGCCACCGGCAACAAAGACGTGGGGATGGCCGTCGCTGAGCAGGCGGGCGATGCCGCTGGAGCCGGGATCGACGTCCTGGTTGGCGGCGTTCTGCTGTGCTTCCTGATTCTCAAGTGCGAGTTGGTTCCTGACTTCATCGGCGATCATCTGCTTGACTTCAGGAGTGAGCGCGGGCGCGCCACCTGCGGGCGGAGGAGCACCGGCTTCTTCCTGCGCTTCCTGGTGCGCGGCGTAGGCTGCAGCCAAATCCTGCGAGATGATGTAGTCAGTCAGCCAGAAAGCGGCCGAGGGATAAACCGGATAGGGCTGGAAGTAGCCGCCGTAGAAGCCAAACCAGGGATTGCCGACTCCCCATCCCCAACCGAAGGCGATGGGCGTGGCCCAGGGATTGTAGGCCCATCCGTAGAAGCCGGGGGCGAAGTAGAAGCCGGGTGCGTAAACGTTCAACATCAAACCGCGATAACCCCAGCCGCGATAGTAGGCATTGTACTCATGGCCGTGATAGAAGTATGACCGGCGCGCAAAGTCGTGGCCGTGGAAGTGATAACCACGCTCGACATAGCCTGCACGGCCGCGTTCGGCGAATACACGGCTGCCGTCACGGCGCTGCACGGAGACTCTGCGTCCGCCACCCAGATTGTTATGAACGTCCATTCCTCTCTTGGCGTCGTGGACGTCGCTTACTCTGCCGTTGGCGCGCGTGCGCACGGCGCTGCCGCTCTTGGTGACGTGCTCGCTGCTGCCTTTGGGGGCAGAGCCGGACTTGATGGGCGAGGCCTTCGCTCCGCCAGCGCCGCCGGGCCGTCCTCCCGTCGCTCCACTTCTGTTGGCACCCCCCGCGGTTGTGGTGGTGCGATTCCCGGTGGAGGTGGTGGTACGGTTCCCGGTGGTGGTCGTAGTGCGGGAACCTGTCGTGGTGGTGGTACGCGCGCCGCCGTTGGCAGTCGGCCCGTGTGAGGCGGCTCCGCCGGTCCTTGCGCCGCCTGTAGCTCCACCGGTTTTGGGAGCGGAAGCGGGCGCTTTGGGCGCGGCCTTGGGCGCAGGCGCCGATTTGGCGGGCGCACTGGCCTTGGTGGAAGATGCGCCTGCCAGGCAGGCCGTTCCAAGCAGCCCGGCGAAAATCACCGCTGCTGAAATTTGGGTGATGGTTCTGCGAAAAGTGTGCATGGTCATCTTTTCCTCATTCCTGTCTCGTGTGCGCGCAAGTCGATCAGCGCGGAAGTCCTATTCAACGTTGGTGACTTTCCCGTTGGTGAAGGTCACCTTCATATCTTTGTAGTAGTAGATTTCTTTGGCTCCCAGCTTGGCGATCCGCACTGGTTGTCCGAAGCCTGCAGTCACCTGGTCCTTGGTCTGGCCGATGGCGATTGTCGGGGGTGGTGCATCGGCCGGTGGAGGTGGAGGCGCTATAGCTGCCATGGGCGCAGGAGCCGGCGCCGAGGCGGGTGCTGCTGATGCCTGCGCCGCCTGGCCGCTTTGATCAGTTTGTCCGCCCTTGTCACCGCTGTCGTCTGCGGGCTGGACCGTAATCAGCTCGGAAAAGGTTTTTACAAAGTCGTCTGGTGAAGGAACCGAGCCTTTCTGGAAAGGAAACTTGATTTCGCCGTAGTAGCGAACCTGATTGCCCTGCGCATCCGGGTAGGGATCAGAAAAGGTGCTTACCAGGATTCCATCTTTCTGAACAGCCACTGCGGTAATCCAGAACTTCTCTCCAGAGACAAACTTGCGTGATGCGCAGCCGTTGTTGGCTGCATCACTTACACTGCCGCCACCTCCGAAGGGTAGATGACCCTTTAGAAACGATTTGGCTGCGTCCTTGGCGCGGTTGTTGTAATTTGCGGCGAGGGTGCCGGCGCTATAGGTATTTGAAAATGCATAGGAAGAGGCTGAACTGCACATCATCAGTCCATCCTTGTGCAGTACCACCACATCACCGGCGGTGACGATATCCGAGTGGTCGGCGGTGGGCTTTGTTATTTTGACCTGTGAAACCAGCTTGGCCTGGATGAGCGTGGCAGGGTCACCCTGCGCCTGAATCCCAATGGTGAAAGCAGCCGCCATTATCGTGAAACCGAATACACCCAGCCTCTGCGCCTTATACATATTCCACGTCCATTTCATAAGTTGCGGGAATGATTGCTATGTGCCCGAAAAGGTAAATCACGCCATGCTCCATGTCAAGAAAAACTATGGAGAAGAAATGGACCCGAGGTCTTCCTGCTCCAACACACTAATGAAACGAAAGTTCCGAGGAATTTCATTTTTTGTGATCAGGATAGGTGCACAAGCAGGCTGAAGATATCAGGCGAACAATGCAACTAAGAGGATACAGGTGATGTTATCCTGTCCGCCGCGCTGCTTGGCGAGGTCGATCAGGTTGAAGCAGGCGGAGTCAAATGTAGACGCGTTCAGCACAGACGCAATCTCCTCCTGGGTAAAGTAGCGGGTGAGGCCGTCGGTGGTGAGCAGCACTGCAGTCCCGTGCTTGAGATCGACGGAGAAAAAATCGGGTTGAACTTCAGCGGCCACGCCGACGGCGCGAGTAATCACCGACTCCATGCCGCGCAGATCGGCCCTATGTGCGTTCTCAATGGTAAGTGTGCCGTTGCGAATAAGTTCGTTGATATAGGAATGGTCGACGGTAAGTTGCACGCACTGGCCGTCCTGGATGATATAGGCTCGGCTGTCGCCCACGTTACCCACGATAAGTTTGTTACCATCCAGGGCGGCGGCCACCGCAGTGGTTCCCATGCCCCGGTTCTCGGCGATTTGCCCGTTCTCCCACACATCGGTATTGGCGGCGTTGAGGGCCACCAGCAGGCGGGTGCTGATGGGCGCGCCGGAGCCGGCCGTGGCGGCGAAACTGTTGACGATTGCGCCAACCGCGAGCGAACTGGCCACTTCGCCCGACGCCATTCCACCCATGCCGTCGCAAACTACGAAGAGGCCCAGCGACTCGTTGTAGCCGAAGGCGTCTTCGTTGTTGGTGCGCACGCAGCCCATGTCGCTGAGGGCCGAGACGGCGATGCGCAGCGATGGGGGCGCGGCATCCGGCGCGACCTGGTCGAGAGGGCTCTCGGGCGTTGAGGGGATTGGTGAAAAGTCGTTGGTGAAGTCTTCGGTCATGGTCTCCGCTCAGATACTAGAGCATTTTCGGAATACATATAGACTTTTTCAGTACCGTGAAAGGTAGCTTTTTCTTGAAGAAAAAGCCACTTGAATGTGTGCTTTCGGTCTACACCAATTCCGAAAATGCTATAGGGTGAATCGACATATACCGGTGCGCAGCGTTGCGAGAGAAAGTTCGGCCAGACGAAGCGGAGGCCGAAGACTGTTGCGGGTCCACCTTCGAGGCCGAGAATGAAGTATGGCCGAATTTTAAATGCAACCCGAAGGGACGGGGCCATTTTTCCTCATTTCTTCGTCGATCGTCGCTAGCAGACCGGTATGCGTCACTCCTCTTTCCTTGAAGTGAGAAAAAATGGCTCCCGTCGCTGGCCGCCGGTATATGTCGATTCACCCTAGCGAGCAACGTTCGAAACGCAGTGGAATCCCTTCATGAATTCCGGATTCAGCAAGGGCGCGCCGGGGCCAGAGGCGTCAAACAGGACAATCTCGGGAGCCTGGTTGTTGAATGTAAAAGAGAACTTCAGGCGGTTGGGAGCGATTTGAGGGGCTGAATAACTGAAGTGGAAGACCGACCACGGGCCGGCCATCTGTGGCGCGGTATTCTTCTGCGTGGCCAGGGTGATTTTGCTCGACGGTTGCGAGACCCAATGGAATGTGGCCGACTGCCCTCCTGCGCTGATCTGTTTGCCATCGATGTTGAGAACCGCATCGGAGACGCCGGGGGATTTCAATTCATTTAGCGTGAAATCGAGTGAAGGCTGGTTCCCGCTGGAGTAGAGGGTGGATGAGATCCGCTGCGCGCTGTTCAGGAACGAGATGAACCCTGGGTTGATGCGCACGGCAGAGCCAGGGGCAACGGCGTATTGCCCACCCTGCTGAACTACGAGGGCGCGCAGTGAGGTGTTATAGAACTGGGCGAAAGATCCCGAAGCCGGGGCGAAAATCTGCGCGACTTCATCCACTGTGGCCTCATTGGGCGATGAAGGATTAAACGGGAACTTGGTCAACAGCGGATTAAGCTGGCTGCAGAAGGCTTTAGCCGCGCCGCCCGCGGCGGCGGCGGGCGCCTGCGCGGCTAGATTCTTGGTGGAGGTGATGGGCGCTTCGAGCAACGCAAAACTGGTCTTGTCCATATTTCCGCTTGTGTCGGGAAGGAAGGTATTGCGCAGGGTTTCGGCTGCCTGGTCTGCGGTGATGGCGGCCTGCGTGACGGGCGCGGCGGCGGTGGGATCGTTGGCGCTGGTGGCGTTGAGGGTAAGGTTTTTCACTGCTCCTTCAAGGCCTTGAAGCGACTGGATGTAGCCCTGGTTGGCCTGGCTGATCAGGCGGCTGTCGCCGTTCGATGGCGGAACAACGGTCTGCGGTGCCTGGAAGGCCGACGAGATTTCAGGCGCTGCCACGCTGGTGTTGGTGGAGATGAGCGAGAAAAGCTCAAGCATCGCGGAGGTGTTGGAGTCGAGCGCCCCGAGCTTGTTGCCGGCGTCGGCAAAGTTGCGGTACTGAACGAACTGCGCCTTGGTGAGATAGATGCGCCAAGTCTGGATGTAGTCGGCGAAGTAGGCCTTCTTCAACTGGTCAGAGAGAGCGGCGCGATCGATAGGCGGACCAGAGGATGGGCCGAGCACCCATTCTTCGCCCTTGAAGTACGGATCGGGATGCAGGATTGCGTCCTGCATGAAGGCAAATCCGTTTTTGCTGAAAGCGCCTTGCACCGGATAGTTGTCAAAGATGTATTGCGCGGAGCCAGGGAACTTGCTGTTGAAGTCGAACGCGGGGACCTTGTGATTGGCGGCCGCGAGCATGCTCTGATAGACGTGCTGGAATCCCTGGAAACCATTCAGGTAGGTGCGCGCGTGGGCGACAACGATGTCGTTCCGCGAGCCTCCAGTGCCGGCGATGCAGGAGGACGTACCGGGAAGAATGCTGGCGTAGAAGGTGAACTGCGTCTGCGCGAGCGTTGCCACGGCGGGATCAGGTGTTGCGCTGCCGGTCCACTCGGTGAGCAGGGCAGAGGGAAGAAAGTCGACCGTGTCCTGCGCGGAGTCGGGATCGGGATTCGAGACGGTGATCAGGTACGCCTTCAGGGGGCGGTAGGCCGCGCTGTAGTCGGAGTCTGGCGCGGGAACATCGGGAACGGCGCGCAATTTGTTGATGATTGCGGCTTGCGTGGGAGCCAGCAGCAATGTGCGGAATTTGTTGGCGTAGGCCTGGCAGGCGACCGGATAGAGAGCATCGCCGTGATAAAGGCCCATTCGATCCATGACCGGCGGGCCATCTTTTCGATAGCGGCTTAGCTCATCGAGAATCGCACGGAGTTTGTCGAGGGATTCGAGATCGCCCTGCGCGGCGAATCCGCCCGCGGCCACTGGAGAAACTGGCACTGCAGCAGCCTTGGCGACGCGCTCTTCGAGCGCGTGGTTGTTGAAGAACGAGATGGTGGCCAGACCGAGCACAACGAAAATTAGCAGGCTTGCCGTTGCCAGCAGCGTGCGCTTCAGCACGCTGGTGCGAGTGCTTGCGCGGCTGGTTTCGAGTGCCGACTTGTCAGCGAGGAGGATCTTTGAGAACAGGTGGGGCAGGAAGACCCACTGTGCGACTTTGCGCGTTCCGCCGCGGCGAGATTGCGGCGCCGCGGGCTGCTGGAACTGCGCGGCGAGTGAAAAGATGCGCGTGGCGCCTGCATCCATCGGGGCCGCGGCTTGCGTTTGAGCAGGGCCGACTTCGAGCACATCTTCAACAATGTGGGCGCGCATGCCGGCGAAGAAGAATCCGCGCAGGAATGGATTGACGCCGATCTGGCTGGGCCGCGCGACTTCCGCGAGGAAGCCGACAACGCCGGCGCGCAGTTTCCGCAGATCGCGCGGGAATTCATAGGCACGGGCGAGATCCTGCAATTCACCGCCGCGGGAGAGAATATCGAGACGAAACTCTGCGAGAGCGTAAAGAAGCTGATCGAAGCGCGCGCCGATCTGCGCGGACGCCTGCTCGGTATAGAGGCCGGTTCCGCTTGAAAGAGAAGACAGCAGCGAGCCGATGGGCAGCTTCACTTCTTCTTCGGAAAGGCGGTTCACATAGTCGGCGAAGGGCGTGACGCGATCGAGTTTTGTGAACAGCACATAGGTCGGGAGCGAGATGCCGAGCGTCTGCGAGAGCTGGCGAAGACGCTCATTGAGCATTTGCGCGAGGGCGCGAATCTGCTCGGTGGTGTTGGGCGCGAGGATACGTTCGATGCTGACACACACTACGACAGAACGGGCCGGGAGCCGGCTGTCTCCGAAGACTGAGCCGAGACGCGCAGGGATGGTGGCGCGAACGAGTCGCAGCCACAGTGGCGGCTGACGCAGCAGTGCACCGCCGGCTTCAACCAGCACATAGTTGCCGGCCAGCCAGAGATTGGCGAGCTGCGTGGCAACGATCTGACCATCCTGGTAGACATTGCCTGCAAGCAGCTCGGGGTCGAGGCCGGATTGAAGCACGGTCTGGGTCTTGGCGGAGTTTTCATCGCCGATGACGTAAATCAACGGCAGGCCTGCGAGGGATTTCGCGCCTGCGCGCCCGGCCTGACGAATCTTGCCGTCGGCGTCGCGCAACACCGTATTCAGATTGATCGCGTCGGGTGTATCTCCACCGGAGAAAGATGCAGAGCCGCTGTTTGATTTTCCGAGAATCCAGACGACGAAGCCGACGGCCAGCGCGCCAAACAGGCCAAGGATCACGCAGAACAGAATCAGCTTAGTGCCTTCAAATTTCAGCGCAAATCCGCCCCAGATGACGAGGGCCAGATAAACGAAGAAGATGAGGATCCCAATCAGTACGCGCTTCACAGGGACACCTCCGAACGGCTGGCTGAAACTTGAAGAGCAGGCGTTTGGTTGGCGTGATTGATAGTAGATTGTTCGCTGCCTTGCACTGTGGGAACCGATTGGCCGAGCACGAACACGTAGCCGGCGTAAGCCAGCACGGTGATCACGAAAAGCAGAACGGTGGTGATGAGCAGATTGCGTACCCACGGATCGCCCTTGGGCGCGGGCGGCGCAGCTGGTGTCTCAGCCGGCCGAAAGAGCGCATAGGAGCCGCGTATGCGTGTAATCTTCTCCCGGATGCGATGCAAGATGGAGTGAATCTCCCCCGCGTCTCCGAAGGCGAAGCGGCCGCGATAGCCGAGCTGGAGGCAGAGAGCATGCAGTTCGAGCACGTCGGCAACCTCGGAGGACTCAGGGCGATTGAGCAGCTCGGTGACATTGCGAAAGAAGTTTTCTCCCGCAACATGGCCGCCGAACATCTCTTCCTGCAGGGGACGGCGCGCCCAGTCGGCGAAGGTGGGGTCTTTGGAGTTGAGCACGCTTTCATCGAGGAAGCCAATCATGGCATAGATGGCCATTTTTGAGGCTTCATCGCTATAGCCCAGTGAGGAAGCGTCTTTCACGGCGGATGAAATCATCTTGCGCAGCGTGGCGCGGAAGGTCTCGGCATTTTCAACGCGCTGCACAAAGAACCGAGTGCGCAAAATGACGGTGAAGACTTCCTGGAAGCAAAGAGCAAGATTATTCGTTCTCATCTCTGGAGGAACGGAAACTTGAGGCGAATTCATTCTGATGTCTCCATGATGATGGTGAGGTCAAACGTTGCGTCGCCGAGGTCGCCGGGTAGATAGACGCCGACCTGCTTGGTCTGGAGGATGTGCTGCCAGCATGCGCCGCTGAGGGAGACGGAGAAGTAATGCATGTCCGCCTGCGAGTGAAGCGCAGCGGGCGGGACCGGAACGTGCAGCAGCTCAAGGCCAGGAAGGGCGCGCTGCACCAGCTTGCCGACGCCTTCAGCGGAGCAGACTTTGACCAGCCTTGGGGTCTGGCGAAGGAGCACGGATTCAGTGACCGAGGAGCGAATGCCGAAGATCCATCGTGAACGGCGGAAGCAACGCTCATCCTTCACGTCGGCCACGTAGATGTAGTTGTCCGCCTTGCGGAACTGGAGCGTAACGGTGTTGGAGGGCGCGACCACCTCAAGGTAGTGCCGGATGAGAACATCCAGATTTCTGAATGTGGATGTGAGGTCGAGATGCTGATAGGGCGGAATGCGGTCCTGCGTGGATTCCAGGGCAAAGGTGCTCAACGAGCCGGCCAAGCGGGCTAGATCGCGATAGACCTCTTCGGGATGGCTGCGGCGGTCCTGCAGATGATGACGCAGGGCGGGAAGCGTGGAGCAGAGCGAGTGAAGGAACCAGTAGTTGGCGACATCGAGCGCGGATGTGCCCAGTTCAAATCGGCCTGAGCTGAGGCGCAGGTTGCGGGTGGAAGAGATTTTTTCATCAATGGCCTGGGTCAGGCGGTGCAGCAGCAGGACCAGGCTTTGGCTGGCGCTGATGCGCAGGCAGGGCGGAATGAATTCGGGGTCTGAAGTGAACCCGCCGGCGCCGTCGCGGACAATGCGTGCAATAGGGAAGGAGATGATGTCCGGCGAAAGCTGCGCGTGGCTGAGCAGAACGAGATTCTTCCGGGCGAAGGAGACGCTGTACTCGCCCTGGCCGACCGCCTCATCGCGAAGCGTACGCTGCACTGCGCCATAGCGTGTGGCGGCGCCGCCGGCGAGGTCGCAATCCAGGCCCTGATCGAGGCGCGGCGGAATTGCCAGGTGCAGGATGATCTCGCTGTCAGTGGATGAAAACAAACTGGCGAGATTAGCAGGCTCGGGAACCGAATCGCAGTCAGGAAGATCGAAGATGAGGCCGTCAGGAAGAATGCCGGAGGCGAAGTTGAGAATAGCGAGCCCATTGCGCAGAGCTTCCGTGTCGATGGAAAAATGAAGAAATCCCCACGGCTCCTGGCGGAGGTTCGAGCTGAGAAACCACAGCGTGTCTTCGAAATACCGGCTTTGCGTCTGGAAATGATGAGGGCCGAGATGCATGCCTTCCGACCAGACGACGCGCGACAGAAATTTCATAAGAGGGGGACCACCATGGGCGAGAGTTCGAGATCAGTTAGCTTCCAAACCGATGCAAGGTGAAGATGAAGTTACTGCAGTTTGAACTTCAATGGAAGAACTTACCACCTTCCCGAACTTAGTGAGAAAATCCCTGGTGGAGTATCTTCGTTCGGTATGTTGAGGCGCAAGCGCATTATACGCAAAATCTTTTTTGGCTGAACAGGTAAATCGGGAGCAGCGAATTAGTTTATGCTACCCGCATCGCACCGGAGGCCGGAATTTATGGACAAACCTCAAACACCTGCTGGACAGACCGCATCGAATTCTCCCTGGCCGGAGGATTCAGGTTCCGGACAGGGCCTCGGAGCAACCGGCATCTTCGGGGCTGTGAACGAGCCGGAGCCGGCGAAGATTTCTGCGGATGCGAGCGCAGCGTCCGACCCTCTGGCCAAATGGCTGAGCGAGCCGCAGAAGCCACCAGCAGCGCCGGCCCCACCGCCCGCCGCAAAAGATTTCGCTGAGCCGGTGGTACACAAGGTGGTGTTTGGCGGAGGCGCGGCAGAGAGCTCACCGGAATTACTTGATCGCATGCGTCAGGCGTCGGCAGAACGAGCCGCGGTTGAGAAGCCGTCAACTCCTGAAGCTGGCAACAAGGGCAGTGGCGGGTTTACAGAGTTGCTGCGCACACTCAGCAGCGAACCGGCCGCACCGCCGGCGCCAGTGCAACGGACGCCATCTTCGGCGGAGGGTTCCGGTTTCACTTCGCTATTGCGCACCCTGGAGACGCCGGTACAGGCGGATGCGACCTACAAGCAAGAACCGTACAAACAAGATCAGTACAGGCCGGCCCCGCCGCCAAGCACTCCCGCACCGGGCGGATTTACAGAGCTGTTACGTGCAACTTCAGCGGACAGTCCCGAGTTTTCCAACCCCGCGGCGGCGAGCCCCGCCTGGGGTGAACCGGCAATGAGCACTGCTCCGCCGGGTGAAAGCAAGCCAGGCGCGTTTACGCAAATGTTCGGGGCGTTTACCGGCGGGGGCTCGTCTGCAGCGGCCGAGCCGGTGCCGCCTCCACGCTCGAACGCCGACTCATTCACGAGCATGCTCTCGCTCGAGCAGCAATCGGATCCCGTCGCGTCGCCCTATCAGGAAGAGCACAGGCCGTTACCGGGGCCAATCGATTATGGCCAGGCGCAGCGAGCCGAAATCCCGACACCGGGCCGCGATCCGTTTGCGCCCGCGCCGTTGCAGGAGACGCCGCCTGGCCCGCCCGCGGGAGCGGGAATGGGGATTACGCGGCTGATTCAAATGCTGGATGAGCCGTCGAAGACGCCTTCTTCTCGCTTCGAGCCTGCGCCGGTGAGCCCGCCTTCTACGCCGGAACCGGGCGTATGGACCCAGACTTTTGCGTCCCTCGGACAGTCGAATGAACTTTCTACACCCCAAGCCAAAGCGCCGACCGCGCCCGCCTATCCGCCCGCGTCGCCAGTGGTCGAGCCTGTGTTGAATAAGCCACCGGCCCCCTCGACTGCCGGTCCAAGCGAGTTCACGCGCATTCTGGATGCTTCGAAGATGCGCGAGCTTTCAATGAAAGGCGGAGCGGCGGCCAATCCGGCCCCGCCCGCGGCGCCACCGAGCTTTACTCCAGGACCACCTCAGAGCTTCGCGCCCGCTCCGGCGCCCATGCCGAACTTTCAAATGCCGGCTCCTCCTCCGATACAAATGCCTGGAATCGGCGGCATGCCGCAGCCGGGCGGATTTACTCCCCCGCAGGCTCCGCAAGTTCCCAACTACCCGATGAATTATCCGCCACCGGCGGCAGGGATGCCGTCGATGGGCGGGATGCCGCAGGCGCCAGGAATGCACATGCCAACAGCGCCATTGCCGCCGGCTCCGCAGGTTCCACCGGTCAAGCCGCCTGATGCGGCAGCAGGGAAGACGCAGCAACTGCTGATCATCATGGGCGTCGTGATTATCGTTTTGCTGGTCGCAATTCTGGTGACGGTGGTCTTCCTGATGAAACACTGAGGCTTGCCATCAACGAGACTTCCGCTCGGAAGGGCTCTTGGGTCGCTGACTGACTCCCGCCAAGAGAGCGCATCAGGCGGGTTGCGCGAGCAAAATGATCAGCTCCATCTGCGGATTCAGAATTTCGGCAGGGGCGTAAACTGCGAAATTGCGCGCGCGCTGCACCGACTCCCACACCGGGCCGCCGGCCTCAATAGCGAAGTACTGATGGCGGAGCTTTACCGGAATCGAACGCGGCGGCGTGGGAACATGCTGTAGCCGCAGGCCGGGAAGGGCATTTCGGATCAAGGTCTCAAGTTGCGTGGCGGAGCAGGCCTTGAGGAGTTTCGGCGCGCGGTCGATCAGGTCCGCGTCGCGGACATCCGCGGAGATGGCGAGGTAGAAACGCGAGCCTTCAAAGTAGGAATCCTTGTCGATGGATGTGGCGTAGATGGTGTCGCGAACCATCTTGAGCGGCAGCGCGACAAAGTTGCTGGGCACCACGGTCTCAAGCATTACGCGAATCAACCGGTCGAGCTCTCCGAAGCAGGAGCCGAGCTGCTCGTGGTTGTAGGCGGGCAGGTCTTTTGGCGCTATTTTGCTGGAAAAAGCGGTAAGTGCGCCAGCCAGATCAGACAGTTCGCCGAACAGCAGTTCAGGCTGTATGTTGGTGGATTCGTGGAAGTG
>Ga0116135_1000867_pt1 | contig 16259 bp, 15 predicted proteins | sample June2015DPH_20_1_FD_89738 | JGI IMG/M metagenome (GOLD analysis project Ga0116135, IMG submission 89738) | Peatland microbial communities from SPRUCE experiment site at the Marcell Experimental Forest, Minnesota, USA - June2015DPH_20_10 | ecosystem: Environmental > Terrestrial > Soil > Wetlands... | reverse complement strand
TTCGGACTCTTCAGACAAGTGTTATTCTTCTTCATGGCCGGTTCTCCTTTTTGCACCTCGAGTGCGTATCCATTGGGAGCTTACCGCATCCCGCCGGGGACCGGCCTTCTCATTCCATCTCGGCCACAGTCTTGAAAAGCGGTAAATATGCCCGAATAGCCAAACTTTGTGTTGTACAATGAAACACCTGCGCTCGCTATAGGAGGCATTTATGCCACGAGGCCTTGATAATTTGGCCCACATCGTCGTCTTGATGATGGAGAATCGATCGTTCGACCACATGCTCGGAGCCCTGAAGGCACAAAATCCCAATATTAACGGCCTTGCCGGAACCGAATCGAATCCCGATACCACCAACGAGCCGGCCAAGGTCCAACCGCTCGCCCAATTCCAAAGCCAGCTTGATCCCGACCCGGACCATCATTTCCCCGCGGTCAACAAACAACTGTATTTCGGTACCTCCGGTCCGCCTGCGCCGCCCGCCATGCAAGGCTTCGTACAGAGCTACTTCGATCAGCGCCAGGACGTCAAACACTCCCGCGAAATCATGTATTATTTCCCTCCCTCGAAGCTCCCCGTCCTCACTGGCCTGGCCACCAGCTATGCGGTTTTTAACGGCTGGTTCGCATCCATCCCCGGCCCCACCATCTGCAATCGTGCTTTTGCTCACTACGGAACATCTTTCGGCAGCGTCAGCTTGGACCCGTTTGTAGTCAAGCCGCCTTTCCAAAGCATCTACGATCGGATGCTAGCGGCTGGCCACACCGCCAAGCTGTATTACTTCGATCAAGCCAGCTCCACCATGGAAGTCGTCAATCTGCTCACCAATCAGCCTAAGATTTTTGCCACGTACGATCAGTTTTTAGAGGATTGCCAATCCGGCGCGCTGCCCGATTATAGCTTCATCGAGCCCAACTATAACGATCACGAAGGCCCCGGCGGAGGCCAATTACTCGCCTCCGATCAGCATCCCGATCACGACGTCCAAACCGGCGAAGTCTTCATCGCGACAATCTACAACGCAATTCGTCAGAATCCTGATCTTTGGATAAGCACCCTTCTGCTCGTCGTCTACGACGAGCACGGCGGTATCTACGATCACGTTTCTCCACCCTCTTGCACGCCGGACACGCCCTTCATTGCCTCGGCGGAAGCCACCGGGATAGGCGTGCCGTTTGCCTTCGACCGGCTGGGTGTGCGGGTCCCCGCCATTCTCATCTCGCCGTGGATCGCAAAAGGATCGGTGGTGCCGGGTCCCGAGGATCCCGTGAACGGGCGAATCTTCGAACATGCGTCCATCCCCGCCACGGTAACGCAAAAATTCAATCTCCCGGCTGCCAATCGATCGGCGCGGGAGAATGCGGCGTCCACATTCCTGGACCTGCTCACCGATACTCAAAGGTCGGAGGCCGATTGTCCGGTCTTCGGCACCTCCTAGGAGAATCTCAGCATGGCCAGTCCACCTGTAATTCAAGTTCCCAAGCCCGCAGGCGAGTACAATCCCAATCGCCCACTTTCGAAAAACACGCTTCTACTCAACCAGGTACTGCATTTCCTAAAAGCCGAGGAAAGTCTTCCCGCCGGGCACCGACCTGGCGCTCTTCTCGCCTCCGTTCTCACTGAAGGCCAAGCCGCCGAATATATCCGAAAAGTCACCGCGATCCTGCATATACAGACCGGCAAAGCCGGAGGAAGCTAAACGCCGCGCATCGCCCGAAGGAGGTTCAAGTGCTACGCACCGCGTCCATCATTTGTATTTCGATGGCGGTTACCGCCAGCGCACAGCAGTCCGATATAGGGAGCGAATTTAATAATGAAGGCAGGGACCTCAAGACCAGTTGCTCCCCCTTCGGCTTCGGAAAACTCGCAGGTTGTGCTGAGGCTCTCTTTACCGAGCCGCCTGTGCACATCGCCGTGGGCAGTCTCGCGCCACAGAATGGCTTTGGCGCCGGAGTTGCGTTCGTCTACCATTGGGAAACCGAGAACTGGAGGAACAGTCTGGACGTGGACGCTGTCGCGTCGCCCAATCAATCCTGGCGCGGCGGAGCGTATCTGACATTGGTGTGGATCAAGCGTCCCAATCTCGTGATGAAACCTGGCGGCTCAGCGCCCGGCAAAAAGCCGGCTATAAAGGAGCAGCGCGTTTTTCATCTTTACGCCCAGAGCACCTCTCTCAACAAACTCTACTTTTTCGGCCTGGGTCCGAACACCACCGATACGGCTCGCTCCATCTTCGGTATGACCGAAACAGTAGCGGGCGGCAATGTTGTGTGGCCCATCTGGCAGAAACTGAACGCATCGCTGCTCGGTGAAGCCAACGGCCGCTTCGTGGATCTTCGCGGCGACGCGAACCAGCCCGCATCCATCGATCAGCTTTATACTCCAGCCACCGCTCCCGGCCTCGCGAATCAGCCCGGGTTCGCACAGTTCGGCGAGGCCATTCGCATTCGCCCGTCGTTGGCCTCAGGTCATATCCAACTGAACTACAACGTGGCCTTTCAAGAATACGTTGCGGCCAGCTCCAAATCCTCGTTCGAGCGTCTGACCATCGACCTCCAGCACCAGTTCCCCTTGTATCAAACCGCGCGGTCTTCGCTCGCGAACGAGTCTCTTGGACCCGACGATTGCCCACCAGGCAACGCGTCGCGTGCCTGCTCCGGCATCACGCGGAATCTGGAAGGCAGCTTCGGAATTCGTTTCCTGATGACGCAGTCGTTCGTGCCGGCTGGCAATGTTGTGCCGTTTTATTTCCAGCCCACCCTGGGCGGCTCGGATATCAACGGCACCGCGACCCTGGCCAGTTATCAGGATTACCGCTTCCGGGCGCCCAATAACATCCTGGCGCGCGCCAGCTTTGAGCACTCCATCTACAACTTGCCCCTCGGCGTCACCGCCATGATTGACGAAGGCAAAGTAGCGCTCTCGCGCAGCGATCTGGATTTCACACACCTCCGTCACAGCTATTCCGCCGGACTAACTCTCCGCGCCGGAGGGTTCCCGGTGGTCTATCTCTTGTTTTCGTGGGGCGGCCACGAAGGCACCCACACCAGCACCACGGTGGACACCTCGCTGTTGGGTTCCTCCACACGCCCATCGTTATATTGAGCGTTACCCGCTTTGCCACTGCTCGACCCGTGAATCCGAGGGATCCAGAAACCTTGAGCGAGAAATGTGGTTTGGCGCGTAGCGCCCTCCTTCTTCTGAATTCTGGCTCCTGGATTCGGAGTCGGAGCTTTACACCTTAATAGCCGTTCCATCCTATCCGATAAGGGATCTGATGAGCCGCGACAGCGTATCTTCGGCCGGACGGCGAAAGTTCGCCTACGCTGCGCTATGTCTCCTGCTATTAGCCGGCGCCGTGCCGGCAGCACGATTGACAAGTGTCTGGGACCCCTGGATTCATACCCTGCTCGAGACCGTCGCCACCTTGCTCGCATGCACGATAGGCACCATTTCCCTGGTGCGATATTACGCCCGAAACTCGTCCGCGTATCTTCCGCTCGGAACCGGTTTTGTCGCTGCCGGCCTCTTGAATGCCTTCCACGCTGTGGTCACCTCGCCGCCTTGCGCGCACTGCACGCCCTCCACGCTCCCGGACCTGATCCCGTGGAGCGGGGTTATTTCCTCAATATTCCTGTCGCTCGTTATGTGCGCCAGGCTCCTGGTCCCGAATCGAGAGCCCTCCCCGTCCGCCCGCCAGCGCATCAGCGGACGAATGGTCTACCTGCTGGTGGGCGCCGGTATCCTGGCCAGCTGCGCGGTTTGTTTGTTCGTTCCGCTGCCCAGGGCCTATCTTCCGCTTCGCCTGATCCATCATCCCACTGCCGTAGCAGCCGGATTCCTCTTCGCACTCGCGGCGCTCGGCTCTCTTTGGAAAGGAGCCTGGAAAGACAGCACCTTCGAGCACTGTCTGATACTGTTCCTGATCACCTCCGCCATCGAGCATTCTTTCTACATACCTTTCTCGGGCCAGCTCTTCGATGCGGAAAGCTCAGCCGCCCACATTCTGAAGATTGTGGCTTATCTGTTTGCCCTGGTAGGCCTTTTGAGCAGCATGTTATCTACCTTCCGGGGCACCGAAGAATCGCTCGCCGCTCAACAGCGCCTCAATGAATCCCTGTCGGTGGAAATCGCCTTCCGCCAGCATGCCGAAAAGGAGCTCCGTGAGGCGCGCCGGCAACTGGAATCGCGCGTGGCGGCCAGCGCCGTGGAACTGGCGGAGCAGGATCATCTGGCGGCTTTGGCATCCCGAATTGCCGTGGTGTTAACTCAGCACGACGCCGTCCAGGAAGCTCTGCAGCGCTCGGCCGAGATCATCTGTCGGTCACTCGATGCGGCATTCGTTCGCGTCTGGAATCTGAACAAAGAACAAAACGTCCTCGAGCTTCAGGCCAGCGCCGGAATGTATACGCATTTGGACGGTCCCCACTCACGCGTGCCGCTGGGCCAGTTCAAGATCGGCCGCATCGCTCAAGAAGCCAAGCCTCATACCACTAACTCGGTCCTGGATGATTCCTGGATCTCCGATCCGGCCTGGGCCAGCCGGGAAGGTATGGTCGCCTTCGCCGGTTATCCCCTGATGGTCCAGGACCGCGTGGAGGGTGTCATCGCCGCTTTCGCTCGCCGGCCGATTCCTGAGGTTGCCATCCAAGCTCTGGGCTCCATTGCCGGCAGCCTGGCTCTTTTCATCGCACGCAAGCGCATCGAAACTGCTCTTTGGGATAGCGATGAGCGTGTGCGCCTGCTGCTGGATTCCACCGCTGAAGCCATTTGCGGCGTGGATATTCATGGCAATTGTACCTTCGTCAATCGCGCCGGCTTGGCACTGCTCGGTTATGAGAAACCCGAAGACCTGCTGGGCCGGAATATGCACCAGGCCACGCACCATAGTCACGCCGACGGTAGCCCGTATCCTGCCGCGGAATGCACCATGCAGATTGTGCTCGCGAGCGGCGAGGGGAGTCACGCCGACAGCGAAGTCTTCTGGCGTGCGGACGGAACCAGCTTTCCGGCCGAGTATTGGTCGCACCCGGTGAAAAAGGCGGGAAAGATTGTGGGCGCGGTGGTTACCTTCTTCGATATCAGCGCCCGCAAACAAGCTGAAGAAGAGCGGCGCACGCTGGCTTCCTTGGTTGAAAATAGCGACGATTTCATCTGCCGCGCCTCACCCGAAGGAAAATTACTCTACCTCAACGCGGCAGGCGCCAGAATGATCGGGCTCGCGAACCCGCAAGAAGCCCTGGGCCACCACATCTCCGAGCTCCATCCGGAATTGGCCTGGGCCAAACTCGAACAGGGGTTACCCACCTTGACTGAAACCGGACGCCAGCAGGCGGAGACGCAGCTCCGAAATTGGAAAACCGGCGCGCCCATCGACATATTGCTCAGCGCCTTCCTGCTGCGCAAGCCCGACACCGGCGAAGTCCTCTGCCTCGCAGCCATCATGCGAGACATCACCCGCCGTAAACGGGCCGAGCAAGCGCTCCTCACTTCCGAAGAACGCTTCCGCATTGCCGCCGAAAGCGCCAGCGACATGATCTTCGAATGGGATCTCGCCTCCGGCGAATGCGAGGTCTTTGGGCCATCAGAGGATCGGCTCGGGGATCGTCCGGCGCCTCGCACCTTTGAGGCCTGGAAAAGCCTGATCCATCCCGATGACCTCGGAGGGGTTCTCGCTGAACTCGGCCGGCATATTGAGAGCGGTGAGCGCTACGCGGGAGAGTATCGGGTGCTCGGCGATAACGGCTGCGTGTATCACTATTCGGTGCGTGGCCAAGCCATTCGAAATTCCGCCGGTGAACCTTCCAAATGGATTGGCTTGGTCAGCGACATCACCGAAGATACCAAGGCCGAAGAAGCCATCGCGCAACTCGCCGCCATCGTGCAGTCGTCGGAAGACGCCATCATCGGCACCAATCTCGCGGGAATCATCACCACCTGGAATGGAGGCGCCGAGAAGCTGCTCGGGTATACGCGTGACGAAGCACTAGGGGCCCCCGTTTCAATTGTGTTTCCGCAGGGCGATCGCGCCGGCGACATTCTCGACCCGAGCGTGAACGGGCACGTCAGCCGGCTGGAACAAACGCTGGTCCGCACGAAATCCGGTATGGTCCTGCTGGTTTCGCTCACGCTGTCACCCATCCGCAACCCCGCGGGTGAGGTCACCGGAGTCGCCGCCATCGCCCGCGATATCAGCGCCCGAGTCCGCGCCGAAACGGATCTGGCGCACCAGGCGCGGCACGATCATCTCACCGGACTGCCCAACCGCCTTTTGTTGGCGGACCGGTTGGATGCAAGTATAGCCGCCGCGCAACGCAGCGGTCTGATGACCGCCGTGATCTACCTGGATTTGGACGGCTTCAAGCTAGTAAACGACACCTTGGGCCATGAGGCCGGAGACGGGCTGCTGAAACAAGTCACGGACCGGTTAAGAGCCTGCATCCGGGAACCGGATACCCTGGCTCGCATGGGCGGCGATGAATTTATGTTGGTGATCCATGAGGTTTCCGACAGCCAGACCGCCCTGGCCGTGGCTGAAAGGTTAGCGGCCGCGCTGCGAAAACCTCTGTGCATCGCCGGCCACGAACTTTATGTAACCGCCAGCATGGGCATCGGAATGTACCCTCAGGATGGAACCGACGTGAGCACGCTCCGCCGTAACGCCGACGCCGCTATGTATCAGGCCAAACGTGCCGGCAAGGATCGAATTCTTTTCTTCACGCCCGCCATGCGCGCGACATTCCTCGAACGTTTTGAGCTCGAAGCCGACTTGCGGCACGCGCTCGACCGGGGTGAGCTAGCGGTCCATTACCAGCCCATTTTCGAAGCAGTCGGATGCCGCCAGACTGCGTTCGAGGCCCTGGCGCGCTGGAACCACCCCACGCGCGGCTTCATCCCGCCCGGCAAGTTCATTCCGGTCGCCGAAGAGACCGGATTGATAGCGAGGCTAGGCACCTGGGCGTTGAGGCAGGCTTGCTTGGACTGCGGGAATTGGCAGCAGCATGGCCGGGCTTCCATTCGCGTCGCGGTGAATGTGTCTGCCATCGAGTTCGCCCGCGCCGGGTTTGTGGAAAGCGTTTTCGCCCTGCTGGACGATACCGGTTTGAGTGGAGATTTACTCGAACTGGAACTCACCGAGAGCACTCTCATGCGCGACCTGGACGATTCCGTCCGCATAATGTCCGGGCTCCGCGAGCGTGGCGTCCGCATCTCCATAGACGATTTCGGCACCGGATACTCCTCGCTCGGTTATCTCTCGCGCCTGCCCATTGACACCCTCAAGATCGACCGCAGCTTCGTCGCGGAGCTGGGCGTGAACAGCACCGCGCTCTCTCTCATCGACGGAATGATCTCGCTCGCACACAGCATCGGCAAACGAGTGATTGTCGAAGGAGTAGAAACCGAATGGCAACTCAGGACCCTGCGCGATCTCGGCTGCGATGAAGTGCAAGGTTTCCTGCTAGGGCGCCCAGCCGCTCTCCCGGATTTCGATGCCGCGTCCCTCGTGCAAGACAGCGCGGAGCTGCTAGAACCAACGCCCTTCTAATCCCAAGCCGTGGCGCAGGCACTCCTGCCTGCTGGGTCGAGACTCTTCTCGACCCTCTGCGCCACTGGAGTTTCAAAAACGCGAACTTCAATCCCAACCGCAAGTCGGGAAAACGCCCATAGCGGGGCGGGAGTTGACTTAGTCCACTTCTTAGTCCAATAATGAACTATGATTAGGGTCAATATTCATGATGCTAAAACCCACCTATCCGAATATCTCAACCGTATCGCCAAGGGTGAAACCATCGTACTCTGCAAGCGAAATACGCCCGTCGCCGAAATCCGTCCACTGCCCAGAGCACGACAGACCAAGCGCCCTATCGGCCTCGCCAAGAATAAGCTGAAGATTCCGAAATCGTTCTTCAAATCGTTGCCGGATGAACTCATCGACGCTTTTGAGGGAGAATCGTGAGATTGCTCTTGGACACGTGCACTTTCCTGTGGATCGCTTCCGGTTCCACCCAACTCTCCAGGCGGGCGGCTCAACTGTTCCGCGATCCCGCGAACGAAGTCTTTCTAAGCGCAGTCTCCGCATGGGAAATCGCAGTCAAACACTCGCTGGGCCGGCTCCCCTTGCCCGGCCCACCAGCCGACTACATCATCACTCTGCGCGAACGCCACGGAATTGCGGCACTCCCCATTAGCGAAGAAGAAGCTCTCTATTTACCGCGAATACCCAACCTGCATCGCGATCCCTTCGATAGAATGCTCGTCTGCCAGGCGGTCGTGAACGGAATGGCACTGCTGACGCCCGATCCCTTGATTTCTCAGTACCCGATTCGCGCCATCTGGTGAGGAGCCATGGAAAACCATCCCGAACCCTGGCTGCGCGGACCCATCCCCGGCGTCCACCCGCTCATCGCCCCCATCCTCTACGCTTTCCAGCAAGCCCGCGAAGATCTCGCACTTCACACCAGCGGACTCACCAACCAACAAATCTGGACCACCCCGCACGGCCTCGGCTCCGCCGGCTTCCACATCCGCCACATCGCCCGAAGCACCGATCGCCTGATGACATATCTAGAAGGCCAACAACTTTCCGAAGCCCAGATAAGCGCGCTCCAAGCCGAGCACGAACCCGGAGCATCGCTCGATGAACTCCTGGCCGCGCTCCATTCCAGTCTCCAACACGCAGAAGCAGTGGTCCGCTCACTCGACCCAGTCACCCTCACCGACCCTCGCGAAGTTGGCCGCAAACGCCTGCCAACCACAGTAATTGGCCTCCTAACACACATCGCCGAACACACCCAACGCCACACCGGCCAAGCCATCAGCGCCACAAAACTGGCACGGCATCCGTAACCTTTTCCGAACTGGACCGTAATTAACCCGTGGGGCAGGCGCTTTGGCCTGCCAACCCAACGGAGCCCAAATGAACGATCTCCGCTACGCCATTCGCAACCTCGGCCGCACTCCCGGCTTCATCATCGTCATGGTGCTCACGCTCGCGCTCTCCATCGGAGCCAACAGCGCCATTTTCAGCGTCATTGAAGGCGTCCTCCTGCGCCCGCTTCCTTACGCCCAGCCTGATCGCATCGTCCGCATTTTCTTGAACAGCGACAATTACCCGAAGTTCCCCCTGAACCCCTTCGACCTTCGAGATTTCCGCACGCGCAACCGCACCTTCGACAGCCTCGCGGGAATCGTCCGCGCCGACGCGCAACTCTCCGGCGCTGGCGAACCCGTCATGTTGCATGCGTTCCGCGTAACATCTGGATACTTCCGCGTTCTCGGCTTCTCCCCCGCGCGCGGCCGCGAATTCTCGACCGGCGATGAAGTTCCCGCCGCCGACCGTCAAGCCATCCTCAGTGATCGCCTATGGCGCACCCGCTACGCGTCCGACCCCACCATCGTCGGCCGCAGAATCACTCTCAACGCACAGAGCTACACCGTAGTCGGAGTGATGCCGCCCACCGTGCGCCATCCCGGCAACGACTATCACGCTATCGCCGACGGCGACACCGTGGATCTCTGGCTTCCCTTCCCCTATGAAGGCGACCCAACCCGCCGCGGCTCGCACTACATGGAAGGCATCGGGCGTTTGAAACCCGGCGTCTCACCCCAGCAAGCCAACGCCGATCTCAACGCCATTATTCACCAACTCGCCGCCGAGCACGTCACCGGACGCGACTGGCGAGTCTACCTGGTTCCCCTCTACCGCGAACTGGTCGGCCGGACCGAGCGCATGCTCTTCGTTCTGCTCGCCGCAGTCGGCCTGCTCCTGCTGATCGCCTGCGTCAATTCGGCGAATCTGCTGCTGGCCCGATCCAGCGCCCGCGTGCGCGAAATCGCCGTGCGTTCTGCCCTAGGCGCCGCGCGCAGCCGCATTATCCGCCTGCTGCTCACCGAGAGCCTGGTTATCGCTTTCGCCGGCGCTGCATTCGGAACCTTGCTCGCCGTCGGCGGAGTCCGTGCGCTGGTGGCTCTTCTCCCTGCCGGTTTCCCCCGCGCCGCCGACATTCACCTCGACCCGTGGGTTTTCCTTTTCACGCTAGTCACCGCCGTCCTCACCGGCCTCCTCTTCGGGCTCGTCCCCGCGCTCACCGCTTCCCGAACCGATCTGCAGCAGAGCCTGCGCGAAGGCGGACGCAGCTCGACAGGAAGCACCCGCCAACTGCGTTTGCGCAATGTCCTGGTAATCGGCGAAACAGGCCTGGCGTGCGTGCTCCTGATCGCCGCCGGATTAATCCTGCATAGCTTCGTCAACCTGCTGAAGACGGATCCCGGATTTCGCCCGCAGAACGTCCTGACCGCTGGCATTTCCCTCCCCTACGAACAATACAAAACCGCGCAGCAGACCCAACATTTTTACGATCAACTGCTCGCGAACTTGCAATCCCTCCCTGGAGTCCAGTCAGCCGGCGTCGGCACTGATCTGCCTTGGACCGGCTACGACGAAAACGCCGGCGGCTTCACCGTCGAAGGTCGTTCCGCGGAATACAACGACAAAACCACCGCGCGCTATCACGTCGCGTCCATCGATTATTTCCGCGCCTTGGGCATTCCACTCCTAAGCGGCCGCTTCTTCACCGGCCACGATGTCAAGGACACCCCGAACGTAATCGTCGTCAACGAATTCATGGCCAAGCATTATTGGCCCGGCGAAGACGCCGTCGGAAGAAGAATTTCCTTCAGCGACAAACCCACAGAAAAAGATTGGTTCCGAATTGTCGGCGTCGTTGGCGATATCAAGGATCAGCCCGCGAGCAGCGCCGCAAAAGCCGCGTTCTGGTGGCCGCTATCGCAAATGCCGTTCGACAACACGGATATGTCGATAGCCGTCCGCTCCAACTCAGACCCGACCGTTCTAGCCACTCAGTTGCGTCTCGCCGTGCGCCAGCTCGACCCTGGCCTCGCAATCGCCGACCTCCGCATGATGAATCAAATCGCCGATGCATCAGTCTCGAGCCAACGCTTCACCGTATTCCTGATCGGTCTCTTCGCAGCGCTGGCCTTGGTGCTAGCGACCATCGGAATGTACGGTGTAATTTCCTATTCCGTCAGCCAACGCATGCCCGAATTCGGCATGCGAATCGCGCTAGGCGCCCAATCATGGGACCTGCTACGTCTAATAGTAGGCCAAGGCCTGACGCTGTCAGTGTTAGGAGCCGCAATCGGCCTCTTGTGCGCAGCCGCCTTCGCCCGCTTGTTAGGCAGCCTGCTCTACGAAGTCAACGCGATCGACCCGCTCACCTTTGCATCCGTAGCCGTGCTAGCCCTAGCCACCACAACCCTAGCAAGTTACATCCCAGCAAACCGCGCCACAAAAGCCGATCCAATGACCTCGCTCAGATCGGAGTAACAACTCCAAAAACTTCGGGGACATGTCGGGCAAGCGTCCGAACTCCGTCAACCGTCAACGGGACAAGACGTGTCCCCGAAGTTTTTTCGTAGCCAGGAACGATACAATAGAAAACGACAATGGAAAAAACAGTGATAGTGATCGACCAGGATGTTATGAGTGGAACGCCCTGTTTCAGCGGCACGCGAGTTCCGTTCAAGAATCTGATCGATTACCTCGAGGGCGGTCACTCGCTAGGTGAATTCCTCCAGCAGTTTCCCACTGTCACGCGCGAAATGGCAGTGCAAGCGCTGGAAGAAGCTAAGGATTCGTTGCTCGCCCGAATCGCATGAAGATTTTGCTGGACGAGTGCCTGCCGCTCGATTTCCGGCACAGCTTTTCCAACCATGACGCCCAAACCGTACAATGGGCAGGTTTCAAAGGCAAACAAAATGGCGAGTTGCTGCGGGCAGCCGAAGCTGATGGTTACGACGTCCTATTGACGGTCGACCAGGGAATCCCTCGCCAACAGTCCATTGCTGGACGGAAGCTCTCAATTATTGTGGTTCGCTCTCCGACCAATCAGATCGAAGACCTATTGCCTCTAGTGGACGCGATCTTACAGGCACTCGAAACGATCCGGCCCGGCCAGATAGTTATGATTCCACAAACAGATTGATCCAAATGGCGTGGAAGGCCATCACAAGTGTGAGCGCCTCGCTGCGTCTGCCCCGGGATAGCGGCTGTCAATCAGTCTCCCGATTTCATCGTGCTCGACAAACTCTCCGCGGTCCGCGGCCGACAAGCCTTCTTCCATCTGGCGAGCAAACCACTCGTCGTAATTGAGCAAACGCTCGACAGCCTCCTGAATCAGCGACTCGGTATTGCGTCCCTGCTCGGAGGCGGCGCGGTCGAGTTTCGCTTGGATCTCCGGTGAAAAATGCACATTCATATCTCTAGTGTGAAAGCCCGGGTCCGCCTCCGTCAATGCAGCAACCGTTGGGCGAAGTTAACTGCCGAGATTCCGCACTCGGCGAAGTTCTGGATTCCTTATCTTTACTCGTCGAAATAGTCTCGGTCCAGTTCCTTGACAACGTACGTAGCAACCTCCTTGACGCCGACCACGTAATCGATCATCAGTTGCGCCAGTAGCTCACCGTCGATCAGAACGATCTTTTTTTCTATCCGAGTAACATATTCACGGGCATCTTTGCTGAAATCCGAAGTAGTAATGAAAACACCCTTTCGCGCACGGTGACCCTCCAGGCTCCCGGCGAAAGATTGAACCTCAGGCCGGCCCACGACAGCGGCCCATCTCTTTGCCTGAATGTAAACCACGTCGAGACCAAGCCGATCTTCCTTGATTGTGCCGTCAATACCGTCGTCTCCGGTTCTACCGACCGCTTTGCCTGCGTCCTTTCGCGATCCTCCGTAACCCATCGCAACCAAGACATCCACGACAAGGCGTTCAAAAAACGCTGGAGTGCTGGTCCTGATTGTCTGGAGCAGCTCGTCCGCCAGCGCCCGCCTCAGACGTTGATAGGCAGTTTCGAGAACCTCTGACGGAGTCTCACTTTCCAACTGCTCCGTCGCTTTGATCTCGCTCGCACGCCCCTCGATCCTCGGTTTCTGAAAATCCAAGAATTCCGGAAACTGCCGAAGGAGCGCCACATCAATCTTGGAAGGCTTGGATTTCAGGACCCCCTCACCACGTGAGCTTATACGATAGTGGCCTCTCGCCACGGGCTCGATTAAGCCGGCCTTTTTTAGGTAAGTCCTGGCCCATCCCACCCTGTTATCGAAAATCGTGGATTGTCCGCTTGGAATCCGTTCCACAAGTTCCTGGTCAGTTAACTTGAAGTCGGACGCAAGCCGTTTGCCGACGTCTCGAATGTGATGAGCGACGCCGTCGGAAAGCATCGTGAGGAAGGGCAGCATCACCGTTTGGTAGTCCGGAATTGGCACGTGTTAGCGTCCACCCCCAAGAGCGAGATTTAATGATACCCGAGAGCCTTGCTCGGTGAGCAGGTCACGTCCAAGCCACAGCACACCAACACACCCCCCCCTTGCCCCGAAGAGCGATAATAAAGTCGTGTACGTTCCAACAGCGTTTGCTCAGGAAGCCCGATTTCAGGCAACAGTAACGCGAGCTGCGCAACGTCTCGCGCCTCATGTAGTCAGCATCATTCCCACGCTCGGCAACGATTGGAGCGGAGAGCCGGCAGTGTTCTTCATGGTGATCCTCTCAGATGCTGCCAGCCGACGCGATCAACTCTTGAATATCAGTAACCAGGTGTCAGAAGCCATAGTCCGCGAGGTTCAACCACTGGAACAATGGGGTGTCCTTCCCTACTTCAACTTCAGGAGCCAGTCCGAGCAGGCCAAACTCAATCAACCGGCTTTGGCATGACGCATGGCGTTTCATGGTCGTCGGTTGGCCGTTTGAATTCTGCTACCAGGCCCTACCAAACATTTCCCCTTTATTTTGTTAGAATTCAATTCAGGGTGGGCAAGGCGGCAAACGCGAAGGCTTGCCCTTGAAACTCTTTTAGTTAGATCGGGAAGATGGCAGACGACCTCTTCAACAACCCCGCAATCAACGCACGCATAGCAGCGGGCGTCTTGAGAATACAATCGGATCTTCTGGATTGGAATGCCGAGCCTAAAGAACCGGACCTTGATTCAAAAATTGTCACGGCGATGGTAGAAACGCTCGACGTTCACGCTCGCGCCTATATCGAGGCCGTAAATCACAATGGCCTTCTAAGGCGATACACAGACAAGTTACGGCGAGTGGGATCGGTCCTCATTGAAAATGCCGAGCAGCGAAGTTTACTCTCAGATCCCTATAGCGAAGACCGCCTGCGCAAAATTGCTGAATCGAGTGGGGATTATATTCGACGAAAGCATTCGCTTACACCAGAGCAGCAAGAGACGATATTATGCGCTGCTATTCAGGAAATTCGTCAGGACATCATGCCAAAAGCATCGGAATGGCGTCGGTGGAAGAACGAAGTCCTCGTTCGGATCGAGACTCGTTTTGAGGCACGCTATCGTCATTGGTCCGCCGAGGCCATCGAGCGTGTCGAACGTTTGGCCCAGGACACAGTCGGAACAGCGAGTACCTCACCCGTCTTTATTTCCTATTCATGGGACACCACAGAACACAAGGAGTGGGTGCTCGGACTTGCGACGCGATTGAGAGGCGACGGAATCAATGCCGTAGTCGATCAAACGCACCTACAACTGGGGGAACGTAGCACTCAGTTTATGGAGCGCTTCGTCCGAGACAGTCGGTGTGTGCTTGTTGTGTGCACGGAGAAATATAAGCAACGTTTTAACGACCGTTCAGGAGGTGCGGGTTACGAAGGCCACATCATCACAGGGGAGATCGTAAGCGAAGTCGGCGCGAACAAGTTCATCCCGGTACTCAGGGGTGGAACCTGGAAGAGCGCCATGCCGACTGCGTTGTCGGGAACGCATGGCGTTGATCTTAGCGATGATTCAGCCGAACAATACTCGAAACTTGTTAACCACCTCCGCGGTGTAAGCAATATTCCGCCGCTCGGACGGCCGCCGAATCGGCTTGGCACGAACCATGCGGATCCTCAGGAACGGAGTGTAGATTTCCCGGTACCAACCGGTCGTCTCTCGGAGAGTTCCCTTCTTCCATCGGAAGACGTGCGGCTCGTTTCTCAAAACCGCGGCTCGTGCCTGGCAGTATGGCTTAAGAACGAAACCCTCGAACCTATAGAGCGCTGTAGCATTACGCTTAGCGCCTTGCAACGGTATTCTGCGAAAAGGCGTGACTTCGAACGCAATCCGTGCACACCATTAGTCCTGATTATGCCGGAGACCATCAACGCGGGCCATGCAAACAATGAGGCGGCGACACTGGCCCGTTGGTTCGACACTCACGGTCAATTCCTCAAAATATCTACTAGCCCTGTTGAGTGCTCGGAAGCGGGAATATGGCTGGCAGACATTACTGTTGAAGCGGCCGGTAGAAGGCGCAGGGAAACGCTTTTTTTCAGGTGGAGGCCGGGAGAGGAACCAGAGTTTATCGGAGATCCCAGATTATCCGACATGTTAGATTTGCAAGGCGCAAATAAACCAGTGCCAGCACCCGATGACAAAGATTATTGGGAACAGCGTAAGAGATTGCAAGAAACAGATATTCTGAAAAAGATTTGCGCTAAACCTCGTTGGCGCATCTGGATTCGTCCAGTGCAATTCAGGAAGGCTCGTTTTCAAAATCTGGAACAGTGTCGAGACTTCATGCGCACGTCTTACGTTCGGGTAAAAGGGTGGTTTCCGTATCCGTGGTTTTCGACCGACTCAATCGAGGACGGCGACGAATGGGTCAGTAGTGAGACTGACAAATCGGACAGTCGGGTGACCCGGACTGAATGCTGGGCTCTCTTCCGAAGCTGTCAGTTCGTTCATAATCGGGCATTTGATGAGATTCCAGGACTTACAGGGCGTGCACACGTTCTCGAGATTCTTGATACTGCAACGGGGGCTATCGAGTTTGCCGCACGAATGGCAGGCCGGGGCGTACTGTCACAGCAAGCCGCGATCACATTTGAACTGGATGGAGTAGATGGCCTCACGCTGACGTGGCCAGACGACAAATTTGGTCATGCGGATGTCATTGATTCAACCTCATGGTGTCAGGACGAGGAAGTTAGCATCAGCAAAATAATCGATACGGCCGAGATCCTTGGACAAAGACGCGAACTTGCTCTCGAAATCGCTTTCGAGATTTACTCAAAATTTGGTTGGTCAAAACCGCCGAGAGAACGTCTAGCGCGGGAACAGGATCAAAGGTTTGGTGCGGTCCAGCAGATATCCTAGAGGATGAAGGAGCGTCTGTAAAAAGGTTAGTGACGAATGTATCCTACCTTTTTCGTGAAGCAGCCTGCGGCGGCTG
>Ga0116135_1000862_pt1 | contig 16294 bp, 11 predicted proteins | sample June2015DPH_20_1_FD_89738 | JGI IMG/M metagenome (GOLD analysis project Ga0116135, IMG submission 89738) | Peatland microbial communities from SPRUCE experiment site at the Marcell Experimental Forest, Minnesota, USA - June2015DPH_20_10 | ecosystem: Environmental > Terrestrial > Soil > Wetlands... | reverse complement strand
TCTCACCGAAGACGGCACGGAAATCACCGACGACACGCGCATCCTGGCTACACTGCCCACCATTGAATACGCGCTCAAGCATCGGGCCAAGGTCATTCTCGCCTCGCACCTCGGCCGCCCCAAAGGCAAGCCGAATCCCAAGTATTCGCTGCGCCCCGTCGTCGACCGCTTGCGCGAACTGCTCGACAAGAAGGAAAACGACTACTCCATCAACGTGGCCTTCTCGCCGGACTGCATTGGCGAAGTGGCCAGCGAGATGGCGCGCCAGCTTGAATCCGGCCAGGTGCTGCTGCTTGAGAACCTGCGCTATCACCCAGAAGAGGAAGCCAACGACCCCGCATTCTCAAAGGCTCTGGCATCGCTTGCAGACGTGTATGTGAACGACGCTTTCGGCTCCGCGCACCGTGCGCACGCGTCGACGGAAGGCATCACCCATTTCCTCAAGCCCGCCGTTGCGGGCCTGCTGATGGAGAAGGAGATCACCTATCTCGGCAAAGCTCTTGAGAATCCTGAAAAACCCTTCGTGGCCATCATCGGCGGATCGAAGATCTCCGGCAAGATCGACGTAATCGACAATCTGCTCGACAAAGTCGACACGCTGGTGATCGTCGGCGGCATGGCGTACACATTCCAGCGCGCGCTCGGCGTGACGACGGGAAAATCGCTTGTCGAAGAAGACAAGATCGACATGGCCAAGGCTGCGCTCGACAAGGCGAAGGCCAAGGGCGTGAACCTGCTGTTGCCGGTGGACAACGTTCTTGCCGACAGCTTCTCGCCCGACGCGAAGACCCAGCCGTGGGACACCTCAGTCAACTTCCCTGCCGACTGGCAGGGCCTGGATATCGGCCCCAAGTCGGTTGCGGAAATTGAAAAGGTGGTAGCCAAGGCCAAAACCATCGTCTGGAACGGCCCGGCCGGCGTCTTCGAGTTTCCCAAGTTTGCCGTAGGCACCAATGCCATTGCGCACGCTGTGGCGGCCAACAAGGCAGCCATCTCGATCATCGGCGGCGGCGACTCGGTGTCTGCCATCAACCAGGCGGGCGTCGCAGACCAGATCACGCATATCAGCACCGGCGGCGGAGCTTCGCTCGAGTTCCTTGAAGGCAAGAAACTGCCCGGCGTGGAAGCGTTGACGGATAAGTAACAACTCAAGAATTGAAGTTCGCTGGCCCGGTCGCTATCATCCGGGCCAGCTTATTTTTCGGGCCGGGAGAACACAATGCCTTATTACACTCGAGTGCTGTCGAAGGACGAAGAGTTCCCCACTTTCGAGGAGTTGGCGCAACTCGTGCGCTCCGGCCATCCTGACTACCGGCTGACCATTGAAAGCGGCGACGAGGAAGAGTGGGAGTCGCTGTTGCTCTCCAGCATCGACGAAGTCGAAGTTGCGGTGCTGGAGCGCAATCCGGTCTTCGATGGCTCGGTCGGGCAGGATGAGATAGCCGACTTTATTGAAGACCTTCGCGATTGCAAACCGGAGACCGGTGTGCAGTGGCTCACGGAGTTCCTGAGCCAGGTCAAGACCATTTACGCCTTCCACCACCTGCAGGGTGCGGAGATGGAAGAAGGCGGCAACGTGCTTCATGCGCTGCGCGCTGCGCTGTGGGAGCGCGGAGACGCCATCATCCAGGCGGACGGCGAAGGATTCACCAACGAAGAGGGTTTCCACATTGTCTGGCAGTTCTCCGACCATGTTTCAGGGCCCTGGAATATGGGGGTGCTGCAAGACGGCGCCTGGCATCACTTCAAGATGGACCTCGGCGATCCCGACCATCGCGCTGCGTTTCTGGCCGGTGAAGTGCCGGAAGACCTATCGGCGATCCGAAACACTGACCCGCGCGGATAACCAAATCCATGCCTGCCTCTCCGCAATGCGCTCAATGCGCCGCGCTGTGCCTGCCGTCACTCCGGCACTTCATCTCAATCCACTAAAATCAAGTTGAGGAAACCTGAAAAATGTCACGTAAAGCACTGATTGCCGCCAATTGGAAGATGTACAAAACGCCTGCCGAAGCCAAGGCGTTTGTCGATGCCTTTTTGCCGCTCGTTGCCGGCCACGACCGCGACGAGATTGCGCTGTTCCCTTCGCCGGTGCTGCTGCCGACAGTGATTGAAGCCGCCAAGGGATCGAATGTTGCTGTTGGCTGCCAAAACATCCACTTCGCCGAAGAGGGCGCATATACCGGCGAGACCTCCGTGGGGCAACTTGCCGCCGTGGGCGGAACGCACACGCTGATTGGCCACTCGGAGCGGCGGCAGTACTTCGCCGAAACGGATGAGATCGTCAACAAGAAGCTGCACACAGCGCTGAAGCACGGCATCGTTCCCGTGGTGTGCGTGGGCGAAGTGCTGGCGGAGCGCGAGGCGGGAATGACGGCAAGCGTCCTCAAGACTCAGGTTGCCGGTGCATTTGCCGGCATCACCGGGCTCGCTGCAGAGGTACTGGCATCGATCGTGATCGCGTATGAGCCGGTATGGGCCATTGGCACCGGCAAAACCGCAACGCCGGAGATGGCGGTCGACGCGCACAAGATCATTCGCGCGGAAGTGGCCAAACTGCTGGGTGCGGATGTGGCAGCGGCGATGCGTATTCTCTACGGCGGCAGCGTGAAGCCGGACAACGCGACCGCGCTGATTGGTGAGGAAGAGATTGACGGAGCGCTGGTGGGCGGCGCTAGCCTCAAACCGGATTCCTTCACCGCCATCGTCAAGTACTAAGCGCCTGCGGTGCGGCAGACGCTCGCTCCTCGCTCGCATTGGCGTTTTTTGCCGGCCTTGCGCCAGAAACAAGGCGCAAGGTGCGGGAGAACTTTCAATCGCCCGCCTGCCCTGTGACATGATGAAAGAACCATGTCTCGCCCGGCATTGCCCTCACTCATCGTTGTTCTGATTGCCTGCACTTCCCTGCTGCCGATCCAGCTTCGCGCGGCAGACAAGGCGCCGCCTCGTCTGCTCATTCGCGGCAACCTGGTTACGCCCGATGGCGTCATTCTCAACGCGTGGCTCGACATCCTCAACGGGCGCATCGAGCACATTGATCGTGAACGGCCCGACCTGCCGGGCGTTCCCGCACTCGAAACCAACGATCTCATCTTCCCCGGCTTCATCGATCTGCACAATCATCCCATCTTCAACGTCTTTCCACGCTGGACTCCGCCGCAGAAGTTCCCCAACCGATATGCGTGGCGCAGCCTCGACACCTACCGCTCCACTCTCGAAGATCGCGAAGCTGCGCTCACTGCCGGCGGCAAAAACTTCTGCGACATCGATGAATATGTCGAAGTGAAGGCGCTCATCGGCGGAACAACTTCGATGATCGGCTTTACGGGGCGCGGGCCGGTGAAACCACTTCCCGACTGCATCAAGGGCCTGGTGCGCAACCTCGACGTCTTCACCGGCTTTTATGGAACCGAGCAGGGCCATGAGCGAATCGTCAACGAGATTGGCATTCTCCCGCTCGACATGGATGCGAATCGTGCCGCGCAGGTCGCGCAGGGACTGGCCGACGGCAGCATCGACCTGCTCGCCATTCACATAGCCGAGGGCCTGCCCATTGACGCCGAGTCCGCGCAGGAGTTGGATATGCTGGAAGCGCGCGGGCTGCTCACCGCGCACACCGCGCTGATTCATTCCGTCGGACTATCGCCCAGCCAGTTGGCCCGCGTTCATCGCGCCGGCGCGTCCATCGTATGGTCGCCGCGTTCCAACTTCGAGCTGTACGGCGCAACGGCCAATGTGGCCGCCGCATTCCGTGAAGGCGTCACAATCTCCATCGCTCCCGACTGGTCGCCCTCCGGTTCGGCCAACATGTTCGACGAAATCAAATACGCAACACGCGTAAACCGGGAACAGCTCGACGGACTCTTCTCCAGCCGCCAACTTGTGGAGATGGCTTCCACCGTTCCCGCGCGCGTAGCCCGCATCGACGACAAGCTCGGCCATCTCGCGCCGGGCATGCTAGCCGATTTCTTCTTGCTCCATGTCAACCAGGCACAACTTCCAGCAGATCCTTACCAATCCATCACCGCCGGGGCCATCACCAAAATCGACATGGTCGCGATTGCCGGCGTCCCGCTCTACGGCGATCCCGAGTTTCTGCATCGACTCGAAGTGAAGACTGAGCCGCTTGAGGTCTGCGGCGTAGCGCGTGCGTTGAACGTGGATGCCCTGCCAAGCGGGTCATTTGCGCAGGTTGAAGCAAGGCTCAAGGAGCAGATGAAGGCCGTCGGCTCCGAGTTGGCGCCACTGGCGGAGTGTGCGCCGTAAGCGCTTTGGGAAACTGTTGACAAAATCAGCGCTCTAGATTTTGGCGCGGAGTTCCCCGCTCTCGATCGTGGATTCAAAGACCTCGACCTTCAGGTCGGGGTCGTTTTCTGTGAGGCCGGTGCGCAGGTCAAAGGAGTAGGCATGCCACGGGCACGTCACATGGCCATTCTCAACGATTCCCTCACCCAGCGGGCCGCCCTCATGGGGACAGACGCCGTCCAATACTGAAACCGTTCCGCCGGCGTGGGCGACGCACAGGATTCGGCCCTGAACAGTGAATTCGGCAACTTCGCCCTCAACGGGCAATTCAGACTGTGAACAAATGCGCACAAATTCAGACATGGATGCCTCCTGGGAAAATGCCTTGGGCCGGACGTGATCGCTCGCGCAATCAGCATACCGGCTTGTGCAGTTAGCATAAAGGAGATGGTCCGCAGTGTGCGAAGCAGTTGGGGTGGGAGCTTGCCGCAAAAGAAAGGAAAATCCGGATCAGGCAAGGTGATGCCGAGGTCAGTCTTCGAGCAGGCCATACGCGCTCGGACCACACCTGCGCCCACGGTGAGCGGCCGCTGGCTGCTGACGGCTGTGAGCATCGCGATCGTGGGAGCAGCGCTGTGCGCCTGGGGCGCGCTCTGCCTGCTGTTCTGGCAGGGGAGCTGGCAACTGCTCTATCGCCCGACTTCCGCAGTGATACGCACGCCGGCAAATGTCGGGCTGGCCTTCGATGCCGTTGGATTCGCGACCACCGAGGCCGGCACGCCCCGGCTGAAGGGCTGGTGGATTCCAGCTGCGGCGGACGCCAAATACGGGCGCTACACGGTGGTCTTTCTGCATGGGCAGAACGGCAACATGGGCGATACGGTGGACGCGCTGGCTGCGCTCCACGAATTGGGATTGAACGTGCTGGCGTTTGATTATCGGGGCTACGGGCAGAGCGAGTTCCAGCGCCCCAGCGAGGTGCGCTGGCGCGAGGATGCGGAGTCGGCGCTGAGTTATTTGACAGCCACGCGGCATGTGCCTGCAGGCACGATTGTGCTCGATGGAAAAGACCTGGGCGCAAACCTGGCACTTGAAGTTGCCGCGGCGCATCCCGAATTGGCGGGGGTGGTGGTTGAGTCGCCGCTTGACGCGCCGATGCAGACAATCTTCAACGACGCGCGCGCACGCATGGTTCCAGCGCACATTCTGGTGCGGGACAGATTCGAACGTGATGCACCGGCGGCAGCGCTCAAGATTCCGTCGCTGTGGTTTGCTCAGACTCCGCCCGAAGGTCAGACGGTTGCGAGCGGCGAGCCGCATGCTTTCAAGAGAGTCGCAGCGGGGAAAATGATGGTTTGGCTCAGGGCTGGATCGGCGAAGAAAGATTTTGCGGATTCGCTGGCGCGGTGGCTAGATGATCTGTCGGCGACAGCCGGCGAGCCTAGAGCGAAACCAGAGTAAACGTGCCCTTGCCGAGAGTGCGCGAGGTGGCTTTTTCTTGAGGAAAAGCCACTTGGCATCGTGCTTCCTGGGTACAGCTACTCTGGTTTCGCTATAGATGATTTTTCGCAACACTCACCTCGGCATATCGCGATGCAGCGCCTTTACCTGGTAGCCGGCTCGCTTTAATTGCGCGGCAATCTCCTCGGCCATCATCACGCTGCGGTGCTGGCCGCCAGTACAGCCAAACGCAACGGTAAGATAACTCTTCCCTTCCGTTACATAATGCGGCAGCAGATACAGCATCAGGTCTTTTACGCGGGAGAGAAACTCCTTGGTCTGCGGAAAGCCGCATATATAAGCAGCAACCTTCGGGTCAAGCCCGGTCTTCTTGCGGAACTCCGGAACGAAGTGCGGGTTGGGCAGAAAGCGAACGTCGAAGACCATGTCGGCGTCGAGGGGCACGCCGTTCTTGAAGCCGAAACTGAGGCAGGAGACAAGCAGATGCTTCACCTTGTCTTCATGCCCGAAGCGCTCGAGGATGTTGGCGCGGAGCTCGTGGACGTTGAAGTTTGAAGTGTCGATGAGGGTGTCGGCGACATTGCGAATGGGGTCAAGCAACTGGCGCTCTTCCACAATGGAACGCGAGACGGTCTCGGAGCGGCCGAGCGGGTGCGGGCGGCGCGTCTCAGAGTAGCGGCGAACCAGGACGGCATCCTGCGCATCGAGAAAGACGACGCGCGTTGAGAGCAGCTTGCGCACGCTCTTCAATATTTCAGGCAGGCGGTCGAGCGTGGTTCCCTCACGAATGTCGACCACGATGACCGCACGCTCAATCTCCATGGATGCGCGAACGAGAACCGCAAAGTTCGGAAGCAGTTCCAACGGCAGGTTGTCCACGGCGTGGTAGCCGAGGTCTTCAAATGCCTTGAGAGCCGAGGCCTTGCCCGCGCCGGAGATTCCAGTAACAATGACCAGTTCCTTCTCTGCCTTCTTCACCACCGGGTCCGGCTTCTTGAGGATCCTGGCGGCCCGGAGTTGCGGCCCTTTTGCGCGCGTGGCCTTGTTGCGAGGAGTCATGGGCAAATGCTACACCGAAGGGGTGGGGCCTGAGGAAGTGAATCGCTCTACGAGCCGGCCGGTGTTACCCAGCAACCCTGTTCCACAAGTTTCAAAGCCTGGTCGGAGTTGAGCGGGCGAGAAAGCAGGGTTCCCTGGCCAAGTTCGCAGCCCATGCGACAGAGTGCGGTAAGCTGCTCAGGGGTTTCAATGCCCGGCGCGACCACCTGGATGCCAAGGGTGTGGCCGAGTCGGACGAGAGACTTGAGCACCGTCAATTTGCGCGCCGTGGCCGTGGATGCCGCGGTCAGCCGCGGATCGAGCTTGAGCACGGTGATAGGCAGGCTCATGAGGTGGTTGAGAGGCGCCAGGCTTGAACCGAAGTTGTCCACCGCGATGCGTACGCGGCACTCGACCAGACGTTCGAGGATGCTGACCGACGCGTCGGGATCGGCGTTGAGCGTTGTCTCCTGGATCTCAAGCACCAGGCGCCAGGGATCGATGCGCGTGGCGGCGAGCGCAGTCTTCACCTGCGCCAGCAGGTCGGGGTGGAAGAATTGGCGGTCGGAGAGGTTGACAGTCAGGGAGAGGTCCACCGGTCTGGCCTCATGGGTCCACTTCTCGAGTTGGCGGCAAACGGCGTCGAGGGTTTCGCGGCACAGGCTGATGGACAATCCAGAATCTTCGGCAACCGGAAGCAGATCGCGGAAGCTGTCGACGGAACCGTCGGGGTGGCGGCGGCGCAGCAGTGACTCGAAGCCCTCCAGCTTGCCGTTTTGGAGGCGAAAGATGGGTTGATACCAGAACTCGAACTGGCGAGCGTCCAGAACGTTGCGCAATTCGCGCTCCCGCTCCTGCTGGGGAGTGAATCGGATGTCAAGGTTCCTGTCGAAGATCTCGTAGCGGCTGCCGCCTTCCTGGCGCGCGGTGTAGATCGCGTGGGCGGCGTCGCGAAGCAGAAATTCAGGAACAGTGTGCGCGGCGGTGGCCATGGCGGCGCCAATGCTGAAGGCGGGCCTTAGCACATCTCCGGGGATTTCGAACGGGCGTTCCATCTCGCGAAGCAGGCGGCTGGCCACAATATCCAGGTCGCCAGGATCGAGGATGTTTTCGACCAGAATAGCGAACTCGCCGGCTTCGAGGCGGGCCGCAGAGTCCTGAAGGCGCAATCCGGCGCGCAGACGTTCGGCGACGGCAACGAGCAGAGCGTCAGAAGCAGCGCGAACCTGCGGATCACCCTGTTCACTGAGAGGTTCGAGAGCCAGGAGCAGCACGGCGCAAGTTTGCTCGCGGCGGCGCGACCGGCGGGTGAGCGCAAGACTGAGGCGGTCACGGAAGAGCGCACGGTTGGGCAGGCCGGTCAGCGGATCGTGGAGCGAATCGTTCGCGTCGGGGACCCCGAGCTGATTGCCTCGAGCGAGCACTCGGAAGGTGAGGATGCTGCCCACCGTGGCGCCGTCAACTTCCAGAGGGCTTGAAAGGATGGAAACCTCCACCGGCTCGCTCTCTTTGGTGGTGCGCACAGTGTGAATGGGCCGGTGCGCTCCCGATTCAAGAGTCATTTCAAGCAATGCGTGTTCATGCGCACGCGACTCGGGCACAATGAGCTGGCTCAGATCGGCGCCCTCGGCCTCGTCGGCAGTGTAGCCGAACATTTGCGTGAAGGCCGCGTTGGTGTAAAGGATGCGGTCGCCATGGACGATGACAACAGCCTCGGGGAGACTGGAGAGCACATCTTCCATAAAGCGAGAGCGTGGCGCCGGCCTGGCGCCGCCGGGGTGGGCAACGATAATGGCGTCACAGAACTCGCCGTTCAGCAGTCTGTAGGTGCCTTCAATCGGAAGCAGCCGGCCATCGCTGGTGGTTAGCGTGGCATGAAATGGGCTGCCGCGGCGGGTTCCGGCGAGCAGCGTGCGCGGCTCCGCAGTCCCTGATGAGAGCCCCCAAAGTATGTCATCGACTGGACGGGGAGACCATTCCGGTTCGTCCAGACCGATCATCTGCCGCGCCTCAGCATTGGCAAAGACGACATTTCCGGCGCGCTCAAGAAAAACCAGCACGGGTAACGCGTCAAGAATTTCCTGCTGATCCGCGGAGTCCGAGCTTTTAGGAAGAAGCAAACTCATAGCCTCCTGTGGATTGTCGCATCAGCCTGAGGGGCTCCGTGCAGGCGCTCTCGGATGTACGACTTTACATCAAAATCTTATGCCCGGCGGAGGGAGGCGAACCATCCCCTAAACCGGGCATAGGCTGCAACCAAAGTCTGTGCTGATCGCTATTTCGGAACTCTAGTTTCCACAGAGAGCCCGGTAATTTCACGGCATCTCGACGAGTTCCATCTGGCCGTCGCGGCGGCGATGGAGAACGAACATTTCTCCAGCGGCATTGTGAAAGATGAGCAGATCGCGGTCACGGAATTCTGCTTCTTTGACTGCCTCTTCAATCGTCATGGGGCGAAGGACAATAGCCTCGGCGCTCTTGAGGATGTGCGGCTCAACCACCGCGGCGCGGGAGGGAAATGAATGGACAGCGATGGAAGCGCGCGGCTTGGCCGGGCGCTCCGGCTTCGCTCCGTCGGCGGGTGGCTCGGCCTGTGTGGGACGCGCCTTGGTCCGGGAGACCGGTGGTGCAGTGAGCACCTTTTCTCCTTTAGGCAGGCGCTTGCCTTCCAAACGCCGGTCTCGATAGCGGCGCGCCTGGGCCTCGGCGTGCTCCATGGCCATGCGAAGGGCTGAGTCGAGCGTGGCGGCCTTGCCGGTGGCGGCAATGGTCTGCAGGCGCGCCTGCACGGTCAGTTCGACAATCTGCAGATGCCGTTGCGCGCCGAAAGTCACGCTGGCGCGTGCGGTTTTGCCCAGAATGCGGGCGATGCGTTCCATACCCTCCTCAGCCTGCGTGCGCAGAGCCTTGGAGATCTTTACCTGCCGGGCGGTGAACTCCACTTCCATGGTTAGCCTCCGCTTCTCATTCTTCCAGCGCCTCACTCGGCTGGAGAAATACGGATTCTATAGGGACGAGTTGCCAGTTGTCAGTTTTCAGTAGCCAATCTTCCGTGGTCCATCACGGCACGCTGACCGCTGACCACTGACAACTGACCACTGTTTCTTCACCCATTTCGGCGGCGTCTCTGGTGCGTCGATGGGATATTCATGTCTTCGCGATATTTTGCGACGGTGCGGCGGGTGAGTTGAATTCCCTGCGCCTGCAGCATTGCTGCCAACTGATCGTCGGTCAACGGGTGGCTCGCGTCTTCGTCCTCGATGAGCTTCTTCACCTTGCGCTTGAGCACCAGAAGCGGCGTGTCCGCGCCCTCGGGGCCGTTCGAGCCCTCTGAAAAGAAGAAGCGCAGCTCGATCACTCCCTGCGGCGTGTGGGCGTATTTGTTGGCGACGGCGCGGCTGATCGTCGACGGGTGAACCCCGATCTCTTCGGCCACTTCCTTGATCATCATGGGGCGCAGGCCTTCGACACCGATCTCCAGAAAGTCCTGCTGGCGGCGGACGATCACCTCACAGGTGCGCAGGATGGTGCTCTTGCGCTGGGCAATGTTGCGCATCAGCTGGATGGCGGAGCGGAACCGCTCCTTGACGTAGTCCTTGACTTCCTTGTCGGTGCTTTCGGCCACCAGCATGCGGCGATAGCGCTGGCTCAGACGCAGGCTAGGCAGATCTTCCTCGTTCATTGAGACCACCCACTCCGCTCCGCGCTTGATGAACACCACGTCCGGCTCAATCAGCCGGGTCTGCTCGCGGTTATAAAGCCGGCCGGGTCGGGGATCGAGTGTACGAATAAAGTCGACTCCGGCCTGGGCTTCCGAGGGTGTCACATGGGCCGCACGGGCCAGGTCTTTCACGTCGCGCTTGAGCAGCAACTGAAGGTGCGCATCCACAATCAGCCCGCCCACTTCCATGCTGCGGCGGCGCTCGTCCAGCTGCGCGTCGGCCTCGGCGCGGAAGCTGCGGTGCGGATCTTCGTCGGAATCGCCTGGGTCGCTGCCGTACAACTCGGTGAACTCATGCTGCTGCGCAGCGATCTGAATCAGCAGGCACTCGCGCAGGTCGCGAGCTCCCACTCCGGCGGGATCAAGGTGCTGCACCAGATCAATCGCGCGGCGGATCAGATCAAGAGCCGCGCCAAGCTGAGGATGATGGCCGTTCTGGCCAGTGCCTTTGTGATCGGAGACCTCGATAGGAGCATCAATCGCCGTCAGTTCCGTCGTGTAGGCTTGGACCTCCGCTGGAGCGCCGTCCGCGAGGCCGCTTGCAGGAATGTGGAGGAAGGCAAGGGCCAGTTCTTCGTCCCCGGCAGCCACATAGCCGCCGTCGTCCAGATTGCCAATCACGAATTCCGCAGCCTCGCGCAGCTTGGGCTCCAGAGTCAGAGCTCCCAGCTGCCACGCCAGGTGATCGGACAGAGTCGTAGGCTGGGAGAGGAAATTCTCAAACGAGGGCTTTTCGCTGTCGTCAAACTCCGGCTGCGTGCGATAACCGGGGTCGAGGTAGTCCTGGAAGTACGAACCGAAGTCAATTTCGGAGAAGACGTCTTTGGGCGGGGTCGCGGTTTGCTCCACGCTCCGCTCCAGTTGCTCCTCCCGATTGGCAACCTGATCCAGCATCGGAACCGACTCATCGATCTCCTCCAGGACGGGATTCTCCACCATCTCGGCATCGATCATCTCCTTCAATTCCAGCTTATTCAGTGCAAGAACGCTCACCATCTGCATCAGGCCCGGCGTGAGGACCTGGCGTTGCGCGACTTTCAAGCTCAGTTTTGGTTGCAGCAGCGCCATAGATGAGAACCGTCTTCCCTTTTGGACTCAGTGTAAGTCTAATTGCCTTGAAAAAGTACTCTTGGTGAATATGGCTCAATTCGAACCATCTTTCCCGGAATAGTCCATTATCTATGCGGGAACCGCTGTTTGGAATCCCACGTGCTGAGAGACCGTCTCTGATCATTGACATTGAAGCATTTTCCCCAAAGTAGTTTGCAGATTATTTCCCTCAATTGGCGCACAATTAAAGAGTGAAGTAAGAACATTGTGAAAAAGCATCGACATCTCGAAGTAAGCGACCTCGAAATAATCCGCAAAAATCCCGATTTTCAGATCAGAAAAATGAAAAAACGGCTTTTTTAACCGATCCGCTGAAAATAAACATGTTACATCAAAAATACCCATTTCCACCTATCATTCTAAAGGAGTTACCTGCTTTCAATTTTCGGCAGTTTTTCAAAACAAAGGACTTACAGGTAGGGCATTCGTCGCAACCTGTCCCTGAAACTCCCCGTCAAGCCGGCTGACGTTCCATGCTGAAGCACGCCTGGGAACCCGCTTCCGTGTCAACTCCACCGTACACCACGCCGAGAAATCCAGACGGAAAGTCGGTTCAGCAGTGCTGTGGATGCATCCAGTCCGAATCCATCAAACCCGAAGGCATCAGGCCAGGGAAAAACCTTCGCCCAGATAGACGCGGCGAACTTCCACATCGTTGCCCAGTTCGCGCGGAGTTCCTGCACGGAAGATGCGGCCCTCGGCGATGATGTAGGCGCGATCCGTCACGCTGAGCGTCTCGCGCACGTTGTGGTCGGTGATGAGGATGCCGATGCCGCTGGCCTTGAGATCGAAGATGATTTTCTGCAACTCGAGCACGGCAATGGGATCGATACCGCTGAACGGCTCGTCAAGCAAGATGAAGCTTGGCTGAATGCAGAGGCAGCGGGCGATTTCCACGCGGCGCCGTTCACCGCCGGAGAGCGCATAGCCGCGAGTGGTGCGGATGTGGTTGAGGTTGAGCTGATTGATCAGTCGATCGGTGCGGGTGCGGCGCTCGCGATTGCCCAGCGGCTGTGCTTCAAGGACCGCGAGAATGTTTTCTTCCACGGTAAGCTTGCGGAAGACCGACGGCTCCTGCGGCAGGTAGCTGATGCCGAAATTGCGGGCGCGCAGATACATCGGAACGCGGGTGATGTCGGTGGAGTCAACCATCACGCGGCCGGTCTCAGGCGGGACCAGTCCGACGATCATGTAGAAGCTGGTGGTTTTGCCGGCGCCGTTGGGGCCAAGCAGGCCGACAACCTCGCCGCGCGAGATTTTGAGATCGACTCCGCGTACGACCTGTCGTCCCTTGTAGGACTTGCCAATTCCTTCAGCAAACAATGTTTCCATCTACGATCAGCTTTCCTTGGCCCTGTTTTGGCGCCCTCACTTTGGCGCCGTGGTCTCCGTCATGGTCTTGCCTGTGCCACCTTCGGCGCGGACGCTATCGTCGAAGCTCGAGAAGATCAGCGCCTGCCCGGCCACGTTGCCCTGTACCGGGTCAGTCATTCTGGGCGGTGCGGCCGCAGTACCGGTAAGAACATATTCGCCGTTTTCACTCGTATACACCAGCTGCTCTCCCGTGCCGCGGCGTCCGCCGGAGGTGACAATCACGTGCCCGCGAGCCGTCACTCGGTCCACCTGACCCGGACCACCCTCTTTGCCGGCGTGATTGCCTGGCGGCAGAAGGATCAGTTCAGCCTCGTTGGACACAGACGTGGCCGAACCGGTTTCGGCTACGACATTACCTAAAGCGCCGGAGCGTATGACTGCCTTGTGTTCGGCGTCGGAGTATTTTAGATCGCCCCCGCGCACTCGTATTACCGAGGGATTGGTTGATTTTCCTTCTGGAGACCTGGTGGAATCGGCGCGTGGTTGATTGCCCGGCGCTTTGGCCAGACCAGAGCCACCGGCGCTCACCAGGACTGCACGCACCGGCTCCGCAGGGTCGTTGCTGTGTGCGGTCATGGTTTGTTTCTGGTGGTCGAGAACGATCACCGGCGCAGTGACGGAGTTGCCCTGCTGCCACACACGCGCATGGCCGGTAAAGGTGGCTACGCCGGTGGCCTGTTCCATTTCCGCATCGGAGGAGATAACGTGGGAAGGCTCGCGTCCGCCGAACGCAAGACTGGTTTGGCCGGAAGAACGCATAGCGGGCATGACCTGGGGTCCCGATGGAGGCGACTGAGTGTCGCCGTTGCCAATCCATGTGGCCTTGACATTGCCGTGAGCGAAAGCGTCACCGGAGTCGTGGGCGACGTCGATCTTCACCGCGGTCAGCTGCAGAGCGCCGTCTTCTACGCGGGGATTGACGGTAAGGTGCAGCCAGCCGCCTGCGCCCTCATAAACGGCGTGACCGGCCGTCGCATGCATGGTCGCTGGCGGTTGCGCTCCCGGCTTGGCGGCTGGCACCTGAACCAAAACTACATGGCCGTCAAGCACCGCGGACTGAACTTGCGCAGCACTGTTGGATCCGCTTGCTGACTGGGGTTTTGGTGCGGTGCCGGGTGCGGGAGGCGGCAGAAAGTGCGCATCGATGCGATCGCCGGTCGATGTCTGTAGCGTGCCGGTTGCAGTGGTCTCTTCCATTGAAGCGTGCCCGATGCCGGTCATGGAGGTCAACTGCGAATTGGGGCCGAAAATGCCGGTCATGTCATCGGCGGCAAACCGTGAAGGCACCATCGGCTGCTTGCCGCGCTGGCTTTGGCCAGTGACGACAACGCCTTGCGTGCCGTGCATCGTGGATGGCTCGAGCTGACCATGAGCGGCCTCGCGGAAGTCAATATCGGTAATCGGCGAGCGCCAGGTGCGGCTGACGTGGAGCGGGACCTCTTTCAAACTGGCGGACTGGGTCAGCTGGTCGCTGTGCATCTCCACGCCGCGCTCCAGGTGTACGTGGCGCAACTCGCCTGTGGGCGTGAATTCAAGTTCCGCCGTTGGCGATGTGCCATGGACGTGCCGGCTCTGGCTGCCGCTGCTGCTTCTCGTTTCGCGGACGGAGTCCATCACCACGCCGCCTTCAAGATGTCCGTGGCGCGGCTGATTGTGCTCGTCGAAATCCATGGAACCGGTGGGAGCAGTAACCTGGGCGCCGTTTGCGGTTGTGAGCGTGAACCCATCCGATGCATCGAGGTGTTGCGCGGAACCGTCGGCGCGGAAAAGGACCTGTGCGTAAGTTGCCGTCGCTTTCCCACCCCGATAGTCGGCAGTGGCTGCCTGCAGATGGCAGAGTTCTGTCTCGCGCTCGAACTCCGCATGTTGGGCGTGGAGCACAACGGTGCCGCCTTTGCGCGGAGTGTTCAGTTCCACGGCATGATCGAGCACCAGGTGGCCCTCCTGCGAGTCGTACGTGGCGCCCATGGAGCTGCCGGTGCCCTGGGTCATGGAGAAGTCGACGTGCTCTTTGGTGGTGGCCACGCCGCTCTTCTGATCGAAGGTCAGGCCGCTGGTTTTGACATAAATCTCCCCGGATTCAGCGGTCCTCTCGGCGTTGGAAAGAGGGGTTGGTTTTGGCTTCGTCGCCGTGGTTTGGCCGGAGGTTGCTTTTGGTGCGACGGCAAGCTTGGCGCCAGGCCGCATGAGGGTAATTTCAACCGGCCCGACGGCGGTGATGGAACCCAGCTTCTGGTTGTAGTCAAACTCGCCGCCTTCGATCCGATCGACGCGGCTGCCGTCTTCGCCGTAGAGTTCGATTTTGACATCGTGGAGGTGGGCGTTGCCCTCCTTGAACTGCACTTCTTTGGAGGCGTGAATCTTGTACTGCGCGTGCGCGCCGAGGGCGTGGGAGTAGGTCCAGCCGTTGGCTTCCTGCTGAATGTCAGCGCCGAGCGGTTTGAGGATCTCGTGGATATTGAACCGGCGCTTCCATTTGCCGACACCGAGAACCACCACCAGGGCGACAACCAGCAGAATTCCTGCCGAAAGCACCACGGTGCGAATCCGTTCGATGGTGAACCGTGCGCTCAGTTTGCCGCTCCCAGGCGTGCCGCAAGACGCTGGGCAAGACTTTCGCCCAGTTCGCTCCACAACAGGCGCGCTGTTGCGCCGGAGGCCTTTTCGACGCCTGCGGTCAGCTCGATGAGTTGGCGGACATTGTCTTCGACGTGCCGTGCGGCGATGGAATCCAGCTCAATTCCCTCTTCGAGAAACGCCGCGTCCGTGCCGAAGTCGATGCGGATGTGACCGTCGACCTCGTACGCGCCCTCGTCGAAGAGCGGTCCGTAGCCGGTGACGCGCACCAGGCGCGGCTCTCGGACCCACCGGGGGGCGGCTTCCGCGGGGGTTTCAAGTTCCCAGAGACTCCAGCCGATCTGGAACTCGTAGGCGTAGTCTTCGTGGAGGTTTTCGAGGGACTCTTCGACAGCGAAGGCGGGCTCTGCGCCGCGCTCGCCACGACCGTACACGCGCTGGAAGGTCGGCGACTCGGTCCAGCGAATCGGCCAGACCGTGACGGCGTAGACGCGCGGCTCGCCGCCGTGCTTTGCGAACTCCCCAAGAACCGATGTCAGCTTGGCGGGAAGCGCCTCAAGACGCAGATTCGGGTACCACAAACTCAGATAAAGTGTGTCGGACATCTCTATTGATTGTAGACGCGCGAGGGGAGCGGAGGGTGCGGGGGAATTGGGGGCCTTTTGCTCGATGTACTTGCAAGAAGAGACGGAAGAACAAATGCAGGTCCTTCGACTCACCACCCCCAGGCCCCACCCCAAGGAGCAAAGACCGCTCTTCGGGGGCCCC
>Ga0116135_1000861_pt1 | contig 16307 bp, 9 predicted proteins | sample June2015DPH_20_1_FD_89738 | JGI IMG/M metagenome (GOLD analysis project Ga0116135, IMG submission 89738) | Peatland microbial communities from SPRUCE experiment site at the Marcell Experimental Forest, Minnesota, USA - June2015DPH_20_10 | ecosystem: Environmental > Terrestrial > Soil > Wetlands >... | reverse complement strand
GAATGCGGCTATCGGCGGTGTGCTGCAGAATCGCTAAGAAAATCAAATCACAGTTTTTGGTATTGACAAATATCCCCCGTGTGTATCAGTCTATGTCGTGAGTAAACCAGTTCACTACTGACGGTGTACCGCTTTACCTACCAGGACATGATCACCACAGTTGAGCCAAGCGGGTTTCTTCGATGACAAGAGATTCTTAGCCCCAACCGCGATTCAACTGCTTCGGCAGGAAAGACAGTTGGTCGTCATTGTCTAACAAATCGCGTGCTGATTTTCATCGGAGACAGGAGTTGGCCATGAATTTGAATTCGAAGTGGATTGTCTCGTCGCTGGGACGACGGACAACAAGCCAGGGGAGCCACGAGGTTCTCGGGCCTTCTCTATCCGTTTTCAGAAACTCCGAAGCTCATATTCAAGGATGGAGGGCGTCTACGCGAAAGGCAACTTTTCATGGCTCGGTGACGGCGTTTCTTGTTTTATCGATTCTGAGCTTTGCTGCCATCAACTCTACAGAAGCACAGACAGGCTGGAAGCTTGTTTGGAGTGACGAGTTTAATGGTCCGGCAGGATCGCCTCCAGATGCCGCAAGCTGGAAATTTGAGGCAGGACCGGGGCGGTATGTCGGCGGCAACAACGAGGCAGAAACGTATTGTTCGTTTGACTCGGGAGAGGCGCCCTGCAAACAGAGTGCTCCCAATGCCTACCTCGACGGTAAGGGCCACCTGGTAATCAAGGCCATCAAGACCGACCAGACTCTCGCGATTGCAGGCAAGAATTTCTCCTCCCCTGTCTACACATCGGCACGCATCGATAGCCTGAAGAGTTTCCGCTACGGGCGCATTGAAGCAAATATTCAGGTCCCAACAGGCCAGGGCGTCTGGCCGGCGTTCTGGGGACTGGGCGTGCACGATCAATCCCTGAACTGGCCACAGATTGGCGAAATGGACATCATGGAAGTGTGGAATCCGCAGCCGGGCACAACCAGGATCGATCCGTTTCTCAATCATGCATCCGTCCATGGCCCGAATGAGCCTGGTTCGCACAATGGCTATGTCGATGTGACGGGAACCTACAGCTTCCCTGAGCCAATGCAGCTGGCCTTTCATCAGTTCGCCGTGGAGTGGAGTCCGGGCGAGTTGGATTTCTATTGCGACGGCAATCTGTACTCGCGCCAATCGGTCGGCGATCTTTCTGACAAGAAAGTCTGGGAGATGGACAACGCGCCGTTCTATCTGTTGCTGAACCTCGCGATGGGAGGCGAGTTCTTTGGCTATCCGGATGCCACGACGGAACCAACGCCAACCATGGTGGTCGATTATGTGCGCGTCTATCAACGCGATGAAAAGATCTTGCCCGGAGGATGGGGGAACGCGGATATCGGAGGTCCGGCCGAGGTGGGATACGCCTCAAGTTCCAATGGCGCTTGGACCTTGGCGGGAAGTGGAGCTGGAATTGCCGGGCATGCCGATCAGTTCCAGTTCGCCTACAGCCCACTCGGCGGCGATGGAGAGGTGTCCGCGCATGTATTGAGCCAGGCGAGCAAGGCGGCGCAGGCCAGCTCCGGCGTGATGATTCGCAACGGAAGAGGGACAGGCTCGCTTTACGCCACGGTGCTTATTACACCAAATGGGAGCGTCCACTTCCGCGCGCGCGCGGATGAAAATGGTGTGCCAAGCGATACGGCGTATCGCGGATCTGGGAACTGGGTGAAGGTGGCGCGAAGCGGTGACATTTTTACAGGTTACGTTTCAACCGACGGCAAGTCATGGACCCCGGTCGGGCACGCGAAGCTGGAGATGCGCCGGGATGTCCTGGGCGGGCTGCTTTCAACGTCAGGCGCCGGTCCCTCGCTCAACATCGCGCAATTCGATTCCGTAAACGTGACCCGCAGTGAAGCGGCGTGGGACGGAGCGGCCGTTGAAATCCCTGGAGTGGTCCAGGCCGAGGAGTTTGACGCCGGCGGTGCAGGATTCTCCTACCCCGAGACATGGAAACATCAGGGCGTCTCAGCGTTCCGCCCAGAGGAAGGCCCCGCAATCAAGCAAATCACGACGCACGGTGAACCGAATGTAGTTCCTGGCGGTTACTATCTGTACGACCTGCCGACGGGAGCGTACGTGAACTACTCCGTTCGCATCTCCAAAGCTGCCAATTATCCCTTTCGCGTGCGGGTTTCCTCACAAGGGACGGGCGGGGTCATTCATTTCAACCTGGATGGGAAACCCGTTACAAAACAGATGCGCATTCCAGACACTGGAGGATCTGAGAATTGGACCGTGCTTTATATCGAGCCGGTCCCGCTTCCGGCCGGCGAGCACATCCTCTCACTTGTCACCGATTCTGGAGGTCAGGAAGGGAAGGTGGGGAATGTGGACTATTTTTCAGTGCTCCCGTACTAACGGACGAATCGCATCCACGGCGAAACTAAACGAGCTTTTCAGAATGAGGAACCTATGAACAACCTGATTTCCAATCAAACTGAACACGCGGGCCATGCCGGCTCTGGTCTTGCAGCACCATGGGCGGGGCGAAGAATTTCTCTATTCTCAGCGATCATACTGGCAGGTGTTGTTTGCACACTGGCTCCGAATGATCGTGCGATGGCTGCGACGCGGAGCGGCACTGCTGATTCCCCGTCTGCGCCTTCGGTACAAGGCATGCCCCGGCAGGCAAAGGGTCATCCCTACACTCTTTGGGACAACCAGGAAGTGGCCGCCTATAAGGCTTCCATTACGACTGACCCAGGCCTGAAGGCTGCCTTCGACGAGTTGCGCGCCGCGGGCGACAAGCGCATCGCCGAACCGATCAATGTTCCCGCGCATCGTCTCGAGTCGGATGGAAGCTGGACTTATCCCGATTTCAAGCGAGGATACCAGGACGCCGCCGGCAAATGGAACTGGGAGTGGGCGTTTAACGGCAACATCCAGAAACGCGGCGAAGATGTCTCCAATCTGGGCATGCTCTACGCGCTCACCGGCGACGAAAAGTACGCAGATTTCGCCAGGCAGATTCTCCTGGCGGTTGCTGATGCCTATGGCTATGGAAAAGGAAGTACGGCCCCCGACCCGCATGGCTATGACCATTTCGAGGCTTACGGCTTCGATGGTGGCGATATCGGCATGTTTCTGGCCAAGGCTTGCCACGGCTACGACCTCATCCACAATGCGTCCTCACTCTCCGCGAAGGATCGCAGCAGCATTGAAGGCGACCTGATACGGCCATTGGCCGAACATCTCAAGAAGACCACGTTCATGTACACCACCCATGACCGTTGGGGCATGGTCTGTCTTTATGGCATCTTCATTGCAGGGGAGACACTCAACGACTCTTCGTTGATGGACCTCGCACTCTTTGGACAGGGTGGAACCAGGGACAAGGTGACCGGCGGCTTCATGGATTGTTTCAAGCCGGATGTGCTTCGTGAGGGCACGGTTTGGGGCGCCGGTTCGCAGAAGATCGACGACCAGCTGGCCGCTGCAAGCGTGCTGGTCGCCGTTGCTGAGGTACTGTGGCACCATAGCGTGGATTTGTACGGTTACCAGGACGCGGCGCTGAAGAGGACCTATGATGCCGCACTGAAATCAGTGGCAGGCCTCGATGCCTCAACCTTGCGCTCGCTCCCTGGGATCGACGCGTATCGGTACGCTTTCCGTCGTTACAAGGACGAGCGCTATCTATCGGTGATCCATCAGCTCACACCGAGTTTCACGCTCGCGATTGGCGAACACCTGCCCACGCCGCCTTCATAAGAATCAAATGCGAAATAGAGCGCTGCTCACCAGAAATGTCTTACCGAACCAAACGTCGTTTGCTACTGTTGGGAGGAGCGCAAAGTTCCACTGACCTTCAGCTTCTCGCTGGCTGTGAACTGACACGAATCATTGGGGTGCGCGGCTGACCATCGGCCTCCGCGCACCTTCGGTTTTTCAAACGAAAGATTGGGGCTTGGTATGAAGAAATTGTGGACGCGTCGTGAGATCGCTCGTTTGTTGGGTATTGCGGCAGCACCGGCGCTGCTGCCGGCGACCGGGTTTGCGGTTGAGGCGGATTCCCATGGGGATGAAGGCTTTCCCGCGCGGTTTCTCTGGGGCTCGGCGACGGCTTCTTACCAGGTGGAAGGCGCGGTGCATGAAGGCGGTCGCGGTCCATCGATATGGGACACGTTCTCCCACACACCGGGGAAGATAGCAAACGGCGATACCGGCGACGTGGCGGACGACTTCTACCATCGCTACCGCGACGATGTTCAGTTGATGAAGAAACTCGGGATGCACACGTTCCGTTTTTCCGTTGCGTGGCCGCGCGTGTTTCCTACCGGGTCTGGTGAACCGCTCGCGCAGGGACTGGACTTCTATAAGCGGCTTGTGGCCGAGTTGAAGGTCAACGGCATCGAGCCGTTTTGCACGCTCTATCACTGGGACCTGCCTCAGGCCTTGCAGGATAAGGGCGGATGGGAGAACCCGGAGACGGGGCAACGTCTTGCTGAATACGAGGGGTATGTCGCGGACGAGCTGTCGCGTCTGGGCGTGCGACATTTTTTTACCTTGAATGAGATGAGAACATTTGCCGAGCTGGGATACGGCAACGGCACGCATGCTCCAGGCCTCAAGCTCACACGAAAAGCGTTGGCGCAAGTGAGGCACAACATCCTCCTTGGACATGGATTGAGCGTGCAGGCGATCCGTGCCAAGGCCTCGCCGGGCGTCCAGGTTGGTTTATGCGAAAACCCGATTGTCCCGGTGCCGGTAACGCTGCGGGCTGAGGATATTCACGCGGCGACAATTGCCATGCGGGAAGAAAATGCCGCCTATCTGACCGCCATCTTCGAGGGACGCTACACCGAACGATATCTGCGGGAACTTGGCGATGATGCACCTCACTTCACCGGCGAGGAGATGCGCATCATCGCCGCGCCACTCGACGCAGTGGGTTTGAATATCTACAACCCAACGTATGTGCGGAGCACTCCAGACGGATATCAGGTGCTTCCAATGCCTGCAAATTTCCCGACCATGGCCAGCGATTGGCTCAAGATTGGGCCGGAGTGCATGTACTGGGGACCGAAGCTCGTCCAGGAACTGTGGAAGCCGCGCGCGATTTACATCACGGAGAACGGTTGCTCCGCGGCCGATCACATGACGGATCAGGGTGAGGTGCTGGACACCGACCGGATCATGTACCTGCGCAACTGCCTCGCTCAATTGCGGACAGCGGTGCGGGAAGGTGCAGGCGTAAAAGGCTACTTCGTCTGGAGCCTCCTCGATAACTTTGAATGGGCAGACGGATATGGCAAGCGATTTGGATTGGTGTATGTGGACTACAAAACGCAGAAGCGAACTCCAAAGCTGAGCGCGCGGTTTTTCAGTTCAGTAATCGCTTCCACTGGCGCCAGCTTATAGTTCGGTTCGTCTCGTCACGTATGACTGATCCGCCGATTGATACCGAAAGACGCCGATGTCCCAAAGAGGAATTCTGGATTTGCCCTCACAGCAAATCCTGAGATGCTGTAACCCGAAACCACAATACTGAAGTTGACGCAACCATCAGAGAGAGGCATACGGTTCATCCTTCATCGCGGTGAACATCAAAATCGGGTCCCAAAATCCGAGCGCGTCCGCGCCACTCATGTTCCTGTCTGACTAATCCGAACCCGTTGCAGTCCCTTTCTGAACACGGGATTCCGCGGCGATTTGGGGCAGCGAATGTCGCGTTGGCTTAGATGGGCAAAAGCGGATATGTGGGCCGCTTTACCAAAATTTCCATCGCCATCTCGCAAACTCCGCAAGGCGATCCCCACTCAGCTGGAGGATGACAAATATGAGTCAGTTGATTCGGGCGGTCTTGGCTGTCTGCATTTCACGCCCGTAATGCTGTTTCAGGTTGTGCGGCGTGATCAATTGATGCTTGATAAAAACTGCATTCGGAACCGGAGCTCGCTGAGTAAGAATGTCCAACGCAAGTGCGATCAGCTGTTCTCCATATCGCTCGGGGAAGTAGGCAACTGAGCCGATCAACCGTGAATTGGGTTTGCGCATCTGAAGACGAGCCTCGATCGATCCATTCTGCCCCATAATCGCGCAATCCTGAAGACGGTCTGCATCCTTGAATGCCTGAAGAGCACCTAGGGCGCTCGGATCGAAGATTGCGCTAACAAGTATCCTCGTCGCCTTGGATCTTTTCAGATACCGCGCAACAGCTTCACGGCTCATTTCGAACTGCCAGTCTCCGTTCAGTGTAGAAATCTTTGCTGGTGCCGAATTAGGAAGGACCTCGTTAATCCCCAGAAGGCTCCCAGTGAGTCGAGCCTCGGGCAAGGATCCGGCTCGCGGCGCGCCGATCAACAATATCTCATCCACTTCCCCTTTCCAATGCTGTTGAGCCCAATGCGCAAGATAACGGCCAGCCGTCAGCCCTGCATGACAGTTGTCCACGCCAAAATAGATTGAATTGGGGTGAGGCATTTCGATTGCGATCAACGGCATCTTTTTGCTGCTCGTCCGCGTGGAGATGACCGCAGCAATCTGAGAGTAGGATTGAAACATCATGACAAGATCGACATTTTCAGCCAGCAGCCTTTCAACATTGGCAAGCGCAATGTCAGGATCCTGCTGGCTATTCAGCACCACAAGATCCACTCCCGCCCGTTCTCCGCTCTCTATAATCCCCCGAGCGACAGCGCGGTAAAAGGAGGTTTCGCCGGTCTCAGCCAGGTAACCGATTTTGTAGCGTCGCCCAGGAGAGAATCCGCCGGCTAGCCGATATTTTCGGCTCCCGTCCTTCACAACCATCCCATTCGCCTGGAGTGTAGTCATCAGGCGGAAGACGGTCGGCCTGCTCAGTTGTGCAACCTCCGCGAGTTCGAACAGAGGCAGGCTTCCTTCATTCTGAAGAATCCGCAGAAGGCGGCAAGCGCGGCTCACAGACTCAATTTGATACGGAGTTGTTCGTTCTGGCCGGCTTTCCAAGATTCTCTTTACTTTCATTCTTTTATGATTTCATCTAGCGAAATTATGCGTCAAGGACAGAATTGGCAGGGCGAGCCTGTTGCTGCACAATTTAGCAATTCCTCCCACAAAAAGCGATTTTTTGCCATTTGCGAAATATCTCGTGTGTTCGTTGGGCGAAATCACATAAATCAGCCGCTACGCTCCTTGACTGTTGTTTCATCTCATCCTTACGGTTCCCACTGCGAAGTAATTCCCCTATTGCAAAAAGCGAGGAGCCATCCCTTGCCGGAAACAGAGATGCAACAACCAATTGATTTGGAGGTTTTACCCATGTACGAACCAATCCGATACGTTTGCCCTGCCACGCTTGGACAACCAACGTTTGAGGCATTCCAGAAGCGCTATTCGGTCGTCAACGCATTGCTGGAGCTTCGAATTGCCCGGCTCTTCGGTCGAAGTCTAAGGGCGATGTTGATATTCACAATACTGCTATCGGCGTTGACGTACGGCAAAGCACAGAGTGGTGGCGCCACCGGAACGATCGTCGGGACCGTGGTTGATTCGACCGGTGCCCTGGTTACTGGAGCGGAGATCAGCATTACTGAGACCGATACAAATGTTACGAGCAAGACCGCCACATCCTCCACAGGTACCTACACGGTAGCTTCTCTGAAACCTGGATCGTATCGCGTAACCGCAGTCGCTGCCGGGTTCGAAACCACCACGGCGCTAAACGTTGTATTGACGGTTGGCTCAGAAGCGCGCGTCGATCTGAAGCTCGTGCCCGGATCGGAAAAACAGACCGTCAACGTGAATGCTGAAGCAGCAAGCCTCGACACGGAGAATGGCGCCATAGGGCAGGTGGTTACCGGGGAAGAGATTGTTGACCTGCCCCTGAATGGCCGCAATTTCACTCAGCTGCTTCTGCTCAATTCGGGAGCTGTCTCCAACAGCGGTGAGCAAGGCAGCTTGCGGGCAAACGAAGGCAATGCGCTCACGATCCAGGGTTCGCGTCCCACTTCGAACCAGTACTTTCTTGATGGCATCAATATCAACGATACGTACTACCAGACGCCTGCCGTCGTTCCATCAATAGACATCTTGCAAGAATTTCAGGAACAGACCAAGGGCTATTCCGCGGCATACGGCGGAGGGGCCAACCAGATAAATCTGAGCACCCGGTCTGGGGCTAACCAGGTTCACGGAACAGCCTACGATTTTTTCCGGAACGACGCTCTTGACGCAAAGGGCTACTTTACCCCGGCAGGGGCCAAAAACCCGCCACTGCGTCAAAACCAATTCGGATACGTGCTCAGTGGTCCGATTGTCGTTCCACATCTCTACAACGGTCATGACAAAAGCTTCTTTCTCGCAAATTACGAGGGCCTGCGGTCCAAGACATCCACCAATAACTTCCGAACCGTGCCTACAGCAGCTGAAAAAGGAGGCCAATTCACAGACCCGATCGTGAATCCCTTCACGAAGGTTCCCTATCCGAACAACTATATCGATCCATCGACATTCTCTACACTCGCGACAAATTCTCTGAGTCACATCCCCAATCCAAACACGACGGCCCCGCAGGGAAACTACTTCGTTGTGTTCTCTCTGCCCACAGATTCGGACCAGCAGACTTACCGCTTCGACCAGGCGATTGGAACGCACGATAATGTGTTCGTTCGCTATACGCAAACGGACTATGTTGCCACATCGCAAAGCACAGGAGGGAGTTTCGCGGAAGGTTTGGCTAACTTCAGCGAGACATCCAAGAGCGTCGTCGGGAGCTGGACTCACACATTTTCCCCCAACCTCCTCAATCAGGCACGATTCGGCTATCTTTCCGAAGGCGCCAATCTCGAAGGAGAGCCGACCACCGCTGCTGCCCTCAATGCATTAGGCCTGATGAATCTCTACCCATTCTCACCCGACCTGCCTTTTCCTGTTTTCTCGTTTCGCGGTGACGATCTTAGCCCCTTTGGCGGCGACGCGGTGATTCAGCAGTATAACGAACAGCCATACTCGATTTCGGACGCGGTGACTTGGAACGTGAAGAGGCATACCGTCAGTTTCGGAATGGATGTGCGTTGGTGGCACACCTACCAAAACAATCCATCGCCTCCCGAACTTACCTACGACGGATCAGGATCAGGCGATCCATTTGCCGACTATCTTGCAGGCTACGTGGCGCAGGCAACCGCGCTGGCGCCGACACCGTACGCCCCGACGATTGCCAACTCGAACGAGGTGGCATATAGCTTCCGGTACTATGCTCCCTGGATACAGGACGATTGGAAGGTGTCTCAGAAGCTCACGATTAATGCCGGCCTTCGCTATGACTTCAACCAAAAACCCTTTGAGGATCTGAACCGCGTCGACTGGCTCGACCCCAACATTCCTGGCGGAGGTCTGTACGTCGCAAACAAATCGCTTATCACCAGCGGCATCGGAGGGAGCCTGTACGCCTACGGAGGCGAGAGATTCCCAGGACCCAAGCAGCTGTTGACGTTTGCACCGCGCGTTGGCTTTGCCTACAGGCCCTTTGACAGCGACAAGACCGTTGTTCGCGCGGGCTATGGAGTCTTCTACGACACAACCGAGACCAAGGAAACGGACGACGGTGGGGGCTATCCATTCGCGGAGCAGCTGAACCTTACCGATGTCAGCTCCACGGCCCTGTTTCCTGTCACGCCTGCCTTAGCTCCAGTCACCAGCGCCGACCTCGGTTTTCTCTTCATCTCAACCGCGAGAGTCCACACGCCCTACATGCAGGATTGGCAGCTTTCCGTCGAACGAGAGGTCGCTTCCGGCTGGAAGGCTGAATTGGACTATCTCGGTTCCAAAGGAACCCATCTCGATGGACGGGTGTGGGAAAACGCTCCCACTCAATACAACCCGGTAGACCCTACGCCGGCGTCAGCGCGTGTTCCGTACCCAAACATCGGTTACATCCTGGATCATTTTTTTGATTTCTATTCCAACTACAATGCGTTGCAGGCAAAGCTTGAACACTCGGGAAGAAATATCAGCGCCATCCTGAGTTACACCTACTCGCATAGCCTGGACGACAAATCTTCTGAAGCCGGCATCAATGGCGATACCTCAGGCAACGGCCCGCAAAACGAGTACGACTTCAATGCCGACTACGGCTCCAGCAGCTTTGATGTCACGCATAGCTTTGTCGGCAGCGTCACGGCCAAGCTTCCATTCGGAAAGGGCGCCCGTTTCCTAGCCGATAGCCCCAAGGCGCTTGACGCTTTGGTTGGCGGATGGCAGGTCAACGGGATTGTCTCTCTCCACACCGGTCTTCCGTTTTCCGTCGCCGCAACCGACATCAACTTCATCAATGAATGCTTCGGTCAGCGCGCCAACGTTGTGGGTAACCCCAATGCTGGTGGATTCCACAAAGGCGTTGACGAGTGGTTCAACACCTCATCCTTCGTTCAGCCACCCATGGGAGAGTATGGCGATGCATCGCGAGACATTCTTCGCGCGCCTGGCGTCGAGAATGTGGATGCCTCTTTCTTCAAGAGCTTCTCACTGGTTGAACGGCTGAACCTTCAGACTCGCTTTGAAGGATTCAATCTGTTCAATCACACCAATCTCGGGTTCCCAAATGCGACCGTCCCGGAAAGCGCCTCCCTTCCTAATCCCTCTTTCGGAACGATCGGCTCTGCAGCTCCAGGGCGAATCATCCAGATTGCGATGAAGCTTATCTGGTAGGCGTAATGCGAGGTCGGGTTGGGGGCGCGGAATGGACTCGCAGCCTCCAACTCCGGTCTCAGACAATTCTGGAGCGGGCAACTTCAAGGTGGGGCAATGAACAGACGAAAGTTTCTAACCGGGGCTGCCGCCCTGCTCGCTGGTTCTCAACTCAACTGGCGACTGGAAGCGGAACAGCTACACCGCAAGGCAGGCTCATGTCAGGTCGCGGCCTATTATTTCGGCAACTATCATCAGGATGAGCGCAACTCCAAGGCACATGGGCCGGCCTGGACAGAATGGAACCTGGTCAAGTCAGCCACGCCCCGCTTTCCAGGGGACCGTCAGCCGCGAATACCGCTGTGGGGATATGAGGACGAATCAGATCCTAAAGTATTCGAAAAAAAGATTGCAGTTGCATCCGCCAGCAAACTGGACGCTTTCATTTTCGACTGGTATTGGTACAAAGACGGACCTTTTCTGGAGTCGGTCTTGACAGACGGCTATCTTCGGGCTTCGAATTGCCGAGATCTCAAATTTGCGGTGATGTGGGCGAACCACGACTGGTTTGATATCCAGCCCGCCAAGATGGGCGCTGCACCAACCCTGCAATTCGCGGGCGCTATCGGCGCTCAACCCTTTGAGGAGATGGTCGATCAACTCCTGAAGTTGTTTCAGCATCCCTCCTACCTGCTTATCGATGGCTGCCCTTATTTTTCCATTTATGAAATATTCAGGTTCGTTCAAGGTATGGGAGGAGTAGCAGGAGCGGCGCTTGCCCTGGATAAAATGAGGGGAAGAGCGCGCGCACTGGGATTTCCAAACATACATGTGAATGCCGTCACCTGGGGAGTGAAGCTTCTCCCTGGCCAGAGTGAAGTCACCAACCTGCCGGAACTTCTGGATCGCTTGCAGGTCGATAGCACAACCTCCTATGTCTGGATTCATCACACGCACTTTTCGAATGCGTTTACAACGGAATACCGTGACATCGAAAATCAGTACGAAATCTATCGAGCCTCTGCCGCGAAAGAATTGGGAAGAATCTATTTTCCCAACGTTACGGTCGGATGGGACTCGACTCCGCGCACATGTCAGAGCGATAACTATCGATTGGGCGATTATCCCTTTACATCCGTCATTGTCGATAACACGCCCCAGGCGTTCAAAGCGGCATTGGAGTCGGCCAAATCCTTTGCTCTGGCAAATCTTCCGCCAGACAAAAGATTGATTACTGTAAATTCCTGGAACGAGTGGACGGAAGGCAGCTATTTGGAACCCGATACTGTAAACCGTCTCGCATACCTTGACGCAGTGCGTGAGGTGTTCGGAAAGACTTAGACTTGCGGTGTCGGCTGCACAACCTGCACCGATACAATCGCGGTCCAATTGTTCTGTGAAGCGCTCGTAGAAAGCAAACACCGATATGTCCATGGATGAGCGAATGAACCAATGCATTGGGATTGTCGCTGGCCCCATCAACCAGCCGCACAAATTTCGCCGCAGAATGACTCTCGGAATTGCTCTTTGCAATATGATTTTCTGCGCCCAGGTTGCCTTTGCCGCGGACCTGAGGGTCCAGCAGTGGCAGGCTGTCGAAATTGTACTCACAAGTTCTGTCACCTATGCAGATCCGTTTCAAGATGTTGACGTCACCGCAACCTTTGCGGGGCCGGATAAGAAGACGATCATCCGTCCAGCTTTCTGGGATGGTGGCTCGACCTGGAAAGTGAGGTTCGCGCCGACACAAACCGGCTTGTGGACAATGACAACCCGCGCCACGGACGCCAGGAACACTGGCTTGCATCATGTGACAAGAACCGTGCAATGTGACCGATACTCCGGGAATCTGGATATTTATAAGCGAGGTTTCTTGAAGGTCAGTACGAATGGCCGGTATTTGACCTATGCCGATGGAACGCCATTTTTCTATCTTGGAGACACGCACTGGATCCTGTCTCATGAGCGATTCGATACGTCTAATGCGCCCGGCGTGGACTCGCAGTTCAAATATACGGTCGACAAGCGAGTCAGCCAGGGATTTACAGTTTTCCAATCGGAGGCTGGCTGGCAGGCGCTCAGCGCGCAAATCCGGATCGATGATAAGGCGCGCACAGATGAAGAAGCTGATGCTGACTTGAAACACGGCTTTACAGCGGCAGACCTGGCCGGGTTCGCAAATCTTGATCGGAAGTTCAAGTACATTGCAGACCAGGGCCTGGTGCATGCCAATGCGGAGATTTGTTGGGTAGGAGATCCTGCCGCATTTCCGATTTTTACTGAGAGGTATATGGCACGCCTCGCCAAGTATTGGGTAGCTCGCTATGGGGCCTATCCTGTTATTTGGACGATTGCCCAGGAGATTGATAAGAATTACTACGGGGCCTACGACGCCAAGACAATCAACAAGTGGTTCGCAGCCGCGCAGAGCATAGCGGACAACGATGCATATCATCACCCAGTTATGCCTCACATGGAGAATACTGATCATACGACAGCCGCGAATTCGTGGTGGTCGGGCAAGCCGTATCACAGCGGCTGGGCGGTTCAGTGGCAGGGCGACTTGACCGATATGAACATTGCCAAGGTGTTCTGGAACGCGTCGCCGACCAAGCCGTCAGTGCTTTACGAAAGCGCGTACGACCATTTCTGGACCGATTCGCGGGGTGCGCTTGCAGCGGCTTACAAGGCCTTCCAATTTGGCATGTTCGGTTATGGCTACGGCGCAAACGGCATATGGAACGACATTTATTCCAAGCCCGGCGAACCGGGTGATTACGGAACCGCATATGAAATGCCGGCCCATTACTTCTGGTGGCGCGATGGTGCTGATCTGAAGACCGGCGATCAGCTTGCGTACTTCAAGCATTTCTATACCAGCCTGGAATGGTGGAAGCTGGTTCCGCGGTTCGACGACAGTGCGTGGGGCGTTTTCGCCGATAAGTCACGTTCAATTCTCTCCTCCGACGGACAAGATACCTATGTGGTCTTTTTCTTTGGCAGCGGAACATCGACCGGCACATTGAATCAACTGAAAAGCCAGTCCAGTTACGTGGCTCAATGGTTCAATCCGCGGGACGGGCAGTATGAGAAGATTCGGACATTTAAGCCGAAGAGCAGTCAATGGGCAATTCCGGAAAGGCCGACCGCCGACGATTGGGTTTTGCTGGTGAGAAGCTCCGCTGCAAGCCACTCGATCATCCACCCATCGCCAGCACGGTAGATTCTATAGTTCTCCTGACCAATGGCCGGTTAGAGGAGTTAGGCCACCTTTCAGCCACACAGGACCAGCCGTAACTCCCTCTGTCCGCCACCAGATCAAAGCAGTTGATCCGAAGACTGCAATTGCCGCCATCGGGAAAATTACCGGTTTGATCATCGCCCACCATTTATTGTGGTGCGCGCCAAAATCATTTGGGGCCACATAAGACAGCAGCCGCCACCCAAACTGCGTCATCCAGATGTTCCCAACGCCGTAGAAACTTGCCGCGAACGTCGCCAAGAGAATCCATTGTGATTTATTCATGGCTTCCTGTCCTCGCCATTGCTTCTGACATCTGCCGTTCCTGCCATGAGGCCGGTGAATGTCCGTCTATCTCTCGGGATCCCAATGGTGACGGAGCATTTCTATGCCGGGCAAGCCCTCCGCAAATTCCCTCTGCAGTTCCAGGACTTGGCGTCGCCGAGCCTCTTTCTTTGGTTCCAGGCTTTTAACCAGCTGGCTGCTCATCTCCATTTTTGGAATTTTGGCGAACAAATCAGCGCCTCCTTTCGTCAGCAGGAGCGGTTCGCGCCGCCCGGCTTTCGGATCTTTGCCGCGCTTCACCAAATTCCGTTCGACAAGCCCATCTAGCATGTAGACCAGCGTTGACGGCGCGGCTCCCATCAGCCGGCTGATCTCTGCCATCGAAGTCACGCAGTGAGAGAGATGACGAAGAAGGCCAAATTCGATAGCGCCGATTCCAGAATCATGACTCTCCAGCCCGGATTGGAGATCGGTGCGCGAGATCTTGGTGATCGCTGCGCACAATGACCTTATCCGGCCTGCCATGGCCACGCTTCCTGTGGTTGCCGGTGATGGGTTCGACGGGGTTTCCCCCCGCCCATCCACATTTCTTCGCGATTGATCGAATCGACGATTTATGTAGCCGGATGGAACCTCAATTCTGAGTAGAATGACCGTATGACTCACAGCACTGGGAGACCACACCAGGCGCGCCTGGAGGTTTTATTGCGCGGCGTCCAGGGGTTTGTCCAATTTCCGCAGAATGCCATGGACGCGCTGTTGAATCGTGTCACCGTGCGTGAGGTGAAGGCAGGGGAGATTCTGGCGCATGAAGGCGAACCGGGTGACGCACTCTTCCTGGTAGTCTCCGGTAGTTTGAAGGTGACACGAAAGTCGCTCGACGGCCAACCGCCGTCGTTGCTGGCCACAATCAGTATGGGAGAGATCACTGGGGAGTTGGGCTTGCTCACCGGCCATCCCCGCGCTGCCACCCTCACTGCCGTGGAACCGGCAGTGATCGGTGTACTCAGCAGAGAAAGCCTTGACTCCCTTTGCGCTCAATTCCCGGAAGCAATGACTGCGCCACTGGGTTGGATGGCCGACCGCCTTACTCAATACCAGATCGCAAATGCCATCACCGACAGCCGCATGCTGATGGAGTTGAGTGAGGAAGCGCGGCGGGATCTTGCCACATCCTTCCAGACCGTCGATCTGCCGGCAGGACAGGTTCTGTTTCGCGAGGGCGAGGCCGGAGACGCGCTCTACATTATCCTGAGCGGACGCGTGCGCATCGAAGTCCAGTCAACAGACTCCGAATCACCTGTAACCGGCGACGAGGCGACGCGCCGAGTCCATCTGCTCGCTGACCTGGGAAAGGGCGATCTGCTGGGCGAGATGTCGTTGCTGACCGACAAGCCACGCTCCGCAACGGCGGTTGCTGTGCGCGATACTCATCTTGCACGGCTCGATCGTCTCTCGTTTGATCGCCTGGTCGCGGCCCACCCGCAACAGATGCTCGGCCTGATGAGCCGCCAATTGGCCGCACGTCTGCGGGCGCAAAATGACGGACGTAAAGTAGAGGGACGCCCACCCATCTCCATCGCCGTGCTCCCTCTTTGTCGCTCAAATGGAAGATCCAGCGCAGGCGCGTTTGCTCGCGAACTCGCCACTCAGCTCTCGGCTTTCGGTCCAACGCTCCATCTCAACGCTGCCGAACTCACCAGGATCCTCGGTCATGACCCGTTTAAGCCTGGCATCGCAAACAACAGTCAGAACTTTCGCGATGGAATGCAGAGAAGTGCGGCGTCTGAGCGACGCCTGCTCTCGTGGCTCGGCGATCAGGAAATATCCTTTCGCCATGTGGTCTACGAAGCGGATGAGAGCAACAGCCCCTGGACCTCGCGCTGTATGCGGCAGGCTGATGTGCTGCTGGCGGTAGCCGATATCGCAAGCGACCCGCAGGAATGTGCTCAGACCTTTGAAAGCGTCTCCCGCGGCATTGCCTCCTCCATCTCAACCACCCTTGTACTGCTCCATGGCAAGGAAGCTGGAAGTCAGGACCGAATTGCGATCACACGCAAAACCGCCGCATGGAAACGAATCCTCGGCGTCTCCACGCACGAGCACGTTCGCCTCAACAACCCGGCAGATGTGGG
>Ga0116135_1000860_pt1 | contig 16344 bp, 12 predicted proteins | sample June2015DPH_20_1_FD_89738 | JGI IMG/M metagenome (GOLD analysis project Ga0116135, IMG submission 89738) | Peatland microbial communities from SPRUCE experiment site at the Marcell Experimental Forest, Minnesota, USA - June2015DPH_20_10 | ecosystem: Environmental > Terrestrial > Soil > Wetlands... | reverse complement strand
CGGCACCCGCGGCAATCATTATCACCACACCAAGACGGAAAAGTTCCTGGTCGTTGAAGGCAACGGGTTGATTCGGATGCGGGCCATTGGGAGTGAAACCGTCGAGGAATACATGGTTGCCGGCGATGCTTATCAGGTAATCGACATTCCTCCCGGCGTTACGCACTCAATCACGAACATAGGCGACCGCGAAATGGTCACCCTGTTTTGGGCCAGCGAGATATTCGATCCCGACCGGACGGACACGTACTATCTTCCCGTTGAAGTCGAGGAAAGCAAGCGGACCGCCATGGAGACAGCATGAAAATCGCAACCATTCTTGGCACCCGGCCAGAGATCATACGGCTCTCGCGGGTGATTGCGGCGCTGGATCGCAATGCCGAGCATATGCTAATTCATACCGGACAGAACTACGACTACGAGCTGAATCAGGTGTTTTTTGACGATCTGCGTATCCGCAAGCCCGACCACTTTCTGGGCGCTGCGAAAGGAAACGCCGCCGCCACAATTGGTGCGATAATCGCGAAATCCGACAAGGTGTTGAAGGCAATTCGCCCGGATGCAGTTCTAATTCTTGGCGATACCAACAGTTGTCTGGCGGCGATTGCGGCAAAGCGCAACAAGATTCCGGTATTTCACATGGAAGCAGGGAATCGATGCTTCGATGAGCGTGTTCCCGAGGAGATCAACCGGCGCATCGTCGACCACATCAGCGATATCAATTTGCCCTACAGTTCGATCTCCCGTGAATATCTGCTGCGCGAAGGCATCGCGCCGGACCGCATCATCAAGACCGGCAGCCCCATGCATGAGGTGCTTCACCATTACCTTCCAGTCATCATGGAATCGGATGTACTGGAGCGGATGAGCCTGCGCGAAAATGATTACTTCGTGGTGAGTTCCCATCGCGAAGAAAATGTGGACGAGCCTGCACAGGTGAAGCGGCTGGTGAAGCTGTTGAACGGCCTTGCAGGCGAATTCCATCGGCGTGTGATCGTCTCAACGCACCCCAGAACGCGCAAGCGTCTCAAAGGCCTTGCCGCCGGCCTGCGCGAGGAGGTTGAATTGCTGCCGCCTTTCGGGTTCCTTGATTATGTGCACTTGGAGATGAAGGCGAAGGCCACGCTGTCAGACAGTGGCACCATTTCGGAGGAATCCTCGATTCTGAACTTTCCAGCGCTGAATCTTCGCGATGCGCATGAGCGCCCCGAAGCCATGGAAGAGGCGGCTGTCATGATGACGGGGCTGGATCTTCAGCGTGTCCTGGATGGGCTGCGTATCCTGTCCAGCGAAGGGCAGCCAGCGTCCCGGCGGGTCTACGACTACGAGGCGCCGAACGTCTCCGACAAGATTGTAAAGATCATTCAGAGCTATGTGCACTATGCGAATCGCGTTGTGTGGCGCAAGGGCTGATTGAAAGTGGGCCGTTGAATCTACGATGAAGATCCTGATTGTCTCGCAATACTTCTGGCCGGAGAACATGCGGATCAACGAGCTCGCTTCCAGCCTGCAGCAGCGCGGCCATCAGGTTACGGTCTTCACCGGCAAGCCGAATTATCCGGCCGGAGAATACTTCCCTGGATACAGCTTGTTTGGATGCTCACGGGAGCAATACGAGGGTATGGAAGTCGTTCGCATCCCCCTGCTGGCGAGAGGCCGAAACAGCCATTTGAGGCTGGCTCTGAACTATGCATGCTTCGCGGTGGTCGGATCGCTACTTGCACCTTTCAGGCTTCGCGGAAGTTTCGATGCCATCCTGGTGTTCGCCGTTTCTCCCCTGACGCAGGCGTTACCCGCGCTGGTTCTCAAGATGTTGGGACGGGGACTGGTTCACATATGGCTTCTCGACCTCTGGCCGGACAGCCTCTCTGCCACTTCGGCAGTGAGATCGAAGAGCGTGCTCTGGATTGCGAGGATCATGAGCAAACTGATTCATCGCGCCGCCGACATGAACCTCGTGTGCAGTCGCGGGTTTCGCGAGCGGTTGGCAGCGTTGGGGGTTAGTCCGGAACGGATTCGTTACCTGCCCAATTTTGCGGAAGACATTTACGGAAGAAGAGTCGAGCAGAATGAAGCGGCCCGACACGATGCCCTGTTGCCGGCCGGTTTTCGCATCCTGTTTGCCGGCAATGTAGGCTACGCGCAGGATTTTCCGACCATCCTGCACGCCGCCGAAATGCTGCGCTGCGAGCGAGGCGTTCAATGGATCATCGTGGGAGATGGAAGAGCGTCCGAGTGGCTCAGTCAGGAGATTGCCCGCCGCGGCCCTGAGCAGACGGTGCACACCATGGGCCGGTTTCCACTGGAGGAGATGCCCATGTGGTATGAGTGCGCCGACGCCATGATGGTGGCTCTGCGCAGCGACCCGATCTTTGCGCTGACGTTGCCGGGAAAGGTTCAATCCTGCATGGCCGCCTCCAAACCAATTCTCGCCGCTCTCGATGGAGAGCCGGCGCGCGTTATTCAAGAAGCACGGTGCGGCATCTGCGTTCCAGCCGGCGACGGAACAGGCTTGGCGGAAGCCGCTCTTCAGCTTTCACGGATGCATGCCAATGAACTACGCGAACTCGGGTTGAACGGACGCGCTTACTTCGATCGGCATTTTGAGCGGCAGATGGTTATCGCCCAACTGGAAGATTGTCTTGCGGCCGTGCCGGGCTGCTGACTCGCGCAGGCTATGCGAAATGATGGCAGAGGATCACACTTGATCGGTGTTACCGGAGGCACGGGATTTGTGGGACAGAGGCTGGTTGCAAGACTGTTAGGCGAGATGCCTGTTCGCGTTCTGTCAAGCGGCGCGACCCCGACGCCTCTCAGGAATGTAGAGTACCTGGTTGGCGATGTGCGTTCTACCGAGATTGCAGATCGGTTCGCTCGCGGATGCAACGCGATTGTGCACCTGGCCGGCATCGCGCACACTAGTCTTCGGACGCGCGCAGAAAGAGAGCAATCGCATTCGGTCAACGTGGAAGGCACGCGAACGATGCTCGAGGCGGCTATACGGAACGGAGTTGATCGGTTCGTTTTTGTATCGACCGCGCATGTCTATGCGGCGCAAACCGGGTTGAATCTTGAAGAGTCGTCGCCGGTTCGCGCGACCGGCGCATACGCTGAAACCAAAATCAAAGCAGAAGAATGTGTGCGCAGCGCCGGCGAGAGGGGGCTGAAGGTCGTGATTGCGCGGCCCTGCCTGATCTACGGCCCCGGCGTACGCTTCAACCTGGAGCGCATGATGCGCGCTATCGATGTGGGCTACTACTTTCACCTTGCGGGCGCAAATCCGTTGCGCAGTGTTGTATCTGTTGAGAATGCGGCCCGCGGGCTGCAACATCTTGCGGCCAACGAAACACCCACCGGCACGTACAATCTCGCCGATGAAAGTGCAATTTATCTTGTTGACTTTGTCAACGATCTTGCCGCTCGCATGGGACGGCGACGACTCCGCACCATTTCGCCAAGTGCGATTGGATTTGCTTCTGCGATCGGCACCGTCCTGCAGAATTTAGGAATTCGTTTTCCCCTCACACGCGAAGCCATCGCAAAGTTGACGTCGGATTTGTCGCTTAGCACAAAGAGGCTGGCCGAGACAGGCTTCCTTTGGGAATACAACGACGGACAGGTGCGGCAGCAAATGGTCGACTACTACCTGCGGGCGAAGCGCCGATGAAACGCATCTTCGATGTCATGGCATCCAGCTTTCTCCTGTTGGTGCTAGCTTTGCCGATTGCCGTCATTGCCCTGGTTGTCAAAATCAGTTCGAAAGGGCCGGTCCTCTACTGGTCTGATCGTGTGGGCCGGGACAATTGCATCTTTAAAATGCCGAAATTCCGCAGCATGCGCTTCGATGCTCCCCAGGTTGCGACGCATCTGTTGCGCGATCCCGACGCATATCTAACCCCGGTCGGGAGCTTCCTCCGGCGCAGCAGCCTTGACGAGTTACCTCAGCTCTTTTCCGTATTGGCAGGCCGCCTCAGTCTCGTGGGCCCGCGCCCCGCCTTATTCAACCAGGACGACCTGATCGCGCTCAGAACCGAGCGCGGCATTCAGAAACTCACGCCCGGCATTACCGGTTGGGCGCAGATCAACGGGCGCGACGAGCTGCATATCCCCGAAAAGGTGAGCCTCGACCACGCGTACCTGAAGATGCGTTCATTCCGGTTCGACATGAAGATCCTCCTCATGACTGCCTTGAAGGTCGCTCGCCGCGAGGGCGTTTCCCACTGAAGGAGCCTTCGCCTACGCCATAGCCAGTTTCGAAACCGGGTCTCCTGAAGGGCCGCGATTCTATAAGGCCCTGCACCAGGACAGAAGGATGAAATGCAATGGACCACGCCGGCCGCGGATGCGGATGGCGTAGTCCATTTGTCTTTGAGGATGAATTTGCCGGCGCTTTCCCGCGCGAAATCGCGCGATTCAATACTGCCCGTAGCGGCCCTTGATGGAGTCAAACAGTTTCGCGGAATCGTAGCCGACGCCGTCTTTGAAGACAATCTCCACCTTCTCAATGTCGTTGATGTTGGCAGCTGGATTCCCATTGATGACAACCAGATCGGCGTTCTTGCCCACAGCGATAGAGCCGATGGCGGCCTGGCGGCCAAGAAACGTCGCACCGTTCAGAGTGGCAATGCGGATCGCTTCCAGCGGCGTGAAGCCATCTGAATCGACAAGCAGTTCCACCTCGCGCTGATCGCCGAACCCCGGAAGCACGCCGCCGTCGCCGGTTGGGTCGGGGCCACCAAGGAGCAATCCACCAGCCTGAACAAACTTGTATTCAAGCTTCGCGTTGTGCTCATAGGCGAGAGCGCGGGTTGGGTTGGCGGGCCGGGTCAGTTCAAGGTTGCGCGTGTAGAGATAAGCTTCGCGCGTGGGCGGCGACATTGCCTCAAGAACGCGATTCTGCAGATGAAGATGCTGCGGGATGGAACTTTCAAATACCGGAAGAGTGCTGGTGACTGCGACGTGGTGATCCACGAGCAGCTTGATCAGTGTCGCTGCATCTGCGCCGTCAGGGTCCATTCCCGCAAGCGTAGGAATGCCGGAAGAGCGGGGGCAGATATCTGGCTGCTTACCCGGATCGAGCTGCGTGTTGACGAAGAACCCGTGCTCCAGGTTGTCGATGCCGATCTCAGCGGCCTCGGGATACGTCACCGCGCAGAGATGGCCGGTAACCTTGATCCCGTGCTTGTGCGCTTCATCCACGGCGGCCTTGAGCTCGGCCCGCGTAATGTTCATGTAGGCCTTATAGCTCGTGGCTCCCTGGGTAGCCCAGTAATCGACAAAGGCGCGCGCATCGTCAGGCCCGGTCAGATTGTGCATTTGTATGAAGGGGCTGTTTGAGCCTTCCAGATAGGGTGCGGTTACGTCCATGTGCGGGCCGGGCAGGTTGCCAAGGTCGATCTCGCGGCGCAGGTTCAGGTCGAGATAAGGCTCCACGCTGCCGGTGGTGCGCATGGTTGTGACGCCGGCGGCGAGGTACATCCGCGGCGAGGTGAATGTCATCTGCGGCACGATAAGGGGTGGTTCAGAGGATCCATCCGCAGCTTCGTCGGCCCGCGCTATGTAGTAAAGGTGGTCGTGCATGCCCACCAGGCCGGGAATTACCGTGCGCCCGGTGAGGTCGATGACCGGCACTTGGATTCCGACTTGCGGCGTTGCGCCGATGCTGCTGATTTTGCCATTCTCGATCAGAATAGATTGGTTCTCAAGCGGCGCAGCGCCGGTCCCGTCAATGATCCGAACGTGCGTCAACAGAACCGACGGCGCGTTGACCTTGACATACTGGAGCACATCGGCGGAGAGCTTGGGTGCTTGGGCCTGAAGCGAAGCGAGGGCCGTGGAAAATGAGAGGATCAGGAATGCCTTTAGGCGAGAACGCATGGGGAGTCTCCAGTATAGCGACTGTGGGCAGCGCGTGCTGAGTGCGATTTATCGGGCGATTGCGAATTCCATTAGAGAGTAGAACACGTCGCCGTTACAATCAACGGTATTGCATCTGCAGAAGATCAAGCTTTAAGGGTTGATCCGGAATTCTATGCGCGTGGCAATCGATACTGGCGGAACATTTACAGACTGCGTCTATCTCCAGGATGGAAAGCTTCGGGTGTTAAAGGTGTTTTCCACGCCCGACGATCCTGGGCGCGCAGTTCTCGAAGCTTTGCGCAAAATCGGTGCGCCGGCGAATGAGTCAGTTCGCCACGGTACAACCGTGGGTACGAACGCGATGCTTGAGCGTAAAGGCGCAAAGGTTGCCTTCGTCACAACAGCAGGATTTGAAGACGTAATCGCGATTGGGCGCCAGGCTCGCCGAAAGCTATATGACTGGTTTCAGTCTGCGCCCGATTGCCTGGCTCCGGCCGCGCTTCGCTTCGGGGTTGAGGAGCGGATAAGCGCGGAAGGAGTTGCGCTCAAGGCAGCAGATTCGGCCGCGCTCGACCAACTGGCGGAGCGGATTACGGCCTCTGGAGCCGAAGCGATTGCCATTTCCCTTCTGTTTTCCTTTGCGAATCCAGCGAATGAAAATATGGTTTACGCAGCACTGAAGAAGACAGGCCTTCCGGTCTCCGTGTCTCATCTCATCCTGCCGGAGTTTCGCGAGTACGAGCGCGCATCCACGGTTGTGGCCAACGCCTATCTCTCGCACGTTGTTGGTGGGTATATGGAGAAGCTGGTCAGGAGCGTCGGCGCAGAATTCGCCGGCAGAGTTGAGGTCATGCAATCGTCGGGCGGCATCATTCCTGCACGCATTGCGGCTGACGAGCCGGTGAGAACTCTGTTGTCAGGGCCAGCTGGCGGGGTGATGGGTGCATATCAATTAGCAAGTCTTGCCGGCTTCGACAAGATCATCGGGTTCGATATGGGTGGCACATCGACCGACGTATCGCTTGTCGACACCCGGCTTGGCGGACCTCAACTCAGCACAGAGTCCAATATCTCCGGGGTGCCAATCGGCATTCCCATGCTCAATATTCACACGGCGGGGGCGGGTGGTAGTTCTTTGGCGCGATTCGATGCTGGCGGTCTGTTGCATGTCGGCCCAGAGTCGGCAGGATCGATGCCAGGCCCGATCTGCTTTGGCCGCGGTGATCAGCCGACCGTCACCGACGCAAACCTGATTCTCGGACGCCTCGATTCGACCAGCTTTCTCGGTGGCGCCGTTCCGCTTGATCGGGAGCGCACGGTGCGTCTGATGGGTGAGGCGAAGGGATCGATCGCGAGCGTTGAAGAGTTTGCCGAGGGAATTATTCGCGTGGTGGAAGCGTCGATGGAGAAAGCAATCCGCGTCATCTCAGTCGAGCGCGGCTACGATCCGCGCGACTTTACCCTGGTGGCTTTCGGCGGCGGTGGACCTCTGCACGCGTGCGCTCTTGCACATGCATTGCGCATCCCGCGCGTACTCATTCCGGCATTGCCTGGTGCGCTTTCGGCAGTGGGTATTCTGCTTGCCGATGCAGTGCGCGATTACTCGCGGACGGTAATGCTTTCTTCTGAAGCGAGTCTTGAAACAGTGTTTCAGGAGTTGGAGGAACGCGGCTACGCGGAGTTCCGCAATGAAGATCTGAATGGAACCGCGGTGCGGTCCCTCGATCTGCGCTATCGGGGACAGGGGTACGAACTGAATGTTCCATTCAATGCTCAGATGCTGACGGCATTTCATGAATTGCATCGCCAGCGGTATGGATTTGCGAATGAGCAGCGAGAAGTGGAAATTGTGAATGTACGGGTTCGTATGATCGCAAAGTCGGAGCCCTTCAACCCCATCAAGAGGGAGTTGCGGGAAGGCAACGGTGAACAGGCGCTGCTGTCCACTCGAGCGGTGCACTTAGGTGGGCGCACGTTGGAGACGCCCGTATATGATCGCGCTGCGCTGCAGCCCGGCGATACGATTCAGGGCCCGGCAATTATCACCGAGTACAGTTCCGCAACCATCCTTCCACCCCAGGACACGCTGCGGGTAGATGCGCTCGACAACCTGATTATCGAGGTGCACGGATGACCGCGACCAGGCATGCTCACGATCCAGTAGCCCTGGCGATCTTCCAGAGCGGAGTCCACTCGATCGCAGAAGAAATGGGCGCGGCTCTGCGGCGCACATCCATTTCGCCCAACATCAAGGAGCGCCGCGACTACTCCTGCGCCATCTTCGATGCCCAGCGGCGAGTGATTGCCATGGGCGATCACATGCCGGTTCATCTTGGCTCCATGCCTATGTCGGTGAAGGTTGCAGTTGAGACGCTGCCGCTTGGTCGAGGCGATATGGCCATTCTCAATGATCCGTACGCCGGAGGCACTCATCTGCCCGACATCACGCTGGTGTTGCCCGTGTTTATTGCGGATCGTGCCGAGCCTTTCTTCTATGTTGCCGCAAGAGCGCACCACGCGGATGTGGGCGGAATGTTTGCCGGGTCCATGGGTCCGGCACGCGAGATCTACCAAGAGGGTATCCGCATTCCTCCGGTGCGCATCATGCGCGGTGGAGTGATCGACTCCGAAGTTCTTTCCTTGATCCTGCATAATGTGCGCACGCCGCGTGAGAGGGAAGGCGATCTTGCCGCGCAGATCGGCGCTTGCCAGGTAGGGGAACGCAGGCTTCACGAGGTAATTCAGAAATACGGCGCAGAGAACGTTACGGCCCTCACTGAGAATCTGCTCGAGTATTCTGATCGCCTGATGCGCGCCGAATTGAGCAAAATGCCGGCCGGAGTTTTTGAGGCGGAAGATTTTCTGGACGATGACGGAGTCGGCCCAACTCCCCTGCGTATCGCTGTAGCAATTTGCTTCGATCCCAAAAATGCCTCGGCGGTGATTGACTTTCAAGGAAGCTGTCCGCAGGTCGCCGGCAGCGTGAATGCGGTCTATGCCATCACCTATTCCGCATGCTTTTATGTGTTGCGGTGCATGCTCGCCGACGATGCGCCGGCTACGGCGGGGTTGATGAACTCAGTGACGGTAAATGCACCTGAGGGCACGATCGTCAATGCGCGTCCGCCGGCCGCAGTGGCCGGTGGCAACGTTGAAACCTCGCAGCGAATTGTCGATGTACTTCTTCGTGCGCTGGCCAAGGCCATTCCGGAGCGCGTGCCGGCGGCGAGTTACGGTACGATGAGCAATCTCACCGTTGGCGGCATTGATCCGCGCACCAGTCAGCCGTTTACCTACTATGAAACAACCGCCGGAGGAATGGGCGCACGCCCGGGATCGGATGGAATCTCCGGCGTGCATTGCCATATGACGAATTCGCTGAATACTCCCATCGAGGCGCTCGAATATGCATACCCGTTTCGCGTGCGTTCCTATGGCTACAGAAAGGAATCAGGCGGTGCGGGGCAATTCACCGGCGGAAATGGATTAGTGCGTGAGATCGAATTGCTCGCGGATTCCCAGGTGACGCTTCTCTGCGATAGAAGAAAGTCTCGACCCTACGGACTTGCGGGTGGGTCACCTGGCGCAAGTGGGCGCGCGCTCCTTATCGACGAGAATCAATCGGTCGAGCTTCCTTCAAAGTGCAGCGTTCATGCGTCGAAGGGCGGCCGGATTCGCATGGAAACGCCAGGCGGTGGAGGATGGGGATCGCCGGGCTCCGACGAGGGAAACAAACAGGCTGCAGAATGAGAAGTAGAATGCGCAGAGACCTGTCTCCCATGTCGAGCAGTGCCGGTCACTGCGCCTGTGAATTAAAGCGCTCAGATTGCCCGCGGGGGAAGCGATGAGCCAGGGGAGCCCGAAGCCTGACACTGAGGTGAGCACAGAGGCATTCGTGTGGATCGCGCGACTCACGGAGCGTGAACGCTCCACCTTGATTGCGACATTTGCGGGCTGGATGCTGGATGGCCTCGATGTGATGGCCTACAGCTTCGTCATTCCAACCCTGCTGATTGCGTGGCACATGACCAGGGGGCAGGCAGGCATGCTCGGCACTTCCGCCCTGCTGATCTCGTCTTTGGGCGGGTGGCTTGCCGGAATGCTCGCGGATCGTTTCGGGCGTGTCAGGGTACTTCAACTCACCATTCTATGGTTCGCGCTGTTCACGTTTCTCAGCGGATTCACGCACACATTTACTGAATTGCTCATTGTCCGAGGATTGCAGGGGCTTGGTTTCGGAGGCGAGTGGGCGGTGGGCTCTGTCCTCATGGGCGAATCCATTCGCACAAAGTACAGAGGCAAAGCCGTTGGGACGGTGCAAGGCGGATGGGCCATTGGGTGGGGCATCTCGGCGCTTTGCTATACAGTGTTCTTTTCCCTGATGCCGGTGGATTTAGCCTGGCGCGCGATGTTTTGGATCGGTATTCTGCCTGCCCTACTGGTCTTCTACATTCGCAAGCATGTTCCGGAGACTGAGGCCTTTCAGAGCGCCCATCTTGCGCACCGAGGTGGCGTGATGCGAATCTTCGCGCCGGCAATTCTGCGCACCACGCTGCTCGCTTCGCTCGTATCGCTTGGCGCGCAGGGTGGTTATTACGCAATCACAACGTGGTTGCCTCTTTATCTGAAAACCGCGCGCGGCCTGACGACGCTCGACACCGGCGGATATCTGGCGGTTGTGATTGCGGGGTCCTTTTGCGGGTATCTCACTGCCGCGTATTTGACCGATCGATTGGGGCGCAAGGGCACGCTGATTCTTTTCGCGGCCTGTTCCCTTCTTGCCGCGATCCTCTATACGAGTGCGCCAATCGGAAACAGCGTCATGCTGATCCTCGGCTTCCCGTTGGGATTCTTTGCGTCAGGGTCGTTCAGTCCCATGGGCGCATTTTTTACAGAACTCTTTCCCACGCCGCTGCGCGCATCGGGCCAGGGATTCTCTTACAACCTGGGACGCGGCGCAGGCGCGCTCTTTCCCACATTTGTGGGGTTCTTCAGCGCCAGGCTGTCGCTTGGAACTTCCATATCCGCCTTCGCTGTTCTGGCTTACCTGACGATGATCGCCTGCGTCCTGCTGTTGCCGGAGACGCGCGGACGCGACTTGATTGCGTGAGCGCATCGCAGCATCAATTCGCACGAAACAAATCCGGCAGAAAAGTCAAACGGCCAGCGAGTTTGCCGGCCGTTCATGTTTTGCGAAGCCGTTTAATTTTTGTGGCGTGAGTGTCCGAGTGAAAGCACTTCCAGCGCAACGGGTGCAAGACCGGCCTTCGTGATGTTGAGTTCCTGCGCCGCAGCATACGATAGGTCGATGATGCGGCCTTCGGATAGTACTCCGCGATCATTGATGCGCACAACCACAGAGCGTTTGCTGTGAAGATCAGTAACGCGAACCATGGTGCCGAATGGCAGCGTCGGGTGGCACGCGGTCATTGCATACATGTCGAACCGTTCTCCGCTGGCGGTGCGATGACCATTAAGCACCGAGCCGTACCACGATGCAATGCCGCGAAGAATATCAGTCCGGGTTTGAGCGACTGTGTGCTTGGGAGCTAGTGCTGTGGGAGTTGCGCTCACGATCGGTGGAACTGTTAGTGCGGGTCTGGGAAGCCGCGCGTCTGCCTGCACTGGCTGTGTGGAAAGTGTTACCACCACACCCGCCAATACAACCGATGAAGCACCCGCCAGAAGACAAATACTAAGCGGAGTTTTCAGCGTTATCTTGCGTGATTTCCTTCGAATAACCATCAGGTGATTCTACTAAACAGACCCCTATTTGCCTAGTTAATAGCAAGACATTTCAGGGCTAATCAGAGCTAGTGATTGAGGCCTGAAATCAAGCACTTGAGAGTAAGTCCTTTATATAAGCTAAGTTGCTCTGGTGAGCAACGTGAACGCAATGAAGATTCTTTTCGTGATAAGTCGGACCAATAGTCTGGATGGGGCGAAGAAGCGTCGAATTGAACTGGTTCAGGCCTGTTGAAAACTTCATCCTGAAAAGGAGAATTGCGTGTACATACAGACACACTTCATCTCGGGTTGCCTCGCGTTCATGTGATGTGGGGTGACCAAATGGATTCGCCTGTCAGTTTTCTTCGTGCGGATTGAAATTTGCAGCGCTACGAAGGCTGCACGATGAATACAGGCCAGGGCGGCGCTGCTGATGCGCAGGCTCTGTCAAGGAAGTCTCCTGGAATCCTCCCATGCTGGTCAGTGCAGCGCCTTTCTTTGTATTTCTTGTTGCGGTATGTCTGCTCTATTGGGCGGGCGCCGGGTCACGCCGTTTTCAGCTTGCAGTGCTGGTCGCGGCGAACCTGTTTTTTCTGGCGCGATTCAGCCTGATCTACCTTCTGCTGCCTGTCGCAGCCAGCGTGGATTTCCTTGTGGGCCTGGGATTCGGGCGCACGCAGCGGCCGGAGATGCGAAGGATCCTGCTCGGCATTTCGCTGGCCATCAATCTTGGATTGCTCGCTGGACTCAAGTTAATTCCGCTATTGACGGCAGGACGGTTTTCGTGGCTCTTTACGCTAAGCCTTTCCTTCTATTGTTTCCAGTCGCTCACTTACACCATCGATCTTTACTTCGGCGAGATGCAGCCCACGCGCAGCTACCTTTCGTACCTGGGTGCGTCGTTGTTTTTTCCATCAATGACGGCGGGACCAATTCCGCGCACGCGCAAGCTGCTGGAGCAGTTTGCGCGGCCCTTCGCATTCACCGCTGAAGATGGCGGGACTGCGCTGTTGCTGATCGGCATTGGCCTGGTGAAGAAGTTGCTCATCGCTGATTACCTCGCCAACAATCTGGTAGGCCGCGTCTTCGATACACCTGCGCTCTATTCGAGTGTGGAGATTGTGGTCGGCGTGTACGGCTATGCTCTGCAGCTATTCTTCGACTTCTCAGGCTACACAGACATTGCAATGGGCGCCGCCCTGCTGCTCGGCATTCAACTGCCGGAGAACTTCCGGCGGCCGTATCTTGCAGTGAACGTAGCCGAATTCTGGCGGCGTTGGCATATCACATTCTCTGAGTGGTTGCGCGACTATCTCTTTGACGTGCTACCCAAGCGCCGAAAATTCCCGGTGCTCTCATACAGCTATGCCTTCCTTATTACATTCACCCTAGGCGGACTATGGCACGGGATCTCCTGGAACTTCTTGATCTGGGGTGTGCTGCATGGGTTGGCACTGGGCGTGGTGTTTGCGTGGAAGCGCGTGCGCAAGATTCCATCGCCTGCGTGGTGGGCCAAGCTGCTCGGCGGCCTGATTACGTTCAACTTTGTTTGCTTCACCTGGATTTTCTTTCGCGCGCCCACACTTGATGGCGCATTGAGCATTCTGCGCGGATTGGGTGAGTTGACCTGGGGTGTGGAGAACCTGACGCCGCTGGTGTTGGGCGTATTGGCTATTGCAGCGGTGATCCATTGCTTCCCGCCGCGCTGGTTTGAGATTTCGGCGGGATGGGCCGCGCGTGCGCCGTTCTGGGTGCAGGGTTTTGCGATGGCTGCCGTGATTCTTCTGATTCAAACGCTGGCGGGTCGTGGCTCCGCTCCCTTTGTCTATGGCAATTTTTGATTTTTCTGAACACGGTCCCGAGACGCCTGCGCCCAAACCCAGCGGCGCAGGCTTTCCGTTCAAGACGGCGCTGGCGATTCTTGTCCTTGTCGCAGCGCTTGCGGGCTGGCGTTGGGAAGTCGATCATGGAAAGGGAATTGATCCCAACATCTTTGTGGAAACTTTTTCATTACGCTGGCCGCAGCCCCCTGCGCCCCTGGTTCCCAGGGTTCCTACAACAAAGAAGAGTGAAAAACTCCCGCAAATCTCTCCGGTATTCACGGACGACTCCAACAGCCTCGATCCATTCTTTGCCGCTCTGTGGAAGCTTGAACAGAGCAGAGGTCAGCAGAGCAACGACGGCGGCGTGGTCACGATTCTGCATTACGGGGACTCGCCGACAACTGCCGATCTGATCACCGGTGATGTTCGCGCTCAACTGCAAAGCCGATTTGGCGATGCTGGCCGCGGCTATACGCTCATCGCGAAACCTTGGGCGTGGTATGGTCATCGCGGAGTGGAGATCAGTGACCACGGATGGAAGATGCACACCGGCGTGGGCCTGATGCGCGAGGGAATCTATGGGCTGGGCGGCGCTGCTTTCGATGGACAGCCAGGCGCGTGGAGCAAATTCAAGTTGACGGAATCCCAGCAGACAGCCGTGAATATTGAATACCTCGCAAAGATCGGCGGCGGCTCATTTGAAGTAGATGCCGACGACCAGCGCATCGTGGAGCAGTCGACCGATGCTGACGCGCAGGCGACCGCCGCAGTCCATGTACAGCTTCCGGCAGGAACAAAAGTTGTCGCCATTCGTCCAACAACAGGAACTGTAACCTTGTTTGGCGCGGACTTTCTCCGCGGGACGAGTGGTCTGCTCTACGACAGCCTGGGATTGAACGGCGCAACCACCTCGGTGCTGGCCCGGGTGTTGCAACCGGTGCTGTGGAAGCAGGAACTGGAGCGTGCTGCGCCGGCGCTGATCGTAGTCAACTACGGATCGAACGAAAGCAGTTTTGGCTCGTTCGTGCACAAGCAGTACGCAGCTGAGTTGCGTCTGGCCATTCAGCGGCTGCGTCAGGATGCGCCAGGCGTTCCGATCCTTGTAATGAGCCCAATGGATCGCGGAGAGCGCAGCGGACTCGATGAGATTGAAACCATGAGCACAATTCCCGAGATCGTCGCGATTCAGCGCCAGGTGGCGGCGGAGACGCATTGCGCCTTTTTTGACACGTATGACGCAATGGGCGGCGACGGCACCATGGCGCGCTGGTATGGTGCGAGCCCAAGGTTGGTGACCGCCGACCTGTTGCACCCCACTCCGCAGGGCGCAACCATTGTGGCGGGGCTGTTTCTTGAGCAGATGGCGCTGGGATACAATCGATGGAAGATGCAGCACGGAATTTCCCTGCCAGTCGAAAACCCCGCAACCCCCGTGAAGGCTGATACGCCCAAGGCACCGAGGCAATCGAAGACCGCGAAACAGCGCGCTGGAAGCAAGGCCAGAACGCAATGATCTCGCGCGCTCCCATGTGGATGAATGCGGCGTTTTCAGTCGCGCTGCTGGCTGCGGCCAGCGCGCCTCTGCTTGGCGTAACAACAAAGAAGAAGCACCATGTCGCTGCAAGCTCACCGAGCGCCAAAGGGCACACCAGCACATCGAAAGCAGCGGCAAAGAGTGCAACGGGAAAACCTGCCACCAGTCACGCGACCACGGGGAAGACGGCGACAGGCAGAACCGCTCACGCGCGTGCTCGAACCCGCGTGCACTATTACGCGGGGCCCCGTATTGATCCTGCCCACAAAGCAGCCCTCATTGAAGAAATTAGCGCAGAGCTCAAGGACCCTCCGGCGAAGGCAATTGCGTACAGCTCAGCGCTCGATGGATTCTACGCACAGCTCGCATCCCATGAGGCTGCTCAAAAAAGCGCTGAGCCGCAGACCAACACGGTACGCGTCATGCAGTTTGGCGATTCGCACACGGCGGCGGACATGTTTACCGGTGAGGCGCGGCGCGTCTTCCAAGGCCAGTTTGGCAACGGCGGCATCGGCTACTCCTACGCGGGCCATCCCTTTGCCGGTTACAGAATTCTCGGTTCGGAGAGATCGCAGACAGCGGGATGGAAGACGCAGGGAAACAAGTTCCTGCAACTCGGCAACGGCCAGACTGGCCTTGGCGGCATCAGCATTTCGACCGAGCGCGCAGGCGAACGGGTTACGCTGGACGCGCCCTGCTCCACGCTTGAACTCCAGTATCTGCAACAGCCCGGCGGCGGCAGCGTGCGCTTCACTGACAACGGCGCCGACATCGCAGAGATTCCAACCGACGCTACGGATATCGCGCCGGGTACCTACAACTACATGTGTCCTGCGGGTGATCATCACTTTGAAGTAATCACGGAAGCGAGCGCGCCCGTCACGCTGCTTGGTTTTGTTGCAACGCAGCCGGGAGTGACGTGGGAGTCGCTCGGCATCAATGGAGCCGAAGCCCCGCTGATTCTCAAGTGGGACCAGGCGCTCTTTTCCCGCTACTTGAAAGACAATTCTCCAGCGCTGATCGTGCTGGCGTATGGCACCAATGAAGCTGCGAGCCCGGCGTGGGACGAAGAAAGTTATCAGACCGCGTTTGCGTCGATCATCGATTCCATTCACTCCTATGTTCCCGAGTCGTCGATCCTTGTGGTTGGTCCTCCAGACCGTTCCGTCGCGCAGCATCGTGCATGGCATCCGTTTTCAGGAACCGATCACATTGTGCAGGCGCAGCGCGCAGTTTGCCGCACGCATGGATGCGCGTACTGGGACCAGCGCGAACGCATGGGCGGCCTCGGCGCGATGCAGCAATGGGTCTATGCGGGCTGGGCGCAACCGGACCACACACACTTTACCGGCGACGGTTACCGCGCGCTGGCCGACGCGCTGCTGGCCGACCTGATGACTG
>Ga0116135_1000859_pt1 | contig 16346 bp, 15 predicted proteins | sample June2015DPH_20_1_FD_89738 | JGI IMG/M metagenome (GOLD analysis project Ga0116135, IMG submission 89738) | Peatland microbial communities from SPRUCE experiment site at the Marcell Experimental Forest, Minnesota, USA - June2015DPH_20_10 | ecosystem: Environmental > Terrestrial > Soil > Wetlands... | reverse complement strand
CTGCGGCAGTAAAACAGCGCCTATCGGCCTCCGCATTCCAGCGTGGCGCCGTGTAGTCCGATGCAAAACGCCCTGGCCGGCTTGCTCGGGCCGGTTTCTTCTCGATGGGATCAGCGTGCAGCGCGCTCACATAACCGTAGGGCACGTAGAGCTGGCCGCCCTGGTTGAAGCGCACCTTGCAGACACCCGCGAAGCCGGCGGGGACGGACAGCAGTGGCCGCAGGCATAGCAGCGCACCCGGTTTGAATCCAATTTTCCGTAGAGTTCCCCTTCGCGGACCTGCTGCGAGAGTTGTTCAGCCATGGTCTTCATAATCAGACCTTCGACTGCCCGACTCCATCATATCGCCTGGCGGGTGCATTGGGATTGTGCATTCTTATGCGCATTTGTGCCCTTTTGTGCTTTTCGCGCGTCGATGGCGGCTGGAGTATTTTTGGACCAACGAAGCCAATAAGTGCTTGTGTTCATTGTGCCGAGCGTTCCTTCCCGAGGTAAGGGTAGCACGTGGGTTGGCGGAATTCGATTGACCGGCTGGCGGTGGGCGTTTGTTTTGATGGGGCGCAGGGAAAAGCGGGATGTGTGACCGCCGTTTCTGGGAGTGTCAAAGCCCGAGCGCGGTCGGATGTAGGGGCTGGTACAACCCGATCGCGCCGCCGCCGGGCAAACGAATCGTGGTTTTCATTCCCCAGCGCACCTTATCGATTGGCGTACACGTGACGTTCTTGGCCGCCAGCGATTCGATCTGGGCTTGCAGATCGTCGCACATCAAGTAAAGTTCCGCGCCCTGCGGCGAATCTCCGGCTTGGCTTCGCGAACCGCTCGCCTCCGTGGGATGCACAGCCGCCTCCGCGGGAGGCAATTTGAATATGAGCCAGCCATGCCCGGCATCCACGAAGGGAAACGCCAGCACATCGCGGAAGAATGCGCGGTCCGCTTCCGAATCGTTGCTATATAGAAGAATGTGAGCACCGAGGATCATGGGTCTAGTCTACCGCCGACCACCGCCTGGCGAAAGAGCGGCGATGTACCGCGTTCGTGCTAGAATCGGACGAATCCGCAAATGACTGAAATCCTCCCGTCTATTCTGGCCGCGGATTTCGCGCGGTTGGGCGAACAGATCGCGCAGGTCGAGCGGGGCGGCGCCACCATGTTGCATCTCGACGTGATGGACGGCCACTTTGTGCAGAACCTCACCATCGGGCCGCCGGTGGTGGCTTCCATTCGGAAGATCACCCGGCTCACACTGGACGTTCACCTGATGATCACAGATCCCGACAAGTACGCGCCCATCTTCATCGACGCAGGCGCCGATCAGGTGATCGTACACCAGGAGGCCTGCAAACATCTGGACGGAACGCTGCGCGAAATCCAGCGGGCGGGCGCGCGCGCGGGCGTGGTCATTAACCCGGCGACTCCCGTTTCCGCGATCGAGGAGGTATTGGGGTTGGCGGATTACGTACTGGTGATGAGCGTCAATCCGGGATTCGGCGGGCAGCAGTTCATCCCGTATACGCTCGATAAGGTCCGGCGGCTGGACGCCATCCGCCGGGAACGCCGTTTGACATTTCGGATCGAGATCGACGGCGGCGTCACGAAGGAAAATATAGGGGATGTAGTGCGCGCGGGGTGTGACTGGATCGTCACAGGGTCTTCGGTATTTCACACTCCGGACCCAGCCGCCGCAGTGGCGGAGTTGCGCCAGGCGGCGATTGAGGCACATTCCGTGCGTTGTTAGGCAGGCGAAACTGGCTGCCTCACTCGCCCGCCGGGTAGCCCCCCAAAGCTGGCGACGCAATTGCTATTCTAGACTGAAGCCTAAATATTAACGATCGGCACGAGCACAATGATGTATCCACTGATGCATGCACGCCTTTTTCATAAACTGATTGCGGTAACCGCGTTGGCGGGCCTGCTAAGTTCCTGCGGTATCCGGCGCCACAAGTACGCCGACCCCATCGCCAAGAACACCGAACAGCCCGACAAGGTGCTCTTCGACCGGGCCATCAACGACATCGAGCACAGCCGTTATGAGATCGCCCGGCTGACGCTGCAGACGCTCATCAACACGTACGACAGCAGCGAGTATCTGGCCAAGGCCAAGCTGGCGATCGCGGACAGTTGGTTCCGCGAGGGCGGCGCGCATGGTTTGGCACAGGCCGAAGCCGAATACAAGGACTTCGAATTGTTCTATCCCAACATGGAGGAAGCCGCCGAGGCGCAGGAACGCGTTTGCGATATCCATTACAAGCAGATGGATAAGGCGGACCGCGACCCGGTGCATGCGGTACGCGCCGAGGACGAGTGCCGCCAGTTGCTGCTGCAGTATCCCAACAGCAAGTTCGCCCCGGAAACCCAGCAGAAGCTGCGCAATGTGCAGGAGGTTTTGGCGGACCATGAATATGCCGCCGCCGTCTTCTACCATCACAAAGGCGCGATGCCGGCCGCGGCCAATCGTTTGACCAGCATGGTGGACCAATATCCCCTGTTCAGCCAGGCCGACGAAGCGCTATGGATGCTCGGCGATTCCTACGATCGCATGGGCGACCGGTTCGAAGACAAGTCGGCGGCAGCCTACACGCGTCTGGTGAAAGATTATCCGTTGAGCCCGCGCGCCGCGGCCGCCAAGCAAAAACTGGAGGCCATGAAGCGTCCCGTGCCGGAGGCGGATCCGGTGGCTTATGCCCGCATGAAGTACGAGATCGAAAACCGGACCTCCCCGAGCAAGGCCAACCGGGTCATGGATACTTTCAGAAGGAACCCGGATGTGCATTTGGCGGCCAAGGGCGGGAGTCCGTCGATGACCATTTTGCGGCCTGGAATTCCGGTTTCGGTGCCGCAGAGCGCCAGTGCCGCGGCAGCTCCGGGAGCGGCCGGAACGTCTGGCACAGAAAACAACGTGAGCATCGGCCTTACCAACGATACGAAAGAACTCGATCAGAGACCCGATGCGCGAGCGAACCCGCCTAGTGCGGCCGGAGCGCCCGCGGCCGCACCGGCGGCGAATCCGGCAGCCAAGCCCTCCGAAGCGGCGGGGGTGGCTCCGCAGCAGCCTTTCGCCACCAACCATCCGCTGAGCGAGAAGGACAAGAAGCGGGCCATGAAGATGGCGCAAGACAAGGCCAAGCAAGATAAGAAAGCCCAGGCCAAGGCGATCAAGGCGGCCAAGAGTGCGCCGGCTCCGCCGGCATCGCAGACGCCATCCTCGCAGCCTGCCCCGGCCTCGGCGCCGCAGCAGGACTAGTTGATGCCTGATGCCGCGCATTCTGCTCGCCGACGACAGCCCCCACGCGCAGCGCATGGGCGAACAGATTCTCACTGAGGAAGGCTTCGAGGTTGTTACAGTCAGCGATGGCGATTCCGCGTTGCTGCGCCTCGAGGATGTGGATCCCGATTTGGTACTGGCCGCAGTTGGGCTGGCGCATCGCTCGGGCTATGAGATCTGCCAGTACGTGAAGCTTAGCCCGCGGCACAAACATGTCCGGGTGATCCTGGCCGCCGGCGTAAGGGATCCGATCGACGAAACCGAAGCACGCCGCGCCCAGGCGGATGGTTCGGTGCAAAAGCCGTTCCAGGCATCCGTGCTACTGGGTGTAGTAAAGCCGCTGCTGGAGATGGCCGTGAAGGAACGCGGATTAGGCCCCGCCCCCGCGGCGGGAGTTGGAGCCAAGTCCGTCAAGCGTGCCGGCCCAAAATCGTCAACGGTGGCGTTGATCGATCCGGAGCGTGTACAAGCGGCCGTGACGGTGGCGCTGGACGCCTGCTTACCGGGTATCATAGAGGAGATTACCGAGAAGGTGCTGATCGCCCTGAGCGCCCGATAGCGCCTATTTAACTATGCCCGATAACAGTTTCGATGTGGTTTCCAAGATCGAATTGCCGGAAGTTGGCAATGCCATCCAGCAGGCCATGAAAGAGATTCAACAGCGTTACGATTTGAAGGATTCCAAGTCCTCCATCGAGCTGAACGAGAAAGACCACAAGATTCTGCTGGCCAGCGCGGACGAGTACAAGCTGAAAGCCGTGATCGAGGTGCTGGAAGGCAAGCTGGTGAAGCGCAAAGTGCCGCTGAAGGGGCTTACCTACGGCACGCTGATTCCGGCCGCCGGCTCGTCGGTGAAACAGGAGATCACGCTGCAACAGGGTATTCCCATCGAGAAGGCGCGCGACATCGTGCGCAAGATCAAGGACAGCAAGCTGAAGGTGCAGGCAGCCATCCAAGGCGATTTGGTGCGCGTGAGCAGCCGGGATCGCGATACCTTGCAGAGCGTCATTAAACTGCTGCGGGACAACGATTTCGGCATTGACGTGCAGTTTACGAACTATCGCACGATTTGATGTCGGTCAGTCTTGACTTCAAGAAGGCGATGTGTCAAGATGGGAATATGACGGGGACCAAGACCGCTAGGATTGAAGAACCGAAGACGCTGACCCTCCGGTTGGACGAGAATTTCCATCGGCGGCTGAAATCCAAACTGTTGGCCGACGGGGTGAGTTTCCAGGTCAAGGTTCAAAGCATGCTTCAGGACTACGTCGATGGGCCCGCCGAGGAGCGGGAAGAGATTGGGCGCCAGGTCGCCATCGCCCGCGAAGCCATGCGCCGCTATGCTCCCGCTATGCGGGAGCTGGCTCGTTGATTGAGCCAGTCTGGGTGAACCCGGCGGCAGTCGAGCGCATGCATCACGACAGCCTGATGGAATTCGGGGGTTCACGCGGAACCCGCGACGCCGGCGCCATCGAGTCGGCGCTGGCCAGACCCCGAAACCTAATGGTTTATGGGGAACCGGATCTTTACGATCTGGCGGCGGCTTACACCGCTGGACTGTGCCAGAATCACGGATTCGTGGACGGCAACAAGCGCATTGCCTTCCTGACCGGATTCGTTTTCCTGTGGGAGAACGGCTACACCATCCTGGCCGAGCAGGCTGAAGTGATCGCCGCCATGCTATCGCTGGCCGACCATACGCTCGATGAAGCCGGCTACGGCGCGTGGCTGCGAGAACACACCGCTCCTAACGAACCCTGAATTGAGCCCCTTCTTATGCCGCGCCGCCTCGAAACCCACTTGCTGAATGGCCCGGTGGGCAAGCTGGAAGCTCTTTTAGAAGCGCCGGAGGATGCCAATCCGCGCGCGGTGGCGCTGGTATGCCATCCGCATCCGTTGTTTGGCGGGACCATGCACAACAAGGTGGTCTACCGGGTGGCGCGGGCGCTAAGGGGCGCGGGTTACGTGGTGCTGCGCTTCAATTTTCGAGGCGTGGGCAAGAGCGAAGGCCGCCACGATCTGGGAGCCGGCGAAGTGGAAGACGCGCGCGCGATGCTCGGCTGGCTGCGCAGCCGCTACGCCGGGCTGCCCTATACCTTGGCGGGTTTTTCATTCGGCTCGCGGACGATCTTGAACCTGGGTTGCGCGATGCAGGATGCCCAACGGTTGATTGCGCTGGGATTCCCGGCCAAGCGCGACCCGGTGGGTGTGCTGGCGCAATGCACCGTGCCCAAGGTCTTCATTCAAAGTACGCACGACGAGTACGGCCCGCCGCCGGAGATGCAAGCCTTCTACGCGCAAGTCGCCGAACCCAAGCGGCTGATTTGGGTGGAGGCGCAGGATCACTTCTTCGCGGGCGGCTTGGATGAGTTGGAAACCCAAGTGGCCCAGTTGGCTTGAGGCCCGAGCCGGCAGCCGGAATGGCGCTACAATCCCCTATCTATGGACACGTTTGACCGAAGAGGCTTTCTCATGGGTGGCGCCGCGGCGTTGTGGCAGGCGGCCGCCGCAGCCCAAACCGCGCCGTTGCGGGCTTCCCTCCGCCGCACTCTGCCGATGAACCGCAACTGGCTTTACGGCGGCGCAGCGGTTCCAGGCTGCTCGGCCGCGGACTTCGACGACAGCAAATTCCAGCGCGTGAGCATTCCGCACTCAAACAAGATTTTTCCGTGGCACAGTTTCGACGAGAAAGACTTCCAGTTCGTATCGATCTACCGGCGGCATTTCAAGCTGGCGCCGCAGCCCGGCCATAGCGTTTTCGTGGACTTCGCGGGCGTGATGACCGCGGCCACGGTCAGCATCAATGGACATAAGCTAGGCGAATATCGCGGCGGCTATACGCCCTTCTCCTTTGAACTGACGCCGCATCTGAGGCCGGACGCGCCAAACGTCCTGGCCGTCGAAGTAGATTCCACGGAGCGGCCGGACATTCCGCCATTCGGCGGGAATATCGATTACCTGACCTTTGGCGGCATCTATCGGGAAGTCGCGCTACGCATCGTACCGCAGGTGTTCATCGAAAGCGTATTCGCCAAGCCGGCGGATGTTCTGGGCGATGGCCGGCGGGTCGATGTAAAGTGCCTGCTAAACGGACCGGCGGCGGCCGGGCTCACGCTAAAAATAGAGCTGCGGGATGGCGCGCAGGTGCTTTCTTCGGTGGAGGGACCGGCCTCGGGGCAGCCCCTGACTCTTTCCAAGCTCGGCTCTATCGATCTTTGGGATCTCGATCGCCCGAAGCTGTATACCGTCACCGCGCGCCTCTATCAAGGCGGCGCACCCATCGACGAATATTCCACGCGCATCGGTTTTCGCGAAGCGCGATTCACGCCGCAAGGCTTCATGTTGAACGGGAAGCACCTCAAGCTGCGCGGCCTCAACCGGCACCAGACATTTCCGTATGTGGGCGGCGCCATGCCCGCGCGCGTGCAGCGGCGCGATGCGCTGATCCTGAAGCGCGATCTGAAATGCAACATTGTGCGCACGTCGCATTATCCGCAATCGCCGCATTTCCTGGATGCCTGCGACGAAACCGGCCTGCTGGTTTTCGAGGAGATACCCGGCTGGCAGCACATCGGCGACAAGGCCTGGCAGGATTTGGCGGTGCGCAACGTGGAACAGATGATCCGCCGGGACTGGAATCATCCATCCATCGTGTTGTGGGGCGTGCGCATCAACGAATCGCAGGATAACCACGACTTTTATACGCGCACCAACGCGCTGGCCCACGAGCTGGACAATTCCCGGCAGACCGGCGGCGTGCGGTATCTGTACAATTCCGAACTGCTGGAAGACGTAATGACCATGAACGATTTCGGCTTCCCGCTGCGTCCGCCGAATCATCCGCTGTATCTCAACACCGAGTTCAACGGCCACATGTTCCCGACCAAGCGCAACGATAACGTGGACCGGGTGATGGAACACGCGATGCGGCACGCCCGGGTGCACAACCAACTGGCGTCCGACGACCGCTATGCGGGCGGTATCGGCTGGTGCGCGTTCGACTACAACACGCACGCCAATTTCGGCTCCGGCGATAAGATCTGCTATCACGGCGTCACGGACATCTTCCGCATCCTGAAACCCGCCGGCCAGTTCTACCGGTCGCAGTGCGATCCGAAAGAGGAGATCGTGCTGGAGCCGTGCTTCAACTGGTCGCAGGGCGACCAATCCGAAGGCGGCGGGATCCGGCATGCCGCGATTGTCTCCAATTGCGATCACCTGAAGATCTATGTGAAGGGCGATCTGAAGGCGGAGGCCGAGCCGGATCGGGAGCACTATGGGCACTTGGCACATCCCCCGTTCGTGATCGACATTAGTGGCGAGCGCCTGGAGGATTGGGGCGACTTGCGCATCGATGGTTACATCGACGGCGCAAAAGTCGCTTCGCGGACTTTGCCGGGCAACGATTACGACCGGCAGTTGCGAATAGAGCCGGACGAGGGAAGACTGGTGGGCGACGGCATCGATGCCACGCGCGTGGTGCTGCGCGTGACCAACGAACACGGAGGGGCGCGGCCATTCTCGAGCGGCACGGTGACGTTGAGCCTGGAAGGACCGGGAGAGATTATCGGCGAGAATCCGTTTTCGCTGGCGGGCGGCGTGGGGGCCGTGTGGGTACGCAGCAAGGAGGGCACGGGCATCATCCGGCTGCACGCGCGGCATCCGTATCTGGGTGAGAAGACGGTTGATATCCGGGTAACGCCGGCCCCGCCGGAAGAGGTGTAAACTCCGATCGGACCGCGGGACGATCGCCGCAGTCAGAACCCGACTCTCTCCTTCCCGCCCGACCCGTATATTGCCTCAGGCGGGAGGGCACCAAAGGCAAGAGTGGAATTTCTGGATAGCTTCTTGCACTTGGTCACGGATTTTCCGCGGAGTGACGCATCTGGGCCAGAGAAGGTAGCCGAACGCGGCCAAACTGCCGGTTTGTTCGATAAATGGACGTGGCCCGGCGCTGTGTAGGCATCTTAGTAATGAAGACGCAGCCCCTTCAAGACGGCTTAGACGATGCTGGTGTCATTGTTGTGCTTGTACACGGCACGTTTACGCCTGGAGCCCCTTGGACGGACGACGATTCGGCGCTTGTGATCGCGGTGGTAGAACGCCTCGGGCCGCATGTGAAATTCGCGCGCTTTCAATGGCCTGGCATGTTTGGCTTTACAACAATACCCACACTCCCGATTGAGAGCTGCGGAGGAACTTCGAAGAGTCTTGCGGTCCATTCGGAGGCCCTTTACGCCATAGCCTCCACTCGAACAAGTGTGCGATCTGGGACGTGGGTAAATGGCTGCACATCGAATCCCTCGCGCGTGGGTCCGGTCGTGGCCGCTCGCGACGGATTCAGGAGTCGGCTGCCGATGGCCGGCCAGCCGCCCGCCGCAGTTGAAGGGACGCCATGCGGCAGGATCGGGGGCATCCCTGGAACACCCCCTGTGCCAGCACAAACCGAAGCCCATATCGTGTCCGAACTACTTACCTCGCCGACGCCGCGCGACTATGCAAAGGAGCTGGATACCCTGATCGCCAGGATCCCACAGGGAAGACCCCGATAAGTCCTTGGCGGCTGACGAGAGCCAGGAGATCGCAGCATAAGACGCTACTACGAGCATAAATTCGAGGCGTACTGACTTGACATCTCGCTCTCATTTTGAGAACATAGACCGGTGCGCGTTATCAGTCGCAAGGCCCTACGCGAGTTCGCCGACGCTCACAACGACGCAGAGACACCGCTCGACGACTGGTACCGCACGGCGAAGCGATCGCGGTGGGCCAATATCGTGGATGTGCGCAAGACGTACCCACATGCGGATGCGGTTGGCGATTTCACCGTCTTCAACATTGGCGGAAACAAATATCGCTTGGCCACCTACATCAACTATCGAGCGGGCAGAGTTTACATCCGCCGCGCGATGACGCACGAGGAGTACGGTAGGGAGGATTGGAAGAAGCGATGAAAAATTCCGCGATCGCGGTAGATCCAAAGCGCTACGGCCGTCTGTTGGCGCGCAAAGTGCCGGCGGTTATTCGTACCAAGGAAGAGAATGAGCGCTTCCTCGCCGAATTGGAGCAACTTGACGAACGCTATGACGAACTCACGCCGGAGGAGCGGGAGTTCTCCGAACTCTTGACCGTGCTTATCGAAGCCTTCGAGGATGCCAACTACGCCCTCGAAGGATCAACGTCCGGCAGCCGGTTGCGCAGCCTGATGGAAGAGCACGGCCTGCGCCAACGCGACTTGCTGAACGTGTTCGGTTCCCGCGGCATAGCCTCCGAGGTTGTCAGTGGAAAGCGCGCGATCAGCAAAGCGCAGGCGAAGAAGCTCGCCGAACTGTTCCACGTGCCCGCCGACATCTTTCTTTGAAAAGACGCGAAACGGCTCTTGGGCGCGAGGAGTAGGCCCTTCGACTAGCCGTTGGTCCTGACGGCTACTCCACGTCCAGGGCATAAGATACCGCGCGTGCCTGGGTGCGCAGCAAGGAGGGCACGGGCATCATCCGGCTGCACGCGCGGCATCCGTATCTGGGTGAGAAGACGGTGGATATCCGGGTAACGCCGGCCCCGCCGGAAGAGGTGTAGCCGGACGGCCTCCCGTCCTGTCCCTGCCCCCGTTTGACAAGGCGTTCTTCGCGACAGGACGACCGGCCACGATAAGTCTCTTGCCATCAGGCACTTACTGTACTGGTACCCAGATTTCGTTAATTGGTATCCGTACACTCGATTTGGAGTCGAAAAAACCGGTAGAATAAGTGGGGTTTCGTTTTTCATCGGTTTTTTCATCCTTGGGCCGGGAGTAGAATCCACACCATGTGGCTTGGCCCAACGCATGTTTGATGAACGATTAAGCAATCTTGCGACCGAGTCGTTCGGACTTCATTTGGGAGAAGAGAGATGAGAAGTTTACCTATGATCGCTTCGCTGGCGATATTGGCAGTGGATGCGTGGGGGCAGACGTGTACGCCGCCGACGCCGGTTTTCAGTCCTCCCGTGGTCCCGGCGGGGGAAACGCAGCCGCTAGAGCTGAACGGTTTTGCACGTACCACGGATCAGTTGCCCACATTCGTGATGGCATCCAGCATCTATTCGGCAACTGGGTTCCCATGGGTGGACTGCAAGGAACAGACGCTGACGCGGATAACGAGCACCAATACTTTTCTCGGTCTGTCCCCGGTGCTCTCGAGCGGCGATTATCTGGTATACGAAACGGGGCTGACTTCCGGCCGGGTTGCGGAGGTGGTCAACGAGTGGTCGATGAAGTCGGCAAACAAGCAGGCGCCGATCACGAGCCAGCAGCCGCTGCTCGATTGGAATCATGAGGCGACCCGCATTCCGAACGCGCGCACGGCCGTCATCGGCCATGAAGAGATGATGGTGACCAGCACGACGCAGTGCCCGACGGCGCAATTTCCAACGAACTACTGCGACATCCTGGGCGATAAGGTTGTGGTCATGAACTCCTCCGGTACCGTAGAGTGGGTCTGGGACAGTTTTGATGCGGCTCAGTTTCCATACATCAACCGGCGCGCCATCCTGGGGGAAACATGCGTGCCTGAACCCAACTCATGTCCCATCACGCTGGCGCCGATCGCACAGGATTGGCTGCATGCGAACTCGGTATGGTACGACTCCGCGGACGGGAACCTGGTAATCAACCTGCGCAACCAGAACTGGATCGTGAAGGTCGCGTACCAGAACGGCACGGGCAACGGAAGCGTCGTCTGGATACTGGGCAAAGACGGGAATTTCACCATGGAGCCGACCAGCATACCGGACCCGTGGGAGGACCATCCCCACGACGTAACCAGCCCGAGGCCCGGCACATACAGCATGTTCGACAACGGGAATGGACGGCATGCCTCGTCGGGAGGACTCAGCCGCGGCTTGGTCTATGAGATCGACGAATCCGCGCTCACCGTAACCGGGGTCGACGCGTATCCGTTGGGCGTCTACTCGCCGGGCGCGGGCAGCGCACAGTTGCTCACCGAGGGGAAGTGGATGTTTATGGCCGGCCGTCCCCAGAACGCGTCGGGGATATATTCGGAGGAATTCGAGTTCGCTCCGAATACAACTGTCCCCCTGTGGACTGAGACGTTGCCCGAACAGTATCGGGCGATCCGTTTGGTTAGCCTTTTTGCTTACTAACGCCGGCCACCTGTATGGGCGAAACGTAGATGAAGAATGCCGGAAAGACCGTCGCGTTCGCTATATTTGCCGTCACTGCGTGGGGGCAGGAGTGTTCGGCGCCGGATCCGGTCTTCAATCCCGCTGTCATCCCGGCGGGCGAGACGCAGCCATTAGAGTTGCATGGCTTTCAGTATACGGATCTGCCATTGCAAACGTTCGTGACAGCCTCCAGCCTCTATAGCGCCGCCGGCTTCCCGTGGGTAGCGTGCAAGGTCCAGACCTTGACGCGATTAACCGGATCGGGCACGTTTCTCAGTATCGCTCCGACTGGAAGCGACTATCTGGTATACGAAACCGGACTCACTCCGGGCCAGGGACTGACGGTAGTCAACCAATGGTCGATGCAGGCTGCAAACGCGCAAGCGCCAATCACGGGCCAGCAGCCGCTGATCGACTGGGACCATGAGGCCATCCGCCTGCCGAACGGATGGACGGCCATCATCGGCAGTGAAGAAATGATGGTCACGAATGCGGCGCAATGCCCGACGGCGGAATACCCAACGAACTACTGCGACGTGGTGGGCGATAAGATCGTGGTCATGGACCCGGCCGGAACCGTGGAATGGGTCTGGGACAGTTTTAACCCGGCTCAATTTCCATATCTCAATCGACCCGCCGTTTTGGGGGAAACTTGCACGCCGGGAACGAATAACGTGAAATGCCCGATCTCCCTGGCCCCGGTCGCGCAGGATTGGCTGCACGCGAACTCGCTATGGTACGACCCCAAAGACGGGAACTTAGTCGTCAACCTGCGCAACCAGGACTGGATCGTGAAGGTCGCATACCAGAACGGCACAGGCAATGGCAGCGTTGTGTGGCGGTTGGGCAACGAGGGAGATTTCACAATGGCGGCGACTAACGTACCGTCCCCGTGGGAGGATCATCCGCACGACGTGACCAGCCCCAACCCCGGCGTATACAGTATGTTCGACAACGGGAATGGACGGCATGCATCGTCCGAGGGGGCCAGCCGCGGCCTGGTCTACGATATCCACGAGGCCGCCCGCGAGGTGACCGGGATACACGTGTATCCCGTCAAGGTCTACTCTCCGTCCGCGGGGAGCGCACAGTTGCTTACGAACGGAAACTGGATGTTCCTAGCTGGCCGTCCCGAGGACGCGGCGGGGATATATTCGGAGGAATTCGAGTTTGCTCCGAATACTTTGGTCCCATTATGGACAGAGCAGTTACCCGAGCAGTATAGGGTAATCCGTCTGAGTAGCCTTTTCTATTACTAAGGCCTTTTTGCGCGCGCGCCGAGATCACTGCTCCGGTTGCGGGCGGGGATGACGGATTTCAGCGATGTTGGGTTCACCGGCATGTCCGAATACTTCCGGATGGAGGTAGTGGCCCTGGTCCCCGGCGCTTTGTCTACTTCCACCTGGATGCGATGCGCGTTTGCCCAGGCGTCTTGACGGATGCCGGTCACTTGCCACGAGATCTTGACGTTCGGCCTGTCGGTCCTAACGACAAACGTGTGATTTGCGATCTCGGAACCGATCCAGGCGCGGGCGGGCTGGCCGATAGTCGTGAGCTGGTAACGGAAGTCGCTGTTGAGGGCTTCAAACCATGCGGGCATTGTTACGGTGGCTGTGCCGCTGCCGTCGGTGACCACGATGCCGTCATAAACGTTCTTCATATCGGGCGATTCGACGAAGGAGTGGTAGAGATATTTGTTGGCTGGATCGAGCGGATGATCGATCTTAAAGGAGCCGCTAGACTTGGTGAGAAACCCGTCTACCTCCACGCCGCCGTCGAAATAGCCTGCATAGTTTCCGGTGGCCTGGGCGAATATTCCATAGCCCCCCTCGCCACCCGATCCCGCATATGCATCAATGCCGTCGCCGCTAACGCCTGCGATGCCTCCAGGGCCGACGCCCGCGGCGCCCCCAGTCGCGGTGACGCCGGCGCCGCCATCTCCGTTGCCGTTGCCATTGCCCCCGAAAGCATTGAGGCCCTTCCCGCCGTTATCGTTTGGACCGGCGGCATTTCCGCCCGAGGCATAAACGCCGGCGCCGCCCGCATTCGGATCGGACGAAGTGCCATTGGAGGCTCCGCCGTAGCCGGAGACTCCCTTGCCGCCGTTGCCGCTGGCGAGAAGCGCTTGGCCGCCGGAGCCGCCAATCGCGGAGTTGCCTGGCACCAGGTTGGTGATGTTGAGGAGCGCGGTACCCGTGCTCGTCCCCGTTCCGTTAAAGGGCAGGGTAATCGTGCCCGGGGGCCCTTGTGGACCCGTCGCACCAGCCGGTCCTTGCGGACCACTGGGACCGGTGGCGCCCTGCGGACCAGCCGGACCCGTTGCTCCTTGCGGTCCAGCCGGGCCGGCCGGACCTGTGGCTCCTTGGGGGCCAACCGCTCCGTAAGTCGAGTCGAATATGCCCGGTGTGCTCGTGCCATTGCTCACGGTCAACCGAAAGGTACCGGCCGTAAGTCCAGTAGGAAGACTGGCCACGATCTGCGTGCTGCTGGACGACACCAACGTCAACAACGCCCCATCCATATGGACCACAGGTGAACCCGACGACGGCAGCAGATTCGTGCCGGTGATGGTGATCTGTTTGGTAGTGGAATTTATGCTGGTGCTCACGACGGTGGGGGTCTGAGCGTGGACCAAAGCTGCCGTGCTAATGAGCCAGGCAGCCCCTGCTAATATTCGCGTTTTATTTCGTAACATGTTAACCTTCTCCGGCGCGCATCGGCATGCGATGCACTTAATTATTTATGCCCGGAAAGGGCGGCGCTTACAAGCTGCATGTTCTTGCAGGTGGGAATCGAATCCGAAGCCCGATGGCCGCGCACCTGCAAAAACGCGCAGGGTGGGTCTGCGCGAGAGTATCAGGGCTATAGGCCGGGCTTGCCAAAAGTGCGGCGCCGAACCGGCAACCGTACCGCGATGGTGCATCCGCTGTCCGGGCTGGCCGTCCAATCCATGCGGCCGCCCAAGCTGGCGGCGCGCGTCTTCATGCTCGGGATGCCATTGCCGCCATTGCGGCCGGGCGTGCCGCCGTTCTCATCGATCCCGCGTCCGTTGTCCCGCACGCGGAGCATGACCTCCGGGCCATGCACTTCGAACTCAGCGACCACCGTGGTGCAGCGCGAGTGACGCGCCGCATTGTGAACGCACTCTTTGAAGATGAGGAAGAGTTGCCGGCGGGCATATAAGCTCAGTTGCAAATGCGTGGTTTTCCCGGCGATCCGCAACTCGAAGCCGACCCCCTGAGACTCCAACAGGTCGCCGGCGAACTCCCGCATGCGCCGGATTAGGGCGTCCACGCCCTCGGGTTCGGCGCGGATCGACCATACGACATCGCCGATCGAATCGGCTAGTTCGCGGGCCAGCGTGGCAACCCGGTCCAGCCGATCGTTGGGCTGCGCACGTCCCGGATCCCGATCTACGCGCGCCACCTCGCTCAGTACCGCAATCTGCGAGAGGCTGGCGCCGATATCGTCGTGCAAATCGGTGGCGATGGCCGTCCGCATACGTTCCAGCTTGACGGCCTGCGCCACGCGGTAGCGATGCGCGGAGAAAACCAGCCCGGCTACGCACGCCAAAGCCAGGGTTTCAAACCACCACCGCCTCCAGAACGGCGGCAGAACCGTGAAATCGATTTCCGCGGGGACCACGCTCGGCCGATCTTCCGAATTCACCGCCTTGACTAGAAACCGGTAGCCCCCCGTCTGAAGCGCCGCGTAGCTGACGGTATGCTCCCGGGTATCATGCCAGACCTCATCCGTCCCTTCCAGCTTGTACTGGTAGCGAAGACTCTCTTCCGGCTCGTCGTTAAAGCCCACGAAGGTGACCTGGAGCCGATTGCGCGAGGCATCCAGTCCAGGCGGCCGGATAAGAGTTTCGCCGGCTTCCGATACCCGATAGGACTGGCCGCCGGTTTGCAAATCCGTAATCAGCACGGTGGGGATCGTGGGCGGCCGGTCCGCGGTAGGCGTCAGTCTGGACAAGCCTTGTGTCGTGGCGAACCAGAGATTGCCGAAATCGTCGCGGAACGCCGACCTGAACGAACCGCGCGCCACTCCGTCGGCAGAAGAGAAATGCTTGATGTGACCCGTGGCCGGGTCCAAGCGGTCGACGCCCTTCCCCGTGCCGGCATAGATCCGCCCCAGTTTGTCGTCCACGATGCACCGGATCGTGTTGCTGGAAAGCCCGTGCGCGGTGTCATAAGCACGCACGCGGAATGGTGCGCGGCCGGGGTTTTCCACCAATCCCAGGCCGCCCGCGCCGGAGCCGATCCACAATCTACCGTGGCTGTCGACGAGCAGTGCGAAAATCGTACCGGCCGGCACTCCATCGCCAGTCTGAAAACTGGTGAATCGCCCGCCGTCATAGCGGAGCAGACCGCCGCCCCAAACACCCATCCAGACGGCGCCATTGCGATCCTCGGCAAAGGCGCTCACCAATCCTCCGCCTGCTTCGTCAAGAAACGAGATTGCCTGCGTCCGGGGATCCCATCGCATCAGCCAATTCTCCTGCACGGTTTGCGCGGACGCCCAGATACCGCCCTTGGAATCCTCGAAGACGGCGAACACCTGAGCCTCCTGCGCATAACATGCCTTCGGCTGTTTCGCCGCCAAGTCCGGCGCGCTCATCCGGGCGAACCGGCAAAGGCCCACGCTGGTGGCCGCCCACCACTCGCGTGTGCGGCTTTGCAGCAGGATCTGATGCTGTCCCCAACCAGGCTTTCCGCCAAACACCTTGGGAACGCGGGTTCGGAAGTTGCCCTTGACAGGATCGAAGATGTCGATCGAACGGCCCGGCTGGACTGCCGATAATGTCACCGCCAGAACCTCACCGGCGCGACCCCCAACAACTGAGAACACCCGATCGCTGGTCATCCCGTCCCGTTCATCAAATGTGACAAATCCAGCGGACCCAATCCGCATCACCCCG
>Ga0116135_1000858_pt1 | contig 16356 bp, 18 predicted proteins | sample June2015DPH_20_1_FD_89738 | JGI IMG/M metagenome (GOLD analysis project Ga0116135, IMG submission 89738) | Peatland microbial communities from SPRUCE experiment site at the Marcell Experimental Forest, Minnesota, USA - June2015DPH_20_10 | ecosystem: Environmental > Terrestrial > Soil > Wetlands... | reverse complement strand
GTGATCGATCTATGCGCCTGGGTGCACGCTGAATGGGTCCGCATCCATCCGTTCGCGAACGGCAACGGCCGCACTGCCCGACTCTGGGCCAATACTGGAAAGTGGTCTCCATGGAGATACCTCGTGAAAGTTCAAGGCTAGGTTTTCCCGGAGTGGATCGCTGGGCAGCGACAATGGAACGGGCGGGGGAGCGACAGAATGACCTGAGGCTCTTAGAAAGAATGGCGGGCGCTCCTCAAAGGAGCGCTCGCTGAGATCTGCCAAAATAAGGACGATTGTGAATCCGTCACCAGATGACGGGAACCACGCCCGACTTCTTGATCAGCTTGTCGTGCGTGACGAGTTGGATTCCTTCTACCAGCGCAGTGGCCCCAATCAATCGGTCTTGAGGATCTTTAGGATACGAATCGGGGAGGCTCACCGCGCGCGCAGCGATCTCTGGCGTAATGGGAAGCACAGTCATTTTGGAAGCGCACAGGCGGACGAAGGATTCTACGCTGAGAGTGGTTTCCACTCGCCCCTTTTCGGCAAGCCAGGCCAACTCCACAAGGGTAATTCCCGAAATCGCAAGTCCGCCTTCGACACGAGCGGCGCGAATAACTTCCTTCGCACGTTTCGACAGTTTGTCCGGTTCAAAAGCAAGCCAAATGACGATATGAGTGTCGAGAAGAATCATTCAGGCAGATTCCAATCGGAGACGGGAATCGTGTTCTCAATGTCTCCAACAATACGGCCTTTTCCTGCCAGAAAGCCGAAAATCTCGTCTTCGTTGGACTCAACCCGGCTGATTTGAACAACAGGTTTCCCGTGCTTTGTGACCACCACCGGCCGACCGCTTGTGGCCACCTGGTCCATCAGTGCGAGGCACTGCGATTTGAATTGGGCGGCTGGAATCTTCTGCATGAAATACCTCCATCAATATGACCATAATATTATGACCATTTCAGAATAGCAACTTCCTGGACGGACACAATGGGGATCATGCAGTTACTTGCATCGGAACCAGCACCTCGGGAAGTGGGTACCTCGGCCAATGAATCGGGCCCCCATTATCGGGAAAGTTCAAAGCGCCTGCGCGCAACCCCTGTCCAATCCATTCCAACATTTCTCCTGTTGTCGCCGTGATCAGCACCGGCGAGCAGCCAATCCCGTCGAACTGCTCGATCCTCTTCTTTTCTTCGATGATCCCAAGGATGTGTTCCGCCCATGACGGATCGGCAGGCAATCCCAGGAAGCTCACCAGCGTGGCCCATGCCTCTTCTCGCCTGTATCGCAACAGTATCGTCCGTCCGGCGCTCCCGTTGGTGTGGAGTTCCTGGGACACCGCAAGCAGATGACGGACAGGATGTTTCCGGCCAGGCAAGGTCACCGTCCCCTTGTAGCAGGAGGCATGTTCGCCGAGCGACACTTCCTTCATTTCACCGTCCGGAAACGTTAAGCTGAAAGCGGCCTTCTCGTGAACTGCTGCCGTGATCGCGCCGACATCCGAATCATTGCCGAAAACGCTCAGAAGATGCGCTTGCCGATCTTCTCCTATATAGTGATCGACCCGCAAGCGAATGCGGGTCGAGGCCTTCTCCGTGATGCGCACGTACTCAAGCAGCCCGAACCGCAGGTGGGCATTCTCCATCGGCGTCTTCCTCCTTCTTGGCCGGCGTCTCGGTGAGCTTCAGCGTCCGACCATCCGCGTAAACCAGGTACAGCTCATTGGCCCATCGCTCGCGATGGTGGATGACCTCTGCATCTCCGTCCTGTTCCACAAATGTCGTCACATGCTTTACCGAGCGCCACCGGGCTATGTGCCGGTCGTCTCCCTGGCCGAAGACGCCGTTCAAGAGTCCCGCGGTACATAGGAGCCCGACATGCCCCCCATGCAGCGGCGTAATGGGCCGGCCAGTCGCAACGTCCTCATGCGGCATCAGCAGCGGCGCCGCCTGTTTCCATGCACCCGATTGCGGCAGCAGATCTTCCAACAAATCGTACGGAAGGCCGCGATAGCTCAGCTCAGCCTCCCCAGACGGAGGAATGGGATAGGGCATACACGCGCCTGGCTGCAATTCAGGAAGTTCCAGGAAGTTGCCATACAGGACAACGCTCAAAAGTTGGCGCTTGTTGTTTTCAACGGCCGCTCCTCTGACGTCGCGCCGCAACCCGAGCACCGCGATTTGCCGGTACTGGATCGAATCGGGATCGGTCATCCGAAAGATATTCAATGCAGCGAAGTGAGAACTCAGTATCCCGGCGCAGTCGTGCAAGCGCTCGAAGGGAATCACCAGGATCAGAGCGCCTTCCATTGTTAGCCATCGGTAGGTATGTTCCAGGAACAAGACCTCCATTCTGCGATTCGCGATGGAGCCGATCTCGGAGTCATATGGCGGATTCAGATACAGCAGCGAGAAGGATTCGGGCCGCGCAATAGCATCAAAGGCATTGCCATGGATCGTCTCGATGCCTCTCGCGCTTGCTGCCAGTGCCCGCTCAGCATCGAGTTCAACGCCGTACCGCCGCACATCTGTCCCACCGGTCACAAGATCAAGAGCTGTTCCCTGCCCCACGCAAGGATCGACCACAGAGGCCGGCCGGTCGAACGCGAGGAGCGAGCGAAGTTTGGCGCCTTCGCTTTCAGGAAGCGGGTAGTAACCCATCTTCAACCGCGCAACACTTCGTGCCATTGGGTCTCCTTTTCTTGGATGATGGAGATATGTGAAATAAAGCCATCAATCGGCCGGGAAGAAAACAAATCTCGCCTCGCCAGAAGGACGCAAATGCGCTCTGGTAGCAAACAGCCGGTGAACTATGGGAATACCACGTTGGCGGAGATGGAGAGTCTCACCGAGTGATTTGGCGATCTTGCACTCGCCGAAATTTATGACGAATTTTCGACGAAAGTGGAGCGCGACAACAGTTAACCCGCCTCGGCAGTCTTGCCTCCGTCGATCACCATTTGCGCGCCGGTCATGAAGGGAAAATCGTCGGAAGCCAAGGCTAATGCGAAGGCAGCAATTTCCTCCGGTTTGGCCATGCGGCCCTCCGGGATGTGAGTCCTGGCCCATGCCGAAGCCGCCGTCTCCCACACCGCATCGGGCACATTCTCCATCCCGGCGTCGCGGCGTACCAAGGCGGTGTCCGTCGTCCCCGGAATCAGCGCGTTGATACGAATTCCCTGGTGAACATAGTCGAGTGCCGCGGACTGTACCAGTCCCACAAGCCCGCGTTTGCTGGCACTGTACGCGGACCTCTTCGCGGTGGTGGCAATTGCATTGGACGAGGACGTGACCACAATCTTGCCGCCGCCATGAGCCAACATGTACGGAATTTCGTATTTCATCGCCAGAAAGACTCCGCGCAGGTCCGTGCTCACAACGTTGTCCCATTCGGCGGAGGTGTATTCATGAAGCGGCTTCTCCAGCGTAATTCCGGCGTTGTTAAACGCCACGTCGAGCTGGCCGTACTTCTGTACGGTCCGATCGACAAACGACTTCACCTGGCTCTCATCGCGAACGTCTGCGCGGATGTAGGTTGCCTCCCCGCCTCTGGACCGGATCAGGCTTTCGACTTCATGGCCCAGGTTTTCGCGCCGCCCGCACAATGCAACCTTCCCGCCCTCGGCGGCGAACAGAAGAGCCGCAGCGCGGCCGATGCCAGAGGTCGCGCCGGTAATCAGAACGACTTTACCGTGAAAGCGCAACCGGGCCGGACTCGCAGCCGGCGCCGCCACGGGCGCATGAGAGCACGCTGTCAATGTTCCGGCTGCGGCTGTGGCCGCAAGACCGATCATGGCGCGGCGATCCATCATCTTCTCCGAACTCTCGTTCATATGCACTCCCTGCCCCGTTGTAGGATATAAATACGAGCAAACACTCGCGATACCTCATAATGTGAGCATTTACTCGTAATTGTCAAGGCGGGAGTCAATGAAAGACGAAGAAGAAACAGGAACGCGGCGCCAGGAGCGCGGCAAGAAGCGTATTGAGCAGCTACTTCGCGCGGCGGGAGAAGTCTTTGCGGAATTCGGATATGAGAACGCCACGACGAACGCCATCGCGGCGAAAGCCGGCGTGTCCCCGGGTTCCCTCTACCAGTTCTTCTCAAATAAACAGGAGATTGCTGAAGCGCTGGCGAATGCGTATGCCGCCAGGAACAGCGAATTGCACGAGTCGGTCTTCCGTCTGGAGGCAGCCGGGATGCCGCTCCGCAATCTGATCGACAGGCTCGTCGATCCCTTCCTGGAGTTCCGCCGCAATTCTCCTGGATATCATGCGCTCCTGGCAGGTTCGGTGGTGTCCCGCGAGTTAGCCGAGCGCAGTCATGCGCTGCATCAGCAAATGGTTCAGCGCATAGCGAATCTCGTCCGATTGCGCAATCCTCATTTGCAGGACGAAGCAATTCAGACCGCCGCCGAAACGTCAGTGCAGATTGTGAAAGCCATGTTGCCCCTGGCTGTCGAGGGCACCTCCAGGCAGCGCGAGATTGGTCGGCGTGAACTGAAGCTCGTGCTGGAACGATACCTCGCTCCCCTCGACAAGTCGCCCGCCTCGCGCCAAATACCACGCGGCACAAAGAAGCGCTAGCGAGACGCGCACGCTCAAGATGTCTTTCGGGCCGGGCAACAAACCCACGCGCCCGCACGAACTGTGGCGGCTTGAGGGTCAGCTGTCGATTTCAGGCCGAGTCACTCAGCGAGACTCTCCATCTCCGCCAACGAAAAATTCCCGTGGCTCTCTGGCCGATTCCCACCAGAGTGCATAGGCGGCATTCTGGCGCGGCCAAGATGTGCTTTATTCCCGCCAAAGTACGCTTTATTGCACAGGAAAAGAATGTTTCTCCGGATATGAAGCGAAAAGTCAATTGCGATCGCGCCGGCAGATCGGATTGAGGCTCACCGACTATCGCTTATCCTCAACACGGAGGCACATACCGCACTATGTCTAAATCGATTCTTTCCGCGATCGATGCGGAAATCTCTCGCCTCAAGCAAATCAGGGCTCTCTTGAGTTCGACAGGGTCGACTCAAGTAAAACGTAAACCGGGTAGGCCGGCAAATACGGCGCCAGTCGAGGTTCCGATCATCCAGAAAAGAAAGAAGCGCGGAAAGCTGAACGCTGAAGGGCGAGAGCGCATCCGAAAGGCACAGATCAAGCGCTGGGCCGCGGTGAAGCAAACCAGTCTCATCAGTGCCTGTTCACCCTACTAAGCGATAGTTCATCTTTAAGCGGCCTTGGCAACATCGAGACGGAAATCCGGAATTACGCAACCAGAAGAAGCAGGACCCGAGTCCGGACCGCCGGGAGGTCGATCGACCAGCGTGATGAGACGCAGAACAAGTTCGCTTCCGCATTGGCCGCACCGATCGGAGTTCGAGTTCGTTAGGTTTCTGCACATCCTGCAATAGATGGCAATTTCAACTGGGATCGCACATCAGCCGCGAGGCCAGAAGTGCGTCTCAGAGCAGGCGCGCAGGCGTTGGGCTGCGTCTTCGGGTGTAATGTCGCGCTGAGGCATGCCCAGCATTTCAAAACCCACCATGAATTTGCGCACCGTTGCCGAACGCAGCAGCGGCGGATAAAAGTGTGCGTGAAAGTGCCACTCGGGGTGGTCGACATCGTCCGTTGGCGACTGGTGAAAACCCATCGTGTAGGGAAAGCTGGTTTCGAAGAGGTTGTCAAAGCGGGTGGCGAGGCGCTGCAGGGCATCTGCCAGGCCATCCCGCTCGGCGGAATCGAAGTCTGGAAACGCGCCCAGGTGGCGGCGGGAGACAAGCAGCACTTCAAACGGCCAGACCGCCCAGAACGGGACGATCGCGGCGAAATGCTCATTCTCAAAGACGATTCGCTGCCCTGCGGCCTGCTCGGTCGCCAGGTAGTCGCAGAGCAGGCAATGGCCGGTGCGAGCGAGGTGATCGCGCTGGGCCAGAGTCTCGGCTGCCGGCTCGTCGGGAATGAAGTCGGTGGACCAGATCTGGCCGTGCGGGTGCGGATTGCTGGCTCCCATCATGGCGCCGCGGTTCTCAAAAATCTGCACGTACCGGATGAATTCCTGGCTTCCCAGCTCCTGATATTGCCGAGTCCAGGCATCAACGACGGGACGGATCTCCTGGGGCGTCATGCGGGCCAGGGTGAGCGAGTGGTCGGGGTGGTAGCAGAGCACCTTGCAGATGCCGCGGGCCGGCTCCGCCACCAGCAGCGGCGAAACGGAAGTATCGGCTGCGGGTGCCGGCGAGTCTGGAAGCAACGCCGCGTAATCGTTTACAAAACTGAATACGCCATCGTACGAAGGGTTGGCCGAGCCGCCGGCTCGCTGGTTTCCCGGACAGAGATAGCACTGCGGATCGTAGTGTACGGCTGAGGGCAAGGTCTTCTGGCCCACCTCACCCTGCCAGGGGCGCTGCGTGCGATGCGGCGAAACCAACACCCAGGATTGCCGCAGCGGATTCCAGCGGCGATGCGGAGACTGACTCTTGCTTTCCATGCGTGCTCCCGCAGCAATTGTAAAGTCTCCCGGACGAAATCGGGCTCACGGGCGCAGATCGAAGGCCGGCCGCAAGGTGCCATCCATGTAGAACGGGACCGAAGTGTGCTCGTGAACGATCTTCCAGGCGCCGGCAACGCGTTCCAGGCAGAGCGTCTCCCGCATCCAGAAGTCGACTTCCCTCTCCGCGCCCTTCTTGGTTCCAGTCATGCGAAGGAAACCGTGAACGAAGGCGAGGTCGCCGCTAACGGTGACTTTGAAGTCGCGGGGCTCCAGACTGACGGGCGTCTCCCAGCTATCGAGCCAGGCCTGCTTCTCCTTCAGATCGATGCCGTGATGGACAAGCGGCGGAGCCAGGTTGAAAACCGCTGCCTCCGGCGAAAAGGGCGCGGCAAAGGCGGCGGCGTCTTTCACGTAGTTGGCTTTGAGCATGGACTCGATGAGCGTGAGGATTTCTGCTTCGGCTGTTGATGACGGCGCGACGGTTGAAACGGGGGCGTGAAGTGTTGCAGTGGACATGATGGGACCTCCTTTGGGGTTGATGCGCTTTTTGGGTGGCTGCGAGGACGTTATTCAGTGGGGATGAGAATCTCGGTGATCAGTTCGTCTTCAGGCGTGGATTTGGGATCGTTGGCGTAGTTTTCGATGGCGAAGTCGGAGCGCACCATCCAATTGCTTTTGGAAACCTGCTCCCAGACGCGGCCGGAAGCCTGGGGCAAATTGGAGTAGGAACCGGTGAGGACGAACTTGCTGTACTTGCCGCCGGCAAATTGTTCATAGCGCAGCTCGCACGGCAGAGACGCAGGTGTCGCCGCGAGGATATAGCCGGCACGGTAGGTGTCCGGCTTCATCTTGTAGAGAGCCATGGCGCCGGTGATCTGGTTGTGCGCGGAGATCAGGAATTCGAGCTGGTGCAACTCCTGCCAGGCCTGGCGAGCGGTTTGCATGAAAGGGCCGGCCTTCTCGATAAAAACGTAATGCGTGGTTGGCCATTGGACAATTTCTGGTTCCAACGTCAGGTTCATAAGGGCTCCTTTGCAGGTTTCGCGGAAGATTCAGTTCCCGCAGAGCTCAGCTGTTCAGCGGCATGGGACGCTCATGGAGGATCATCCAGGAAATGCCAAACTTGTCTCTGGCCTGGCCAAAGCGAAACGCGAAAAAAGTTTCTTCCATCGGCATGAGGGCCTGGCCGCCGCTGGAGAGAACCTTATAGATTCTTTCCGCCTCTTCAACGCTGCCCGGAAAGAGGGTGAGGTAGGCGCTACGCAGGGGCTCGGCGTTGGGGATATCCGCCCCAAGAAGCATCGTGTCGCCGATATCGATTCGGGCGTGGAGGATAGCGTCTCGCCAATCCCGGCCGAGGATACCGGATTGAGGGTTTTGGCCGTGGGTCATCATCATCACGATTTTCCCGCCGAGGTGCTGCTCGTAGAAGCTGAACGCCTCGCGGCAGGTGCCGGGAAAGTTGAGATAGGTGCGGAGCTTCATGGTTGGAGTCGACATGGCGTTTTCTCCACTAAGCGAGGGCTGCGTGGGGCTGGTTGAAAAGAAGCTCGACGTAACGGCGCAGGTGGTTGATGCACTCAATGGCAATGGCGGAGTTCTGCCTGGCCTTGGCGAGAATGAATGCGCCCTGGATGGTGGCCTGCGTGTAGAGAGCGAGGCTTTCGGCGGTAAATCCGGCTTGGTCGACTCCAGGGATGCCGCGTTGGCGCATGGCTGCTTCGATATCGGGAATGAGGGTGGAGGCGTGGCCGCTGATGCTCTGACCGCAGGCGTCGCGGAGCGTGGGGTGAGTGTCGTAGACCTCCTGGACCATGGTTCCGACCAGGCATGTGAAGTCGGGCAGATCACCCTGGATGAGGGCCTTGCGCAGGTCGATGTAGGCCAGCAGTCGGTCAACTGGATCGGGCAGCGCCGACACGTCGTTGTAGGCCGCGGCGGCAAACAGAGCCGAGGTGCGATAGCTCCAGTAGTCCGCGGCGGCGAGGGCCAGATCTTCCTTGCTCTTGAAGTGGTGGAAAAAACTGCCCTTGGTGAGGGATGCGGCCTCGCAGATGTCTTCAACGCGCGTGGCGGAGTAGCCTTTGGCGCGGATGACATGAAGTGCGGCGTCGAGCAGCCTGGTTTTGGATTCGTGCTGGGTTTCGGTGGCGATCATGAAGATACCTACTTGTTGGTATGTAACCATACCGACTTGTTGGTATGCTGTCAAGGATTATTATTATCCGCACGAATTGCAGGCGGTGGAATTCCTGGAGCGGGACGCCTGACCGAACCTTCCGCAAGCGTCCGCCCCGCCGCAGGCGGCTTGCTATAACATTTGCATGCGCCCCTCCGACTACACGCCCCGGCCTGCCGTGCTGAAATGGCTGCTTGATTCTGATCCGTCCCTCCGTTGGCAGGTGATGCGAGACCTCACCGGTGAACCTCCCAGGGTCGTTGCCGCCGAGCGATCTCGAGTGGCAACGGAAGGCTGGGGTGCCCAGCTTCTGGCCCGCCAATTCCCTGCAGGCCACTGGGGTGATGGTCCCCCGGGCTGGCGAAAGGATCTGCCGGAGCACGACCGGCGATTGCTGATTGCGCTTTACAGCCTCGCTGTCCTCATGGACCTCGGTCTGGACCCAGCCGGCAACCAGGCACGCAAAATGATCGGCCGCGTAGACAAGGGGCTCAAGTTCAAATGGCTCGACAACCGCCCTTTCCTTCACGGCGAAACGGAGGCCTGCATCAACGGCAGAATCCTCGGCGTCGGCGCATATTTCAAAGAACCGAACGACGCCCTGGCCAATCAACTGCTGGGCGAGCAGCTTGAAGATGGCGGCTGGAACTGCGAGGCGCCCAAGAGCCGGCGATCGTCTTTCCATAGCACCATCTGCGTGCTCGAAGGACTGCTGGAATACGAGCGGGCCCAGCGCAAAAATGGACGCAAATCAGCGGCCGTCACAAAAGCCCGCAAGAGGGGCGAGAACTATCTGCTGGAGCGGAGCATGTTCCGCTCGCTCCGGACCGGCGAGGTAATCAACAAACGCTGGCTCCGCTTCGCATTTCCGCCGTATTGGCACTACGACGTGTTGCGCGGACTCGATTATCTTCGCCATGCGGGAGTCAAACCCGATAGCCGGATGCAGGAAGCAATCGAAGTAGTGATTCAGCGCCGCCATCAGAACGGGCGCTGGCCGCTCAATCTCGTTCATCCCGAATTTATTCCGTTGGAGATGGAGACCGAAGCCGGCAGGGCGAGTCGTTGGAATACGCTGCGCGCGCTGCGGATTCTGCGCTGGTATGACGGCTCGGCGAAATAGAGGGTTGAGTCCGCGCTTTCCCGTGCCTCAAACGCGGGAGATGAGGCACCCAATTCTGCGCGTATGGAATCGGTGATTTTAGGCAGGCGTCAGGTGGTCCATCGGCGGCATGGAGGCCAGGAACAGGCGCGCGAATTCGGCGCTGTACCGGTCGAGCAACTCCTTCACGCGTTCGGATTTTTCGGAGCGGACGATCAGGCCGGCGTGGTGGTGCTTCTTCATGCGAATCACGATTTCCGGATCGTTGAAGGCGGAGGTGTCTGGCTCCGCCGTCTGGGCCAGGCAGAGGACGCTGCCGGCATATTCGTTGCGCGGGGTCGGCGGGGTGTAGGACTTGCCGCGAAGATGGCTGATTTCAAGGTTGGCCCACTCGCGCCAGAGGTTGATGCCGGTGGAGACTTCGACGAGGTCGGCGATGAAAGCTCCGCCGACGCGGGCGGCGATCTCAAGAAAATAGTAGCGGCCATCGGCGTGGCCGCGGATGTACTCAGCATGGGTGACGCCGCGGACCATCCCCAGCGCGGGCGCGAGAGAAGCGTTCATCTCGGTGAGTTCTTTCCAGTCCCTGCTTTCGCGGTCAACGGTGCGGGTGGTGAAGACGCCGCCCTCGTGCATGACCTGCATGGGTGGGCGGCCGTACTGATGGACAACGGAGAAGCTGACGTTGCGCTTGGTAACGATCGAATCGACGTGGTAGATGTCGCCGGGCACGAACTGTTCAAGAAGGTAGTGGCTTTGCTTGTCGCCAAGCTCGTCGAGAGCGCGCCAGAGCTGTTCGGGTTCTTCAATCTTTCGGATGCCGACGGCCGACGCTTCTGACCGCGGCTTGAGCAGCCAGGGCGCGGGGACCCGTGCCATATAGTCGCGAAGTTCGTCGTAGTTGAGCACACGGCAGAACTCAGGGACGAGGAATCCGAAGCTCCTGGCCGCTGTGCGCATGGCCAGCTTGTCGCGGTAAAACGACGATGTGGTTGTGCCCATGCCGGGGACGCACATATGTTCGCGGACCTGAGCTGCCGGCTCAAGATCGAATTCATCCAGAGCAATGACGCGATCGAAACGGCGGCCGCGCGACATGTAGGAGACAGTGTTGAGCAGCTGCTCGCGGGTGAGGCCGGAGGGCATGGTGACCAGTTCTTCGAGGGATTCGCGGGGCCACTCGACGTCGCGCAGGTTTTCAAGAGTGAGCAGGGTGGGTTTGACGCCCATCTCCGCGCACTGACGCAGGAAGTCGTGGCCTTTCTCGAAACTTGCCAGGCAAAGAAACCGCTCGCTGCTTTCGCCCATTGAAGTTGCTCCTGATGGTTCTCGCCAAGCCGAGGCCAAACCAGGTTTGGTGCTCGGATGAGGATAGTTCTACCATAGACGCTGGCACTTGCAGTGAGGCAGACGCTCGCGTGAGGCTCGCACGGGCGGACCGCTTTGCACCCCTTCGCCAGGAAGAAGGGGGAAAGAATGGGGTTCAAGGTTTCTGTGGTTGGGTTTACGCGGGGTCCTTGCGGTCGGAATTCGCCCAGAATCACTGTCCCTGTTGATTTGTGAACTTCGGGTACAGAGGATTAGAGGTTTTCAAGAGATGCTTTCAGCACAGTCGATCGTGGAATTGCACGACCAGCGAACGCGCGCCTGGCACCAGTCGCACGAGGCCGAGGAAGCGCCTGCCTCCGCGGAGACAGCGTGGCTGGAGCTTGTGGCGCGGCAGCATCGTGCGAACTTCGACCTGTGGCACATTGAGGACGAGGCGCGGAGGCCGGACGCATCCTGCGAGCAGATTGCCGACGTGAAGCGGCGCATCGATGAAACCAACCAGAGACGCAATGATTTAGCCGAGCAACTGGACCGCGCCTTGATCGAGTTTCTGGCTGCTAAGGGGCTGCCGAATGCGGATGCTCCACTGCACTCGGAATCTCCGGGGCTGATCGTTGACCGGCTGTCCATCCTCGGGCTGAAGGTGTATCACACGCGGGAAGAGGCCGAGCGGACGGACGCGCCCAAGGGCCACGCGGAACGAAATCGTCAGCGGCTGACGGTGCTTGAAGAGCAGCGCGCGGACCTGGCGGCTTGCCTGGATGCGCTGTGGCAGGAGACGATCAACGGGACGCGGCGATTCAAGATTTACCGGCAGATGAAGATGTACAACGACCCTGACCTGAACCCGGCGATCTATCGCAATCCTTCATAGGAGTGAATGGGATAAGGCGCGCTTTATGACGGCCCCATTGACGTAGCGCGGGGTAATGCGTATAAAGAGTGCCTGAGCAGCGCAACTTCCGAAAGCAGGTTTCCAGCACCGGCGGCAGCCCAGCCGGGTCGGATTCAAAGAGCCCGGAAGCAGGCGTTGACCCGGCAAAGCCATGATGCAAGAGGTCCGATCCGCGGCGTCGAGCCGCAAAAAAACGCCCCCAACAGCTGCCAAGCCAGGCGGCTACGCAAGCACGGGTTCAGGCAGCGGTACAGGGCCCGCCTTTCAGCACTTCCAGAGCGCAGTGCAGCTGCTGCAGCAGGCAAAGTATGAGAAGGCGCTCGCCGCGTTTGAAAAGCTTTTGCCCGAGGCTCCGATTGAGATCAGGGAGCGCTGCAAGATGTACATCCAGACCTGCCGCCGGCAACTCGAACGGCCCAGCCTGGAGTTTGCAACTCCCGAAGAGCATTACGACTATGCGGTGAGCCAGTTGAACGACGGCTACTTCGAAGAGGCGCGGGAACAGTTCGGCAAGATCCTGTCGGCTCATCCGGGGGCCGATTATGCGTTCTACGGCTTGGCCCTGCTCGACTCGATTACCGGCCGGACGCAGGATTGCCTGAATAATCTGGCGCGCGCAATCGAACTGAATCCCAGGAACCGCCTGCAGGCCCGCGCCGACAACGACTTCCAGAGCATGGTGGACGATCCGCGGTTTACTGAGCTGCTTTATCCTGAGATTCCTTAAGGCATAAATTGAACTCCGCACCTCCTGCGAGCGCAGCATACGAGGGTCCCGGCATCCACAGCACAGAACCCTACCCGAAATCGTCTGCCGCAGCCTCTACAGCGGCGCATCCCATGCGGGTGGTTGCGATTGGTGGCGGAACAGGGCTTTCCACGCTGCTGCGGGGGTTGAGGCGGCACGTCTCCGTGCCGGGCCAGACCAGCACCGAACCTGGGCCGATCTCGGACCTGGCGGCCGTGGTCACGGTGACCGACGACGGCGGTTCTTCAGGCCGGTTGCGCAAGGGATTCAACATGCTGCCGCCTGGCGATCTGCGCAACTGCATGGTAGCGCTCAGCGAGGAAGAAGATCTCCTGACGCAGCTTTTCAGCCACCGTTTTCAGGGCGGAGACGCGCTGAAGGGGCATAGCTTCGGCAACCTTTTCGTTGCGGCGCTTACCGAGATTACCGGCGACTTCGGGCAGGCGATTCAACTGGCGTCGCGGATTCTGGCCACGCGGGGACGGATTTATCCGGTGACCACGGCGAACGCAACGCTGGTGGCGCGGATGGAAGACGGATCGCTGGTGCGCGGGGAGACCAACATCACCGCCAGCAAGAGCCGGATTGTGGAACTGATGCTCGATCCGCCGGATGCTGCGCCGCTCCAGGAGACGCTGGACGCGATTGAGCGGGCGAACCTGATTACCGTGGGGCCGGGGTCGCTTTACACTTCCCTGATTACGAATCTGCTGGTGGACGGAATTCCCGAGGCGCTGGCGGCCGCGCGCGGGGTGCGGGTATACGTCTGCAACCTGATGACGCAGGCCAATGAAAGCCTGGGACTCACTGCTTCTGAGCACATCGAACGCATTTACGAGCACACCCGGGCACCCATTTTCGATTGCGCCCTGGTGAACACTGCGCCGTTTTCAGCCGATACGCTGGCGCGCTACGCCGCCCAGGGTGCTGCGCCGATTGTTCCGGACATCGAACGGATCCAGGCGCTGGGCGTGCGATGCATTGCCGGCGATTTTGCCAGCGAGGAGAGCGTCGTGCGCCACGCCGCGGGGCGCGTGACCGGCGCACTGCTGGCGCTGGGGCGGACGGCAAGAGCCGAACGGGTATAAGTAGATTTTACTTTCCTGCCGAATACGCGCTGGGATAGAGTTTAGGCGCGCGCGGGAAGACTCCTGCGTGAACGAAAATCAGGAGGAAAGATGCGTAAGACCCGCGTTTGGATCGCATTCTGCTGTTGTGTGTTTGCAATTGCAGCCGTTACCTCAGCGCAAAGCACCCGTAAGCCCGGGCTATGGGAAACAACCAGCACCATGACGTTTCAGCAATCGCCCATGCCCCCGGGAATGCAGGCGCCTCCCGGATCGCCGTTCAGCGGCGCTCCCAGAACCACACAGGTATGCGTCACCCAGGCCATGATCGACAAGTACGGCGGCCCGGTTCCTACGCCGGGACGCGGCGACTGCCAGGTGACCGGAATCTCGCTGAAGCCGACCGGCATGACGGCCACCATGGCCTGCACCGGGCAGGTCACCGGAAGCGGCTCGGTAGAGACCACCTGGGCCATGGGAACCAGCGCGCAGACCAAAATTCACTTCACGGGAACCATGCAGATGGGGCCGCGTTCGGCACCTGTGGAGTGGACCATGCAGGCGACCTCAACCTACAAAGGACCTGACTGCGGAAGCGTGAAGCCGTTGGGGGACAAGTAGTTTTATCCCGGATTCCTGGACCAGAAAACTCAAAGTCAGCCCCTGCAACCGGTCTCATCAATGCCGAAGCTCTCATCGAGCCGACCGTGAGACCCGCAACAAAGCGGGTCGAATGATCTCCGCGAGTCAAAACGCCTATGGATGAGACCGGTTCTGGACTCCCGTTCGATTCCTGCTTGTGCAGGAATCGAACGGGAGTTTGTCGTAGATAGATCATCTTCAGCATCGGGCAGGAATTCGAAGCGTTTCAAAGGTATCTTTTGTGGCGCCATCTGGATGTCATCGAGATTCGGCAGTACGTTGATCGGAGGGGACGCAATCCGTTCGAACGGTGATTCGAAAGGCTCCATGGGGAAGCGCAGGCGCGCATTACGCTCTCTCTCTTGACAGGCTCGGGCGGGGCAACTTCTCGGCGGCAAAGAGTGTAGGGGCTGGTGACAGGAGCTGCGCCTGGGATTTGCGCAACTCCAGGCGCGCGAAGCAGCGAGCGCGCGGCCTCGGTGCAAGGTCGCGGATTTATCGCAATTTCAATCAAACCAACAGGAGCGGGAAGATTCCGGGTGATTGGTGGACAGGTAAGCATTACTGGAATTGGACTGGAGCTCAATTCCTCCGCAGACGCGACAATCAGGCGCTCCGGAGAACGGGGGAATAGAACATTTTCGGAATTGGCGTAGACCGAAAGCACACACTCAAGTGGCTTTTTCCCCAAGAAAGAGCCACCTTTCAGGGTACTGAAAAAGTCTATATGTATTCCGAAAATGATCCAGGACTATGCCTTACATTTCGCCGCTACGCGCGGTGGCCGCAAGGGCGCAAATCCCGGGGCTGCACACGGAATTTGTTTGCCGCACCATCCATCGGCCCGCACAACAATCTACGGCACGGTCACGTTGATCGATGTGGTCGCGTACAGCGATGTGTTGGTGTCCATCCCCTTGATGGTGTAGGCGTAGGTTCCCGGTGTCACGACGGAGTTGTTACCACCGGCGCAGGCGCTGATTCCCGCCAGACCGGCCAGTGCGCCACCAGCGATCAACATCACCGTGAGCCAGCGTGCAGCCCTCCGCCGCATTCCAAAGCCCAACAGCAGCAAACCGGCCAGCACCAGCCCTTGCGGCGGCATCGTGGCATCGTGAGGCGTAAGGCCGCCAACGGCTTCAGGGACAGCGGAGTTATTGAAGGAAAGACTCCCTGACACGACCTCATTTGCAGTCAGGGTATAGGCGCGGCTTACCGGGCCCCCGCCGCAATACGGCACCTTCACCCCGGCCGGCGGACTCGGAGGCTCGCATATGACTTGAACCGTGCCGGTGTAGCCGTCGAGCGAGGTCAGCGTGAAGGTGGTGGTGCCAGATCCACCGGCCGCGCTGTTGGACATGGTCACGTTAGTGGACGTGATCATGAAGTCCGGCTTGGCAGGCTGCGCCTGTGAACCGGGAATTGCGACGCTCAGTGTAAGTAGCGATCCTAAGAGAAGAAGGAGCAGACGGGAACTTTGCATGGCAGAGACCTTTCTGCGGGTGGATTGCACCCTGCCCGTTGGGTTGGACGATTCTTCCCTCCGGTGGTTTGCTTTCCTTGAAGAAAATTTACACCCGATTTCGCAAATGGCCGAAGTTTCATGCTCGGCGCGGCCCTCAGCTCTCGACGGTCCGCTTGAGCTGGCCGCAGGCGGCGTAGATGTCGCGACCTCTCGGCTTGCGCAGGTAGGTCGGAATTCCCTCCCCTGCGAGGGTGGTGCGGAAGGTTTCAATCGCGGCCGGGGCGGGCATCTGGTAGGGGATGCCGGGGCCGGGGTTCCAGGCGATCAGGTTTACCTTGGCTGGCAGGCCTGTCCGGCGTACCAGCCGCGCGACCTCGCGGGCATGCGCGGGCTGATCAGTGATGCCGGCCAGCAGCACGTATTCAAACGTGACGCGCTCGCGGGGGCGCAGCTTCACC
>Ga0116135_1000857_pt1 | contig 16366 bp, 12 predicted proteins | sample June2015DPH_20_1_FD_89738 | JGI IMG/M metagenome (GOLD analysis project Ga0116135, IMG submission 89738) | Peatland microbial communities from SPRUCE experiment site at the Marcell Experimental Forest, Minnesota, USA - June2015DPH_20_10 | ecosystem: Environmental > Terrestrial > Soil > Wetlands... | reverse complement strand
GGTGGTTTCATGAAGTTTCGCGGCTCGATAGCGGCGCTTGCGTTGCTCCTGTCGATTAGCTGCCGGAAATCCTCGCCCACGCTGGGGCTGCTGGTTTGGGAAGGCTACGCGGATCCTTCCTTTGTCGCCGATTTCGAGAAGAAGTGCCAGTGCAAGGTGAGCGCTTCGTACATGGGGTCGAGCGACGAGATGGTGGCCAAGCTGCGTGGCGGCAGCGCCGCTAACTACGACATTATTTCCCCTTCCAGCGACGTCGCGACCATGCTGGCAACCACCGGATTGGCTGCGCCGCTGGATTTGTCGAAGATACCCAGCTACAAAGATCTGATGCCGAAGCTGACCTCGCTGCCGTTGGTAAAATCCGGCGGCAATGTGTATGGTGTGCCATTTCAGTGGGGACCAAATCCGCTGCTTTACGACACTACGGCGTTCCCACAACCTCCGGAGAGTTGGAGCATCCTGTGGGACCCGAAACTAAAGGGCAAGGTGTCGCTTTGGGACGATCTGTCTAGTGTCTACATGGCGGCGCAGGTTTTAGGATATGACCAACCCGATCCACATGCGCTTTACCATCTCAGCGACGAGCAGCTCGAAAAAGTGAAAGCGAAGTTGATCGAGTTGAAGCCGAACGTTCGCAAACTGTGGTCCACCGGCGGCGAGCTCACGAATTTGTTCGAAAATCATGAAGTGCAGATCGCGATGGGCTGGCCGTTGATGACGAATCAACTGCGCAAACGGAATTTTCCGATCGGCGAGACTATTCCAAAGGAAAATACCACGGGTTGGATCGATCATCTGATGATCACCTCCGCGAGCGAGCACAAGGAGCTGGCGCATCAATTCCTTGAGTACTTGGTGGAGGCGAAGACGCAGCAGCAGGTCAGCGCCGTGACTGGATATCTTCCGGTGAATCCAGATGTTGCACAATATTTGTCGGCCGAGGAAAAGAAGAACCTGCATCTGGACGACCTGGACAACTACCAGCGAAGAATTCATTTCTGGGAGAACGTACCGCGGCGCGACCGGTATAACCAAATCTGGAACGAAGTGAAAGCGGCCCAATAGGCTGCTGGAAAGGGCATGAGCGTCCGTGAGTCTGCCTGCGGCGGTTTCAGAATCGGAGACCCTGCTTTCCATTCGCAACGTCGCGAAGCAGTTTGGCAGCACGGCCGTATTGCGGGATATCTCGCTCGACATTGCTCCGGCCGAGTTCCTAACCATCCTTGGCGAGAGCGGTTCGGGCAAGACCACTTTATTGCGGCTACTGGCCGGTTTTGCCCATCCCGATCGCGGCGAGATTTGGATGGCGGGTCAGCGCCTGGACACGCTACTGCCCAACCAGCGCGCGGTGAACACGGTTTTCCAGAATTACGCGCTGTTCCCACACCTTTCTGTTTTTGAAAACGTGGCGTATGGGCTGCGCGCGAAGAAGGTTCGAAGCGCAGAGGTTCGTCCTCGTGTGGAGCAGGCCTTGGCTCAAGTACGGATGAGCAGCTTTGAGCAACGCCGGCCGTCGCAACTGAGCGGAGGCCAGCAGCAGCGCGTGGCGCTGGCCCGGGCTCTAATCAACCGACCACGGCTCTTGTTGTTGGATGAGCCGCTTTCGGCGCTGGATGCCAACTTGCGGCGCGAGATGCAGATTGAGTTGAAATCGTTGCAGCGCGAAGTCGGGATCTCGTTTGTGTTTGTGACTCACGATCAGGATGAAGCCATGGCGCTTTCGGATCGCATTGCGTTGTTGCGAGCCGGTGAGCTTGAGCAAGTGGATACGCCGCGCGATATCTACAACCAGCCACGCACGGCCTATGTCGCGAAGTTCATCGGGCAGACCAATTTGCTGCGCGGGCGCCTTGAAAGTGGCATCGCACGCTGCGGACCCATCGAGTGGCCTGCCGAGGGGCCTGCGGGCGAGGCTGTGTTTTCGATCCGGCCGGAGGCGATACGCCTCGCGGAAGCCGACTCCAGTGCCGTAAGATTTAGGGCGCGAGTGTGCCAACAGACTTTCGGAGGCGCCACCGACTTACTTCAAGTGGAGTGTGGGGGATTGTCGCTCACGGTGCGGGTTCCAAGTCAGGGCGAGCTCGGCCAGGAGCAGGTGTTCGGCTTTCTGGCGTGCAACGCGGTGCGGGTGATGGAGGCCGGCGAGTGAGCGAGACAATTTACTCGCGCGCGTACAAGCTGCTGGTCACGGCGCCGCCGCTTGCATGGGTGACTGTGTTTCTGATCGCACCGTACGCATTCTTATTTTGCTTCAGCTTGTGGACGGTAGAATCCCAGACCATCGTCCATCGCTGGAATCTGAATAACTACCGCCAGTTGATTCAGAACCCGGTATATCTGCAAGTGCTGCTGCGATCCATGCGAATTGCGGGCATGGTCACTTTGATTTCTCTCTCGCTCAGTTTTCCGCTTGCATATTTTCTGTCGTTCTACGCTTCAGCTCGAAAGGAATTGTTGTATCAGTTGGTGATCATCCCTCTGTGGGTCAGCTACCTGGTGAGGGCCTACGCGTGGAAGACGATTTTAGGAACTGAGGGCGTGCTGAATACGCTGCTGATGTACACGGGCGTGGTGAATCATCCCGTGAGCTTCCTGCTGTACAGCCCGTTCGCCGTGGTGCTGACGCTCACGCACATCTACACGCCCTTCGCGTTCCTTCCGATTTATGCGTCGCTCGAACACATTCCGCGGAATTTGATGGAGGCCTCGCAGGACCTGGGCGCGTCCAGGATGCGTGCGTTTTGGACCGTGATCTTCCCGCTAGCTTTACCGGGCGCCTTGGCCGGTGCTACTTTCGCTTTCGTTCTAAGCCTGGGCGATTTCTTATCTCCACTTCTCATCGGAGGGCCCAGCGGGATCATGATTTCGAATGTGGTGGTCAGCCTATTCGGTGCGGCGTACAATTGGCCGCTGGGCGCGGCGATCTCGCTGTGCATGCTTCTGCTGGTGGTGCTATTGCTCGCCGCAAGTGAGCGCATCGAGAAGAAACTGAGTTTCCGATGAACGAAGCAAACCCCAGAGTTCCGCGATGGCTGCAGATTCACGCTCTGTTGGTGTTCGCGTTTCTCTACCTGCCCATCGTCGCGCTGGGCGTGTATTCGTTCAATGGCGAGAGCGTGGGCGGTTTTCCTCCGCGAGGCTGGACTCTGCGCTGGTACCGCATGTTGGCTGCAGATGACACGTTGTGGGCCACGGTGGGCAACAGCCTGTTGGTAGCCGCAGCAGCAGTGGCGCTGGCGTTGTTGCTGGGTTTTCCGGCCGCGCTGGCGCTCGATAGGACGTCATTTCCTGGGAAGGCGGTCTTCCGCAGACTGGTACTTCTGCCGCTGATATTGCCAGGGATTATAACCGGGCTCTCGCTGCTAATTCTGTTTGTCACGGCTGGTTTGAAACTTAGCCTGCTAACCATCGCACTGGGCCATGGTACGGCGCTGATGTCGGTGGCTACGACGGAACTCTTCGCCGGGCTGCAGAAACTGGATCGCGCGCAGGAAGAAGCCTCGCTCGATTTGGGCGCTTCGGAGTGGCGTACGTTCTGGCGCGTTACAGTGCCGAATCTCAAGCTCTCCATCATCGGAGCCGCGCTCCTGATTTTTACTCTTTCTATGGATGAGATTGCCGTGAGTTTTTTTCTGATCGGGCGCGACAACACGCTTCCACTGGAGATTTGGTCGCGATTGCGGCGTGGTATTACGCCGGAGATCAACGCCGTATCGACGGTGATCTTCGTTTTTTCGTTGCTCATGATCGTGCTGTGGTACCGGCTTAGAACCAGGGATCAGCGCCAGCAGCCAGGCTTGGCCGCTATCGCAAGTGCCGGAGAATAACTGGACGGGAGAACTATGGAATCGGATCGCAGATCGTTTATAAAATATGTGGTCACCGGCTCGATTGTGGCAGGGTGCCCTGTGGATCTTGCATTGCTCGCGGCGCCTGCGAAAGCCGTGCCGGCTGTGGACGGCGAACACAACGAGATTTGCCACCAGGTTCGCGATGGACATCATTTCCCGAGCCCGCAAGCTTCCACGCGGCATGATGTGGTGATTGTGGGCGGAGGCGTCAGCGGGCTTTCTGCGGCCTGGTTCCTGCGCGATATGGATTTCCTTCTGATCGAGAAAGAGGATCACTTCGGAGGCAACGCATTTCTGGAGGAGTACCAAGGCCAAGCGTACGCAACGGGGGCGGCCTATGAAACCACGGACAGTTCGGCTTGGGGATTGTGTAAGGAGCTGAATATCCAGCCGCTCCCGATCTCGAATCCCGATGGGCTGATCATAAACGGAGAATTCGTGCCGCAGGCGTGGCGAAGCGGTCTGGATCATCTGCCTTACAAGGACAGCGTTCGCGAAAGCTTCAAGAAATTCAAGCAGGATATGATGCGATTGGATCTGAAGGCGCTGGCCGGCCAGATGGACGCCATGCCATTCATTCAACTCTTGCGGGCTTACGCGCCTGAGTTGACAACTTGGTGGGATACTTACGGCCCGTCGAATTGGGGCGCCACGGCTGAGAACACTTCCGCCTTCACGGCGTTGGATGACTTTCAGGATTTCGCTAACGAAGATAATAAGGATAACCGCGTTACGTTTCCAGGCGGCCTGGGCGCTATCACCAAGAAACTTGCGGAGCAACTGAAAGCTACTCACGCTGATCGTTTGCTCCCCGGAGCTACCACGGTGGCAGTGGAGCAAAGCCAGGATGCTGTTACAGTAACGTACGTGCAACATGGAGATGTGAAGGCCGTGAGCGCGAAGGCTGTCATCATGGCCACGCCGAAATTCATCACTCGCCGTCTGGTAGCGGGACTGCCGGACGCCCAAAAGGCGGCCATGGCAAAAATGCGCTACGCTCCTTATGCGGTAGTTAACCTTATTTTCAATGAACCTGTTTTTAACGGTGGATACGACACCTGGTGCCCGGGCAATACGTTCTCGGATGTCATTGTCGCGGACTGGGTGGTCCGAAACGAGCCAGGCTACGAACAGAAGAACAATATCCTGACCTTCTACACGCCGCTCCGTGAGCGGGATCGCGCAAAGCTTCTGTCCGAAAGTGACTGCCGCAGTATTGCCTCCAACGTGCTTCGAGATTGGCAAAAGTTGTTACCTACCACGAATACCGAGCCTTTGGAAGTTCACATTTATCGCCGTGGGCATCCTATGTTCATGTCCACTCCGCTGACTCATACGCAATTTATTCCGGCGGCGCGCCGTCCGGTGGGACGCATATTCTTTGCGAATACCGATTCGGTGGGACCGGTTTCTACAACAGCCGGTGGCATCGATTCGGCACGCCGGAGCGTGGAGGAAATGAACAGTATGCTTAACGGACATAAAGCCTAGCGGCCGTAACTTTTGGGTACGATCCCACGTCAATATGCCGAAAGGTATGGATCCATGGGCACGCGATTTCCGATATTCGTCTGTGTTTCGTTGATTGCAGCCACGTCACCGGTTCAGGCGCAGACCACCAATGCTCAATCCAAGTCCCAATCGTTGGGAACAGTGGAGAACGGAGTTTATCATCACAGTCTAACGGGCATCGAGTTCGCGTTACCGGCGGAATGGGCTATCGTTAGCCAGGCGCGTGCATCTGAGCCGGGCGCCCAGGTTATCAAGCTGAAGAACTCCATTTCGAATGAAATCGCTACGATTTGGCTTAAACGGCGAAATGCGGATTCAGCCGACATTCAGGCCCTGATGAGCGGGCGTCTGGATGACAAGGTTATCCAACGAAATAATTTTCAGGGCTATAAATACCGGCCCGAAAGCGTCCAGCACACTACGGTCGGCGGACGACCCGCCCTCAGTGCCGTCGCCGACTATCTAACCGCGGGACAGAAAATGGTAGAGTATCTGACTTGGATTGATGGCGAAAGCAGCCGCGCCTTATTCGCTGGCCGCATGCCGGCCGCTGAGTTAGCGGACTTCCAAACGCGCTTTGACCCTATCATTCGATCGGCGGTAGTGCCTTGAAATAGCCATGCGCCTCAGTCTTCGTCAGGGCTTCGTGAGGCGCACGGTCTTGGTAGCTTTCGACGGATTCAGCGTAACTGCGTACATCAGGTTTGAGGCGCAGGTCGCTTCCGGATAAGGATTGGTAGCCGCGATGCCACCAATCACGTAGCCGATCACTCCCGCGTGCGTTTCATCCAGCTTCAAGACGCCGTTATCGAAACTCGGCACGGAGCTTGCCTCCACGAATCGCGACTCGGCTCCCAGGTAGGGAGCTGCGGTGGTCCCGCATTTGGGCTGAGCGGTTGCCGGCGGAAATGCCGCGCCTACGTGCAGGTAGTCGAACGTTACTGGTTTGGAAGGGTTCGGGGAGAAATCCGTTTGCAGCGTCGAAATGCTATTGATGAAGGGCAATCCGTCGATGGGTGGAGTGATATTCAGGTTGAGCGTATCGTGCTTTAATTTCCCGCCGGACCAATAGTATTGGCTGATGCCTCCAAAAAATGTCGTATATACGGATTTGCTTTTCGTGCTGTAAAACGGAATGGCGGCGCAACGATACTGGCTTAGTAATTGACTGGCGTTAGTGTCCACGGTTAGTTTGATTCCGGGTGATGCTGTATCCGGATCGATATAAACGGGATTCAGAAAACCGTCAAACGATCCGGCTTGAAAGACGCCGCCGTAAGCCACGATGCGTTCCTTGCCGGACCCGTCGACAGCGCCTGTCACGGTGAGATCGCGCCGGTGATATGGATTTGACGGATCCAATGGACCGGGTGGCACCGCGCCCTGGAACGTCACCGCGAGTTGCGGGTGGTTGAGGCTGTCTTGCGTCAGCTGCATGTCGAAGAGCCGGACGCTACTGGTGTATTCCTGCTGCATCGCGCCGCCGCCGTTCGTGTAGAGGCCATCCAGCCGATGTCCGAAGACTACAAGAAATGATGAGCCCAGCAATTGCATGTCCCCGCCTGTGATCGCGAGATTCGGATCGTCGGCGCTGGTAGCGATGTTGGCTGTGGCAAATGTTGCGTCGAGCGGTGTTCCGGCGATCACTGCGTTGGTCAGCGCCTGAAGGTTGACCGCGGTTACATATGGAAGAGTCTGGATGGCTTTCGGATTTACCGGGTCCACCCCGTAGCCGCCCAAAATGTACAGCCAGCCTTGGCGCACGCAGTATTGCGTATTCGTGGCGCGCAGTTGCGCCGCTGCCCGCTGGGGCAATTGGTTCACCTTAGCCTGCCCCAAGAGCTTGGCGTGAGGCAGGTCCAGCACGTAGATGGTGTCATTCTGCGCCGACGTTGGGAAGGAAGGACTGCTGGCCGTCGTCCGGTTGGTGGGAAACCCGTGCAGGCCGTTGGTACGGCCGCCGATCAGCACCAACTGGCCGGCCGTCCCCGCGAATGCGAAAGAGTGCAAGCCAGGAAATCCATCGATCGAGAACTCTTTCAGCGAGATGCTATATGGCACGCCGCTGTTTCGTGGCGCACCGGCGCCGGAATAAGGCAAGCCGATGAACAACACCACGGCGAAACCGATGGAACGCAGGATTCGCGAATTCATTGGGTTCCTCCTAAAACTAAATCGACTGCTGGTCCAACCAATCCCGCATGAATTTCACCACCATCTGAACTTTGGATGGAGCCAGATCGCGCGTGACGGGCATGTAGCCGGGATCAGAGATCGGGAGCGCCATGCGTACCAGGATGGATTTCGCATTGCCCTGCACAATCGCTTGATTCCCGATGTCCACTTTGTCCTTCATGCCGGGGTAGAGGCGCGCGTATGCGCCGAGAATAGGTTCAATCGCGTCTGCCCAAGTCGGGTCCGCCGGCGGCGTGAAGGGGCGCCACACCAGCGCTGAAACTGGCGTGTAATCGTCGCAAACGCTCACATTGCTCGGCGCGTTCAGCGAGATGTAGTAAATCCGGCTGTCCAATGGCGCGCGGACTGCCGACAAGTTGATATCAGCCACAGCGGTTGAAATGCTCAGCGTGGTGGCGCCGTTCGAGTCCGTTTGGGGTGGGTTGAAAACCGCGGTCAGATCGGTGCTGTTGTTCTGAGTCATCTGCCACTGGCCTCCAGACATGGCCCACTCAATCGCCTGGACCACAAGTGCGGGAGGAGTTTGGCTAGACGCCGGAGTTCCGCGTTGCGTAATGACGACGGGGACGTTGGCTGAGGCGCCGGGCAGAGGCATGCGCTCACACATCTCTCCGATCTGCACCCAAAGTCCCGTCGACACTTCAGCCACTACGGGATTTCCGCCCACGGCCACAGCCAGTTGACGCGATGCCAGCAGCGCAGCTTCTCCGGCGGCCAGTGGAATGGTGAACACGCCGCTGTTGGTCCACAGGTAGCAGTTCTTCTCCATGGATTGGAGCAGTTTGTAAAACGATGTTAAGGAAACGGTGCCGTTCGCGAGAGCGGTAAAAGTTCCGCTCGAATCGAGCGTGCCCACTGTGATTCCCGAATCGACAAATGGCAAGCCGTTCACGCCCGGCGGATTCGCGGTCGCGTCTTGCACTACGAGTGGAATCGCCATACCGAGGTCCACATGCAGCAACGTTGGGGTTCCGGCCGGCGGCGTGGATGCCGCATAACTGGTGTTCCACTGCGGCATTTGGCCAGCCGGAGCTGCCGCAGCGGCCGCTGACAACTTGGCCACCGCCTCCCGTCGCAAGGGTGCGGCGATGGGTGGAGCTGAAACTCCAACCATTCTGCGTCCGTAAAGAATCTGCGCCGACTCGCCCTTGCGGAGCGGGCCCATGGTGCCATGCACGCGGCCATAACAGAATGTCATGCCATTCTGCGAAATCGTCGGATCGTTCCAGTGCAGATCCACTGTAAGTTCCACGGCGATGCCGTTTGTGCAGGCGCTTTGAAACGCGTTCAAGATCGGCGACGAGCTGGGAGCGGCCGGCCATTCGGGTTTAGGGATGGCCGCAAGCCACTGACCGACCGCAGTGAAACTTCCACCCTGCAACGGCATACGCGGCCCCATCTCCCGCAATTCCGGCACCGTCGCCGCACCGCCAAATGCCGCGCCGTCCGCGAGTGTTGCCCGAAAGCGCAGCCCAAAGAACGCCGAGCGACCTTGCTGATCCGGATCCAGATCCACCAGCTTGCCGATATCGTAGACGCCGCCCTTCCCGTTGTCCACCGGTGTGTAGGGCGAAGGCGTCTCCATGGGAGCGCCAATAATGGCATCTCCGGAGCCCACCCACGTGCCGGACGCATTCACCGCGCCGAGAATCGTGCAGCGATAAAGAAAGAGCTGCGCGACGCCGGTGGGATACCACAATGCGTTCGGTGTGAATTCGCCGTCAGGCTTCTCGATCTGAACCTGAGGCATGTAGTTGGTTGTAAAATTGTTGATCGTGCTGGGCCCCGCGTAGAAAAGACCCGCAAAATGGACGCGGGGAATGTCCAAATAACCCATCGCATTTCTCCTAAGTGAGGTACCGCCAATTATACGGACACTTTAGAAGTTATTGCAACGGTTATTTTGCTGGATTGTCTCGAAAACGAAGGATCGGCTTTGGCGCCGCCGCACCTTCTGGCGCGGGACATGAAATTGTAGCCTTTCAATAAACGTAGCCGAGCCGCGACCTGTAGGGAGCGTTGCGAGATCGGTACGGCTAGCTCCGCGTTCGTGGTGGCGCTTCTTTCCGGTCGCGGTTCAGTTTTTCTACGGAGCGCGAATCGACCACAGATCCCACCACTCGAGTCGAAGAATCGGGTAACCTCAAGAAAGCTCATCGAATTGTTCGCTGCCGAGAATCGATGAATCGCAAGGAAAGCACTCCCGGCGCGCGCCGGCTAACATTCGCGATCTTTCGCTATGCACTGGCGCCGGCCCTGGTAGCAGGCGCCTTGGCTCTGACCTTTTTTCTGCAGAGCGTTGTTTCGACGGCAGGATTTCTATTCTTCTACATTGCCGTCGTGGCGAGTGCTTGGTTCGGCGGTAAGTGGCCGGGGTGGATCGCTGTCATCCTCGGCACATTGGCGGTTGAATACTTCTTTATGCCTCCGATTCATTCCTTAAGAGTGAATCGAGAGTCGCTGCCCATCTTCATTGAGTTTGCGGCGTCCGCCATGGTCATAAGTTGGTTCAGTTCGTGGCGAAGACAAGCCGAGGCCGAGCTCAGGTATGCCCGCGACGAACTTCAACTGAGAGTAGAGGAGCGGACCGCCGACCTGAAACAAACCAACCAGCAGTTATTGGAGGAAATGGCCGAGCGCCGGCGAGCGGAAGACGCGTACTACGCAGCGCAGGCCGAGCTCGCCCGCGTAACCAGGATGAGCGCGATGGGCGCGCTGGCGGCTTCCATCTCTCACGAAGTAAATCAACCGCTCGCAGCGGTGGTCACCAACGCGGATGCCTGCATGATGTGGCTCGCAAGCGAACCTCCCAATCTGGAAGAGGCGCGCGCAGCAATGGAGTGCGTCGCTCAACAAGGAACGCGCGCCAGCGACATAATCCGGCACATTCGGGCCATGTTTACCAAAACGACGGCGGAGAGAACAAAGGTCCAGATTAACGATCTCATTAGCGAGGTGGGAGTGCTCACAGAAGGGGCGGCTTCGAGAAACCAGGTTACACTCCACACCGAGCTCGCCACCGATCTCCCAACTATCCTGGGCGACCGGGTTCAATTACAACAAGTGATCGTGAATCTGATCCTGAACGGCATCGAAGCAATGAGCAGCGTCGTGGACCGGCCACGGCGACTGGTGATCCGTTCCCAAATGCAGAACTCCGATGAGGTGCTGGTTGCCGTGCGTGACTCCGGAGTCGGGATTAGTCCGAACGACGAAAAACGCATTTTCGACGCGTTCTACACCACCAAGTCCCAAGGGATGGGAATGGGATTGTCCATCAGCCAATCCATCATCGAGGCTCATGGCGGCCGTTTGTGGGCCTCTAGCAACGGCGACCACGGCGCTACGGTTCAATTCACGCTGCCGGCTGAAACACGTATATGAACAGCCCGGATCCGATCGTATTTGTAGTTGACGACGACGCGGCTGTCCGCGATTCCGTTCAGAGGCTGATCGCGTCGGTGGGCATGCGGGTGCAGACCTTCGGTTCGACCCGCGAGTTTCTGACGAACAAGCGCCCGGACGCCCCGGCCTGCCTGGTGCTGGATGTGCGGCTGCCGGATGCGAGCGGGCTGGAATTACAGCGCGACCTGGCTGAGGCCAATGTGCGGATCCCCATCATCTTCATTACCGGACACGCGGATGTCCCCATGACGGTGCGCGCCATGAAGGCTGGGGCCGTGGAGTTTCTAACCAAGCCTTTCCGCGGCCAGGAACTGTTGGAAGCGATCCAGCAAGCGATCGCAAGGGACCGTGTGGCATGGAACGAGCGGGCGCAGATGGCGGAGCTCCGCTCCCGATACGATTCGCTGACGGCCCGTGAGAAGGAAGTGCTGAAACTGGTCGCATCCGGTTTACTCAACAAGCAAATCGGCGCCGAGTTGGGGACCAGCGAGTTAACCGTAAAGACCCATCGGGGACGAGTGATGGAAAAGATGCAGGCGGAATCCCTGGCTGACCTGGTGAGAATGGCCGAAAAACTGAATCCTACCAGCACAAACTATAAGTAGCCATCTCCTACTAACGGAGGATGTAATCTGGCCCGGCGACCACTTATGATGAAGCCAGATGAAGATTCTGGAAGAGAATGCCACGCGTGCGGTCTCCGCCAACACACCGCGCCGCCGCATCTCGATTGTGGATGACGATGCGTCCGTCCGTGAAGCATTAAAAAGCCTGATGCGGTCGATTCGCTTCCAGGTGGAGACGTTCGCGTCGGCGGAGGAATTCTTGGCTTCCGAGCGTTTGAACGACACTGCGTGCCTTATCCTGGACGTCCATTTACCGGGAATGAGTGGCTTCGAACTCCAGAGCCAGTTGAATCTCGATAGGCGCAGCATCCCAATCATCTTCATCACCGCTCATGCGGATGACGTCTCACGCCAGAGGGCGCTGAAGGGTGGCGCCATCGAATTCCTAGGCAAACCAGTCCGCCGGGAAATCTTGTTCAAGGCGATTCAATCGGCAATTGAACGGTAAGTGGTACGCGCGACTTACCCGATCGAGGTAAGTTCTCCATGCAGATTCAAATAATGAGCAGCGGTCTCATACCAAAAGAGGATGGAATTCAACTCTCAGGCCGCTTACGATGTGTGAGACGGGAGTTATTTGAGAGAGTTGTTCGAGGGAGGAAATTAAATCATGATGTGGAGAAACTTCAAGGGAGAGCCGGATACGGCCCCGCATGGAATCATCGGAACCAGCACGCTTCTCGAGTCCGTGCTAGAGCAGATCGCCGTAGTAGCACCCACTGACTCGACTGTTCTTATTCAGGGCGAAACTGGCACCGGCAAGGAATTAGTTGCGCAGGCGATTCACAACTCGAGTCCCAGACGCAATGCTCCGTTCGTCAAATTGAACTGTGCGGCAATTCCCGCCGGCTTGATCGAAAGTGAGCTGTTTGGCCACGAGCGAGGAGCTTTTACCGGAGCTCTGGCGCAGCGGATCGGGCGCTTTGAAATGGCCCACGGCGGAACACTGTTCCTGGATGAGATCGGCGATATCGCGCTGGACCTGCAAGCAAAATTGCTGCGCGTATTGCAGGAGCAGGAGTTCGAGCGGCTGGGTAGCGCGCGAACAACACGAGTCAACGTACGTCTAGTAGCGGCGACGAATTGTGATTTGTTGCGGATGGTGGAAAACAAGGAATTTCGCACCGACTTGTTTTATCGCCTCAGCGTTTTTCCGGTCTCCCTGCCTCCATTGCGCGATCGGGCCGAGGATATTCCGGCGCTGGCGCGGCACTTTCTCGCTAAGTACGCTAAGCGTATGAACAAAGCGGCAGAGGAGATTCCGGCGCAAACGATGCAGGCCATGCTTGCCTACGACTGGCCAGGCAATATACGCGAGCTGCAGAACTTTATGGAACGTGGCGTGATTCTCTCGGCAGGCTCAGTATTTCAGCCGCCTTTTATTCCGTTCAAGCGTCCGTCCAGCAGCGTACCCGTGAGCAGGAAAACTCTCGAGGACGCCACTCGCGACCATGTTCTGCAGACTCTGGAGGAAACCAAGTGGGTGGTGGGCGGCCGGCATGGCGCGGCGGCCCGTTTGGGAATCGCTCGAACTACGTTGCTTTCTAAGATGCGGCGGCTGGGGATCGACAACCGCCGGCAGGCATTCGGAGCTATAGCGTAAGAGGAGGGTTCATGGAAGGCACGGGCATTCACGGCGCACAAATGATCTTGCTGCTATTGCTGCTGTTCGTTGCAGCTTTTGCGGCGCTGGCACGCCGGCTGCAGACGCCTTATCCGATCGTCCTGGTCATCGCCGGACTGCTGCTGGGATTTATACCCGGAATTCCCAAAATCAATTTGGAGCCCGACCTTATCTTCCTGGTTGTGCTACCGCCGCTGTTGTACGCGGCAGCGTGGGTTACGTCGTGGCGGGAGTTCTCGCACAACCTGGTAAGCATCGCGATGCTGGCCTTCGGGTTGGTGGGCTTCACCGTCCTCGGTGTCGCTATCGCTGGGCCCTGGTTGTTCCATGGTTTCGATTGGCGCATCGGATTCGTTTTAGGCGCCGCCGTGGCCACTACGGACGCGATTGCCGCCACTTCTATCGCGAAGCGCATCGGGTTGCCAAAACGTATCGTCGACTTACTGGAAGGTGAAAGCCTGCTCAACGATGCAACCGGATTGCTGGCGCTTGAATTCGCGGTGGCGATGGTGGTCCACGGCCAGAATCCAACTGCGGGTGCTGGCCTGTTGCGGCTTACATATCTCATCGTCGCCGGCATAGGAAGCGGCTTGATACTGGCGCGCATCGTGGAGTGGTTTGAACATCGCATTGACGACGGTCCAATTGAGATCGCGGTCAGCATTTTGGTTCCTTATGCGGCGTATCTGACCGCGGAGGAAATTCACGCGTCGGGAGTGCTCGCGGTGGTAGCGGCAGGCCTTTATCTGGGCCGCAGGAGTTCGCAATTTCTTTCGCCCAGCGTACGGCTCCAGGCTGGAGCCGTCTGGGACTCACTCACCTTCATTTTGAACGGATTCGTGTTTGTCTTAATCGGTCTGCAGCTTCCCTCGGTCCTCGAAGGGGTGAGCGAATTGAGCCCCAGGCGGCTCATCGTGTACGGTGTTCTATTCAGCATCTTTCTCATTTTGTTGCGCCTCCTCTGGACCTTTCCAGGTGCGTATGTCGCCTACTTTATTCGTACGCGGCTGCTTCACCAGAAGGAGAAGCGGCCGGGTGTTCGCCAGATTTTTGTGGTCGGATGGACGGGAATGCGTGGCGTGATAGCGCTGGCAGCCGCCATGTCTCTACCGCAAACCATCGCCGATGGCAGCCCATTTCCGCATCGAGACCTGATTGTGTTTTTGACCTTCTGCGTCATTCTGGTGACGCTGGTGTTCCAAGGGCTGACCCTTCCGCCGCTGATTCGGATTTTGGGTATCGCGGAGGCGCCGGGCCCCAAGTGCGAAGAGCAGGAAGCGCGCCGGTTGGTGCTGGAAGCTGCAAAGGCACGTCTTGAAGATATCCGCGGCAGCGACCCATCCGGGCCTGCCGAGGTTTACGACGATCTGCAGCAGCATTACACGCATCGTCTAGCGAGCGTCAGCGGGCTCAGCCACGAAGAAAATAAAACGCACGCCGAGCATTATTTCCGTTATCTGGATCTTTCGCGCACGTTGGTGGAGGCTGAACGCAGTGCCGCCCTGCGCCTGCGCGACGAAAGCCGCATCACGGACGAGGTTCTGCGGGAGTTGGAACATGAGTTGGATTTAAGTGAGACCAGGCTGATGGCCGCGACCGAACGCCGGTGACTTTGACCCGCGCGGTCCTACATCTCCTTCAGATACTCATGCACGAACTGGACTGCCATGGCTCCTTCGCCGACAGCCGAAGCCACGCGCTTTACGGAGCCGGAACGTACGTCTCCCGCAGCAAACACGCCAGGTTGGCTGGTCTCCAGTAAGAACGGCATTCGTGCAGTCTTCCATTGCCGCGACTGTGCAAGAGCCACTCCTGTTCGTACAAATCCCTTCGCGTCCCGCTCGATCTGCACCGGAAGCCAATCGGTTCGAGGTGTCACTCCAATGAAACTGAATACTGCCGGGGTTTCCAAAGTCCGGGACCGTCGCTCGGCGCCCACCAGAAGGTCAACCGACTCAAGATGACCATTGCCGTTCATGCGCCGGATCGAGGTGTTGGACAGTACTTCGATATTCTCGGTCCGCTGAATTCGGCTGACCAGATAGCTGGACATGTTCTTGTTCAAGTCCTCGCCGCGAATCAGGAGAAATACCCGGCTGGCGTGCCCAGACAAAAAGACAGCGGCTTGACCGGCCGAGTTGCCGCCTCCGACCACAATTACCGGACGCGCGCGACAAAGTAGGGCCTCGGCTTGTGTCGCGGCGTAGTAAACTCCCGCCCCTTCGTAGCGCTTGCAACCTTCGACGTCCAGCCTTCGATATTGAGCGCCCGTCGCAATCAAAAGGCACTTGGCGGTGATGGACTGGCCGCTCCCGGCTTCGAGAATCGCGTATCCATTCTCGAAGCACAAGCGGGCGGCTCGTGTGGGAACAGAGAGGTGAGCCCCAAACTTGTTGGCCTGCAGGACGGCTCGATCGGTCAGCTCAGCGCCGCTCACGCCGGTTGGAAATCCGAGGTAGTTCTCGATCCGCATGCTACTTCCCGCCTGTCCGCCGGGTGCGGTGCACTCTAGCAACGCCGTTTCGAGACCTTCGGATGCGCCGTAAACGGCCGCGGCCAGCCCCGCCGGCCCGGCTCCAACTACAAGCAAGTCGTACACAGTCTGCTTGAGCGGCAGATGTATGCTGATCTCGTCGGCGAGTTTCTGGTTAGATGGATTGCGAAGAAGAAGCAGATGCGCGCAAGCAACCACCGGCGTGTCGGCCTCCGTGACATTGAACTGCTTGAGCAAGCGGTTCACTTCTGGATCGGTTTCCAGGTCCACCCAGGTAAAGAGGACGCGATTTCTGCTGAGAAAGTCGCGGACGCGAAAGGTGTCAGGGGAGTAGCGCGAGCCAATCACCCGCAAGCCCGTGAAATCCGGCGATTCGCGGAGGAGCTGCCGGCGCGCGATGAACGCTTGGAGAATGATGTCGCCGAGGGTCGGGCACTGATTCAGCACTTGCCGCAGCGCCTTTCCCGAGATTTCGAATACTTCGCACTCGCCTCGCGCAACCGCGCTGAAGATGGCAGGCGTGCCGGTCAAGTGTGAGATGTCGCCCGTAAACTCGCCTTTCCCATGGATCGTGATGGTCTTTGGCTCGTCGCCGGAAACGTCGAGAATTTCGATTTGACCAGACTTGACGATGAAAAACTTTAGACAGCGCTCGCCG
>Ga0116135_1000851_pt1 | contig 16413 bp, 9 predicted proteins | sample June2015DPH_20_1_FD_89738 | JGI IMG/M metagenome (GOLD analysis project Ga0116135, IMG submission 89738) | Peatland microbial communities from SPRUCE experiment site at the Marcell Experimental Forest, Minnesota, USA - June2015DPH_20_10 | ecosystem: Environmental > Terrestrial > Soil > Wetlands >... | reverse complement strand
CGGATCCACGAAGCATTGAGGACCGTCTTCGCCGACGCCGCGGGCGTTCTCCTATCGAGTTGGCGAGCGTTGATGGTAGCGAACCAGAAACGAGAAACCAGAAACGAGAAACCGCTCCTTCACTTCGTCCAGGAGGGTTTCGTTCGAGCGTTCCTGTTAAGAGCGGTTAGAATCAAATTAGGCGATGTTTCGCGTCATCTTTTGGCTCCTCGGCTTAGTAGTAATCATTTCGCTGCTGCGTGGCGTGATCGGGATCATTATGCGGGGACTGGGCGACTTGGTGAATCCCCAGTCCACTCAGCGGGGCGCGCAGAACCCAGCAAGTCAGTTTCCGTTGAGCGGGGAACTCAAGAAAGACCCCGCCTGCGGTACTTACATCGCAGCGGCCACTTCCATCCATGAAACCGTGGGAGGCGAGACCTTCTATTTTTGTTCCAAACAATGCCGCGATAAGTACGTTGCTTCGCTGGCTCGTTAGTCTGGCCGCGGGTCTTCCGGCGCTCGCCGCAACCACTCCGCCGGTTTTCTACAAGGACGTTCTTCCCATCCTCCAGAATCGATGCCAGGAGTGCCATCGTCCCGGCGAGATTGCGCCCATGCATTTTCTCAGCTACGCCGACACCCGTCCGTGGGCCAAGGCCATTCGCGAAGCCGTGCTGACTCGTAAAATGCCGCCTTGGTTCGCGGATCCGCAATTCGGACACTTCGCAAACGATCGCTCGCTTTCGAGGGATGAAATCGAAACGCTTCTACATTGGGTGGACGCGGGGGCGCTGGAAGGTTCCCCAAAGGATGCGCCACCGGCCCGCGCGTGGCCGGCGGGTTGGAATATAGGAACACCCGATGCCGTGCTTGAGATGCCGCACGCGATTCCGATTCCGGCCAGTGGGGCGATCGAGTACCAATACATAATCCTGCCCACGCGTTTTAGCGAGGACAAGTGGGTGCAGCAGGTGGAAGTGCGGCCTTCCGACGCAGCGACGGTGCATCACGCGGTGGTCTACATTCGGGATCCAGGATCGGACTGGCTGCAAGGCCGGCCCAGCGGAGAAGCATTCGCGTTACCCATCGCAAAGAGTCTGACCACTAGTGACATTCTGCTGGTATATACGCCCGGCAATTCCTTTGACGGCTGGAAGCCAGGGATGGCGAAGAAAATCAAAGCCGGGTCGGACCTGGTGCTGCAGATGCATTACACGGCGAAGGGGAAGCCCACCGCCGATCGAACGCGCATAGGCATGATCTTTGCAAAGGAAACGCCCAAGCAGGCTGTTCTTACGCTGCAGATGGGCAACGACAAATTTGTCATTCCACCCGGTGAAGCGAACTATCGCGTTCCGGTGTCCGGCACCTTGCCGAATGACGCTCTGCTGATCAGCCTGTTCCCACATATGCATCTGCGCGGCAAAGCATTCGAGTATCTGGTGGCCATGCCGAACAGCGGATTCACCACGTTACTAAGAGTTAGTAACTATGATTTCAATTGGCAACTGAACTATCGGCTGGCGCAGCCGCTGCTGCTCCCCGCCGGCACTCGATTGGCCTGCGCCGGTTATTTTGACAACTCGGCCAACAACCCACGCAATCCGGACTCCCAAGCGGAAGTTCGATTCGGCGAGCAGAGCTGGGAAGAGATGATGATTGGTTTTTTCGACGTCGCGGTGGATGCCGGAATCGATAAGACGACATTTTTTCAGCGACGGCGGTAAAATAGGGACTGAACAGTTCCTGCCTGCGCACCCGAGCGGGGCGCAAAGCATAGGAGAATCAGCAATGCGTGATTTGGCAGATAGCGTGCTGATCGGAATCCCCTATGTGGGGTAAGAACGAAGAAGGGCACACTATGCCAGTACCGGCTTCAACACAACCATCCACTGCGGCGCAACCTGCAACTCGGCCACAAACAGGCGGCGCGACGACAGTCTTCGGCAAAACGATGAAGATCGTTGGAGAAATATCCAGCGACGAAGAACTGTACGTGGATGGTGAGATGGAAGGCAGCCTGGAGCTGCGCAATCGCTTGACGATCGGACCAACCGGCAAGGTCAAAGCCAACATAAAGGCCCAGGAAGTGATCGTGTTCGGTTCGGTGCGCGGCAATGTGGAAGCGGAACATCGCATCTCACTGCGCGCCGGCGCCACCATCGTCGGCGACATCAAAACCGCCGGCATCGTCATCGAAGACGGAGCCTATTTCAAGGGCGGGATCGATATTTCTAAAACCGAGCCAGGCAAGACTGGCGCTACGCCACAAGCATCAGCGGCCGGCAAGGGATAAGAATCTCACAAAAATAGCAACAACCGGTCGATTACGGGCTTGAGAAAAAATCGGTTCGCAGGCGAAAGCGCCCGCGCCACCCAATCGCAAATCCTTGTTCGTCAACGTGAAGCAGGCGCTTTCGCCTGCCAACCTCGTGCGCACGCCGATTTTTTCTCAAGCCCTGACGCTCGCGGTTCGGAATGGCCGTTCGAAACTGGATTCCTCCGCGCCGCATCCAATCTATGAGGCCGCACCCTGCATGAAGAGGAACTGTGGCCGTGGAGGAGACCGCCCGCTGGCAACGGCGGGCGGCTCTTATTGTCTACTGTCCCAGCGACTTCAGCTTGTTGCTCACCCGCTTGCGCGCGTCGCGATCGGTTGTAAGATCAAGAGCCGATTGATAGGCCGCCCGGGCTTCCGTGGGATGTTTCCGCGCAGCTTCCGCATCGCCAATTTGTTCAAACACGCCCGCGTTCTTCGGCTCCAGCTTCGAAATTTCGAGCAGTTCCACCAGCGCACCCTCGGAATCGCCGCTCTTTAGGAGCAAGCCGGCCAGTGCGGAATGTGCCGCCAGATACCCGGGTTTCGCTTCCAGCACCTTGCGGTATTCCGCGATAGCCGCCGCGTTATCGCCCGCAGCGGCCAGTGTCGCAGCCAGGCTGAGGCGCGAGGGCAGATAATCGGGCGATTGCTGCAGATTCGCGCGCCACAGATCCATGGCTTCCTGTTGCCGATTGTTTTCATCGGCCAGTAGCAGAGCCAGATTGTGACGGGCGGCCAGCAGTTTCGAATTCTTTTGCAAGGCCTCGCGGTAAAGGCGCTCCGCTTCGTCGCGCTTACCTTCGGAAGCTTTAAGAGTTCCCAGCGCGTTGTATGGCTCGGCGGAATCCGGCGCGAGCGCCGTAGCTTTCTTATACGATGCCTCGGCATCCTTGCGCCGATTTAAGCGCTGATAAACCAGGCCGAGGTTGTACGGAAGATAGCTAAATTGCGGAGTCAGCCGGATAGCTTCCTGATACGCGCGGATGGCCGATTTATAGTCGCCCGTCTCGACGTAAGCCAGCGCTTCGTTGTGCAGCGGATAGGACCAATGGCGCGCGCGGCGCACTGCGTCGCGGAAAGCCGGAATCGCTTTGTCGTACTGAGCTTGCTCCAGATAGGCGATGCCCAGCGCGTTGAATCCGTAAGCCGCGCCCGGGTCGATGCGCACAGCCTGCTCCAGCAAATCGGCTGCCTGCGGGAAGTTTTTGTCGTAGAGCAAAGCCCGGCCCTGGAAGAAATCCTGGCGGCCTTCCAGATACAGCGATTCGTGCGTCAGAGTTCGCGCGGCTTCCATGTAGCGCGCACCCTGCTGGAACTCCTGCTGCGATTGCGGCGTCTGGTCACCGGTGAGATAACGCAGCAGCACTTGCTGAGCTTTGTTTTCGAGCGCGATGCGAAGTTGGTTTTCGCGCTGGGTATACAATTCCGGTTCGAGTTCGCCTTTCAGTTTCGCGAGCGCCGCGAAGGCGCTGTCCGATTCTCCAGGCAGGATGCGGCCGGCCTGGATGGCTGCAGTGAAATGGTCGATATCGTCATCCGCCTGATCCGCGCCCAATTCATTCGCGGGCGTAGCGGATGCCAGATACAACGGCTGGCCGTTGCGCGAATCCAGCAGCATCCGCCAGTGGGCCAGGTTAATGCCCGGCTTCTTGACGTCGGAGATCTTGATGTCCACTGTCCCCGGGCTGATGTCCTGCGGATGTTGTTTTTCTGCTGTCGCGCGCGGAACCTGAGTGGTTACGTAGCGGATCAGTTCTTCTCCTGTAACCACGCCATCGCCGTTCTCGTCGGCCGCGCCTTCCATACCTTTCAGCACGAAGTAGCTGAACGCTCCATGACCGCCTCCGAACTCGGGACCTTCGCGCGAAAGCTCCTTACGCCGGCTGCCCATGATTCCCAGCAGATCGCCCTCGAGATTCTTGAAATTTTCCACGTTGGCATTCACGGTGTTGTTCTGGATGGTGCCGATGGTTCCAGCCTTGCAGACATCTACAAAAAGCAGCACGCGGCCCACCTTGGTGAGCTGCTCCTCGAATAACGATTGCAACTCCGCCATGGGCAGCGCTGTGCTCTTCAAATCCTGCGGATCGGAATCGTAGGTGAGGATGTACGCATCTTTGCCGTCCACTGTTCCGTGCCCGGCCACCAGGATGACAACGGTATCGGCTTTCGTCGCCCGGCGCTTCAGGAAATCCTGGAATCCCAGGCGCACCGCCGCAGTGGTGGCTTTGTCGTCAGTAAGAAGCAGCACGTTGTTCAGCGCCAGCCCTCCCGCGCGCGGGCTCTTCAAGAAATCGGCGAAAGTGGCGGCATCACGCTCGGCGAACTGCAACGACAATTCCGGCTTTTCGTATTTCGAGATACCGATCAGCAATGCGTAAGTGGTCCCGCCTGCCACTGCGGCGGCTGTCTTGGCTGCGGCTTGATCGGCCAGCGCTTGCTCCAGCTCGAAAATCTTGCTCTTCACCCAAACCGCATCCGGCCACTGCTCGCGCAGTTTGTAGTACATCTCGAGCGAGTTAGCCGGCAGTTTATGATTCTCAAAGATGGTGGCTTCGCTCACCAGCGCGGCTTGATCCTTGGGATCGCTCTTCAAAGCCGCGTCATAGGGCGCCAGCTCCGCAACTAGGTCGGCGGTCAGTTGATCCCGCGGGGTGGGCGGAGTCTCCGGCTTGTCGCCGCCGCGCGTCATGGTGACGCCGTAATGTTGCTGGCTGGCGGCGCCGATGCGCAGCGTGGGAGGCAGCGTGCAAGCCCGCGCAGGCTGTTCCGTAATCTTGCCGGCCTTCACCTTGGCTTGCTTCGTATCCAATCGAACTTCGCCGGCAGGACCGAGCGTATCGATTGCCTTATTTGGACAAAAGAGGAAGGAAGCTGGCGAGGTTTCGGTCCGAAGGCCGTCACCGGAAAAAAGCAGGTCGCCAGGCTTGGCCGCGAGCGGAGTCTCAGTGTCCGCGCGCAGCACCTTGCCGCCCGCACCGGTGAGCACCAGGCCCACAGCGGTTTCCTTCTGGTCGGCTGCGAATAATCCAACGCCTCCGAGCAAAGCGACGGCGAAACCGAGCCGCGACCGTAAGGGAGTCGGTGCTTTTTGAGTTTTACGCATTAACCACAGCCTTCGCCACCAACGAGGCAACCGTATAAAGACTAATCGGCAGTGCTTTCCCTCGCACCGGCGTCTCGGATAAATAAACAGTCTCAACCTGATTTCCGAGTTTGCTCTGCGTGGCGCCACTCAACAGTAATTTCGTATGGTGCTCCTTATTCAGACTTTCGAGGCGTGACGCCACATTGACGGTATCCCCGAGAACGGTATATTCCATTTTATCGGCTGAACCCACGTTCCCCACAACCGCGGGCCCGGTATGAATGCCGGCCCCGGTTTCAAACCGGCCGGGCATCGTCACAATCTCCGTGGCGCATTGCACGGCCCGGATGGGATGGTCACCCGGAACGCAACCTTCGTCGTCGTCGGAGAAAATTGCCAAGATGCCGTCGCCGATGAACTTATTGGGATGGCCGCGATAAGCCACGATAACCGCCACCATGATGGCCAAGTATTGGTTTAGGATCTGGACCACGGCTTCCGGCCCCTGCTCGCTGGAGACTTCTTCGGTGAAAGCCGTGAAGCTTCGAATGTCGGTGAATAGAATGGTCACCTCCATCCGCTTTCCCGACAAAGCGATGGCTTCCGTTTCGTCAATGGAGGTGGCCGCCTTCGAACCGACAAACAGGGCGACGGCGCGCCGGAACAGATTGCCCCGCTTCTCTTCGGTAGCGAAGCGGTAAACGATAGAGAAAACCAGGCAGATGGAAGTGGCCAACAGGAGTTCGGAGGTGGACAGAATCAGGCCGGATTCGAACAGCAAATGCGTATAAATGAGAATCGCAATGATCTCGAGGACGATCAGCGGCGCGGCCCGGCTGGCTGAAGTCGACGTCGATACCAGCACAGTGAGGGTAGTGGCGAGAATCAAAGAAAACAGCCGCAACCATTGCGGAACGGCCACCAAATACCGCCCCCTCAGCAGCGTCCACACGGTGTTCGCATGTATCTCCACTCCCGCCGTGTCCGAATGTTGGATGAGCGGTGTGAAGAACGGAGTATCGTAGCGATCCTGCACAAAATCGCTGCCCACCAGAACGATCTTGCCCTGAACCCACTTGCGGAGCTTGGCTTTATCTCCAGCCTCGGCAGCCTTTACGAAATCCCAGAGGGAGACCCTGGGGAACGTTCCGGGACCGCCGGCATAATTGATAGTGACGTTTCGATTCTGCGTAGGGATCGTATGTCCCTGCAACGTGATCTTGCCATTCCGAATCTCAGCATCCACGCCCAGATATTTCTCCACGGTGCGCATCGCAAGACACCGCGCGGGTGGAGGATCGTCCGGTTTCGACGACGGCGCTTCCATGAGTTCCTGCCTGCGGGAAAAACCGTCCGAATCGGCAGTTAAGTTGGCCCATGCCCCCAATCCGAGGGCGGCGGCGATCATGTTGATGGGGATCGTCTGGGCCGCCTTGTTGGATTGCAGTCGTTCCACGTAGCCCACCACCACTGGAACCGGCGATGAACTCACTGCGCCGGCCAGCCGTTCGTCAGCACCCTTTACATAATCGTCGATTGGAATTCCAAAGGCCAGGTCTAATCCAATTACTTTGGCGCCGGCATCGCCAGCGGCAGTGATGGCATCCGCGTAATGGTCGTCCCAGAACTCATGCAGTTCTGGAAAATTGTCCATGGCTTTCTGGTCTTCCGTGAGCAGAACGATGTTGGGGATAGGAGGCGGTCCAAACAGATAATTGCGCATAACGAAATGCGCATCGTAGGCTTTAAGATTGAGGGTTTGAAAGAAGCTAACTTCGCCCAGCGACCAGGCCGCCAGCACGCTCCCGATGGCAAGTATCACGCAGAGGGCCCAGTGCCTCCACTTCCTAGTCATGTTAACCTGCATCTTACTACGGCTGGACTCTCACTGTGACGTTTCGGCGGTTTTGGAATAAGTGGTTTTGGCGTAAATCGGTTGCAACTGTAGGTGTCTGCGCCGCTCTGTTGTGCGCAGTGCCGGCGTTTTCGCAAACCACGCAAGGCCTGATTTCAGGCCGTCTGGTGAGCTCCGTCACCGGTCAACCCATCGCGGGCGCCAGCGTTACCTATAACAGTTCCATCAGCAATTTGGCCGGAGCCGCTCAGAGCGACGCCTCCGGCTACTATTACCTGCCGCTGCTCTCGCCGGGGTTCTACCGTCTGCGGGTGACGGACTCCGCGTATCAATCGCAGGAAGTGCAGGAGCTGGAGCTGACCGTGGCCGCCCGGATCGAGCTGGATTTCCGGCTGCGCCCATTGAACGACGTATGGGAGAGCGGTCAATATAACAGCGTGTTCCTGCCCGGATCGAAGACCATCGTTACCTTTTTCGGTCCTGATGTGGACCCCAGCAAATCCGGATCTTTTGAGGCGCAAAAAGGCCGGCGCGAGACGCTGGAATCGACGATTTCGGAAGTGATCGATTCCGGCGAAATCGACAACCTGCCACTCGAAGGCCGGGACGTTTATACCATGCTGGTAACGCAACCCGGCGTCACTTCAGACGCCGCCACCGGCCGCGGTTTGGGACTGGCGATCAACGGCCAGAGACCCTCCGCTTCTAATTTCCTGCTGGACGGATTGGAAAATAATAACTACCTGATCACCGGGCCGCTGGTTATTCTTGCGCCGGAAGCTATTGAGGAATACCGCATCTCCACCAACAATTTCTCGGCCGAATACGGCAGAACATCCGGTTTTGTTGCGAACGCGATCACGAAATCGGGTGGCGATCAGTTTCACGGAGTGGCCTATTTCTACGTGAAGAACGATGTGTTGAACGCGAACGATTTTCAGCAGAATCTAATCGGTGCGGCGCGCCCGCCGGACAAAGAGATCCAGCCGGGTTATCAAGTAGGAGGGCCGATACTCAAAGATCGGCTGTTTTTTTCGAGCGCCTATGAATACTTTCGAAGCCGCAGCCAGCAGGCTCCCTTCACTTTTCAATTTCCTACTGCGAATTTCGCTTCCACATACACTCTTCCCAACTCCCCGTCCCGCCAGTTGCTGACCGAATTTCCGGCGCCCTATGTTACGAACGGAAACTTTCCAACCGGTACATTGACGCTCGCGCCTCCTGTCGCCGTGAATCGGACGCTAGCCATCGAGCGCCTGGACTATACGCGTCCCGGAGGCAAGGATCGCGTGTTGGGACGCCTCATGATCAATCGCTTTGAGGAACCTGATTTCATTTGGTCGCCCTACCCAGCCTTCACTTCAGTCTTGAATGAGAACACCTGGGCTCTGGGCGGTAGTTATATTCACTCGTTCAAACCCGATCTGATCAATGAAGCACGCCTCGGCTACAGCAGCGACGATCTGCATTGGAACCGGCCGCATCCTGAGATTCCCACGCTGGTTTCGCTCGATGGAACCACGCTGCCGGGGAGCCCGGCCTTCTACGCGTACAAGAACGTCAACAATAGCTGGGAGATGCTGGATAACCTGACGTGGACGCACGGCCGGCATCTGGTAACCACGGGCGCGGGATTGCTTTTGCGGTCGTCTAACGGATACCTTACAGCAGGCCAGGATGGCGAGTATGCTTTCGAGCAGGTTCTGGCATTCGCCTTTGGGACCCCGAGTGACTTTACGACATCCATCGATAGAGCGGCGCTGCCTAACTTTCAACAACCCTCTTTTGACCGGAATTATCAATATCGCCAGTATTTTCTGTTCGGTCAAGACACTTACAAAGTGAGTTCGCGACTTACTGTGAATTACGGCCTGCGCTACGAATTCTACGGCGGTCCGCAAAATACCGGGGCTGTCAAAGATGCGCTGGTTCAACTCGGCTCAGGCAGCAGCTTGCCGCAGCAGTTAGCGACGGCCACGCTGGTAACGCCCACCAACGGAGGGAATGAGCAGCTTTTCGGTTCCGACAAAACTGATGTTGCGGTTCGCGCCGGCGCGGCTTATGACTTGTTTGGAACCGGCCGCACGCTGCTTCGTGGCGGCTACGGGATCTTTTATGACCGGCCTTTCGACAACCTGTGGGAAAACTTACGAAACAACAATCTTGTCGTGCCGGAGTCGTTCACGCTCCCGCCAGGTACGTTCAACTATCTCGCGCCCATACCAACGGTGCTGGCTTCGCTTCCGCCTCAAGTAGTCAGTACCGATTTTCCGAATCTGACCTTAGTAAGTCCCAACCTGCGCAATGGATATGCACACAGTTATTTTTCAGGCGTACAACATCGGATCACGGATAACTTTACCGTCGAAGTAAATGGCTTAGGCACCTACGGCCGCCGGCTCATCACTACTGACATTATCAATCGCCCGTTTTCGGTAGACCGCGGCATTGGGAACCCAACCAGCATTAATCCGGATCTGCCGGAAATCTCTTATCGCGGCGATCAGGGATTCTCGGATTACAACGCGCTCACGGCGGTGGTGCGTTATCGAAGCAGCCGAGGGATGGTGCAAGGTTCTTATACCTGGAGCCATACCATCGACAATCAGAGCGATCCGTTGTTGGGCGATTTTTTCAATCTGGATTTTGCCAGCATACAGGGCGGATCGGGCACCACCGGTCACGCGGCATTCACCCAGCAATTCAATCCGAATGTGGATCGCGGAAATTCCGATTTCGATCAGCGCCAGAACCTGGTTATATTTTCCTACTGGAATCTGCCCGCGCCGTTCCAGAGCTCGAAGGCCGCTACTGTGTTTCGCGGCTGGGTAGTTTCCGAATTAGCGGCCTTTCGCTCGGGATTGCCCTACAGCGTGTTCGGCACATCGGCTGCAATTCCGGGACAAGGTCAACTTCTCGACAACCGCGCCAATATCGTGAATCCGAGCCAGGCGGTGCTCGCGAATCCGGTGCCGGTGCCGGGCGGAGAGCGCTTGCTGAATTACTCTGCTTTTTCGGAAGCTGCCCCGAGCGTGCTGGGCAACTCCGGACGCAATGCGTTTATCGGTCCAGGATTTTACAGCATGGATATATCGTTGGCACGATCGTTTGGATTGCGTTGGCTGGGCGAAGGTGGACGGCTCACGTTTCGCGCGGACGCGTATAACTTTCTGAATCATGCCAACCTGGGTAATCCGAATTCTGAATTCACTGACCCGAGTGTCACCAATCCTCTAACAACCAATTTCGGAATCGCAACCTTCGGCCGTCAAGGCACCCCCTCAGGATTTCCCGCAGTAAGTCCTTTAAATGAAACAGCCCGCCAGATTCAGCTCAGCGTGAGGGTTCTGTTCTAACAAAGCGTCGAGATCATTCTCGACGCTGCAAACACGAGTGTTTGCGCCACGGCTGGCTTGTGGCGCACGCACTCTTGCGTGCCGTCTCGACACTCGTGTCGAGACTTAAATCCGAACTACCAACCTCCCACCCGCCGGAAGAACGATTTCCTCTTCCAGCACCAACGCGTCGCCATCGCGGTGATGCGCGCATGGCTGGCCGTCCAGAGTGATGGACGTTTTTCGTGCGGCCGTTTGCGCCAGTCGAATTGATTTTAGTGGCAGCGTGCCTTCAGTCACGGCCAATTCCAAGCGTTCCCTTGCGATCGAAAATATTCCCCAACCCAGGCCCGTCGAAAAGAAAGATGAGAATTCAGCCGCCTGAGCCCTTGGGAAGAGACTAATCGCCTTCGCCGCTGCGTGATAATCAAAGCCGCTGAATGCAATCACGTTCGACCACGCCGACATGGCTCGCGCATAATGATGGCCGCACTCCGGCTCATCCCAGGGATTGCGGCGTTCGCCGTCGTATCGCCGGCGCACATTCTCGATGGTCTCGAGACCCTCCTTGAGCATTCCGGCATGAATGAATTGCGCCGCCACCAAATACTCAATTCCCGTCCACGCCTCCTGAAAATAGGGAAACGGAATCTTAGGCCGGCCGCCTTTGGTGTAATCGCAAACCAGCAGCGCCGCTTCGTCGTTCAACGCATAAACGCGCTGCACCGAATCATGCTCGTAGAGTTGCGAGCGATAGTTGTACTTGTGGATGGATTCAAGCGTCTTCCGAATGTGGGCCGCATCCAGCAGCGGGCCTAGGCCCGCGATATCCGCCAGGTACTGCCCGATCAATTGGTCGGCCAGACAGCCGTCTCCCAATTGAAACTCGGGTTGCTCCGGATTATCCGCTCCCATATCGCCAACCGTGGCGGCCGCGATCTGGTTCCTCGGAATCCCGCGCACCTTTTGAATGTAGTAATCGCCGTTGAAAAGATTTTGATCCGTCCAGGCGCTACCCTTCGCAAATAGCCTGTGATAGTTGGCAGCTGCGGCCGTATCGCCCAACGCCAACGCCATCTCTTCGGCAGCGCGCAATGCTCCCAGATAGTAAACCGTGCCGAGTGGATTCGGACCGTAGAATTCCACGTCGTAAGTATTGTGCTGAACACCTTCCAGCACGCCGTTGCGGCGAGGATCCCAACCGCCGGGAATCCACGCGAATGAAATACCGCGTTGGATCTTCGGCCACAGGCTACGCAGCCAGTCCATGTCGCCGCACAGCTTCCAATCCAGATACGCCTTGATGATTTGCCCCATCTGACCATCGGCCGCGGCATAGCCGAACCGATCGAGACCGTCCGGCAGCATCTGCCGGAATCGCATGCCGCCTTGATCGTCCTGCGAAAATCCGAACGCGGCTTTGCGTAGCGACCGCGCAAGGCTGGGGAAAACGAACTGCGTGGACGTCTCATAATTCCAAACATGCGTGCAGTTCCCGAAGCAGCATCCGCGCTGATCGTCGCAGCCTTCGAATCCGTGGAACTCGCCGTCCGCGGTGCGGAAGCATGTCTGCGTTACCAGCGTGGATAGATTCGACATCGCCGCGTCCCGCAATGCGGCAGGCAGAGTGCTGCGGCGCATGGAGTCTACGAACTCGCGCGTCCGCCGTTCGGATTCTGGAAGCTCGCGAGCTGCATACTGAGCAGCCGACCACGCATCGTCGAAACGGGTGCAATAGTAATTGCCGATTATGTCATGCTCGTGGCCTTTCGGTGCGGTCCAGCCCGACCACGCGGGCGTGCGATTCGGAAAGTGCCACGCCAGCATGAAAGTGTAGCTTGCGTCCGCGCCAGCAGCGATCTCGCGTTCCAGGCACAGCGCGCCGGTGACGGTTTGCTTCTCGGCTTCCGGACCAAGCTGCCCGTCCGCGGTGAAATCATCCCAGAACAGCATCGGACTGGCCCACCATTTCGCCGCCGGCCAACCGCGCAGGTAACTCACTCCACCGTCGCCCGGTTCCAGCACGCAAAGTGCGAACGATCCTCGCAGCGGGTCAGTCTCCTTCAGCTTCGGATTGCTCATGTACAAACCCTGCAGACTTGCCCCAGCGCCCGCGATGCGAAATTCGTTGGTGCGGCCATCGCCACCCACTGGGCTATCGATCGAGAACGCGATCGAAACTTGCGCCGAGCCCGGTCCGGGATTGTGGACGCGATAACGCATAACTGCAACCGGAAGGCCTGACGCGTCAGGATCGAGCGGGATGAACGGGCTGAAGGCTTCAAGCGTAACCTGCACCGGCAGACTCGCATCCTGGAATGCTATATGAGCGAGCGGAAATTCGCCGGTGAACGTGGCGCCAGCGAGGCGGCTCAATCCCGGCGCGTTGTCCGAACCAAGCCCGGAAGATCCGGCATAGGGCGGCATCAGGCGCGCTTCCAGCACCCGCGCGACCGGCTTCGAGTTGCCGCGCTTGGCCCAAATGGAAGGGAACGCATAGTTCGGCGAGCGGCCCTTATCCGGGCGATTGAAAATCTCCCAATCGCGGAGCTGCCCGCGTCCACCCAGGCTGATGCTTCCAGTACCGATGCCACCAAGCGGAAACGCAATCATCGCGAGTTGGCGTCCGGAATAAGTTCGCGGATAACGTATGCGCTCGCCGGGCTCAGCAATGGCGGCGCGTTGAGCTTGAGCGCCAGCGAGTGCGGGAACGCCCGGCAGAGCTGCGCCCGCGACGATACCTTTGAGGAAACCGCGCCGGCCAGTGCCGGAATTGTCACTCATATTTCAGATTCCTTCCGCCGCTACCGAAGCCATTCGATGCTCCGGCTTCGGAGGCGCAGGGCTAAAGCACTGCATGTTTCCGAGCTCAATTTCTCCGGGCAGCTTCGCGAGTTGTTCTTCCACGATTCGCTGGAGCGTCGCTGGATCGCCCTCAGCGCGCACGTTCAACAACAGTTGATGAAACTCCGCTGGTGACGCGTCCAGCATCCCATGCACCACGGGCTCCGCGCCATTGCTAATAATAGAAGCTTTCAAATAGCCGGATGCCGAATCGTCGGAGAGCTTCAGGTGGACGACACGCAGGCCATCGGCAGTCAAAGCACGCTGCATTTCGTCAAGAAGCGGGCCGATCAATAGTGCGGGAGAGAGCGGAGTCTCCAGCTTCACTGTGACGCTACAGTTGAGCCATGCCAACGCAGCCTCGGCACGGGCGTAGCGTTCGTAATCGATATCCAGGATTCTGCCGCCCGCGGGAACTTCGCCGGCCAGCACTTCATCCAGCCACTCCGCGACACCTTGTCCGGTCAGCGCGCTGATATATCGCACCGGCGCGCCCGCGATATTCGGAAATTCGCTATGCCGATCCACTTTGTTGAAACACAGCAAATCGGCCTCGTCGATCTGCGTACGAAACAAGAACGACAAATCCGAAGTAGCATCGCTCAAGTCGAGTTCCCGCGCGCGCTCGGGATCAATTACAACAGTATAGGGCGCCAGGCGAAATTGTTCGCTGTAATAGAGCTTCAGCGGCTGCAGCGTGGTGGCTGAAATATCGGTGCAGCTACCGACGGCTTCAGCGAAGATCACGTCCGGAGAATATTTCCGAAGGCGCTCCGCGGCGTCAATCAGTTCCGAGAAGCGGCAGCAGAAACATCCGCCGGTAACCTGATCGGCCGCGATTCCGTTCGATCCGACGAATTCGGTGTCAACCAGGCTGTGGCCCTGATCGTTCAACACGGCCGCCGCACGCAGGCCGCGCTCTTTTAAGACGCGCGAGGCCGCGAGAATCAACGTGGTTTTTCCCGAGCCAAGGAATCCTCCGAGTGGAACGATGATGGGGCGCTCGCTCATAGTGACCCTTTACGTCGGCGATATTCTTCCATGGCCCGTGTGTGATCGTCCGATCGCAAGGATAGCTCCTGGAATTCAAGATACTTCGAAAAGGCGTCGTCGTAATCCGATTCAAACGAGGATGTGATCAGCTTCTTGGTGAACCCGCGAGCCGTAGCGCTGCCCGTTGACATTCTCGCGATTAAAGCGTCGATCGTTTCCGTGAGCTGCTCTTCGGGCACCACCCAATCCACCAGCCCGATCCGCAGCGCTTCCTCCGAGGAAATCAATTCGCCAGTGAGTGCCATGCGGCGGGCACGGCCCAAACCGATGAAGCGCGGCAAGCGGTACGTGCCCATGCCTGGGATCAGCGCTTCGAGAACCGCCGGAAGACCAAAGCGCGCGTCGGGTGTTGCCACGCGGAGATCGCAGGCCAGTGTCAATTGAAGTCCACCTCCGATCGCATAACCACGGATCTTGGCCACCGTCAGCGCGTCCAACTGTTCGATGCGGCGCATCGCTTGGTCAAAACTGCGGAACCAATCGATCTTCAGCTCGCCGCGAGAAAGTGCGCCGAGGTCCACTCCGGATGAGAAGGATCGGCCGGCGCCCGAGAGGATTACTGCGCTAATGTCAGCGGCGTTCTCCAGTTCGTCGAGCGCGCCATGCAAGTCATGCGCCATTGACCAGTTTTCAGCGTTCAATACCTCGGGCCGATTTAAGATCAATTCGGCGACGCGTCCTGTCTTTTGGAGACTGACAGTGGTGTTGCGCGTCATAAGTAGCTGAGTCTATGCCGAACGGGGCGCTCGCCGCAAGTTTCGCAGGTCGGGGACCTGCGCCACTAATCCGGGAACGGAGTTCGATCGATGCCTGGAATGATACGCAGCGCATTCTTGTAGTAGAGCTTCTTCAAAACGTCGTCCGGCAGATCCAGCCCGTACATTTGCCAGAAGGCATGATATTTGCGGTAGTAGTCGAAATATTCGTCGGCGGTTTCGAGCACGCGGAAGTAGGTGTGATACTCCTCCGCGTTCCAGACGTCCTTGCCGAACATGACGCGATCCTGGTATTTGATCAGCCACTCGCGCGCGAAGCGGGGCTGGCGCCCTAGCTCATACAGCACTGCGGCTATTTCCGTATTCACGTTCGGCAAACGATCCAGCAGACGGCCCAGCTCCGCCAGATTGTTGCCCAGCCAGCCCAGATGCGCGGCGATAAAAATGGTATTCGGATGGCGTGCGAAAAGATTGTGCTGCTCACCCATCAGAGTCTCCCAGCTTGGATACTTATCAGGCGGACGGGCGCGGCCAGGATGCGTCTTCAGCTCGAGCCAACGCTCGTTGTATTGATCCATGGGCTGGAAGAATGACCAAGGCTCGGCGGTATGAATCAACACCGGAATCTTCAGCCGCGCGCAGGTTTCAAACACGCCATCGAAACGCGGATCGTCCACATGGATACGCTGCCCCTTGGTGTCCTTCAGATCCATGCCGAAATTCTTGAAGATTTTCAACCCTTGCGCCCCATTGCGGACATCGCGCTCCAATTGCGCAGCTGCGCGCTGGTTGTATCCCGGATCGTCGATATTGGTGAAATCGATGTTCGCGAAAACCACAAAACGGTTCTTGTAGTGGCTCTTCATGTTGGCCACGCCTTTTTCGAGAGCGTCCCCGTAACCGCCGCTCAGATTCACCATCACCTGTAGGTTGAGGCCGTCCATATCCTTTACCAGCTTGTCCAACTGCGCGACGGGCATCTGCGAATTCTGATGATTGTGCACGTCGATGAACGGATACTTCGCGCGCGTGACAGGATGCTGCGGCACCACTAGCGTGGACTTGGGCTTGTAGTCCTCAATCGACATGGTTTGTGCCAGCACAGCCGCGGGAATTACGGCAAGGATGAGTTTAAGCATGGATGGGATGTTCTTCGAGTAGAGCAACAATTCGATGGCGCAGTTCTTCGGTGAGCTGCATGCGATCATGCGCGGACGCCT
>Ga0116135_1000850_pt1 | contig 16420 bp, 17 predicted proteins | sample June2015DPH_20_1_FD_89738 | JGI IMG/M metagenome (GOLD analysis project Ga0116135, IMG submission 89738) | Peatland microbial communities from SPRUCE experiment site at the Marcell Experimental Forest, Minnesota, USA - June2015DPH_20_10 | ecosystem: Environmental > Terrestrial > Soil > Wetlands... | reverse complement strand
GCTGGCGACGGGAATGTCGATCATGAGCGCGGTCTCCTCGTCACTGGTCGCGGTGACCGCGTTCGGCCTGACCACCGCGGCCAGTTACGCCTGGTCCGGATTGATCTCGTGGGAGCTCGCGGGATTGTTCATTGCCGGCGGTGTCGTCGGCGGATTGATCGGCACCCGCTCGGCGCGATTATTGTCGGTGCGGCATGGCGCGCTCAATATTGTGTTCGCCGCGGTCATTATAGTGGTGGCGCTTTATATGCTGGCGCGTAACTTATCCTTATCATGAGCGTAAATAACGGATAGACGTGCGCCAAAGGCAGCCGGGAGACCAGACATGACCACATCGATCGATCCGGCCCGGCCGTATCAACCGCGCACAAGGCGCGAGACGCTGGGCCTGTTCGGCACCGGCGCGGCCATGCTCGGCATCAGTGTTGCGCCGGGCCCGGCGTCCGCCCAAAGCGACGGCGTGCTGACGGAAGCCCTGGTGTTGCGCGACCCGGATATCCCGGTGGCCGGAAATCCCGATGGTGATATCAGCATCGTCGAATATTTCGACTACCAGTGCCCCTATTGCCGCAAGCTCGAACCCGATCTGCGGCAGGTGGTGCACGACGACGGTAAGGTCAGGCTGGTGCTGAAGGACTGGCCGATCCTGGGGCCTGCCTCGGTGACGGCGGCGCGGATGGCGCTGGCGAGCAAATACCAGGACAAATTCATCCAGGCGCATGATGCGCTGATCGGAATCAATTCGAAGCTGACCGAGCCGCGCATTTCCGAACTGCTCGCCGGCGCGGGCATTGAAATGGACCGTCTCACGCGCGACCTCGCCGCCAACGCCACGGCGATCGACGCCATCCTGGCGCGCAACAACGATCAGGCGACGGCCTTCGACTTCAAGGGCACGCCGTCCTTTATCGTCGGCAAATTCCGCGTGCCAGGCGTGCTGACCATGGCGCAGTTCGCCCAGGTCATCGCCGACGCGCGCAAGGCGCTGAAGAAGTCATAGAGGCGTTTGCGCGGAGATCATGCTCAAACAAGAAGATCGACGACGAGCATGATTCAACCCAGTTGAATCATGCTCTAGTGCAGCGATGCGGCTATTTCGACGCAAGTTATTTCGACGAAAGCCTGATCCAGTCGCTATGGGCCTGCTGCTTCAGCGCGTTCCAGTCGGTTGCCGCGACGTCCCAGTTGACGATCGTCCGGCTATTCGACGCGCTCTGGCCGTTGGCGACGGTCGAGGTAGATTGCGAATCGTAGGCGTAGACGCCAGCGATCAGCAAAAGCGCACCCAAGATCATTCCTAGAAAAACGCGCATCGCAAACCCTCCGTGAGGCAAACCCTCAGTGACGATCGACAACTTGGTCGGGCCGTGATGGTTCCGTGCCAAAAGAAACATCAGGAAATCAGCGGATGCCAGTTATCACGAAGGCTTGAAACGATGATCCGCAATACATCCAATACATCAATGTGTGAGGGAACATTAAAGGCACAGGGGAAGTGAAGAAATGACCGACAAAACCAGCAAGACCGCGATTGTGACCGGCGCCTCGCGCGGCATCGGTGCCGCGATAGCCGAACGTCTCGCCGGCGATGGCTTCGCCGTCGTCATCAATTATTCCGGTGATATGAAATCCGCCGAGGCGCTTGCCCGAAAGATCGAAGCCAAGGGCGGCCGGGCGCTCACCGCCAGGGCCGATGTCAGCGACGCCAACGCGGTACGCGGCATGTTCGATGCGGCGGAAGCGGCCTTCGGCGGCCTCGACGTGCTGATCAACAATGCCGGCATCATGAAGCTCGCAAAGATCGCCGACAGCGATGATGCGCTGTTCGACCAGCAGATCGCGGTCAATCTCAAGGGCAGCTTCAATTGCATGCGCGAGGCCGCCAGGCGGCTGCGCGACGGCGGGCGGATCGTCAATTTCTCGACCAGCGTGGTCGGGACCAAACTGGAGACCTACAGCGTTTATGCCGCGACCAAGGCGGCGGTGGAAACCATGACGGCGATCCTTGCGAAGGAATTGCGTGGCCGCAACATCACGGTCAATGCCGTGGCGCCGGGGCCGGTCGCGACCGACCTGTTCCTCACCGGCAAATCGCCGGAACTGGTCGAGCGCATGGCCAAGATGAATCCGATGGAACGCCTCGGCACCACGGAGGATATCGCGTCCGTTGTATCTTTCCTCGTCGGTCCCGATGGCGGATGGATCAACGGTCAGGTGCTGCGCGCCAATGGCGGCATGGTCTGAGGGTTATGACGCACCGTTCAGCCAATTGAGGATCACCGGGTTGATCTCGCGCGGATAGCAATGGCTGAGATCGTCGAGCTCCCGGTAGGTCACGTCGGCGCCGGCCGCCGACAACGCCGCCTGGGTCTGCCGCGCCACCTCTACCGGAAACATCCAGTCGAGCTGGCCGTGCACGAGATAGACCGGCAAGTCCCGTAACCTCTGCGCGTCGGCCATCTCGGCCATCAGCGGATGGAAGGTGGCGGAAACGGGCGCGAGGTGGGTGAACCGGGAGGCGCTTTCGAGCCCGGTGACATAGCAGAAGGTGCCGCCGTCGCTCATCCCGGTCAGCAATAGCCTGTTGGGATTGACGTTGCAGCGGCTTCGCACGGAATCGAGAATGCGGGCGAGGTTCGGGCTGTCGGTGTCCTCGCCCATCAAGGCCCAGGTGCTCCCGGTCGCGGTGGGCGCGACCAGGATGGCGCCGTGGCTGCGCGCATCGCGCAGCCAGCTCCACAGAAAGCCGCGGCCATTGCCGCTGCCGCCATGCAGCGCCATCACCAGCGGCCAGGCGCGGTCGGGCGTGTAATATTCCGGTACGTAGAGCGAGAAACCGCCGCGGCTGCCGGGTTCGTTGTGATCGTGAAAGATTCCGGTGTTGGGTTGGCCCGGCTCCGCGAGGCGTGCCAGCAGACCGGCGTCCTCGCGCAAAGCGGGATCGGTGAAGAAGCTGCTGACCGGGGGCAGTTTCGCGGCGAGGGGGTACAGCGCCTCCTGCGCGCGCGGGGCGTAACGCAGCGCGCGAAATACGGCCACGAGGTCACCCTGGCCCGACTGTACCGCGCGCAATCCCGCGAAAGCCGCCAGCGCGGCATCACCAGCGGTCTGTAACGGCAGGCGCAAATGCGCGAATTGCTCCGGCCAGCCGGCCAGCCGGGGAAGCTCGGCCCGTAATGCCTGATCCGGCGTTCCGGCGGCGTGCATGACCCGCCCGAAATCCGGCGGGTTGAGATGGCGCGCGATAAAGCCGAGTGCTTCCAGCGATTGCAGCAGCGGCGGCAGCATGGCCACGATGTCGTCGACCACGGCCTCACTCATCGCGCGGTTTCCTGTTGCTGATCGCGCTTTTGCGCTCGAAAACGCTCTATCAGTGCAGCTGCGGCGCCTTGAGTAGTTTGGCACGGTCGATCGAGGTCAACACCACGTCGAAGGTGACGCCCTCATGATAGACGGTGAGCGGCACGTCGACGCCGGCAGGGCCGAGCGACCACAGCTTTCGATAAAAGCCGGTTTGACTCGATATCTTCTCGCCATTCACGGCGAGGATGACATCGCCGGCCTTGAGTTCGGCGCGCGCCGCGGGACCCTTGGCGGAGATGCCGACCACGACGACCTTGTTGTCGATCTCGGTCGAATACATCCCGAGCCACGGCCGCGCCGGCTTGTTGACGCGGCCGAATTTCCGCAAGTCGTCGAGCACCGGCTTGAGCAGATCGATCGGCACCACCATGTTGACGCGCTCGGCCTTGCCGTCGCGCTCGCGCTCGAGCTGCAGCGAGCCGATGCCGATCAATTCGCCGCGGGTCGAGATCAGTCCGGTGCCGCCCCAGTTGGGATGCGCCGGATAGGTGAAGATCGCCTCGTCCAGCAGATACTCCCAGTAACCTGCGAACTCCTGCTTGGCGGTGATCTGGCTGGCGACCGATCGCGTGCGTCCCCCGGCGCCGCCTAGCACCACGCGGTCGCCGATCTCGGCGGCGGCGGAAGACCCCAGCGGCAGCGGATCCAGATCGATATGGCCAAGCGCCTGCACCAGGCCGAAGCCGGTCACCGCATCGAAGCCGAGCGCGTGGCCTGGCACCACACGGCCGTCGCCGATATGCAGCCAGACGGTTTCGGCCTCGGTGATCAGATAGCCGATGGTCAATACCAGCCCGTCATCGATCAGTACGCCATTGCCGGCGCGCTCGGTACCCAGGGTGTCGGCGCTAGAGGCATCGCTGGGGACGATCGAATGCAGGCCGACAACCGAGGACAATACCCGGTCGAGATCGAAACTGTAGTCGGCCGCGCGGGGTTGACTCGCCGGCGGCACCTTCCATTCAGTCAACGAGGCCATCAAGTTTCTCCTGGCCAGCCGGCGCGTGCGGGTTGCGCAGATTTCGGCGAACCAGCGCGCGCGAAATCGGGAGCGATCTTATGCCGCAAATGACCGTCTTGAAAGTCCGCCGTAACGGGAGTGGCGACCCCGCCGATCGCGAATTATGGATCGAGTTCGGTGTCCCAGTATAAATAATCCAGCCAGCTGTCGTGCAGATAGTTCGGCGGGAACAGCCGGCCGTTGCGATGCAGCTGGTGCACCGTCGGCGCGAATGGCGGCTGCCGCGGAAACATCCGTGCCTGCTGCGGCGTCAAATTTCCCTTGCGCAGATTGCATGGCGAACACGCGGCGACCACATTCTCCCACGTGGTCTGGCCGCCCTTGCTGCGCGGGATGATGTGATCGAAGGTGAGATCGTCGTCGGCCGAGCAGTATTGGCAGACGAAGCGGTCGCGCAGGAATACGTTGAACCGGGTAAAGGCAGGATGCGTGGTCGGCTTGACGAAGGATTTGAGCGACACCACGCTCGGCAGCTGAATCTCGAACGAGGGACTGCGCACCGCGCGGTCGTAGTGCTCGACGATATTGACGCGGTCGAGGAACACCGCCTTGATCGCGTCCTGCCACGACCAAAGAGACAGCGGATAATAACTGAGCGGCCGGAAGTCCGCGTTCAGTACCAGTACCGGCCAACCACCTTGCGAGACATGTGCGTTCAAGTAACGCTCCTGGCCCCCTATAAGCTGCGAAGCAGCATGAGTTGACATACTACAGGCAGCGTGACGGGATTGTGAAGAGCGTTGGCGGCCTTATCCGCCGTGGCCAGGGGGCGCTACCGATTGCAGGAGCGGCATTAACACCGCTAAACGAGGCGGCCGGCCCCATTTCGGCCGCACACGGACACGGCAAAATGATCACCAAACCCCGCTATCTGGAGGCGCCACGCCGGCTGCGGGCATTCGTTCGCGCCCATGAAACCAGCCTGGTGGTTCTGGCGGCCCTGGTCGGGACGACAGCGGGACTGGTGGTCGCGGCCATGGGGGCCGCGGTCGAACTGCTCCATGTGGCGCTGTTCAACCTTGCAATGGGGGATCGTCTTTCCAGCCAGGTCAGGATCGATCCGCTGCGCGCCCTCCTGGTTCCAAGTCTCGGCGGGCTGCTGCTGGGGGTGGCTTTCCTGCTGCTGCTGCGCTGGCGGCCGGCGCGTGAAATCGATCCGATCGAGGCCAATGCCCTGCATGGCGGGCGAATGTCGTTTCGCGGCAGTGTGATCGTGGCGTTGCAGACGATCTGGTCCAGCGGCGTCGGCGCCTCGGTCGGACTTGAAGCGGGATATACCCAGCTGGCCAGCGGCCTTGCCGCCTCGCTGGGTCGCGGATTTCATCTGCGCCGTGCCGATCAGCGTCTGATGGTCGGCTGCGGCGCCGCCGCCGCGATCGCGGGCGCGTTCGGGGCGCCGCTGGCCGGCGCCTTCTACGCCTTTGAACTGGTGATCGGAGGATACACGCCCTCCAGTCTGACGCCGGTCGGCGTCGCCGCGGTGGCGGGCTATTTCGTCGCCCATGCGTTTACGGTGCTGACACTCGGCGTCGGCGTCGGGCCGGTCGGCGATGTGCTCGGGCGCGACCTGGCCATCGCCGCGGTGCTCGGGATTCTGGCGGCGCTGTTTGGCATCGGAATCATGCGCGGCGTCGCGTTCTGCGAGGCGCTGCTGTCGAAGACCGGGATCTGGTCGCCGCTGCGCCCGGCGCTGGGCGGTCTCGCGGTGGGCCTGCTCGCCTTGCAGACGCCGCAAGTGATGTCGTCGGGGCATGGTGCGTTGCACTTTGCCGGACTTGTTTCAATGCCGCTCGCGGCCATGGCGACAGTGTTCGTCCTGAAAGCGATCGCGTCGGTGATTTCGCTGGGCAGCGGTTTTCGTGGTGGATTGTTTTTCGCCACGCTTTTTCTCGGCGCGCTCGGTGGCCGCCTGTTCGCCGCCGGCTTCGATGTGATCTGGCCGGGCCTCAATCTCGATCCCAACGTCTATGCGGTTGTCGGCATGAGCGCGCTGTCGGCGTCCGTGATCGGCGGCCCGCTGACGATGACGTTCATCGCGCTGGAGTCGACCGGCGATCTCTGGCTGACCACGATCGTGCTGGTCGCGGTCATCATCTCGACCCAGATCACCCGCGAATGGTTCGGCTACTCGTTCGCGACCTGGCGATTGCATTTGCGCGGCGAGACCATCCGTAGCGCCGCCGATATCGGCTGGATCCGCGATCTCACGGTGCGGCGGCTGATGCGGCCGGACGTGGCCACCGTGAATGCCGAGATGCCGATCGAAGAATTCCGAGCCAAGTTTCCGCTGGGATCGAAGAACCGGGTGGTCGCAGTCGACGCCGCCGGCCACTACGTCGGGCTGGTGCTGGTGGCGGATGCGCACGCACACACGTCTGATATCGAGATGACCAAGGGCCTTCATGGTATCCTTCATCACCGGGGCATCGTGTTGCATCCCGCCATGAACATCCAGGAAGCGATCGCCATTTTTGATGCCGCGGAAGCCGAATCGCTGGCCGTGGTCGAAGCCGGCGGCGAACACCGGCCGATTGGAATTCTGACTGAAGCCCACGCGATGCGACGCTACGCGGAGGAATCCGAACGGCAGCGGCGCGAGGTGATCGGCGATAACTGATCGGTGCTGCATGCGCCGATTTCGGAGGAGGCCCATGGGTAGATTGCCGACGGCAATGGCCGCGATCCTGTTTGGTCTGGGATGGATCGGCGGCGCGATGGCACAGGACTATCCTGCGCGTCCGCTGACCATGATCGTGCCGTTCCCCGCCGGAGGCGCCACCGACACGCTGGCTCGCACCCTGGCCGAGCAGATGCGGGGCATCCTCGGTCAATCCGTCATCATCGAGAATGTCGCGGGCGCCGCCGGCAGCATCGGCGTCGGCCGCGCCGTTCGTTCGCCGGCCGATGGCTACACGCTGAGTATCGGCACTTCGACCACGCATATGCTGACCGGTGGCCTTTATGTCCTTCCGTTCGATCTGTTGAAGGATCTGGAGCCGGTGATCCAGATCGGCAGCGAGCCGTTGTTGATTGCTGGCCGCAAGAGCCTGCCGGCGGACGATCTGAAGGGGCTGATCGCCTATCTCAAGGCCAATCCCGACAAGACGTCGGTGGGCATTGCCGGCGTCGGCGCGGCGGGTCATCTCGCCGGCATCTCGTTTCAAAAGGAGACCGCGACCAGGTTTCAATTCGTGCCCTATCGCGGCAACGCGCCGGCCATGCAGGATCTTCTGGCCGGACAAATCGATCTCATGATCGAGCCGGCGTCGAATTTCAGAGCGCTGATATCCACCGGCAGCATCAGGCCTTATGCCGTCACCGGCCGGACGCGGCTGCCTTCGTCGCCGGAAATTCCGACGGCGGATGAGGCGGGGCTGCCCGGTTTCTTTGCTTCGCTCTGGTATGGGCTTTGGGTGCCGAAGGATACGCCCGGCGATATCATCGCGAAGTTGAATGCCACCATGGTGCGGATCCTTGCCGATCCATCGGTGCAAAAGCGTTTCGAGCAACTCGGCATTCAAATATCGCCGCGCGACCAGCAATCGCCGGAGGCGTTGCGGGCCTTTCAGAAAGCCGAGATGGAACGGTGGTGGCCGATCATCAAGGCGTCCAACGTCAGGGCGGAATGAAGGGTGCGCCAGGGCATTTCCTGCTAGCTAGCCCTCGATTTCCTCCGCTGCGATGATCCGCTGGCGAAGCGCAAGGCGGACAAGCTCGATGTCGGACGCCACGCCGAGTTTGGCGCGAATGAGATAGCGCGTATTGGCCACAGTCTTGACGCTGACATGCAGCGTCTCGGCGATGTCATCGACGGATTTCTCCGCCAGCAACATGCGCAGGATTTCGAATTCCCGTGGGCTCAGCGCGTCAACGGCCGAAGGTTCGTCGGCGAGGCGGTTGATGGCGAGCTCATGGTCGATGTCAGAGCTGAGCGCGATGCGCCCGGCCATGACGTCGGCGATCGCGCGCAGCAGCGTCTCCGGCGGGTTGCTTTTCGTGACAAAGCCGCGTGCGCCCGCCTTGATCGCCTGGACCGCATAAGCGGCGCTCTGGTGCATGGTGAATACCAGGATACGCGCGGAGTTATCCCACTGCCGGATGCGGCGGATCGCCTCGACCCCGCCAATCCCCGGCATCGACAGGTCCATGATGACGAGGTCGGGCTTGACCTCCTTGTAGACACGATAGGCCTCGGCCCCGTCGCCGGCTTCGGCGACGACCCGAAGGCGATCCTGCTTCTGCAGCAGCGAGCGATAACCCTCGCGCACGATGGCATGGTCGTCCGCCAGCATCACCCGCGTGAAGCTCCTGGCATCGGGCGTGCTCAAGGTTCCGACCCCATATCGGGAATGGTCGCGACAAGCCGGGCGCCGCCCGCCGCGCGCCGCTCGAAACGCAGCGTTCCGCCGAGGGAAACGACCCGCTCCTGCATGCCGAGAAGTCCCATGCCGGGTTTTGCCGGCAGACCGCCGCCCGTCGCCTCGCCATCGTCCTCGACGCTCAAGACGATATCGGCATGTCCTGCCTCGAGACGTAATTGCACGTGCCGGGCCTGGGCGTGCTTCGCTGCATTGGTGATCGCCTCCTGCGCGATGCGATAAAGACTGGCGCAGACGCTTGGCGGCAAATCGTCGACCCTGCCAATGATGGCAATTTCGAATCGGGTGCGCCCCTTCTCGACGCCGTTCCAGCTCGCAACCAGGCTTTCGAGGCTGAGGGTCAGGCCGAGTTCCTCGATGTCGGGCGGGCGCAGGCGCACCAGCGCGCCGCGCAGCGTTTCCATCATGCCCGCGGTCGTGCGCGAGATGCCCCGGCATTCCTCGACCAGCGGTGGACATTCGCGCTCCGCCGTATGGGCAGCGGCGGCGGCCTGCGCCGCGATGGCGGTGAGCGACTGGCCGAATTCGTCATGCAATTCGCGAGCAAGGTGGCGCCGCTCCTCGTCCTGCACGGCGATGAGCTTTCTCGTCAAATTGTTGCGTTCGGCAAGGGTGGCTTCCAGTTTTTGCGCGAGCGTGTTGAAGACGTCGGAAATCGCCGAGAGCTCCGCAAGGTCGAAACTGGGCAGCCGCGTGGAGAGATTGTTCGCCGCGAGCTGCCTTAGCCCGGCGTGAATGACGTGCGTCGGCCGCAGGGCCCGCGCGAGCGCGGCATAGACCGCGAGGCAAAGCCCGGCCAAGGCGAAAGCCATGATGGAGAGAAGGCGGCTCGCCTCGCGCCAGCTCTGGCCTATCTGTGTGGCGGGGTCGACGGTCGCGATCGCCACACCCTGGGTCCTGCCCTCAACAAGCAGCGGCATCGAGATCGGTTCGCCGGGATGGAAGAAGGCGCGATAGAGTGCCGCGAAACTTTCGGGCGCGGCAATTTCGTCGGCGAGCGCTCCGCTACAGATACCCTGTCGAAAATCTCCCGCCTTGTCCCGATAGGCGATGCAGAGGCCCGGCTCCATCAAAGGCGCCGCGACCCGTTGCAAATCCGGAGTTAGGCTGGGGGACAAGGAATACCATTGCGCCTGCGCTTGCTGCAGTGAGATATCCTTGGCGACGATCGCGGCGATGCGGCCCGCCCTGTCTCTGGTGGCGCGGTCGCTGTCAACCAAGGCATAGGCCGCGACAGCGAGGAAGCAAATCGCCGCGAGCGCCGCGACGCGTAGCGCCAGCCGCAGCTTCAGATCGATGGCGCGCGCGTGGCCCGCCACGGAATGAGGGGCCTGTTGCAAGCTCTCTCCCTTTCCCCCGCATTTAGAAGCAAATTTCGCCGGGAAGAAAGAGGGGCGAGGCAAGATCGGGCATTTCACCCGGTCAATTCAGGGAAAGTCTCCATTTCGCCAAGGCAGCGGATCGGGCGATATGGCCGCGATGTGGCAACTCGAAAGGTTCATCGATGCGCCGGATGGCTTTCATCCTCACTCCGGTCATGGTTGCTGCGGGGTTCGCCGTCGCCACGGCGGCCGAACCCGCCGCACCGCGTCCAATCAAACTCGCGGTGTTTCCGTTTGAATTGGAGGATTTCAGCGCCGCTGCGGCGTACACTCCCCCCGACGATGTCGACCGCGAGCAATTGCGGCTTTCGACGGAAGAGGCGCGGCGGCTGATCGCGGAATCGGGACGCTATCAATTGGTCGACGTCGGCGCGGCGCGCGACGAAGCCGCCAAAACAGGTAAACTGCATAATTGCGAGGGTTGCGAAGCCAGGATCGCCGCTGCTCTTGACGCGGACCAGTCCATGCTCGGGATCGTCACGCGCATCAGCCGAACAGACTACGCGGTGACCTATAAAATTCGCGACGCTCAATCCGGGGCGCTCGTCGATGTCGAGCAGACCGACCTGCGCGCGGGCGCCAACTCGGCCTGGAGTCGTGGGGCGCGCTGGCTGATTCAGCGCCGTCTTCTGGAACCGCCCAACTAGGGCCGAGGCAGATCACCAACAGGAAAGCCATCCCATGGATAAGTCGACAAAACGACGATCAGCCGGCCTCGCTTTGATTGCCGCCGCGCTTTTTTCCGCCAGCACCGTTCGGCAAAGCCAGGCGCAAGGCGAGGCACCCGCCCTCGCGATCGCGGAGATCCAGTATATCGACACCTCGGGTGAGGTCATCGATCAGAGCGCCGACCATTTCCGGCGCTTGCGCGAATTCGAAGCCTCAATGCGCGCCGATTTGGCGGCGAGCGGAAAGGTGCGAAACGTCGCCCTCGATTGTCCGCCAAACGCCTGTTCGGTTGGCGACATCGATGCCGATCAGTTGCTCGGCAAGGCGCAAGCGGCCGACGCTGCCTATCTGCTGATCGGCAGTCTTCACAAGCTCAGCACGCTCGTGCAATGGGCAAAATTCGACATTGTCGATGTGAAAAGGCGAAACGTCGTTTTCAATCGTCTCGTTACCTTCCGAGGCGACAATGATCAGGCCTGGCGCCACGCCGAATCCTTCATCGTCCGGGAGATCCTGGATCATGAGGAACGTTGAAGGGGATCGCGCACGCTCCGGGGCAGCAGGCCTTCCTCCACCGCCTTGATCTGCAACGCCAGATATTTCGAATTGATGCGGCATTGCGCGAGACTCCCGGCGATGAACCAGAGGCCGGGCTGGCCGGTGCGGGTATACATGTTGCGCAGTTCCTGTCCCTCGCCGAATCCCCAGATCGGGCCGACCCGTGCCGTGACCGCCTCGCCGAACAGCCTGCGCACCAGATGCTCCTGCGGCTTGTAGCCGGTCGCCAGCACGATCAGATCAGTCGCCAGCGTCGCGCCGCTTTTCATCCGCACGCCCTCCATGGCAAACGATTCAATATCCGCAAATTGCGCCAATTTGATTTCGCCGCGCACCACCAGATCGGAGCAGCCGACGTTGAAATAATAACCGCCGCCGCGGGTCAGGTATTTGAATTGCCAGCCGGTGTTGCCTTCGCCGTAATCGAGTTTGAAGCCGACGCGCGCGAGGCCGTCGAGCAATTCCTGATCGAATTTTTTCGACTGCTCGGTCAGCATCACATGGCTTCTTTTCGCCAGCTCGAGCGGCATCGAGGTCGCGATCAGGTCGTTGTCATCAAGGGTTCCCTCATTATACGCCGCATAGGCCAGTTGCGCCGAGGGTTCGATATTGGTGATCAAGGTCGGGCTGCGCTGCACCAGCGTCACCCTTGCGCCGCTTGAATGGAGGTCCTGCGCGATGTCGTGGCCGCTGTTGCCGGTGCCGATCACGACGGCGGTTTTATCTTTCCATTCTTCACCGTCGCTGTATTGGCTGGAATGCAGCACCGTGCCGGCGAAATCCTTCAGTGTCGGGATATCCGGCACATTGGGAATGCCGCTGACGCCGGTTGCCATCACGACATGGCGGGGATGCATCGTGCGCGTGCTGCCGTCGGCGCGGCGCAGCACCACCGACCAGCGTCCTTCGGCTTCGTCGTAAGCGCCGCGCTCGAACTCGGTGCCGGTCCAGTAGTTCAGCTCCATGGCGTCGACATAGGCCTCGAACCAGTTGGCGAGCTTGTCCTTGGGGATATAGACCGGCCAGTTCGGGGGGAACGGCATATAGGGCAGGTGATTGACCTGCACTTGATTATGCAGTGTCAGCGCATGATAGCGTTGGCGCCAATTGTCGCCGATCCGCGCCTCGCGATCGACAATCAGCGTATCGACCTGCAATTGCCTGCACCGTGCCGCGATCGAAAGCCCGGCCTGTCCGCCGCCGACCACCAGCACGACCGGATCGCGGTCGGCATAGGCGGTTGAGGCTTGGCGCAGATCGAGCCAGTTGGGACCGCGAAAATCGCGCGAATAAGACTGGCCGCGGGGCCGCGCCGAGCCGAGTTGTTCCTCAAAACCCCTGAGTTCGTCGAGCGCGGTCAGCAGCGTCCAGGCTTTGAGTTTGCCGCCGTCGCCGGCGTCCGCGATCAGTCGCAGAATTCCGCTGCCGCGGCCTTGCCGGGTCTGGAACTTGAAGATCGCCTCAATCGCCTCGGTGCCGGCGCGGGTCACGCGTCGCGGTGCGGCGCGTTCGGGGTCGATCCTGAAATCACTGGGGGCCGTGCCGACGGCGCGGGCTTTCAAAGCATTCAGGATTGGTTCCGCGCCGTTGAGGGTCTGGATGTTCCAGCTCAGCGCCAGCACATCGCGCCAATGACTGTCGGGATGAAACAGCGTCTTCAGCAGGCCGGGGTCGGGCCCTGCGAGCGCGCTTTCGAATTGCGCCAGCCAGATTTCGGCTGACATCGCAACATCATCGGTTTTATCGAGCATGCGCGTTTCTCTGCACCGGCCGTCTTTGCGGCGTTTCCCTGATCCGAAAACCTATACGTTTTGGGATCGGACAGAAAGGGCCGCTGGCGTAGATGGCTGCGCGACTATCTTCGCCGTCCCCGTCCGCCTTGTTCCGTCCGTCCGTGCCGGGTCATCTGCGAACGCTTGTGGGCCTGCTCTTTTTCAAGGTGTTTGAGCGGCAACGGCGCCCCCGCCTTGAGTGTCTGAATTGCGATGTTGCTGCGTACCTCGCGCACAATTGGCATATTGAGGAGTTTGTCGACCAGAAAGCGCTGATAGTCGGCAAGATCCGGTACGACGACTTCGAGAAAATAATCTGCCTCACCGGAGACGAGGTGGCATGCAACAATCTCCGGCATCGCGACCACGGATTTCTCGAACTGCAGCGCACGTTCATTGGTATGCCCGTCGATCTTAACGCCGAGAAAGACCGAGAAGCCGAGCCCGATGCGGTCGCGCCGCAAGGCTGCCCGATAGCCTTCAATGTACCCATCCCGTTCGAGACGCCTGACGCGACGCAGACACGGCGAAGGGGACAATCCGATCTTGTCCGCAAGTTCGACGTTGCTCAAACGCCCATCGGCCTGCAACTCGGCAATAATCCGGCGGTCCACCCCATCGAGATCTAGTTTTGGCACACTGAGTAATTTCTTGCATCACAAAAGGCATAAGATTGCGTATTGCTGACAGATATTGGTGTCTTTAGCAAGGACATGCTTGCGGGTCGCATGCAACGATAATGGCTCAGTCCTCGAAGCCAAGCGAGTTCGTGATGTGCCACCACGCAGCCTACCATTCGTTGCTTGACGCTGTTGGACGTTACTTCGACCTCATGTTTGACAATGACGTGTCACGCTTTGGCCGCGTATTTGCGCCGAGCGCCCAGTTGCATGGATTGCGAGACGGGAGCTTACGGCTATTGTCCGCGCAGGAATTCAAGAGCGCGCTCGCTGCCGGTCAGTCGCCGAAATCCAAAAACGCTCCACGGCAACAGGAGCTGTTGCTGGTAGATTTTGCGTCGCCCGGCCAGGCCATCGTCAAGGTCCGTGTCAGGATCGATACGCTTCTCTATATCGACTACCTCTCGTACCATTGCATCGATAGTGCATGGCTGATCACAGCGAAGTCGTTCCATATCGAGCAACGATACGATACGCCAAAGAGTTGATGCGAGACTTGTAATTGGCGAGCGGAATCGATTGCTGCATGCGAAGCGCGCGCCGTGCTGTCTTCTCAGTCCGCCAGCGACAGGATATGGCCCTGATGAGGCGGCACGCGGCCGTTGAGCGTATCGAGATAGCTTTGCTTCACCGCCGCGCCTCCGCGGCCCTCGATGACCTCGAGACACCGATCCAGCATCGGCGCGAAGCCCGACCATGCCGCGCCAAACCGCATGTCGATACCGCCGGGGCCCCATTCTTTGGCACGCTTGCGGATCTGGTCTGGGGCAAAAAACCAGACCGGTTTTGCGCCCGGCAATTCCGGCTCGTCCGGCGATGAACTGCGATGGGTCAGCCCGATGCGTCCGGAATATTTCATCTGGTCGCCGAAATGCCGGTGCAGCGTCGCGCGCAAATCGCTGTTGCCGGCCATGTCCACGTAGGCGACGGGTGAATCCGATGGCAGCGATGTCACGCGGTCATAGGTCACCACCTCGTCGTAGCAGCCGAGCGACTGGACGAAATCGGTATTGCCCGCCGACGTCAGTCCGGTCACGTGGATATTCTTGCGTAGATGCAAAAGATGCGCGAGGCCGAACGCGGTCTTGCTGGACGCGCTGGAGAGCATGACGCTGCGCGCGCCGTAAAATTCGTTCTCGCTCAAGAAGTCATCGACCAGAAACGACAGCATGAACAGCGGCCGCAGCAGCGCCTGATAATCGCCCTGGCGGCCGGCGAAGGCAGCATCGCCACTGACGCGCGCATAGGCGTTGTAGACCGGCGCCACGCCTTGGCGATGCGCCGCGGCGTCGCGCAGGCCGCGCTTGCTGACGTCGGCGGCCTCGATCACCAGATGCGTTGCCATCGGAAAATAGCCGAACAGCCGTTCCCCTACGGTGATGCCGGGATGACGCGACGCGATCACGTCGCCAAATCCCCATACCGGAACGTTGCCGAAATGGTCGGGTGCTGGAAACAGCTGCCAGTATTTCAACTGATCGCCGAGAACGGCATAGGTGATATTGTTGGCGGTGAACGCGAAGCGATCGACTTTGACCAGCAGCGCCTCGTCGGGCAGCGCGGCGGCATCGGGCAATTGAGTCTCGACAATTTTGCATTGCTGCAGGTCGTCGCGGGCAACGATGAAGTCGGTGGATTTCATTTTTTCGATCCCGGCCTTTTCGCTGCCGTGATCTTTGCTTTTGCCGATGACCGTTTTGCAACAGATATCTTGTTTAAAACAGCGTTCGCTTTTTGCGGCGGGTTTTCTGTTTCGCCAATTACGCCCTCGCGCTTTTTCAGCACCCGGTAATAGGTCCACCACAAATGCGCCGCGGCACCGCGCAGCGGGCGCCAGGGCTCCGCCAGTGGCGCCATCTCCTTCGCGGTCGGTCGCGTCCGAAGTCCGAGCCCGATCTTGACCGCTTCCTGCACGGCGAGATCGCCCGCGGGCCAGGCGTCGCCATGGCCCAGACAGAACAGCAGATAGACATCGGCGGTCCATGGGCCGATGCCATGCAATGCCGTCAGCGCGTCGTGCGCGGTGTCGGCGTCTTCGTTCGCCAGTGCCTCAAGATCAAGGCGCTCCGCGGCAATTTCGCGCGCCAGACTCTTCAGGGTCTTGATCTTCGCCGCCGACAGTCCGAGCCGGCCGAGACGCTCAGCGCGGGCGCGGCGCAGCGTCTCGTGATGAAACGGATCGAACGCGGCGATGAGGCGAGCCCAGATCGCCGCGGCGCTGGCGGTGGACAATTGCTGGCCGCAGACGATCGCGGCCAAACCCGCATAGCCGGGGTCGCGCCGCCGCAGCGCCGGCATGCCCGCCAGCTGCAAAATCGGCAGCAGCCGCGGGTCCTGCTGCACCAGCGCGTGGACGGCGCCTTCGAGGTCGGCCTGGGTGTTGAGGTGGACGGTCATTGCAGCAATATCATCTCAAAGTTCGTCATGCGCGGGCTTGACCCGCGCATCCATCTCCTATCGTAACAGACTCTCACGAAGGATGGATTGCCGGATCAAGTCCGGCAATGACAGTCTTGGGAATTCTTGAGAGATCAATGCCGCCGCCTGTGTTCCGTTTTGCGCCGAGCCCGAACGGCTATCTGCATCTCGGCCACGC
>Ga0116135_1000848_pt1 | contig 16442 bp, 6 predicted proteins | sample June2015DPH_20_1_FD_89738 | JGI IMG/M metagenome (GOLD analysis project Ga0116135, IMG submission 89738) | Peatland microbial communities from SPRUCE experiment site at the Marcell Experimental Forest, Minnesota, USA - June2015DPH_20_10 | ecosystem: Environmental > Terrestrial > Soil > Wetlands >... | reverse complement strand
GGATTGGAACGTTGGCTCCGCATTACAATTTGATATTGAGGATGTGTTTCGCTTGCGCAAATCCTATAATGCCAACGCAGCGCCGTTGCTGCTTGTTTCCCCATCCGGTCAGGTCGAAGCAAGCTGGCAATTTCCAACTCCGCCAGCGGATGTCTGGCTGCAGATTCAAAACCGCCTGGGCGCACCCGCTGGAGCGCAGCAACTTCCCTCATGCCAAAGACCACCGGAGATCCAATGAAGTTTTTACCTATACGACTCGCCCTGCTAATTCTGTTGGTCGCAGGCGCAGCGCAATCTCAGCCACAGCAACCGTCACTGCACGAAGGCGATCGAGTCGTCTTCTATGGTGACAGCATCACTGCCCAGCGTCTCTATACGCGTTTTGTTGAAGACATCTTCCTCACCCGCTATCCGCAGGTGCACATCACATTCTGGAATGCCGGGGTCCCTGGTGACACCGCGTATGGCGGCTATACCGGGGATATGCCAAAGCGCTTGAAACGTGATGTTTTTCCTCGTCAGCCAACCGTGGTTACCATCATGCTCGGAATGAACGACGGCTATTACATGGATTTCAATCCGAAGTATCTTGATGTCTTCACGGACGGATACCGGAAGCTGCTCGATGGCATTCAAGGCGAATCGCCTTCGCCGAGAATCACTCTCATCACTCCCACCCCATACGATGAAGTCACGCACGGAACTGAGTTTGCCGGCTATAATCAAACCGTTAGCCGATACTCTGACGCGGTCAAGGAACTCGCGGCATCGTCTCATCTTGGTTTCAGCGACTTCAATCATGCCGAGACCAACCTGCTCAACGCTGCAACAAAAAAGAACGCTTCGCTGGCGGCCTTACTTGTTCTCGACCGCATTCATCCCGCGGAAGCCTCGCATTGGGTCATGGCTGCTACGCTCGCGCGCACCTGGGGTGTGTCACCAATCGTGAGTAGCGTGCAGCTTGATGTACCCGCGGCAAAAACAGTCGCGGTTGAGAACGCCCAGGTCGCCGATCTCATTCAACACGACGGCAAAGTGCAGTGGACGCAGACTGACAACGCGCTGCCGCTGCCATTGTCGCTGAGCGATGGAATGATTCAGTTTGTTCTCAGCATCTCCGATGTGGAATCGATGGATCAGCAACTGCTCCGCGTGAATGGCTTGGATGCTGCACATTACACTTTGAAGATCGATGACAAGAAGATCGCTTCTTTCACGCGCCAGCAGCTATCATCCGGAGTGAACCTCGCACTTTATTCCACGCCGATGGAAAGCCAGGCGCGGGACGTAGATGCGATCGAGCTGAAGCGAACACGATTGGACGAAGCGCACTTCATCCTCGCCATTGAGGATCCGAAAGTTCCACACGACGCAGAAGCGACCCGAGTCATGGAAGCGAAGGACGCGGCTCTTGCCACGGAGCAGCGCAACGCAGCCCAGCCCAAGCCGCATCATTTTGAACTTTCTCCTGAGTAGAGCTGAGGGCATCGGAGGTGCGCTCTTGAAGCTGACCTGCCATTTGTTCGATTTGCGGCGCCGCAAGCTTCTCGGAGCTCTGGCAGGCGCAACCATTGCTGCGGCAGCGCCGTGCTCCGCCTTTCAGCTTCTGGCGCAAGAGCCCACCGCAGCAGAGCCTGCGCCAGATCGCGACCAGGTTGCACGCATGTTGAAGCCGCTGTTCCACACAGGTGATCCGGCAATCTGGGAATTGCTCACCGATGCATACACTCAATGCGTGCTCGGCAAAATTCGCCCACCCGACCCGCCCCTTGCGCACAGCTGGATCGTCCCTGGCGGCGGCTACTACGCCCAATGGCTTTGGGACACGATGTTTGTCCTCGACCTGCTCTCCATCCTCCCTGGGCAACAGGAAACCATTCGCGGTGTGTTTCAGAATTACTGGGATTTCCAGCAGCGCTGGAACAAGGCGAAGCCCGCGTTCATGCATGGAATGATCGCGAACTTCATTGCACCCTACAACGGCCACCCGGAACGCTCAGGCAAGGATTGGGAGATATTCCCTGCCTACTCGCAAGCCCCACTGCTCGCATGGGGAATGGAGCGCGTTTACCTGCGCAATCATGATAAGGAACTGCTGCGCGCGGGTTTGCAACCACTGGAGGATTTCCACGAGTGGTACTGGCGCGAGCGCGATGTGACTGGCTGCGGCCTGATTGGCGTTGGCGCTTACAGCGGCGAAAGCCAGCACGCGCGCTATGAGACCTACGACAGCGAAGTCGACATGGACAACCTCAAACTCACGCCGCATCCGGGCCGTCCATCAGGCTCTGATAATGGCGCATGGTATGGCGACATCCTGATCCCGGCGAACACGGCGTATCTTCTCGCCTCAGAGCTATCGCTTGCCCGTATGGCAAAGATCCTCGGCGACCATGAAGTCGCGGCACGCAGCAGCAAGCGTTACGCAAAAGGCGCGCAGGCCATGCACACGCTCATGTATTCGCAGCGGCAGGGCTGTTTCGTCGCTCTCCATCGCGATACGCTTCAGCAAATTGATGTTCCCACCGTCGGCGGCTTCGTGCCCCTTATGGCGCATGTGGCCACCGCCGCGCAGGCTGCTGCAATGGCCGCAACGCTGGAACAGCCGGCGTGGGCCACGCCCCTGCCCATCCCCACAGTCGTCAGCACAAATCCCCAATTCGTATCTTCAGAGTTCTGGCGCGGAGACGTATGGCCCGCACCAAACTATCAGGTTGCGACAGGTCTCGCAGCCTGCGGCCTTCATGCGCAGGCGGCCCGCATCGCCGATCTCACTGTCGCCAACGCGCTCAAGACCGGCATCTCGGAGCGCTACGATTCAAAAACCGGCGAGGCTCTCGGCGTGAAGGGTCTTGGCATGTCCGCAACAGTCATCACCATGATGCTCGACGGACTCACAAGCCGCTATCAACTAACTACCGCCGGCAACAAGGCTTGATCGCTCTTCCGTCTTCAGCGCATGGGATCATCGAGCGAATCAAGGATGTTATTTGTGAATCGCCGGCGAGCTTACTATTGTGGCGATCCACCCGCCGGCTCGCGGCTCAAACGCTCCATCAGTACAGCATTGCGTTTGGCCTGCGGCGCCAGCGAATCGAGGTAGCCTTTCTCACCCTCGGCGTGATAGCCCTCGCCTAACATTCCCACGCCCACCAGGCCCGCGACGTACGGCGCCACAAATGCGATATCGCCCGCTCCGCGCGTCATCACTCCGCTCTCTTCCACCGGGCCCAGTCCAAGAGCCACGCTGATCTGGCTCCATTGGTTCAGAAGCGCGCGGCCCGCAGCAGTGGAAGCCATGGCCGGATAGCCTTCGTCAAAGCTGATCCTTGCGTCTGTCTGAGGCAGATGCGCGGCCACGATCTTTCGCATGTTGTCCTCGATCCGCAGGGTCTGCTCGTTGTTGAGCGTGCGAATGTCGCCGGTTGCCAGAGCGGAACCTGCGACCACGTTGGCCTTGCCCGTTGCGGAGCCGCCGGTCGCGTCGGCGTTCGACTCCGCCGTTGCGCCGCCGAGGATCAGCCCCGGACTGAACGTAAGACCCTCTTCGGAAAGCTCACGGCGAAAGGCGTCGATGATGCGCGCCATCTCGTAGATCGCGCCGTACCCCAGCCGCGCACCAAAAATCTGCGACGAGTGCCCGCTCAATCCGCTCGTTACCAGATGCCACGTCGTCGAGCTGCGTCGTCCAATGCTGACGGTGTCCTGTCCGTTGATGCGAGCGCTCGGTTCGAATTCCAAAGCTACATCGCTGTGTTTTGCTGCGTCGATCATGTCGCGCCGGGCGGTTTCAAATGGCACGCCGGTTCGCTCTTCGTCGCCGCTGAGCACGATGCGGATCTCCGCATGATCGAGCGCTCCAGCGTCCTTCATAGCCCGCAGCGCCGCCAGCATGATCACCAGTCCGCCCTTCATGTCGGCGACCCCTGGTCCTATCGCTACCTTCCCATCTGTACCGGCAACGAGCGCGTAACTCTGAAAGGAGCTCGACGGTTCGAAGACCGTATCCATGTGTCCAATCAGCAGGAGGCGCTTTCCGCAGTGGCCTTCACCCTGGGGACACCCGTGATCGGCAACCAGGTCGCCGGCTCGTCCAGTCTCGGACTGCATTGGAACCCAGCGCACATGGAATCCCAGCGCCTCGAATCTTGGCGCCAGCACATCCTTCACCGCCACCACTCCGGCCAGGTGCATAGTCCCGCTGTTGATATCGACAATCTGTTCCAGGAGCTGCTTGTCCTCCGCCAGGTGACTGTCGATTGTGCTTGCCATCCTCTGTTCCAAGGGACTCAAAGGCTGCGGGTCTTGCGGCGTTTGCCCACCGGCAATTGAAGCAGCACAAGCCAGCAGAGAAAGGGCCGGCCAAATGGAGACGGATCGACGGCAGCAGTTCATGAATGGTGCAGTTCGCATAGGAGAATTCTATAGCCAATCTTAAATAGGTGTGGACGGGCCTCCCACACTTCACAGTCGAGCCCCGAATAGACAACAATTTCGACGGAGGCCGCATCTGTGATCCGGCCAGCGCGGAAGAGAGGGTTCCGCGCCGACCAGCAGAGACTGAGCTATGTTGCGCTTGCCCGAGCTTGAAGAATGGTCGTCGCCTTGCGCGAGATCATTCCATATCCTTTCGCGGAGACTTCCTTCTTCAACGCAGAAAGATCCGCGCGGCCGGTATCTTTGTTGCCCAAAGCGATCTCATTCTGCGCCAGCACAAGTCGAGCCTCCAAAGCGTACAGGACAAATCCAGCCTTCATGCTCTCCGCAACCACCATTCGAAGCCTTCTGGCTGCTTCCACTTTGTCTTCGCGATTGGCCGAAGCGGCCCGCACTCTGGCATCGATGATTGCCCAGATAAACTCGCTTTCCCGGCTCATTCTTTGGCCGGCAATTCGAGTCGTCTGTTCCATGACCTTTTGTGCGTCGGCATATTTTCCCTCGGCGAGAAGAACGCGCGCCAGTGCAGCCTCCGAGTCCGTCCAGTAGCGATCTGGGGACTTTAGTTTCTCCATAAGATCAATCGCCTTGCGGGCAGCAACCGCCGCATCTTCGTCTTTCCCCATATCGAGCAGGACGCCGGATAAGCTCGTGTACGCGTCGATTACCTGAGTCTGCCCGCCCTGCGCAAAAACCGAAATAGCTTTGTCCTCATCCTGCCGGGCTTCCTCCAATCGGCCCTGTGCCTGAAGATCGCGGCCGAGACCCTGGAGATCATGAGCTGTCAGATCGGTGTTATTGCTGGCCTGGCTGATATCAAGAGACTGCCGATAACTCTGCTCGGCGCCCTTCAGATCGCCGAGCGCCAGTAATATTTCGCCGATGTTGGCCTTTTCAATAGCAATATCCTCCCGGCTCTGGAGTTCGGAACAAATTGCCAGAGACTCCTCAAGGTTCTTGAGCGCACCTTTCAGATCGCCGAGCTGCTGCAGTTCAACCGCAATGTTGTTCAGTTCACGCGCAACGCCGTCGCGGTCTCCAATCTCGCGAAAAGTCGAGAGGGATGCCTCATAGGTCTTTCTGGCTCCCGTAAAATCCCGCTGCAGATCGAGCAAATGAGCCGTGATGGCCTGGGCATGGGCAAACTCGCCCTTATCGCCAACCGCCGCAAAAATCTCCTTCGCCCCGTTCGCAGCGGCCGCGGCCTCATCCAGCCTGTCAAAATTACGCAGGACATCGGCGCGCAGTGTCAAAGCGTGAGCCAGCGCCAAAGACGCTCCAACCGCGCGCGCCTTTTCCGCAGCCTGGTCGGATAATCCCAATGCGCCCTTCAAATCTCCCACCGAGACAGCGGCATTGGCCTCGGCCAAATCGATGCTTGGATCATTCGAAACATAAGGAGGAAGCTTGCGCAGAGCTGCGATCGTTTCTTCCGCGTCCTTTCCCTTTCCTCCGCTAATTTGGGCGTGCGCCAGGGCCAGCCCGTAATCAATCCTGTCGGGGAAGAAATCAAAGAGCAGCCGATAAGTCTCAATTGCCTGTGGCCAATTCCGTGAGACTTCAAAATAGCGTGCCTGCACCAGTGACCGTTCTGCGCGAGGCAGGGGTGAAGAGAGCTCTGTGGCCTTTTTCGCCTCCGTTGCTGCAGTGGCGTCGTATCCCAATCTTGAGAGCGCTGTTGCAAGGGCAGAGTGGGGCAACGCGTTGGCAGGCTCAACAGCAATTGCCTTTTGCAGCAAGTCGCGTGCTCCCAATGCGTCAAAGGCCCTCAGCCTGGAGAGCCCCTCCGCATAGAGCCGTGCAGCTTCAGGATTCGACGGCAGTGATACCGCGACCTCGGCTGCCTGGTCCGGCGTAACGGGCTGAACGCTTAGCTTTGCGCGCAGCTGCTCGCCCGCGCGTGAAACCAATTCGAGCAAATGCGCTTCCGTTCCTGCTTCCGAGATTGTGGATACCGTTTCACCGCTCACCGTGTCCTGCAGGCGAATGTCCACGCGAAGTTCGCCATTGGACTTGCTTCCAAACCGAGCGTAGGAACCGATTACGACAAGGTCCGTCCGGAGGTTTCCCCGAATGCGTGTCAGACTCTCGTGACCCAGGCTCTCGCCTTCAGGCAAACCAAGTTCGACCCTGGTTCGAGCTACGTCCTCCGCGGGAATCGCGCGAAGCTGCTCTCCCGCGGCCAGATCGGCACTCAACCAATCGGACAATGCCGTCGAAAGCCAGGCCGATTTCGGATCACCCGTAAGGTTTCTGAACCCGAAAACCGCAACCGACCTGCGAAGGGTGACCGGGACGGCATGGCTTGCACTTGAAGTCACAACAGGCTGCGCCCGGAAGTGGCGAGCCAGCAAAAGACCCCCAATCATCACTCCCGTCAAAACAGCAGCTGCATACCACCGGGATCTGCCGGCCGCCAGCCACTGCGGACCCAATGCATTCGGAAGCGCCGAATTGCCAGAGAGTGCTCCCACCCGTCGCAGACCGCCGTTTTCGGCTCCTGCCGCTTGTGGTTTCAGCGGACTCTTCTCCACGTTGCCGATAAAGCGATAGCCGAGCTTGGGAATGGTTGCAATGAAGCGCGGCCGCCGCGGGTCGTCGTTGAGTTCCTTGCGAATCTCTGCAACGCATTGAACCAATGCGTTGTCTGTCACGGAAATGTCGTTCCAGATGGCTGCCGCCAACTCATCCTTCGAGATGAGCACCCCGGGGCGCTCTACAAAATATCGGAGCAGCTGGTAGCTCTGGTAGCGCAAGTGCAATTCTTTGCCGGCGCAGGTCAGGCGCCCGCGTGTCAGGTCCAGTTCATAGTCTGCAAAGCAATAGCCGCTGAAAGGGGACGCTACGGTGGCCACAGACTCCTCCATCCCTGGTTGGCTCGGTTGATGGTTCTCCCGGTTTTACCGGTTTAAGGAGCACGAGAGCATCTTACAAAAAAGAGACCATGGGGTGAAATCACCGTGATTTACGGCGCTGAGGGTCTTCTGCCAGCCCTCTGTCAAGCTTCTGTATCTACCACAAACAAAATAACTTGCTGGTGTTCATAGAAATTTCAGGGTTTTTTCAGAACTCATCACGACTCGGAGATTGATCGGGAGCTACGTTTTCGGTCAACCCGAAGACGGGTGCCGTGTACTCCATTTTGATGCAAATGTGTTCGGAAAAGTAAATCTTTGGAGGTTCCAATATGAGGCAGATTGTTGAGTGTTTTCGACTGCGGACTCCACGGAGCCAAGCGACGCTCCTGGCCGTTCTGATTCTGATCCTTTTCGCGAGCCGTTCCACGCAGGCCCAGGAATTTCGTGCCACCCTCTCCGGGCGTGTCACGGACCCAACAGGCGCCGTGGTGGTCAAGGCCACAGTAACGGCCGTAGAGGTAAGTTCCAAAACCACTTACACTGCCCAAACAACCCACGACGGGAACTACTACATCCCTTACGTTCTTCCCGGCACCTATACGGTAACCGTTACGGCCAAGGGATTCAAGACTGCCGTCCAGGACAATGTGCGCATGTTTGCGGCGCAGGGATTTGGACAGAATTTCAAACTCGAGGTCGGGGGAAACAGTGAGCAAGTGGTGGTCACCTCCGCTCCTCCAGAGCTTGAGACGACAACTGGCTCCGGCGGCAACTTGATCCAGGAACGAGAACTGGAATCGGTTCCGCTCAACGGGCGCCAGGTCTATAACCTGATCGGGACCACGCCTGGAAGCCAGTCCTATAATGGCACCACCGGTCCCGGCGGTACAGGGACCCGCGGCTGGGATAACAATAATGGATACAGCATTGGCGGCGGCGCTCCCCAGGGCGACGCAAGCCTCGGATCCTCCAATCAGTTCACCCTGAACGGCGTCAATATCACGCAACAAACCACCTTCCAGAATCAGTCCGCCGGAGCCTGGAATGTCTCACCCAACCTCGACACCGTCAGTGAAGTCAACGTGATGACCACGAACTACGATGCCCAGTTCGGCAGAACTGCTGGCGGGACCATCAACGTCGTCAGCAAGAGCGGCGCCAACCAGTTCCACGGCGACGCCTTCGAGAACTACGGGGGCGCGCTCTTTGACGCCAACACCTTTCAGAACAACCTTTACGGCACACCCCGTCAAGGGTATGTGGAGAACCAGTACGACGGAACCATTGGCGGGCCCATCAAGAAGGACAAGCTCTTCTTCTTCTTCGGATTTGAAGGATACAACGAATCGATCGCGGCGGGAGTCTCGACGAGCGTGCCTCCAGCCTATTTGCGGCCGGGATTCAATGGGAACCCGCCCGGGGTTACGGGCATAGATTTTGGCCTTGTCTCAGCGATGGATCCCACCCATTTTGGTCCTTCGTCGGGCGAACCTGCCGGAATTCCGATCTATGAGCCGGGCACGGCGACTTGCCCCGAGGGTGGGCCAGCGGCGAGCTGCAGCAACAGCAACGATCTTTATCAAACGCCGTACCCGAACGACACGCTTCCCGCGGGCCAGGTGACCAGCACCGCAGCGACGATTCTGTCGAAGTATATTCCTTTGCCGAATATAACGAGCGCCGCGAATTTTGCGAGGGGTCCCAACTACTATCTGCCTCAGCCGTTGCTCACTCACTATTACCAACCCAGCATCCGCGTGGACTATAACCTTACGGACAAGACCAAGCTGTACAGCTATTACGAGTGGCAGACCGGGTCGCAATACCAGAGCAACAATGGCCTGACTGGGCTCGCCGCCAACGGAAATATCAACCAGATCCGTGAGAACTGGGCCGCTGGGCAGGACGTCACCCATACCTTTTCTCCTACATTGCTGCTTGACGCAAAGGTCTCCTTTTCCCGGTTCGTGGAAATAGCACCGGATGGTAATTTGGGCCTCGCCCAGGCTCCCTCGACCATCGGCCTCTCGATGCCGCTTCCGGGCAACACCAATCGTCAAGACGTTCCCGAAATCGGCGTCAGCGATAGCTATACCGGCGGCATACTTGGCGATAACTCGAGTGGCAACGGTACGATTTTCGGCAATGGCGTGGGATCAGACGCCACCACCAATCTTGAACTGAACGTCGATTTAACCAAGATCAAGGGATCGCACAGCATGCATATCGGCGGGACGATCGCCGACTTTCGGTATGGCGATTGGTCCCTTTTCAGTCACCCGAACGGGGACTTCAGCTTCAACGCTGGGTTCACGCAATACAATCCCACAAACGGCAGTTGCTGGGGCACCGTTCCGGGGTCGACCGGGAACCAATGCAATGGGTCTCCTTCTAACCCTGGCAACAATCCCAATGAGGGGAACGGTTCTTCGCTGGCAGACTTTTACCTGGGCTATCCTAGCGGCGGAGGCGTCGACTGGTTCGGCACCAACGCGGAGGATGAGCCGGTCTATGCCATCTATTTCCAGGACGATTGGCGCGTAACTCCGAAACTGACATTGAACCTGGGCATCCGCTATGACGTGCAACGCGGCCTGCGCGACCGGCACAACGCTCTCGACGCCGGGTTGTGCCTGACCTGTGTGAATCCTGTTAGCAGCGATACGAACTATATGGCCAATATCGCCAACGCCAGCAATATTGCCGCATGGCAGGCGGCGGGCATTACTCCACCGACTCAGGTGCTCGGCGGCCAACTCTTCCCCGGCGTCGGCGGCCAGTCCCGCGATGCCTACTACACCGATTGGAGCAACGTGGGTCCGCGCATCGGGTTTGCCTATGCCATCAATTCCAAGACCGTGGCCCGCGGAGGTTGGGGCCTCGTCTACCAAGGCGGCCTGGAAGGCGGGAGCAACGGCGGCTTCGCAGAAACTACCCCCTATGTCTCCTCTCCGAATGGCGGCGTCACGCCCAGCACTTCGTTCCAGTCGGGTTCTCCCTACGCTGGTGTGACCCTCCAGGTGCCTCAGGGGAGTTCACAGGGGCTCTTGACGAATATCGGCAACAGCGGCCTGGCATTCGATTTTCCCCAACGCAAGCTGCCCCTCGGGGAGGTTTTCTCCTTTGGCTTCCAGCGCGAGTTGCCGGGAAGGTTCGTCGTCGATGCCCGCTACGCGGCAAATTACTCCTACAGGAACCGCACGTTTGTCTGGTTAACCGCAGCCAATACATCCCTGGCGGAGTGGAAGGCGGCCATCGCCAACCCGAATGTATTTATCGCGCAGGTGCCCAATCCCTACTACAACGTAGCCGCCGCGGAACAGGGAGGCAGCGGTTGCGGAGCTTATCCAACCATATGGGCTCTCGATCTGCTGCAGCCTCTTAGCCAGTTCTGTTATGGAGGGGGCCCAGACCTGGTGGGACAATACAACAAGCCGATCGGCAGAAACTGGTATAACGGTCTCGAAGTTAAAGTCAACCGTCACATTTATGGAAGCAGCCGAGGACTCTTCATTCAATCCGCCTATACCTGGTCAAAGACGATCAACGGTGATGGTTACCCATTTGGATGGCCCTTCCAGGGCTCAGCCGCTGCCGTTCCCGGCGGCATCAGCACGAACCAGCAGCATATTATCTCCGCTCAAGATCGCGATCAGATCCTGTCGGTCACCCCGGTCTGGGACCTGCCTTTCGGCAAAGGTTCGCAGTTCTTGTCGAATCCCCCGGCGATCGCTGGAATATTCATCAACGGCTGGACGCTCAGTTCGGTGATCCAAATACAAAGCGGACAGCCGGTAGGGCTCAATAACGGCTGGACCGACAGTTGCCCGCTGAGCCAGTTGAGGCCCACGGGCGGAGCCGGCGTAGGACAATGGCTCAGAAACGATCAGACCACGATCAACAATTGCTGGAGTAGAATTCCGAACGTCGAGGGATACACATGGGGACTGCAAACTCTGCCCACGCAAGACTCAGCAGTGCGCCAGCCCTCCGTCCCGGACATAGACCTTTCATTGATTAAAACCACGCCGATTCGGGAAGGCATAAATCTCACTCTTCGCGTGGATGCGTTCAATTCATTCAACTCCCCACAGTTTGGCGGACCGGACAACACTCCCGGAGACGGCCCCCCGGTATACACTCCGGGGAGCGGCTGGAGCGGCTTCGGCACCATCGGCCCACAACAGTATAACTTTCCAAGAATCCTGAAAGTCTCCGGGAAAATTACCTTCTGATTCGAGTGACCGTCGCCAGCTTTTGCGCCTTGCGCGCAAAGGTCGGCGACGGTCAGCCTGCATTCGTTCGATTGCCGCTGACCTGCTGACGGCGAAGCCGACTGCCTCGCATCGGTCGCCTCATTGGATTAGTCTTTCTCCTGGAAGTCTCTTCCGCTGAATCCTTGTTCGACATGCCTTATCAATGCACTTGGGGGTAGCAATGCGAAAAGTCTCTGCTGTATTTTTTGCTGTTTCACTGTTTCTGGTAGCCCACACCGCGGTCGCGCAGTTACAAACTTCAGAAAAGCCAGACCTCTCAAAAGATCCGACCCTCTACGTGGTCGGATACGCGCACCTCGATACGGAATGGCGATGGGAGTATCCCCAGGTTATCGACGAATATCTTCGCAAGACCATGGAAGACAACTTCACTCTCTTCGACAAGTATCCCCACTACATCTTCAATTTCAGCGGAGCCAATCGCTACCGTTTTATGAAGGAGTATTTCCCAGAGGACTTCGCGAAGCTGAAGAAGTATGTCGACGAAGGAAGATGGTTCCCGGCTGGCTCGTCCATGGAAGAGGGAGATGTCAATGCCCCCAGCGCAGAGGCGATCATCCGGCAAATCCTCTACGGGAATAACTGGTTTCGCAAGGAATTGGGCAAGTCGAGCGCGGAGTTCATGCTTCCGGACTGTTTCGGGTTCCCCGCGTCGCTTCCAACCATCCTGGCTCACTCCGGCGTAAAGGGCTTCTCAACACAGAAGCTGGTTTGGGGTTCATCGGCGGACGGTGGCGGTCCGGAATCGTTGGAGCGGACGCCGGAAGGAACGCCTTTCAATGTGGGAGTGTGGGTCGGCCCTGATGGTGAGAGCGTCCTCGCTGGTCTCAACCCCGGCAGTTATGGCGGCCAGATAGAAACAGATCTTTCCAAGCCTCTGCCGCCGGAGCCTTCCAATTCCGCCGTCGATGATCTGCGAGCACGTATTGATAAGCTGCAGCAGAAAAGACAGCAGGCCAGGCAGAATAACCAGCCGATGGATGAAAAGGATTTGCGGGAGTTATTTACTCTCAGCAGCGAACAGGCCGCGCTTGCAGTCGCCCAGCGGGACAGCGATTTTCAACGGTACCAGGGCGACTGGGCTGCACGCGTGCTGCAGAACGGCAAGGTCAGCGGCGTATTCACCGATTATCACTACTTCGGAACTGGCGACATTGGCGGCGCTCCAAGTGAGGACTCGGTAAAGCGCCTGGAAGCCATCGTGACGCAGGGCACCGCGAGCATTCCACCCGAAGGCCAGTTTTTCCGTGGGGGTCGGCAGCATCCCGATTGGCCGGTGGTCAAGGTTGGCGACGGCCCGGTTCATGTAATCTCTGCAACCGCCGACCAGATGTTTCTGAATATCACACCCGCGGAAGAAGCCGGTCTTCCGCGTTACACCGGCGAAATGGAGCTGACGAATCATTCCGCCGGATCACTGACCTCGCAAGCCTATCAAAAACGCTGGATCAGAAAGGAAGAGCTGTTGGCCGATGCGGCGGAGAAGTCGTCGATTGCCGCTGCGTGGCTGGGCGCGCGCCCCTATCCGCTGCAACGCCTCAACGATGCATGGACTCTCACGATGGGGGAGCATTTCCACGACCTTGCCGCCGGAACCGCGACTCCCCGCGCCTACGAGTTCGCCTGGAACGACGATGTGATCGCGATGAACCAGTTTGCCGACGTGCTGAACAGCGCCGTCGAGGGCGTCTCCGCCGCACTGAACACCGAGACCAAAGGAGTGCCCCTCGTTGTCTTCAATCCGCTGAATATCGCGCGAGAAGATATCGTCGAAGCCGGCGTCCACTTCTCCGGAGAGATCCCAAAGTCCGTTCATGTCGTCGCTCCCGATGGAAAGCCGGTCCCAGCACAGGTCTCGGATGGCAAAGTGATCTTCTCTGCCAGCGTGCCGTCCGTCGGCTACGCCGTTTACGATGTCCAGTCCGGCGCTGCTCCCGGCGCTTCGCAGTCGAGCCTCCGCGTATCAAAGAACGAGCTGGAAAATGACTACTATCGCGTCAAGCTGAATGAAGACGGGGATGTTTCCAGCATCTTCGACAAGACCACTGGCAAAGAGTTGCTCGCAGCCCCGGCGCGCCTCGCCATCTCTTACGACAACCCCGTGCACTGGCCGGCCTGGAATATGGATTGGGATCAGGAGCAGGCGGCCCCAAAAGCATATGTGGCGGGTCCTGCGCAGATCCGGGTCGTCGAAGATGGCCCCGTGCGCGTGGCAGTAGAAGTGTCGCGGGAAACCGCGGGGTCGCGCTTCGTTCAGACCATCCGTCTTTCAGCGGGCGACGCGGGCAAGCGTGTCGAGTTCGCAAACGTGATCGACTGGAACACCAGGCAATCAAACCTCAAGGCAGTCTTCCCTCTCACTGCTTCGAACACACTTGCCACCTATAACTGGGACATCGGCACCATCGACAGGCCCACTGCGGAGCCAAAGAAATTCGAAGTGCCGTCGCATCAGTGGATCGACTTGACTGACATGAGCGGCGCATTCGGCGCCACTATTCTCACCGACTGCAAGAATGGTTCGGACAAACCCAATGATCACACCATCCGCCTGACATTGATTCGTACCCCAGGCACCGCCGGAGGATACGCGGACCAGGGCACGCAAGACATCGGCCATCACGAGTTTGTTTACGGCATCGCCGGACACGCAGCCGGATGGCGCGAAGCACAAACGGACTGGCAGGCGGAGCGCTTGAATGCATCGCTCATTGCCTTCGAGTCCGCAAAGCACGCGGGTCCGCTGGGTGCAAGCTTCTCTCTGCTCAAAGTGGACAATCCGCGAATTCGGGTTCTGGCATTGAAGAAGGCGGAACAGTCTGATGAGGTCATCCTGCGCATGGTTGAGCTCGATGGCAAACCGCAGCCGCATGTCCACGTCTCGTTTTCGGCGCCCATCGTCAGCGCGCGCGAAGTCAACGGCCAGGAACAGCCGGTGGGGTCGGCTACCTTGAGTGCGGGCGCGCTCGTCACTTCGTTCACCGCATATCAGCCGCGTACATTCGCGCTGCGTCTTTCCGAACCCGCAGCTTCAGTGAAGAGTGTGCAGTCTCAGCCGCTCGCGTTGGCCTATGACACAGCTACCGCAAGCAACCACGGCGCAGCTGCCACGACCGGATTCGACGGAAAGGGAAATGCATTGCCCGCTGAAGCGCTCCCATCAGAAGTCGTCTTCAACAATGTCCAATTTCATCTTGGTCCTACCAAGACCGGTGCACCTAACGCGATCGTGGCAAGAGGACAGACGATCGACCTACCGGCAGGTCGCTACAATCGCGTCTACCTGTTGGCAGCATCAACCGATGGAGACCAGCTGGCCACCTTCGCGGCAGGAAGCAGGAAAACCGCAATCAACATTCAGGATTGGAGTGGCTTCGTTGGTCAGTGGGATGACCGCCAATGGAGTTCAAAGGATGTCGCGCATGACAACTACGGCGAAATGACGGGTCTGAAACCCGGCTTCATTAAGCGCGCGGATCTGGCCTGGTATTCCAACCATTACCATGATGCGGCGGGTCAAAATGTCGCCTATGCCTATTCCTATCTGTTTGGATATGCAATCGACCTGCCACAGGGAGCGAAGACCCTCACCCTGCCAGACAACGATAAGATTCGAATCCTGGCGATCTCTGTGGCTGATGAAAATCCTGAAGTAAAACCGGCCCAACCGCTCTACGATGTGCTTCCCTCGCCGCGTCTCGGACCAGGCGATTTTGCGCTCTCTCCATCGTCGACCAGCGTATCGATTCCGCAGGGACGGTCCGCCACAAACAACATCATGGTGATGCCGCTTGGGGACTTCAATGGCCATGTCAACCTCACCGCGTCAGGCCTTCCCCAGGGAGTAACAGCCACATTCAGTCCCAACTCCAGCACCGGCACAAGCACACTGACCCTGACGGCAAGCGCTTCAACGGCTCCGGCGTCCGCGACCATCACCATTCAAGGTCTGTCGGGCAAGTTATCGCATACTGCCACCCTCGACGTGACAGTAACTCCCGTTCTAACTGGAACGGTCCCCGTCGATCTATCGGCGGCGTATAACATCACCGGGATCTATAGCGACGGATCGACCTTCCCGCCGACAGACAGTCTCGACAACGATGGCTACGCTTTCTCCAGGCAACTGCTCGGGCCGGACCAGGTTGGAGACGGAGTTGTCTTCAAACTCGGACCGCCCGATAAACACGACGCGGTCACCGGTTCGACAGTCGCGCTTCCGGCGGGCAAATTCGCCAGCCTGAAGATTCTCGCAACCGCCGTCAACGGCGATCAGGAGATGCAGGACTTCATCGTCAACTACGCTGACGGGACATCCTCTTCGTTCACACAGAGCCTTAGCGACTGGTCGCAGCAGGGTCGATTCACGGGAGAATCAGTAGCTGTGACCATGCCCTATCGTCTTGTTGCGGACGGCTCAACTGACGCCAATTCATTCTATATTTCTGCCTATTCCTTTATGCTCGATGTGAATAAGGTGGTGCGTAGCGTCAGCTTGCCCGGCAACCGAGACGTTCTTGTGTTCGCCATGACGCTCGTACCAGTGAGCCTGTAGATGAAAAGTGCAGGCCGGCAGATTCCTGTTCCTGGAGCATTTTCGGAATACATGTAGACTTTTTCAGCACCGTGAAAGGTGGCTTTTTCTTGAGGAAAAAGCCACTTGAGTGTGTGCTTTCGGTCTACACCAATCCCGAAATTGCTATAGCGCGCCGCCCTCTTCGTCAATCTATTCTCAGGCTTCCGCCGACTTCCGATTCCTCAACAGGTTCTTCAACCGCTTGCTATAACTCCTACTCACGCGCAATGAGGCCCCATTGGTGAGGGTGAGGTAACCGTCGCGGTTTGCCAGCGCTGTGATCCGGACAATTCT
>Ga0116135_1000843_pt1 | contig 16598 bp, 8 predicted proteins | sample June2015DPH_20_1_FD_89738 | JGI IMG/M metagenome (GOLD analysis project Ga0116135, IMG submission 89738) | Peatland microbial communities from SPRUCE experiment site at the Marcell Experimental Forest, Minnesota, USA - June2015DPH_20_10 | ecosystem: Environmental > Terrestrial > Soil > Wetlands >... | reverse complement strand
GGAAGGCGAAGAATTCGCACCAATAATCCGGAGGAAACCATTATATCTAAATGAGCGGATCAAACCGTGTGCTTGAACAAGGCGCCCTCCTCACAGGGAGGGCGACGGGCCCCTAAAATTCTGCAATCGTGCGCGAACCCGTCCTCTCTTCTATGCGAAATGTCGGCGCTGGACAGGGTACTCTTCCATCGCCTGAAATGGCGATCGTCCCAACCCTGAAAGCCCTTCCAGTCCGCATCGGGAGGCAGAGTCCACCTTGCTGTATAACCGGCTGGTCGGACAAGTGACGCGAAAACCCGCTCTCGATTGCCACTGCGATTGCCCGCGATAAGCTCCTTTGTCGTTGGCGATCCTTAAGCCCAGGGTAGATGCCCGCCTAGCGCGGGACGACATCAGCCGACCATCTCCTCGGCTCACCTCAGGCGTTGCGGTTAGCGTAAGCCTCGCGAGAATGATTATGAGAAGGATATTGCGTTGATTCGTGGCGGGCTGAGGAGGAATCAGAAGCCGCGACTCGGCTCTCCGAATCAGGGCATTCTGTAAATCCGCCGTCTTTGCCTATTGATTGTGCCCAGATTGTGCCTGAAGATGTCGGTTGTTGTGATCTGAGCGATTCTGTCGATTGTCGAATCAATAACCTACGTGTTTCGAACACCGGCTAAGGTTCGACCCCCCTCCCGGCACCAATAAAACAAAGAGCTTAGATTGAATTGGCCTCTCGAAATCGGAGAGGCCAAAATCGTTTGGTGGTTGTTTTGATGGCTGTTGGTTGCCACATGCCTTGCGATCAGTCCAGAACCTCGGTTATACCATCACTGTGACTGGGACGTCGGGTGCCAATTCAGATACGGGCACAGTCACGCTCAAGGTGCAATAGCTGACACCAAATTCCCAGTGCTCCAACAGATCGCCATCCAGCGGGACTGACTTCGCAGAGCAAATCCTGAGATGCTGTTGCCCGAAACCACAATGCTGAAGTTGACGCAACCATCAGAGAGCGGCAACCTTGCACAAAGCCCAAAAGGACACACCATACCAGCATTTGCTCTAAGCCTGGCTGTAAGGGATCCAGACCTGCATTGCGGCAGGAGCACGGTTTGACCAAGCATAATACGGAATCAACCTCAACGTCGTGGGCATTGCCTGGGGATTCGCGGCCTCAGCAGCAGGGTAGTAGAGCCCCGTCTCTGCCGGTAAGTTACTGACAGATCCTGGATGACTCAGGACGATCACTCCATCCAAGAGTGATGCATCGAAGTGGGCCGATGTGCTTCCGTTCAGTTGCACCGTATAGCCGGTCAGGTCAAAATCGTGTTCATGGTTGTACTGATCAAGCCGTTCCATGCAGTAGACGACCGGGCCACGCTGAAATGCGACCCTTCCTCGATCCTCTGTCACCGCGGGGTTTGCCTTGAGCAGATGCGTCGTCATATCGAAACTCAGTTCGACCGTGTCATTCGCCGACCAATGGCGGCGAATCGCAAGATATTCGCCGGGACGGGCGCCGCTGACTTGCGTTCCGTTGACCCTCACGTCGTTCGTTTCCGACCAGCCTGGAATGCGAACGTAGACCGTAAACTCGCTCGATGCCGCGGGGCTAATAGTCAACTTGACGTCGCCGCTCCACGGATAGTTTGTCTTTTGTTGAATTTTCAGCCCATTGCCATCCTGGAGATGCCAGTTCAACTCCGAATTGTCATAGAGGTGAACGTAGACGCCATCCGCACTTGTGCTGTAGAAGTAGCCGGGCAAAGATGCGAATGTGCGCTCGATATTGGGAGGGCAACAGGTTGTGTCGTACCACGGATTCCGGATCTTACCATCCGGAGCATGCCGGTCACTCGAGTCACCCGAAGGGTTAAATGCCAGAGGATTTCTGTAGCAGTACGTCTTGCCATCGAGCGACATTCCAGAGTTGATGCCGTTGTACAGCGCACGCTCGACCACATCGGTAAATCGCGCCTCGCCTGATGCCGCGAGCATGCGCCAGTTCCACATCATGTTGCCTATCGCAGCGCAGCTCTCCCCATATGCCCGCGCGTTTGGCAATTCATAGGCATCTCCGAAGGCTTCGCCCGTCTCGCGTGCACCGACGCCACCTGTAACGTAAAGCTGATGTGCAACAAGGTCTTCCCACAGCGCGTTCAGGGTCTTCCAGTAGCTCTGGTCGCCCGTCTCAAGATAGTAATCCGCGGCTCCGCAACAGGCGTACATGGCGCGGACTGCATGGCCCTCAAGTTTAGTGCGCGATGGAAAAGGGATTCCGCAGAACATATAGCTGATTTGCTGGCGTCTCAATGGAATCCTATCGTCTCCGTGGAGTATGTAGCCCGCCAAGTCCACGTACTCGTGTTTGCCCGTGGTGCGATAAAGCTCGACCAGAGCCATCTCGATCTCAGGATGTCCTGCTACGATTGCCGTCTGGTCTTTCCCCGGCCCATAGTTGGGAATCAGGAACTGGTCGACGAAGCGTATGCCGCCATCGAGCAGAGTCCGGTCTCCAGTGGCTCGGTAGTAGGCGATGGCGCCCTGGAGCAGGTGGCCGATGCAATATAACTCGTGACCGGTTTCCTGTGTCTCATACTTCATTCGAAGATTTTTCCTGTCGTCTACGTAATAGGTATTCAAGTAGCCACTTGGTTCTTGGATGGCGACGACATCGCGAATCATTGCATCGGTGGTCTGGCGCAGCTGCGGCTGATCACTTGTCTGCAGGGCAAAGCCGACCGTCTCGGTCCACTTATAAATGTCCGAATCGGAAAAGACGGGCCCCTTCTGCGGCTCAGAAGACTTTCCTGTAAGGCGCAGGAAGTTATCCATGCGCCCGTGAGAAAGTAGTTCATCGTGCATGCTCGGAATGCTGGACGCAAGATTCGTGCTGCGCCGCTGCGACCAGAAGCCTTCTTGAATAACGACCGCCCTGACCGGCACGGTCTTCAGTTTGGCGAAAGGAGAGCGAGTCAAATCGATGACCCCTGCGTCCTTCCACGCCTGCGCCGATGATTTTGCGGGCTGAGGTTCGTCCGCAAAAAGTGAAAGCATGCCAGCGCGCTTTGGCTGCGCACTTACAAGAGCGGATGGGATTATCGAGACTGCAGCGGAAGCAATAAACTTACGCCGAGATATACGGCTCTTCATTGGCGTGCTCCTCTCACCATGCATGTTGATCTTGCTTCCAAATCCCTCGTTGGCGGCCGTCATCGGAAGAGTGGCAAATTGCAACTCCTCAGAATGGTTAGAATCCGAGCGCCAGACCAAAACTGCCCTGCGGATGGCAGAGTGCCAGCCGCAGGGCTGTAACGATCAAGACACAGAGTCGAGTCGCTGGCTTAGGTGGTTCTGGTCCGCCCCACTCTGTGGCTGAAGTCGTGCGTCAGAATCTAAAGTTCCCTCCTAGCTGAATGAAACGCGCGGGAGATTGCGCGGTCGCTCTACCAAACGTGCTATCAGGGAGATTGGCGTCCACTGTGTTGAGGTTTGGACGGTTGAACACATTGAAGAACTCGAAGCGCAATTGAAAATCTGCCGACTCGTGTATCTTCGTGTTTTTCAGAAGGGCCACATCCGATTCAGCGAAGTTCGGGCCGACGAACAGGTTGGTCTTCTCATTGCCTGGCTGGCCAAACGTAGGATCCGCAAAATTTGAAGAGGTGAACACGTCGCTGAGAAACGCGCGATGACTGGTTCCCTGCGCGTAGCTGAGAACATCTGGATAATCGAAATTATCGCCGTTCGCGCTGAAGTCGCCACTACCCGGTGCGTAACCGATAAATGTTCCGGAAGAATTGGTCAACGGTTCAAACGGAGCATTTGTTGAAACGGTGAACGGGTAGCCGCTTTGCACGATGGTCGTCCCGCTAAGCACCCATCCGTCTGTTAGACGACTCACAAACGCCTGGTCTTGAAAGACGCTGGGTAATTGGTAGTTCCATGCCAGCGAGAAGCGATTTGGCGCGTTCCAATTGGACGGGCCGTAGAACTGGTGAACATCGATGTAACTCGGGTAAACCTGGGTGTCGTCGTGGGATGAAGAGCGAGTGTAGGAAGCGTTGAAGAACGCGTGCGAGAAACGTCCCTGGAAGGAGAAGATGCCCGCAACGTAACTGGACACGCGGTCGTTGGTTGTGTAAAGAACTTCCCCAAAACTCGTGTTCAGGCGCGTGGGGGTGAGGCTATTGTGGATGATCAGGTCATCCTGATACTCGTTGATATCCTGCCCGTAACTCACGTTATAGACTTGGCCGCCGCCGGACATAAGGTCGTGAGCATTGCTCCCGGAAACTGTGGCCCCCGCAACGAAATGCTTGCCCAACTCATGTTCCACACCGCCGGAATAAATATAGGCGATGGGAGATTTGAGTTCCGGATTGATGGCGCCGATGCTGTTTTGGAGTCCAACAATACCGCCTGCAGCATCAAGTCCAAACGCGGGCAAGATCGGATAGGGAAAGCCAAACGGTTTCTGGTTCGACGTGCCAAGTGCGAAGACTGGCGCCGAACCCTCAGTGCTGTAGAACTGCGGGAAGATGTCTCCCGGAGGATTGCCGCGATATTCTTCCTGCATATTTGCCAGAGTGGGCCAGTTGTGGAAGAACCCCGTACCTGCCTTGATAACCCATTTTCCTGATCCGTCCACATTCCAGGCGGCGCCGATGCGAGGGCTGAAGATATCGCTGAGCGCCCGATTCAGCGCGTGCTCCGTGCGCACAACAATGCCGTTCGTAATCTCCTGCTGGTACGTCTGCCCTGACCCTAGGTAGAAATTGCCGAATGCGGTGTTGGACGAACGTGAGTATGGATTGCCAAAGTCATCCCAGCGCACGCCATAGTTCAGAGTGACTCGTGAGTTCACTTTCCATGTGTCCTGCGCAAACGCTCCCCAGGTAACCCCGGCGGCATTCCAGTTGTACTGAGATTGGTTTCCTGTGAGCGGGTTGTAAGCGACGCCGGACTCCTCGTAAACATCGTCTGCAGCAAGGTCAAGCAGGCTGTTGAACGCAAAGGTCGGCTGGTCGTAGGGGCCGTTGAAGATTTCCACGTCATCTCCGAAGAGACCTTCAAAGCCGAAGCGGAAATCATGTGCCTTGTAGATATGCTCGAGCACGTCGCGCCAATGGTAGTTGTGCTGAATAAAATCGCCCTGAGCAAATCCGTCGCCAAAGCCTGAACTTATGCCGGTAACGTTGACAACCGGAACGCTGAAAAGACCCTCCGCCGGCTCAATGCCCTCGACCCGGCTGTATCCCCATGCTCCCTCGTTAATGGTGTTTGGACTGAATGTGTGCGTCTCATTCACCTGTGTACCAATCTCGAAGAATTTACTGGTGCTGAGGAATGCGGCGCGTTGATTGGGACCATTGGTGTTGAGAGTGGTCCGATAGAGGCTCCCGTAGAGGCGATCTTTCTTGAAGTCTTTGTCGAGGCGGAAGTTGTACTGGAGACCATTGCGATAACCGGTGTCGGCGTAGTTGCCAGTGTCGATGACATTCGTGGAACAAGGCAGGTTATAGGTGGATGGAGTTCCGCAGGTAGGAGAACCGGTGGTGTTGACGGGATAAAGATCAGCAGCAGTTGATGCCACCGCTACGCTGGAAACTTTTGAAACCGGATACTTGCTAAGAAGTTCGGTGCCAATGTTTGTCGGAAAGGCGGTTGAGGCCCATGCGGTGAACGCAGGATCTTCAAACGAGATCGGACCGCCGACAGCGCTTGCGGATAGAAGCGGCTCGATCCCGAAGAAAAAATATCCCCATTTGTGATGCGGAAGAATCGGGCCTCCGATTGTTCCGGACATGTTGTTGCTATGGTATTTCGGAATCGTTTGCTCGAAATCGGTGAGCGCGGAGAATTCCTGGTTGGTGAAGTAGTCGCTGGCATTCCCGTGGTAACGGTCTGTACCGGATTTGGTGGTCATCAACATCTCCACCGAACTGGAGCGGCCGTAATCCACGTTATACGTGTTTGTCTGGATGGAGACTTCCTGAATGGTGTCTGGATTCGGGGTAAGATTGAGAACGCCTGCACGAATCGAACTGGTTACGTCGAGGCCGTCCACAACGTACATATTGCCTACCGCGCCCTGACCGTTGGCGCTCGCGTCAACCTGCGTCTCGGTCGAGTAGTTGTCGCGGCCGGAGCCCGGGCTGCCGTTGGATGTCACTCCCAATCCGGAAACTCCCGGTGAAAGCGTTACGAGCGAGATCATGCTTCGTCCGGCAAGAGGCAGAGCACTCAATGTATCCGTCGAAAGCGTTTCCTGGACGCGCGTGTCTGCGGTATCCAGCACCGGAGTTTCCGTGGTCACCTGAACGGTCTCCGCAGCGGCTCCGACGACCAACTTGACCGGAACATTGAGAACCTGGCCGGTCTGCAAAATGATAGGGGTCGAGGATTTTGCGAATCCTGCCGCGGCAGTTACAAGGTGATAATTTGCCGGTGCCAGACTGACAAAAGTGTAAAGACCCGTTGCATCACTCACCGCTGTGCGCTGTTCCCCCGTTCCATCGTTAGTAAGGATCAGCTTTGCGTTGGGAATAATGGCCCCGTTTGGATCTGTAACTAACCCGTCAATGGAGCCTGTAAATTGCGAAAACGCTCGAGGCGTTAAAGCCAACGAGAAAAAAAGTAGGGACACAAAGACCACTTGAGCTCGCTTCATATTGCCTCCTGAACAGCAATGGTGACAGTCTGTGTAACGCAGAGCATGAGTTTCTCTTGCATCAACAATCAGTTAAGGCACCGTTCCCTTTTTGTGGAAAAACGTTTACCACGCGCGGTACAGCTCATCCGGATTCGTTTTGGAGTTCAAGCGCCATTCGTCCACTGGACCTCGCATTGGCGCCGAAAACTGGAGCATAGAGACAGTAGCGATGCCAGGAAACGATACGCAATGGGTCAAATGCACTATGGGTTGGATCGGCTGTTCGTCGTGTCGATGCGACTCGGAGATCTAGTACATATGACCTATCTTCCTAACTTGATTCGAATCTCATACACTTTAGGTCGGCGCACATTGCCAGGACATATGACCAGTTAAAAGGCGAAGGCAGTACTCCCAGCAGGGATGCTCAATGTGCAACAGAGTAGAAAGTCTCTTTCAGTTCATCCTCGGAGAAGCCGAATGATGCGTCGAGGCTTTTGGGCCGGACTCATTGCGACGGCGATCTGGGTTTTACCGGGGGGACTGTTAGGCGGGAGCCAGAGCCGCCCGCCGAGCCAGTCACAACAAGGTACGCAGGCCTCTGAAGCGAACGAATCCAATAGGTGCATCAAGTGTCACGCGGCCCAAGTTGCGGGGTTTGCGCGTTCGAAGATGTCGCATTCAATGCGGATCGCTGGACAGGAGCCCTCGGGCGTGGTGCAGACCGGCAGTACGACAATCCGCATGTACTCGGACAAGGATGGCTCGTGGCAGAGTGTTGAGAACGCGGGAATCCGAACCACTTACCATATCGACTATGTAATCGGTTCAGGGACGCACGCAAGTGGTTATCTAGTCGATCTCGGCAATCACTTGTTTCAGTCGCCGGTTGCGTACTACAAAAGCCGGGCAGGCTATGGCCCGGCGCGAGGATTTGAGCGATTGCCGGACCCGGACTTCACGCGGCCAGTCGGAGAGGGCTGTGTTTTCTGCCACGCGGGATCCTTCAATGCAGTTGCCGGGACACAGAACGAATATGGGGAGACGCCGTTCCCCCATCTGGCCATCGGCTGCAGCCGTTGTCACGGAGACGCAACTGTTCACCTCGCGAACCCCGAGGCCGGCAATATTGTTAATCCTGAGAGCCTGGATACATCTGCTCGCGACAGCGTATGTGAGCAGTGCCATCTCATTGGCGCGGCACGCGTCCTCAATCCGGGCAAGCGATTCTCCGACTTCCAGGCCGGTGAGCCTCTTGAAGACATCTTTACCATTTATCGCGTTGAGGCGCCGAAGGGCACTGAAGCAAAGTTTCGGGTGATCAGTCACTCTGAGCAACTGGCGCTGAGCAAATGCAAGATGAGCAGCGGAGTCAAGATGTGGTGTGGGACCTGTCACGATCCTCACAACGAGCCGACCGACTCCATAAGCTACTACCGTGAGAAATGCCTGCAGTGCCACGCCACGACGACGTTCGTTGCGGGGCATCCGGAAAAGAACAGTAATTGCATTGGCTGTCATATGCCTTCGCGAAATGCGCAGGATGGCGGCCACACCGCATTTACAGATCATCGCATCCAACGCACGCCCGAAGATGAGCCTGCATCGGAAGCGGCGTCCATTGTTGCCTGGCGGGAGCCTCCGAAGAGTCTTGCGGAACGGAACCTCGGTATCGCGCAGATCAGGGTCGGGTTAGAAAAGAGCGACTGGAAACAGGTGGTAAGCGGGTATAGGATGCTCACAGAAGTGCAGCACGAGTTCTCTCAAGATAGCGAGATGTACAGTGCCATTGGGTCAGCGCTTCTTTCCGCGAAGCAATATGGCGAGGCTGTGCAAGCGTTCGAACTGGCTGTACGGCTTGATCCAATTTCTTCTCCCAAGGAGGCAATTCTGGGTCAGGCATTTGAAGCGATGGGGGATCAAGCGCAGGCGAAGCAGCATTTGGAAGAAGCAGTGGGCCTGGATCCTCTCAACCTGAGTGCTGCAACGCTGCTGATCGCGGCCTATGAACGGGATGGAGAGTCAGCAAAGGCAAATGAGCTCTCAATGAAGATAGCTGGCTTGACCCAAACCGTAGTCGAGCGCAAGTAAGACGATCCATGTGAGTGGAAGCAGACCCGAAAAGGCTCCAAGAGTTCAAGATTGATTCCCCGTTCTTGAAGGTACAACCATGTTGCAGCAGCGGGCGGTGCGAAGGGACATGACAGGCATGCGATTAATCCTCCGGCTTGGCATTCTGGCCGCATTGGCCATTGCGCATTGTTTGATCGTTGCACAAACAACTGCACCGCCGGCGGCTGACGGGATCAGATCGATCGTTTCTGCTCTGCGAGCGGAACAATTTGACACCGCGCTCGAATATCTGCGGACAGAGCTGCAACGAAGTCCGAAGAATGCGCAGTTATGGGCACTGCAAGGCGTCGCATTGTCTGGCAAAGGGAACAAGAAGGACGCTCTGGGGGCCTTTCGTCATGCGCTTGAAATCTCACCGGATTATCTGCCAGCCTTGGAAGGTGCGGCACAGATTGAATATGAGAATGGTAACAAAGACGCTGCAGCATTGCTGCAACACATCCTGGAGTTGCATCCGGGCGATCCCACCAGCCATGCAATGTTGGCGGAGTTGGCATACCGGCGCGACGACTGCGTCACAGCGGTCTCCCATTTTGAACAGAGCGGTCCACTCCTGGATTCTCAACCTGGGGCCTTGCAGCAATACGCTGGTTGCCTGGTCCGGCAAAAGAAGTTTGAGAAGGCTATTCCAGTGCTTGAGCGGGCACTGGCACAACCGACAGCTGATTCCCATGCCCGCTATCGCCTGGCGGCGGTTCAGATGATGGCCCAGCATCCCAAAGATGCGATTGCGACTATACAGCCGTTGATGCAAGACAACAGCAGCGATCCGGATGTCCTGGCTTTGGCGGCCGCCGCTTACGAAGCGGATGGAAACACTCCCGAGGCAGTACGAATTCTTCACCAGGGGATTGTCTCAAATCCTCACGATGTAAATCTCTACATCAGCTTTGCCAACGTTTCATTTGATCATCAGTCCTATCAGGTTGGGGTGGACATGCTCAGCGCTGGCCTCAAGGCCGAGCCAAGGGCAATGGCATTATATGTTGCACGTGGAATCCTATACGTGCAGCTTGCGCAATACGACAAAGCAGAGGCTGATTTTGAGAAGGCCGACGTGCTCGATCCCCAGCAAACGATTGTCTCAGCTGCAGAAGGTTTGGCCGCCATCCAGGAGAATGATCCTGATCGAGCGCTGGCGAATGTACAGCAGAAACTAGTGACGAATCCTAACGATGCGTACCTCTTGTATTCTCGAGCGGAGATTCTCGCACAGGGCGGTCCGGAGCCTGGCAGCGCAACGTTTCGGGTAGCCGTAGAGTCGGCGGAAAAGGCAGTGTCGCTGAGCCCTTCGTTAGGGGAAGCGCATGATCTTCTGGCGAAATTGTATTTGCAGTCGGGGCAGAACGAAGCGGCTATCGAGCAATGCCGAAAGGTCTTGAGCGTCGATCCCAAAGACCAGACGGCCCTTTATCACCTCATTCAGGCACTGCGCAAAAGCGGACGACAGGAAGAATTGCCCGACTTGCTCAAACGTCTGGCCGCACTGCGGATGGAAGGCTCGAAGGAAGAAAGCGAACGCAACCGCTACAAACTGGTTGAAGAGAAATCAACAGGGACGGAGAACGAACAGCCTTGAAGATTGCCCAGACCTGTAGATATTCTCGGCGTGAATCTGAATAGGCCTCCATCCCTGTCTTGAACCGACATGAGACAAATGCACAGTTGGGTCAGAATCAAACTCGAAGGTGTCAGATCAAACCGAGGCGCGATTGGCTCCCGGGTATCTGCTCGCCGCGGAGGCGAAGTACTAACACAGAGCGTGCCCGGCGCGTCAAGCCGGTCCTTCTGCGACAACTCCCGACCCCACTTTGCGAGTGGGCAGCGGTGACCGAAGTCAACAGCTTGGGAGGAGCCCTTCGCAGGGCGTTTGACCTGCGCTGGTACTTCGTTGGGCTGGTTACGATGGCCATTGCGATCAGCTACTTTGATCGGCAGACAATCTCGGTTGCCATCTCGGCGATCCAGCGGACTATCCCAATTTCGAACCAGCAGTTTTCCTATCTGCAGACGGCATTCCTCTTGGCCTACGCGGCGCTGTATGCGATTGGCGGGCGGATCCTGGACAAACTCGGCACCCGACGCGGATTTCTGCTCATCATGCTCTGGTGGTCGATCGCCTGCATGCTGCATGGCCTGGCAACCACATTTGCGTGGCTGATTGCTATGCGCTTTCTCCTTGGCATGGGAGAGGGTGGCGGATTTCCGGCTGCGACGCGCGTTATCTCGGAGTGGCTCCCACCACAGGAACGCGCAACAGCCATGGGCATAATCAACGCGGGAACTGCTGTTGGTTCGCTGCTGGCGCCGCCCCTCATAGGCATCGTGTTGCTGTTCAGTGGCTGGCGCGCGGTATTCTTTTTTGCCGGAGGTGTTGGATTACTGTGGGTGCTGTGCTGGGCGGCTACGTATCGAGGAAGCACAGCCACGCTCTCAGTCGACACCGCCGATGCGCGTCTTCTCGCAGAGCAGCTATCATTTCGTGAAATCGTCGGACTGCGTGGCGTCCAGGCTCTTATCTTTGCAAAATTCATGAGTGACGCGGCCTGGTACTTTCTTCTCTTCTGGTTGCCGAAGTACCTTTATGACGCCCGCGGCTTCGACATCAAGCACGTGAGCTACTATGCCTGGATACCGTATGCTGCATCGGGTGTTGGCAGCTTTCTAGGCGGGTGGTCTTCCAGCCGCATCCTGCGCAGTGGACGCTCGCTCAACCTTTCGCGCAAGCTGGTGCTGGGCATCAACGCGGCCATGATGCCGGCGGTCATGCTTGTCCCGCTGGCGCCGGTCCACTACGCATTGGCGCTGTTCAGTGTCGCTTTCTTTTCACAGCAATCTTGGTCGGGACTGATCATGACCATACCCGCAGATGTTTTTCCCTTGTCCGCTGTAGGAACGGTGTCAGGACTGGTAGGCTTTGGTGGATCCATTGGGGGAGCAATCTTCGGCCTTATTGCCGGCGCGCTTCTCGGGCATGGATTTAGCTATGGTGTCCTTTTCGTATCGATTGGAACGTTTCACATGATCGGCTACCTCGTCCTCGTCTATTTCGGCGGCGAGATTCAACCACTTCGATTCCACGACCTAAGGAGAATGAGAGCCCCGCATGAAGATCACTGAAGTGCGTACACGCGTTGTTCAATGGGAAGGCAAGACGGTGCCGCTGCCTCCTCACTTCTGCACCAACCCCATGGACCTGGTCGCGTTCCGTGAGGCATCCATGGGCAATTTCGCCTTTCACGGTTGGGTGCTGGTCGAGATATTTACCGACAGTGGACATGTTGGTCTGGGCAATGCCGCACTTTCGCCAATCGTCACCAAGACGTTAATCGATACATACCTGAAGCCATTGCTTATCGGGGCCGATCCATGGGATACCGAATATCTGTGGCAGCAGATGTATCGGCGCACCATGGCTTTCGGGCGCAAGGGAGTGGCCATGACTGCCATCTCTGCGGTGGACATCGCGTTGTGGGACCTGCTCGGCAAGAGCGCAAAGCAACCGGTGTTTCGTCTGCTCGGAGGACGAACGAAGGATAAGATCCCGGTCTATGCCAGCCGCTTGTACGCTATGCCGATTCCAGAGCTCCGCGCTGAGGCGCAGCGCTATAAGGACGAAGGCTACAAGGCAATGAAGTTGCGTTTTGGCTGGGGCTCAATGGACGGCGCGGAAGGCATGCAGAAAAATCTTGAACTGATTCGTGCGGTCAGAGAAGTAATCGGTGACGGTGTTGACCTGATGGCCGACGCCTACATGGGATGGACGCTCGACTACGCCAAGCGCATGCTTCCTCTGCTCGAACCATTCCATCTCCGTTGGTTGGAAGAACCCGTGATTCCAGATGATACGCGCGGCTACAAAGAACTGAAGAGTTACGGCCGCGTCCCAATTGCAGGCGGCGAGCACGAATTCACGATCTTCGGATTCCGGGACCTCCTGGAGAATCATGCGCTCGACTACATCCAATTCGATACCAATCGCGTAGGCGGCATCAGCCAGGCGCGAAAAATTTCTGCGCTGGCCGAATCGTTCCAGGTTCCCGTGGTGCCTCATGCCGGGCAGATGCACAACTACCACGTGGTGATGGCAAGCCTGAACTCGCCTATTGCGGAGTTCTTTCCGAAGGTCGACGTAGAGGTGGGGAATGAACTCTTCTGGTATATTTTCGACGGTGAGCCCGTGCCGGCCGATGGCGCGGTCGACCTCAATGACGAACTGCCGGGCTTGGGGCTGACGGTGAACGAAGAGTCGCTGAAGCGCTTTACTGTTATTGAATGAACCGTGGTTGAAATGCAGGAGGTCCGTTGATAAGCCTGGTCCAGATAAGCAACGGTAGTTCACGTCGTGTCGCACTGGTCGCGGAACCTCATCTTCGCTGTCTTGCCGGTGTGACTTCAATCTACGAATTGGCGTCGGCGTGTATCTCTGTAGATGCTTCGTTTACCGGTCGCGTGAATGAGCTGGCAATCGGCGAGTTGCTCTCGTATGACGATATCTACGACGGCAAAAGCGAATGGCGCCTGTTGCAGCCCATCGACGTTCCGGGCACGCCGGAGCGGATGCTTGTTTCCGGAACCGGGCTGACACACCTGGGCAGCGCGAAGGACAGGCAGGCGATGCACGAACGGACGGCAACCGAGGCCGCTAAGCCGATGACCGATAGCATGCGCATGTTTGAGTGGGGCATCGCAGGTGGACGCCCCAGGGAGGGCGAAATCGGGACACCGCCTGAATGGTTTTACAAGGGGAGCGGCCTGATGCTGCGGCCGCCCTTCGCGCCGCTAACGGCGCCGGCGTATGCGGAGGACGGCGGCGAGGAGGCGGAGATTGCCGGCATCTATTTGATCGCGCCAGACGGCACGCCGCATCGAATTGGGTTGTGCGGCGGGAACGAGTTTTCTGATCACCAGTTTGAGCGGCGCAACTATCTGAACCTCGCGGGCTCCAAACTTCGCCAGTGCAGCATTGGTCCGGAGCTTGTTGTTGATGCGAAGTTTGGTTCGGTTGCCGGCGAGGTCTGTATCGAACGGGATGGAATTCCGATCTGGCGAAAGGCGATTGAGTCGGGCGAGAATAACATGTCGCACAACCTCGCCAATCTGGAACATCACCACTTCAAATTCGAGGACCACCGCGTACCTGGGCAGGTCCACGTGCATTTCTTTGGAGCCCATTCGCTCAGTTTTGGCGAAGGCATCAGGTTAGCAGACGGGGACTGGATGGTGGTGCGATTCGAAGGCTATGGCAGGGCCTTGCGCAACCCGCTTGGAATTGAAAACAAAACACTCAATAGACTAGTTGGCGTGAAAGCGTTGGTCTGAAGAACGCTTCCGCTGAATGAAACCGGAGAGATAAATGAAGCAACAAGTTGCAATTCTGGGCCTGGGCACCATGGGCGCGGGCATGGCAAAGAACCTGCTCAAGGCAGGCTTCATCGTGAGTGTTTATAACCGCACACGTGCAAAATCGGAGCAACTTGCCGCGGATGGCGCGCGCATCGCCGCTACACCGGAAGACGCTGCCGGCACCGCTGATGTCATCATCAGCATGCTCTCGGATGAGGTTGCTTCGCGCGCAACATGGATCGGAGAGAACGGCGCTCTGAACTCTGCAAAGCCAGGGTCTGTCCTGGTGGAGTCAAGTACGGTGACTCCGGCGTGGATCGGGGAGCTTGCTGAACTCGCTCTCAAAAAAAACATTGAATTTCTGGACGCTCCCGTGACTGGAAGCCGCGTTCAGGCAGAGGGTGGTCAGCTTACCTTTCTGGTCGGCGGAGATGCCGCCGTCATTGAACGCGTTTGCCCTGTATTCGCGGCAATGAGCAAGGAGACAGTGCATCTTGGCCCTGTTGGTAGTGGAGCTCGCATGAAGCTGGTCAACAACTTTCTCTGCGGCGTCCAGGTGGCATCGCTGGCAGAAGGACTGGCGTGGATTGAGCGCAGTGGCCTTGATCGCGATCAGGCTCTGAGGATCCTCAAGAGTGGCGCACCTGGCAGCCCGCTGCTCGGTGCGATCTCTACACGCATGGTCGATGCGACATACGACGTGAACTTCCTGCTCTCTCTAATGCGCAAGGATCTGCAATATGCCGGCTTGGATGCAGAAACGTTGGGCGTAGAGCTGCAGACCGCAATGAGTGCGGAAGCACGCTTCGCCGAGGCAGTCGAGGCAGGTTATGCGGATAAGGATATGTCTGCTGTCATTGAGCCACTTAGGACGCAGAGTCCGCGGTCCCCGAACGCGTAATTTCGTGAATGGAGGTCTGCTCTTCTCCATTCGCTAGAATCGAGACTCTGCAACGCCCTGTCCCAGCGCAACTTGTCTCATCGACGACGGAAAAAGCGCTTAGAGAGTCACCGTTGCGGGCTTTCCATCAAACGAAATCCTCCTGGTTTGAGCGCCTCCGGCAACACGAATCTCAAGAGGGAATCTTCCTGGAGTCAACATCCTGCTACCATCGACAAGCTTGAGTGTGAGGCGCCGCGACCGATCGTTCCATTGCAGTTCGATCTTCATGAACGCACCGCTCCGGAAGTCAAAGCTTTCACCGTCATCGTCATACAGAGAGAATCTTCCATCGGCGCCGGGATATACGGTGAATGTCAGCGGCCCATCGACCTGCTCGCCAGTGAACTGCTTGAGCGGACCCGTTGGGACGATGGCTCCAGCGCGGACATAAAGGGGAAGCGTGCCAAGGTCCACTTCGCGGGTAATTTCCTGACCCCCTTCGTGCTTGGTATTTGTCCAAAAGTCATACCATGCACCCTTGGGGATATAGAGAGTTCGGCTTGTCGCTCCCTTTTTAACGACCGGAGCCACTAGAATATCTCTTCCGTATAAGTACTCGTCTCCACGGGAGACAGCCGCTGGATCATCGGGATAATGCAGCCACAGCGCACGCATAATCGGCAGGCCTGTCTCGCATGTTTCCTTCACAGCAGAGTAGAGATAGGGCATCAAGCGGTAGCGAAGTTCGAGATATTTTCTGCAGACAGGTTCAATTTCAGGATTGTGCAGTTCTGCATCCGACGGGTGATAGCCGGGCGTCTCAGGATAGCCCAGATCGCCCGTGTTCCATCCCCAGGGGCGATGTAACCTCCAGTCGCGGCCATGAGACCGAAAGAGCGGACAGAATGCGGCGAATTGAAACCACCGCGCATAGAGTTCGCCGGTGTACTCCTGTGTGGGAATGAAACCGCCAATATCGGTTCCCCAATACGGGATACCGCTTAATCCCGTATTGATGGCATTGGGAACATGGAGCGCAAGCGTCTCCCATCGCGATTGAACATCGCCGGACCAGAGAAAAGCAGCATAGCGCTGCATCCCGGCGTACGCATTTCTGTGCAGTGCATAGACTCGCTTGTTTGGCGCGTACAATTGCTGCCCTTCGAAGTACATTCGATTGCGCGCGAGCCTCGACGGCGCATCCAAACCATCCCCCTGGTCTGGCCACCACCCATCTACGCCGAGATCCATCAGCGGCTTGTGCGCAGGCCAGTAGCAGCTGACTTGCCGGTCCGGTGGCCAATGATGGTCGGGAGTTCTTCCAGTGGGCAGAGACGGAGCGGTACACGGATCGGTCACTCTTCCGGAGAGGCGCTCGCCTTCAATCACCACATGCAGTGCAACTTTGAAATTCTCACTGTGCAACTCCTTGATAGCCGCCGCCGGATCTGGAAAAGCACGCAGGTTCCAGGTGAATTCGCCGTTATCGGTATTCCAGCCGTTGGGACAAAAGCCGGTTCCGAGGTAAATCATCGTGTCGCAGGGCAGCTTTTTGTCCCGAAATGTCTTCGCCTCCTGCATGATCTCCTCTGGAGT
>Ga0116135_1000842_pt1 | contig 16600 bp, 16 predicted proteins | sample June2015DPH_20_1_FD_89738 | JGI IMG/M metagenome (GOLD analysis project Ga0116135, IMG submission 89738) | Peatland microbial communities from SPRUCE experiment site at the Marcell Experimental Forest, Minnesota, USA - June2015DPH_20_10 | ecosystem: Environmental > Terrestrial > Soil > Wetlands... | reverse complement strand
TGATCAGCGCAATCAACTGCCCGGCCACTTCATCGATCACCACAAACTGCGGATCTTTTACTCCTGAGCCCCGCGAAACCAGCGTGGCTGCCGGAATACCGACCAAAGTGACCACCACGACCAGCGCGATTAGAGCCGGAAGCCGAAATCCCTGAGGCACCGCATTCGCTAGCGCCGCCCATAAAATCGTTGTTGCCAGCGAACCCCAGGTCCCCGGACCCGGCCGAAACCGGCCAATGCCGAAAAATGTCGCGCTGAGTTCAGCCCACAAAGGCGTTCGCCGAATGCCAACCCCGGCAACGGGGGCTCCGGCGCTACCCTGCGATGCTGGTATCTCCTTCAAGACGGTTCATCCGGGTCGTCAGGAGGACCGTCGTGAACCATCTCGTCGGCGTCAGTAACGGGCGACGCAATCACATAGGCGCCGCTCGCCCACTTGCCCAGATCGATAATTTTGCAGCGGTCGCTGCAGAAAGGGAAGTCGGCGTCGTCGCTCTTGACAGCTTTCTTGCAGATCGGACACCGGAGTCGTACAGTGCGCTTGCGCGGCATGGCAGGGAAATTTAGGAACCAGAAAGTATCGTTGCTACCAAGTCGTAATCATGGGCTTCCGTGATCCGGCAGCGGTAAAACTCGCCCGTTTGAGGCGTCAGTTCCGCGGGGAAATCGTTAACGAAAACTTTGCCATCAATTTCTGGGGCGTGCATCACCGTGCGGCCCTCCAGAAGCAATTCGGTTTCTTCTGACGTTCCTTGCAACAGAAGATCGAATTCGCGGCCTACTAGACTTTTCTTTTTCTTCTTGCTGATCTGACGCTGGATTCCCATCAAATGTTTCCGGCGGCGCTCAATCTCCGTTGGTGAAAGTTTTTTATCTAAGCCGTAAGCGTCCGCACCTTCCTGGTCGGAGTACGAAAAAGCTCCCATCCAGTCGAATTGAGCTTCCCGCACAAAATCGCAAAGCTCCTCGAATTCGCGCTCGGTTTCGCCGGGAAAACCGACGATGAACGAAGTTCGCAGCGTAACCCCGGAGATCGCCCGGCGCATCTTCTCGATGGAACGCAAAAATACCTCAGCACCTCCGCCCCGTTTCATGCGCTTCAGTACGCTCGCCGATGCATGCTGCAAGGGCACGTCCATATACGAACAAATGTTTTCGTGCGTCGCGATCGTTTCCAGCAACTTGCCCGTAATCTTGTTCGGATAAGCATAGAGGAAGCGCACCCAGCGCAAGCCGTCGATCTGGGCCAGGTTTTCCAATAAGAGCGCAAGCCCGTCCTTAAGTCCGAAATCTTCTCCGTAGCAGGTCGTGTCCTGCCCAATCAGAGTAATTTCACGCACGCCCGCCTGCGCGAGTTGCTCGGCCTCGGCGACCACCGATTCAAACCTTCGTGAGCGAAATTGTCCGCGCAGGCTCGGAATAATGCAAAACGTACAGGGATGGTCACAACCCTCGGCGATCTTGATGTAAGCCGTTGACTTCGGAGTGGACAGAATGCGGGGTGTCTCGTCGTCGTAGAGATAATTGGGAAGGTCTGCAACCGCCCCGTCCCAGGTCTCGCGCGAAAATCTTCCCTGCGCTGCGCGGGCGTTGCCCTCCGCGCGGGAAGAAAGCACCACAAACGGCGAATCGTTCTTCACCGGCGCAGGCGCCAGCCCAGAAGCCGCCAAGATTTTCTCCAGTTCCCCCGTGCCGACCACTTCATCCACTTCCGGAATTCGTCTCCGGATTTCATCCCGATACCGCTCTACCATGCAGCCGGCGACAATCAGCTTCTTCGCACGCCCCGCTGTCTTATGCGCAGCCATTTCCAGGATGGTATCGACCGACTCCCGTTGCGCGCTCTCGATAAACGAACAGGTATTTACCACGATGACGTCGGCATCTTCCGCCCGTGCGGAAAGTTCCGCGCCGCCTCGCGCCAGCAGGCCCATCATTACTTCGCTGTCGACAAGATTTTTGGGGCAACCCAGGCTGACGAATCCCACGCGCGGCCGCTGCGGGCCGCCTGCGACCGGCACAACATTCTTGCTGAAGGCAGAAGCCACAGAAATGTTCTTCGAGGGCATGGATTCTGTCTATTTTAGCATCTCTTACTACGCAAGCCCCGTGCGACAGGTCGCTTTACGCTAGGCGACATCAGGCACCACGTGTGTTATCAGCCCGCGAATCAAAACCGCGTCTCTCATGGTAGGCTGAGAACCATCCGTAAAAAGCAGCAATCCCGCGTGCGGTGGGAAATGCCTGAGAACACAACAGCACTGGCAGTCCTGATGGTGAGCGTGTGTCTGCTCACTGTCCCTGCTGTGGGTCAGAATGAAAAAAACGAAATCACCGGGAGCATCGGCAGAATATTTATCAGCGACCAGGGCATCCACGGTCCGGACGCTCCTGCTGTAAATCCGTTTGTTCGCTCCGGCAAGGGTCTTACTTTCGAGATAGGCTATGCGCGTATTTTGCGAACCGAGCAGATTTTTTCCTTGTCCCTCGAAGTACCGGCGGTTTTCAATGTGGACGAGGATCTCGGCTCCGGCGGCAATGTGGTTCCTACCGGGTATCAACAAATCTTCATCACTCCTGCGGCCCGACTGAATCTGTTGCCGTCAACTCGGGTGTCACCGTGGGTAAGCCTTGGAGGCGGGGTCGCCCACTTCTCGGAAAATAAGAATCTCATTTACTACGGTACAAATCCGGGCGGTCCCTCCACTTCCGCTGTGCTCCAGGGCGGCTTCGGGCTGGATGTGGCCTTGCGGAAGACAGGACGCGTGAGGCGGCTCAGCCTGCGCGGGGAAGTTCGAGACTTCTGGTCGGGCACTCCCAACTTGCCGCTCGCCGCCACCGGCAAGACTCGCCAGCACAACTACTTTGTTGGTGGCGGGGTGATCTGGCATTTTTGAGTGGCAGCGCACCAGTGTAAGGTGCACAACCAGGTTGCCGGTTACGACTCACCTTAACGATCAAAAAAATTTCCTGAACAAGAAAACCGATAGGACCGATAGGAATTTATCTCGAAGACCTTATGCCTTCTTTACATTCCGCCAGCTACTCTTCCTTTCTCATTGAAACTTTCTGAGGCAGTCGAAAGGTACAACTCACTTGAACCGTGGCGGGTCCTTATTTTCTTTCGCACTCACTTGTTCGATTCAGGTTATGGTGCAGTTTTACTGCCCAGCTTACGGGCAAGAGATGTCGCAACAGCCTGCAAACAATACCGAAAACACGGCCGTTCTCCCGGAGACGAAATCCAAGAATCCGACAATTGCCTCCCTATACGGTAACAGTGAAGGTACGTGTAATAGGCCAGGCCAGCAGCAGCCCGCCACGGCCCCGCCGAGTACCTCAGGCCTAAGTATTAGAACGGATCAATCCAGCTTCTTCCGCCGGTTGTTCAAGGTCTATGCCGATGATTGGAAGCCTGCCGGAGCGTCTGCGTCAGCACCCTCGCCGGCACCCGCTTTTCGTGGAGATCCCGCGCCCGTAAACGGTCCGCCATTTCCGTTCTCCACATGGCCGATTGGCGGCACCGTTTCCATTGGCCAGCCTTGGACGCAGGCGGGTCCCTTAATGACAGCTCTCTGGGAGGGACCGCACGGCGATTTCTGGAAGAACAGCAAGATTCAGATTTACGGCTGGCTGAATGTCGGGGCCAACTTCAGCACATCGAAGGGCGGAGTGAATCCATCGGAGGGGAAGTATGACAATTATCCTACCGCCTACGACGAAGTGCCGAACGCGATCGAGCCCGATCAGGAGGTACTCTACATCGAGCGCCAGCCCGACACCGTGCAAACCGCCCACTTCGACTGGGGTTTCCGCCTATCCGGCCTCTGGGGACTCGATTACCGTTTCACCACCGCAAAGGGCTATTTCAGTCAACAATTGCTCGGGCATCCACCGGGAAAAGAGTATGGTTTTGATCCGGTGATGATGTATTTGGATTTGTATTTTCCTCATGTCGGCCAGGGAACGGATGTGCGCATTGGGCGCTACATTTCTCTCCCTGACATTGAGGCCCAACTGGCGCCCAACAACTATACCTACAGCCATTCATTGCTTTACACCTTTGACTGTTACACCCAAACCGGGATCGTCGCCACCACGAGAATCAATTCTCAGTGGACGACGCAAGTCGGCCTGTCTCCCGGCTGCGAAACCGCCCCCTGGAATCTGACGGACTCGCACCTTACGCTCAATTGGTGCGTGCAGTATTCCTGGCACACCAGCAAGGACACTCTGTACCTCTGCGACAACGAGACGAATCTCGGCAAAGATAGCGGTCAGTACGCCTACAACAACCTGCAGGCTTATTACCTCACGTGGTATCACGTGATCGACAAAAACTGGCATACGGATACCGAGGCCTGGTACCAGTGGATGAAGCAGGTGCCCAACGTCGCGTACAGTCCGCCGCCAGGATCGAACCTGCCGCCGGTGGATCCCATTCAGCCCGAGACAGGCAGTAATGGCGCCTTCTGCAGCAATCCTTCCGCTTTCACTTGCTACGCACCGGAGTGGGCGATCGTGAATTACCTGGAGCGTCAATTCGGCCCGCACAACTACATCACCATTCGAAACGAATACTTCGACGATATCGCAGGCCAGCGCACCGGAACCAAGACCCGCTACACTGAGCACCTATTCGGCTGGGGACACTGGGTAGGAACTACGGTTTTATTCCGACCGGAAGTGAGGTTTGAGCATTCCTACGACGCCCCGGCCTATCAAAACGGCACGAAGAAGAGCCAACTCACAGCGGCTGGCGATGTCATTTTCTTTTTTTAAAAGGCCTCTTAAAAGATAAGAGAATTGACCTGATGGTGGCCAGAGGCGAACTCGAAGTTAGATTCCTCGAACTGGGCTTCCGAAAACAACTCTTCTCTAGCTGCCCGCCTTCAACTCGGTCAACACCTGCTTGGCGATTTCCTTCAGCGTCTCGAACACTCCCGTCCCTTGGAACGCCACTGCTTCGACAATCGGCTCATTCTTCCGCCGCAGTTCGGTGGTTAGCAAGTCCACGGGCAGGATATTTGGCAGGTCGCGCTTATTGAGCTGCAGCACATAAGGAATTTTGTTGAAGTCGTAGCCGTGCTCTTTCAGGTTCGACATGAGATTGTCCAGCGCTTCCACATTGGCATCCATACGCTGTTCCTGCGAGTCGGCTACGAAAACGATGCCATCCACTCCACGGAGAATCAGCTTCCGGCTGGCGTCGTAAAAAACCTGGCCCGGCACCGTGTACAGGTGGATTCTGGTCTTGAAGCCGCGCACCGAACCCAGATCGAGCGGCAGAAAATCGAAGAACAGAGTGCGCTCAGTTTCGGTCGCCAGGGAAATCATCTTGCCCTTCTGCTGCTCCGCGGTTTTCTGGTAGATCACCTGCAGGTTCGTGGTCTTTCCGCCTAACCCGGCGCCGTAATACACGATTTTGCAATTGATCTCGCGGGCTGCGAAGTTGATGAAACTCAAGGCTTTCCTCAGAAAGCGCCGGACGCACACGCATCCGGGCGCCAAAAATATCCCTTTGGGGGCTTCGGGCTTTTATACCACACGTGAGCGTTCCGAGGCAGTTACTCAGGTTACTCCCGGTGGAAAGCGTGGCTGCGAGCCGAAAAAATCGCAGAACCTGGCAACGGTTGGCGACTGCCGACCGAAAGCGGGGTATCGCTGTTCGAGCCAGCCGTCCAATCAGAAATCAGAAATCATCAATCAACAATAGCCTTCACCGCGCCGTCGGTGCCGGATAATATCCATCCTTTGCATAGATCTTCAGCCCCGGCTTATCCACCCGCACTTCAATGCTATGGTAGGCAGCCGACGTTGGAACTTTAGGATGAGCCGGCGTGTATCCCAGGGTGTATTGGTTGCGGGCGTCGCTCATTGCCTTGGAATACATGTCCGCAATCGCGTTGGTTGTAAGCTCGGCATAAACCGGTGCCCCACCGGTTGCCGAGGCGTACCTGGGCAGCAGATTATCGTAGCCCTGGTAAGGCAAATGGAACTTTTCCAGCTTGTCGTAGACTGGAAGCGCCGAGCTTCCCACTGCCACGGCTTTTACCTGGATCTCCTTTGAGAGCAATATCTTCAGCACGTCCCGGTAACTTGCCTGGCTGCCCGCTTCCCGTCCATCGCCGATCACAAAAATGACTTTTCGCCGCTCCCGGCCGCGCTTACTCAAATCGAGCGCAGCCTGCAGAATGGCGTCATTCAGCACACGCGACTGCCTGGGAGGCGTATAAACCGGTTGCGTCGGGCTATTTACCGGAATGCCATTGATGATCGGGCCATTCGCCATCGGTCCACTTAGTATGGCTGGTCCATTGTTGCTGCCTCGTTCGGTCTTAACCTGGTTGAAAACCGCAGTGAGGTGTTGTGTCGGTGCCGTAAAGTCGCTTACTTGACTCACCGTGCTGCTATAGGTGTAAAGCGCCACTTCATCGTAAGGAGCGAAGGCCCCCACCAGCGCAGAAAAAGTCTGGTTAACCTTCTGCACCGTTGCATCGGACATGCCCAGATCAAGAACGATGGCGACTGAAAGCGCGAACGGGTCGCTGGTGAAAAAGCTCAACTTCTGCTTGACGCCGTTCTCCAACACCGTGAAATCCGTGGGTAAAAGGCCCTCCACCATGCGTCCCTGATGGTCTGTAACCGTGACCGGAAGCTGCACAAAATTGGTATGAACAACCAGCGTATAGAGCTGCTCCTGACCGTTCTGCTTGGTTGCCGTTCCCGGCGGCACCGTCTTTACTGGAGGCATCGGAGGCGGCGGCGATGTCTCGTCGCCTGGAGCACTTCCCGGCGCGGCTGGCTGATTGGTCGGGCTCGGTTGGTTTGGCTGGTTCGTCCATGGATTTCTATCCACAGTCGCGGGCTTTTTTTCTTCCGGCTTCGGGATCGGCGGAGGCTCGGGCGGGGTGGCCGAAGGCTGGACCGTGGGTGCATCCGGAATATCGGGGTTCTGGTCCTGACTCTGTGTCGGCGCGCTTCCTGTTTGCGTCTGCGAGTCGGGTTGCTGGCTGCCGGAGGCCTGGGCCCAACCCGCAGGCATGCACCAAAGTGAAATTCCGACAATGCTAAGGACTACAGTAGTCGCCAGCCAAGTCTTTCGGGCACGGTACTTTCCGCTACTTGCCACTTCGTTGATCCTCATCCTCAATGCGCACCTTCCGTCCTTTGACTAAAAAGCGCCGTACTGGGAAACATTTGGAATCGGGAATCCGACCTGGTCTAAGCTAGCGTCGCAAGCGAATGAGCCCCGAGTTAAAATAATAATATTCGACTTCACCAGCGTGGGATGCCTGAGCACTGGCATTTGGTGCATCTAACGTTCAGGAATAGACTAACAAAAAGCCAAGAGGGAATCCTGCATGCTTAAATCATCTGGCTACCGAAGATTGTTGCTCGCCTTGGCTTCTGCCATGCTGCTTTTCCTGTTCGCAGCTTTTGCAGGTCTAGGTCCGTCCGCCCTCGCTCAAAGCGCAACTCCGTCCAATGCGCAACCCTCGTCTGCCAACCAGTCCTCCACCGACCAATCATCGCCTGAAAAATCGGATGAGACCCTCAAAGTTAACGTAAACGTGGTGGGAGTATTCTTCAACGTCAAAGATAAGCATGGCGCGCTGATTCCCAATCAGAAGAAGGAGGATTTCGAGGTTTTCGAAGACGGCAAGCCGCAGACCATTAAATACTTCACCGCCGAATCGAACCTCCCGCTCACCCTCGGCATACTCATCGACTCCTCAGGCAGCCAGGCGAGAGTTCTCGACATGGAAAAAGAAGTCGGCGGAGCCTTCCTACGGCAGATCCTCACCGACAAAGACGAGGCCTTCGTTATCGACTTCAACGTGGAATCGGAATTAATTCAGGACTACACCCGGGATGTTCACCGGCTGCAAGCCGCCCTGAATAAAGTAAAGATCCAAAGCGGTGTGGTCAGCGGAGGCAGCGGCATTCCGGGCTTGGGACAAGGACCGGTTCCAATTCATAATGCCCCAGGTACCGTGCTCTATGACGCGGTTTACCTCTCCGCCCACGACATGCTCGCTAGCGAAGTGGGGCGCAAGTCCATGATCCTGCTCACGGATGGCGAAGATGAAGGCAGCAAGTTGAAAATCAGGGACGCCATTGAAGCCGCCCAGAAAGCCGATGCCATCGTCTACGTATTGCTGTGTGCCGATCGCGGAGGCTATTACAGTATGGGCATGTCGTATACCGGCGAGGGCGAAATGCAGAAACTCACGGAAGCCACTGGCGGCCGGGTGATCAACGTGGGCAACAAATTCGATAAACTCAAAGAAGCCTTTGATCAGATTGCCGCCGAACTTCGCAGCCAGTACAACATTGGCTATACCTCTACTAATCCAGTCCTGGATGGCAGTTACCGCAAACTGCAAATCAAATCGAAAGAAGGCTACAAAATCCAGACCCGCGCCGGGTATTACGCTACCGCGCACAACCAGCAACAATGAAGCCTGAGGATCGCTGTGCTGCTGGGCCCGCAGTTCGATCTCGAAGGGACCGTCGCTTAACCCTGCAAAATCATTCAACTTGACACCTTGCCGCGCTCGGCCTGACACTTATCCCGGTCCTTCCCCGCCCTCCCCTTAAATCCTCCCTATGGTGTTACGGGTGACACTTCTCCGTTGGTCCAAACGCTAAACCAGACCGGGGGTGCCGTGCGCTTCAAGAGCCTTGACCTCGGCTTGGATTTGAGATCTCTGGCGAAAGAGGAATTCTGGCTTTCACTTTTGTTCCAGATGGGCTGGAAGAAATATCCAGAGTGCCGCCAAATTGCCTGACCCGCTCCGCCATGCCGCGCACCCCAACTCCGGCCTTCGCGGCAGGCATCTCCTTCTCTCTTTTTGATGAGATTCCTTTGCCTTGGTCGATGATTTCAAAGGATACCGCGTCGTCCGAGCGGGATAGCTTGATCTGTGCCGATGCACTGCCGGAATGCCGGTGGATGTTGGTCAGACCTTCCTGGACGACTCTAAAAATAACCAGTTCCAGCTCTTTCGAAAGTCTGGGGAAGTCATCGGGGAAATCCAGTTCAACAGCAATCCGGCTGCGGCTCGAGAAGCCCTCCACATACCAACGAAGCGCGGATTTAATCCCCACCTCATCCAACAAAGGAGGATGAAGCAAGTACGACATGGTGCGGAGTTCCTTCGAAAGATCATCCGAAAGTAGTTTACTGTCCGCGACTAACTTGACGATTTGCGCGCTCTGGCCCTCGGCAGCTTCCTGCAGGAAAGCGAAATTCATATCCAGAGCCACGAGCGTTTGCCCGGCATTATCGTGCAATTCGCGCGCCAGATGCCGACGCTCCTCATCCTGCGCGACCAGCACCCTCCCGGTCAGCTCCCTCAGGCTGGCCTCCGCACGCTTTCGCTCGAGGATCTCGGTTTGAAGAGCGGCGGTCCGTTCCTCAATCTTCGTCTCCAAATCCGTATTCGCTTGGCGCAACGCTTCTTCAGCGCTTTTCAAGGGCGACAGGTCAGTGACAAAAGCTGCGACCTGGGGCTCGTCTCCTGGGCTGTCAATAACGGACGCTCCGATAAGGATAGGAACAGATTTCCCGTCTTTGGCGACGAAGGCCTTCTCATAAATATGGCAACGCCCTGAGGAGCGCAGCTGAGCCACTGCCCGCGCATCCAGGTTCACAAATTCGGGCGGAGTTAAGGCATCCCAGCGCACCTTGCCGGAGCGTACTTCTTCCTGCGTATAACCCAAGGTGTTCAGGAGAGTGGGATTGATGTAGTTCAGCCGGCCGTGCAAGTCGCCAATGACCATGCCGAAGGGGTTGGCCTCCGCTAATCGGCTGAAACGATCGACCGCCTTCGCCACCTCCATCTTCTGAGCCTCGTTGTGAAGCAGACTCGCCATCCGCGCCCCTACGAGCTGAAAGAAAGTCTCATAACGAGCGTCAAACGCGAGCCGTGGGCTAATCCCGAAAACCAGAACCCCCTGCACCAAAGATTCCGGCATGCGCAAAGGCAGGATGTACGCCCGCCTCACGGGCTCAGGCCACGGCGCGCAAATTACCTCTCCAAAACGCTCCTGCAGATCCTCCATTAGCGTGGGAGTCTGCGCCCCGGTCGTCTCAACTAAAGGCCAGCCGCCCGGATCAATCAAGTCGGCAGACGCGGCGGTGTTTCCCGCCTGCAGAATTTCTCCTCCAACCAGCAGATAAAGGACAGCGAAGGGAATATCCGCAGGATCGGCCGCCAGCTTCTGCATGACCTGCTGCGCGATTGACACTAATGTGTCCGGTCGCGCAATCGACGAGTCTTCCTGCAACGCGATTCCGACCAGAGTTTGCAGCCGCCGTTCGCTCAGAACTTGTTCGGTAGTTTCGCTGCATGCCACCAGCGTGCCCTGAACGGCTCCATCTTTGTCGCGTACCGGGCTGTAGCTGTAAGTCCAGTAAACCTCCTCCAGCTTTCCATTCCGGTTGATGGGTACGAGCTGGTTGGTATTCCAGGTGGACTCGCCATTTTGCATCACCGCTTCAATTTGCGGGCCAATGATGGGCCAGATCTCCGGCCAGCATTCGACTCCCCGCTGACCAAGGGCGGAGGGATGCTTGTCTTCCCGGATGCTGGGACGGTAACCGTCGTTATAGAACTGGATAAGCTCAGGCCCCCACCAAAGAAACATGGGATGACGCGAAGCAAGCAGCAGATTTACCGTGGTCAGCAGCGTGTCGGACCAAGCTTCGACGGGTCCTACAGGAGTGGCACTCCAGTCAAACCGGCGCGCCAGTTCAGCCATTTCACCCTGGCCAATGATTCGCGAGGAGGCGGTCCCTGAAGAAGCGCTTCGCGAAGACTTGTGGCGAGGGGACGAGATGATGTGTGCTCCCAGACTTTGACGGCAATTTTGACATCTTGCAGTGTGGTTCAGTATATCAACCGCCATGGGAGTGCTCTGGCACTTTGGGACGAACCCGTGCAGCCTGAAAAAGCTATAGCCGTGCTGAGGCCCTCGACCCAGGCCTCAATCGACCGCTTCTTCCCAATCGACCGTTCTCCGCTCCCGGCTGCTTTTGTGCGCGAGCATCACCGTGCGCATAGTTCTCAACGCCTGTTGAGGCGTGATAACCAGCGACGCTTTTTTCTCGATTGCCTCCCGCATATTTTCGTAGAACCGTCGATAGTCGCCGCGGTCCGTCCTCACCCTCATGCTCGGCTCACCCACCAGGCTGAGTGTGCCCCACAAATTCTCTGCTTCCTCACCCCAATCCGCGCCCCAATCCGTACCCTGCGGAAAATTCCCTCCGCGCAGCCGCGCCTCTTGCGGGTCCATCCCATACTTCACAAACGAGCCGTTCGTCCCATGAATCAGAAAATGCGGTCCCGGCGCGTAGGCCACGATCCTCGCCCGCAAACTTACCCTCAACCCAGCCTGCGCTCCTGAGTATTCCAGGCAAACATCGAAGGCATCATCCACCTGCGAAGTAACCCGTTGGCAGAATGCCGAAGCGGTGACCGCACTCGGCTCTCCAAACAAAACCAGTGCCTGATCGATCACATGCGGCCCCAGGTCAAACAACACGCCGGCCCCCGGTTGATCTGGCCGCTCCCGCCACGCGTTGGCCTTCGGCTCCAAACGAAACCGGTCATAGCGGCACTCGTACTCCACCACCGTCCCCAACTGCCCTGATTCCAGAATATTTTTCACGGTCCCGAAATCGCCATCGAATCGCCGGTCCTGATAAACCGTAATTAGCCGTCCGTGCTCCGCCGCCAGCCGAACCAGCTCTTCGGCCTCCCTCAAGGTCGGCGCAAATGGCTTGTCCACAACTACATCTCGCCCAGCCAGCAAGAATGCCCGCGCCAACTCAAAGTGCGAATCGTTTGGAGTCGCAACCACACAGAGTTGTATCTCCTTGTCGGCCAGCAATTCCTCAAGTGTGCGGGCCACGCGCACCTCGGGATATTTTTCCTGGACCCGTGTCCCCTTGCGCTCCAAAACACAGGCCAACTCCATTCCCTCCACCCCGCGGATCACCGCCGCATGAAAGGCCTGCCCAGCCACCCCGAATCCAATCAACCCCACTCGCACCATCCAGCCCCCTTAACCTTTCCCCGCGTGCTACCACTGCGGCCTTTAAAATTTACAGCCTTTTGCGGATATGGCCGCCCGACTGCTCAGGATACAAATAAAGTGGCTTTGGATGGAATGTGAACTTTCAGGAGGCTAGATGCGATTCGGACCGTTTCTGATAATTGCTCTGCTGCTGGTTGTTTTGTGGGGTTGCGGCTTTCTGATGTTCCACATCGCCGGCGGATTGATTCACTTATTGCTACTTTTGGCGGTAATCTCCTTCGTGGCCCATCTCTTCGTGGGACCTAGGACCGCATAAAGTTTCGAGCGTGGAATTGCCGGCCGGAGCTAACCGGCTCCGTTGGCCGGCAATCGCTCGAGAGTGTAATGGGCCCTCCCCCGGCCCTCCCGGTTCAAGTCGCCCGGTCCCTGACCCGTATCACGAACTTTAGTCCCGACCATACTTCGGTTACAGCGCAAACTTTCACATCCACTAATCCAGCTTTCAATCCAATTTCGCGCACAATATTTTCATCCACATCGGTCGCCACTCCCGACGTTTTTTTCGGCCAACTAACCCACAACATCCCTGCGGGAGCCAGGATCTTCGCCAATCGGGAGAACTCCCTGGTTAACTCGCTGCGAGACGAAGTAAAGAGCATCACAAAATCCAGCGGCCCTCGCGCATTGCCTATCGTGCACTCCCGCAATTCTTCAACCAGTTCCGCATGCACCTCGTCCGGAGCATTCGCTAAGCGCACGCGAAAGCCTGCCTTAATCCCCAATTTTTTCGGAAGTGGTGTTCCGGAATATCCAGGCATTTGTTCAGCGCTCAGACGCCGTTGCCGAGAGCCGGCGCCGGAAGCCGCCTTTCTATTGCGCAATCGGCGCGTAGTATCCCCGCCGCGCTCTCACCCGATAATTCTTGCGATCGTTAGCGACAATTTCAATCGTGCGAAAGTGTCCGTCTGCTTTGAAGTCCGCCGGTTTATACGACACTGCGTACTGGCTGCGCAACTCATCTTGAATTTCACCGAACGCATTCGTAACGTCGCGAATCTGGAAAGGGAAGAATGCCCGCCCGCCGGTAGCATCGGCCATTCGCTCCAGCACCTTGTCGCCCGCTCCCTTGGTCCCGCTTACGTTGGTGCTGATCGTGTAAATGATGGCATCCGCGCGCTGCGCCATCTCGATCGCTTCCTCGCGAGTTACATGACTTTGGTTGTCGTCGCCGTCGCTTAACAAGATGATCGCCCGTCGTGTCGGCCCATTCCGCGGCTCTTTCATGAGCTTATCGCGACAGGCGTAATACAGCGCATCGTACAAAGCCGTTCCGCCGCCCGGCCGCAGTTCCCGGACTCCGTGCGCCAGTTTCTCGGTGTCATCCGTGAAGTCCTGCGTCACCTCCGGCGTCGCATCAAATCCCACCACAAACGCCAAGTCATAGCGCTTGCGCACGGTCTGATTGAGGAACTCAATGGCGGATTCCTGTTCGAACTTAAACCGGTCCCGCACCGAGCTGCTGGCGTCAATCAACAAACCCACTTGCAGCGGCAAATTCGTCTCGGCATGAAAGCTGCGAATTTCCGTCGCCGGCCGGTTGTCGTCCACAAAAACGAAATCGCTTTGCTTCAGGTCTGTGATCCGCTTGCCATGCTTGTCGGTTACGGTGAACACCACATTCACTTCGTTGGTGCCGACTCGGATCTTAGGAATATTCGCGTCCTCATTCGACGCGCCCGATCCTGACGTCGTCGATGTTCCTGTTCCAGGCGAAGTCGTTGCAGGATCTGGCGTACCAGGACTTGGACTAACCGAGGTCTCCGGCTGAGTCGCGGCTGGAGTTTGGGGGGCCTGGGTTGCGGTCTGGGCTATGCCGGCCTTCCCCCCCGCAACCACCAGAAAAACTACCACCCATGGTGCGAGTGATTTCCTTGAGACGAGGAACTGGGTAAAGATGCTGCTCATTTGGCTACCATTATATCCGCCCCGTCCAGGAAGACGGGTTACTGCGCAGGCCCAATTTTACATAGAAACTCGTGTAATTCCGCCGGTAGTTCGCTGCTCAGGGCAAGCGTTTCTCCCGTCCGCGGATGGCGAAATTCCAACTCCGCTGAATGCAAAAAATTCCGGCTTAAGCTGATCGCCGCCGATTTCCCCCTCGCCTGCTTCGGCGCCCCATACACCGTATCCCCCACCACCGGATGACCCAATGCGGCCAGGTGCACGCGAATCTGATGCGTGCGCCCGGTTTCGATCTTTACATCCAGCAGCGTAAATTTTCCAAACTGAGTGTCCAACCGCCGCACCACACGATAGCGTGTCACCGCCACTCGCCCGGCTGGCAGGCGCGTAGTCATTCGCGTGCGCCGAACCGGATCCCGGCTGATGCTCAGGGAAATTGTTCCCGATTCTTTTTTCACCCACCCATGCACCAGCGCGACATATTTCTTCTTCACTTCCCGCGCCGCGAACTGCGCGCTCAGCTTGCGATGCGCTTCATCATTCTTCGCCACAGCAATAAGCCCGCTGGTCTCCTTATCCAGACGATGTACAATCCCCGGCCGCAACTCCCCTCCCGCGCCGGACAAACTTCGCAGATGATGCAGTAAAGCATTTACCAGTGTTCCCCGGTTGCGTGCATCGTCGGTAGCGCCCGCTCCCGCATGCACCATCATCCCTGCGGGCTTGTTGATCACTGCAAGATCATCGTCTTCATAGACAACCTCCAGCGGAATCTCCTCCGGCATAGCCCGGAGCGGAGCCCGCTGCACCTCGCCCAGCACCGTTACATGCTCTCCGGCGCGCAGCTTAAGTGAGGACTTTGCCGCCGCATCGTTCACCAAGACCTTGCCCTCGGCGATCAAATCCTGTACCCGCGCCCGGCTGACGCCCTCAAGCCGCAGCACTAGAAATTGATCCAGACGCCTGCCTGCATCTTCAGATTCGATAGAAATTATGATGGGAAATGCTTGCGGCATTCGCTGCGAAGGATACTACAAGCTCACCGGTCAAGCTAAAACGATGGGTCTGCCTCGGGATTCGAACCGTGGTTTGGCTTCGCACCCGATTCTCGATCGTAACTTTTCCGGCTCTACCTCGTGGCGAAGTTGCGATTCGAGGTTAAAATGTCGGTCATGGCTAAGAAAACAGGAATGAGCGACTCGTCACTCTGGATTGTCACCATTGTCCTCTTAGTGCTAAGCGCTTGGATGTACCTTAAAAAGTAAGGCGGTAAAACATCGGCTGATCCATGAACCGCCGGCGGTGAATTTACCGCGTGGCTTCTACTGTCTGCGCCGGCAGCGTTTTCGATCCCGGCCGCAACCACCAGATCACTCCGCCCGCCGCCACCAGCCCGATTGCAATCAACTGCGTGCCCGACATGGCGCCGCCAAATACCGATCCCCGGCCCGGATCGTCACGCAAGAATTCCAGGAAGAATCGTGCCACTCCGTAGATAAACAGGAAAGCGCCAATAATCTCTCCATCAAACTTCCTGCGTTTGAGCAGCCACATTAAGAAAAAGAAATTCGCCAGCTCTACCGCCGCCTCAAACAATTGCGTCGGCTCCAGCGGAACATTCAATGGAGTCCCGGTAATCTGGTTCGCCAGCGGATTGCGGAATACCACGCCCCAGAAGTGATGCGTCTCTTTTCCGTAACAGCAGCCCGCGGCGAAGCATCCCACGCGGCCAATCGCATGTCCCAGCGCCAGCCCTGGGGCAAAGGCATCGCACGTCCCAAGCGCAGGCATGTGATACTTGCGCACATACCACGCCGCTGCCGCAAACGCGGCAATCAATCCGCCCGAGAAGACTCCGCCGGCCTGCAACGTCGTAATACTAAAAATTTCCCTCGGATGCGCCGAATAATAGCCCCACTCATTGATTACGTAGAGAACCTTCGCGCCAATAATGCCGCATAAAACCACCAAAATGCCCAGGTTCCATGCTTTCTCGCCGTCAATACCCAGCCGCTCGGAGTTGCGCACACTGATCCATAGCCCGATCAGCACTCCCAGGGAAACCAGGAAGCCATACGTCGGCAGAAAAAATCGCCCAAAATGAATTAATTGTGGATACACGTTTAGTTAGATGCGGGAAACCGCCGTTTGCTACGCTTATCAGTTTATCAGGATTGTGCTGAGCAGAGCCTGTTACTGGCCTTCTAGCCCGGAGATCCGGTTTTCATGAAGCTGGACGATCTGGAGAAGGGCAGTGCTGGCTTCCCTCAGCGCGCCGACCTGTCGGGAGTGTTCATTTATTTGCCGGGTATGCTCATTTATTTGCTGCGTATGTTCATTTATCTGCCGGGTTTGTTCCTGACTCTCCCGCAACAGAAGCTCGACCGACTGCGTTAAGGCTTCGTGTCGCTCCGTCAATCGATCCAGGCGTTCGTCGATCGTCATAGGTATCTCCCGTGGGGGAAGCCGAACAAGCCCTATGGTAGAAGAAATTCAAGCCGACCCACTGTGCCGTGTGACGGGCCGAGAATGAACCGTCGGATAGACGTTGGGAACCCGCCGAGACCCTTTAGGCATCTCCGCATGGCGG